>Ga0187891_1000359_pt1 | contig 46575 bp, 43 predicted proteins | sample June2016WEW_21_4_FD_132990 | JGI IMG/M metagenome (GOLD analysis project Ga0187891, IMG submission 132990) | Peatland microbial communities from SPRUCE experiment site at the Marcell Experimental Forest, Minnesota, USA - June2016WEW_21_40 | ecosystem: Environmental > Terrestrial > Soil >... | reverse complement strand
GCGGGTCGTCGCCCAGTTCTATTGCAGCGCCCTCCAAGAACCGCTCGTCCGTGTAGAGGCCGTGCTTGCGGGCGTTCTGGCAGGAGCGCCGCTTGCCCTCTGCCGTGCGTGGGCCGCCGGAGCGCCTGGCCGTTGGCGACTGGCGATTGATGATGGGCGATGGGCTTGTCGCTTGGTTAGCATTTGAATCTTCCATGTCCGTTTCCTTTCTGTACGGGCACGCCATGGCGTGCCCGTACGGGGCGACGAAGGCCGAGTGCCGATAGTCCCCCATCTTCCAGGCTATCAGATGAAAATGAGAGAGTGGGAAAAGCTGAGAATAATGCAAAAATAAATTCTTATTGCAATGGAATCAGAGGGTTGAAAGTGTTATTCAAGTGGTAAACCAGGCCCAGAACGTAGCATTTTGACACATATATGCAGAAAACTGCATATAGCCCGGAGGAAGTTGCGTCCCGCGAAGCGGGACACCGTGAGTAGCCGTAGGTGAAACCTACGGAAACCGAAGCGTCCATCAACCTTCCTGCCCTGGAGGGGCCGACCCGTCCGAGGTCAACCCCGTTGGGGTTGGCCTGACTTGGGGACGCTCCCGCCATCCGCAGGTTAAAACCTGCGGCTACTTACGGTCGGCCCCATTCGGGGCCGCTCGGTCAAGCCATATATTGGCGCTTAGGGGGCTGCACCCTGCGCCGGCCGGGGAATTCGCCGCCGGCATTCTTAAATTGACAAGTGTGAGGCTACAGGCTACAGTTGATTGGATGAAGATTCGCAGTTTCGCTCACAAGGGACTGAAAGGCCTTTACGAGGACGATAGTACGAAGGGCGTCTCTGCCGATCTCGCGGACAAGCTTCGGAAGATGCTGGTGTTCCTTGATAACATGCAAGACCCGGAGGAATTGCTCTCACTGCCAACCTGGCGACCTCACCTGCTGGCGGGTGATCGCAAGGGTACCTGGAGCCTCAGCATCACGCGCAATCGGCGGCTGACGTTTCGCATCGAAAGCACAAAGCGCGAAATCTGCGACGTAAATCTGGAGGACTACCACTAGTACAGAAGGAGCGACTGCTATGCCGATCAAGAACCCGCCGCATCCCGGAGACTTCATTCGCACGGAGATTATTGCCCCCGCAGGACTTTCGGTGACCGCAGCCGCGACGGCTCTTGGAGTTTCCCGCCCAACCCTTTCCAGCCTGCTCAACGCCAGGGCCGGCCTTTCCGGCGATATGGCGCTGCGCATCGAAAAGGCCTTCGGAGTGAAGATGGACACGCTCATGCGGATGCAGTCCGCCTACGAGATTGCTCGAACTCGCCAGCGCGAGAAGCAAGTCCGGGTGCGCCGAATTCACCAACTCGCCAACCTTCACGCATAACCTGGATGGGTACGGCCAGCCAGGAACAGCGCCGAGGCGTGTACGTGACCCCTGACCCGTCACGCGACGGCTGATGAAAACGCCGTCGTGCGACACCCCCTCCCCAAGGGAGAGGCTGTCCGTTCAGAGCGGAAGAGGGCTGTCAATCTAACGTAGCCTACCAGGACTCTACGGTTTCGGCTCGGTGCGGTTTTTCATCTCCTTGCGGATCAAGTCGGGATTGTCCAGAGGTTCGCCGGGCTTGGCCGCGAGGCCCGGCTCCTGCACTTTGGCCGGGTCGAAGATGCGCGTGTCGGAAGGCAGCGGGTCGTAAGGGGTGAAGTCCGGAGTGTTGGTGAACAAGTCGGAGAGGTCTGTCGCCGCGGCGTCGTACTGATTGACGAAAGGCATGCCCAGGATCAGGTTGATGGTTTTGATGATGCTCGCCATGCTGGTGTGGACGTGGGAGACGCCGGGCTTCGCGTAAGGGCTGATCGCGAGCAACAGGCTGCGATGCGCGTCCACGTGGTCCTGGCCGTCCTGCGCGTCGTCTTCGGTCACGAAGATCGCCGTGTCATTCCAGAAGGGGCTGTGCGAGAACAACTCCACCAGCTTGCCCAGCGCCAGATCGTTGTCGGCCACGTAGGACGCGTGGTAGGCATAGCCGTCGTCAGGACGCGGGTCGGAGGTGTGGTCGTTGGGGAGCCAGATGTAGATAAACTGCGGCATCGGCTTTGTGCCGCTTACGAATTCGTCGAACTCTTTCTTGAACTGCGCGAAACGATACTGGTCGGAGATGTTGGTGTTGAAGGTGGGGAAGTCGCGCGAAGTGTTATCGAAAAGGACCTTCGGCATGGGCACGTTCACGGCTTGGCGCGAGCCGGTGGGATATTCTCCTGTGCTTTCATCGTCGCCGGGCAATTCCATTCCCTCGCCGTAATTGCGGAAGGAGACGTGAGCCCGTGCCAGATTCTCCCAGAGCGAGCCATTTTCGAGATAGGTCTCGGGGATTGTGGAGGAGGCGCCAATGTCGAGCCGCCCGGGGGCGTCTTGGTCCGGGACGAAGTCAAACTTGCCGCCATAGCCGGCGGGCCAAGCCGATTCGAGGAGTTCGTTGGGGTAATTACCCACCAGCCAGTGGTGGCCGTCCACGGAGACATCCGAATCCACGTAGAAGTTATCGCCGAACGCGAAACGCTTGGCGAGGGCATGTTCGTTGGGCGTAACCTGAATGTGCTGGAGCATCGGAGCGGGCACTTTCTCCTCCTGGACGGTGGCGTCCATCCCCCAACGGGCCAGCGTGGCATCGCCATCCACACCGGCGCCGCCCAGATCGCCAAGTACCTCGTCAAAGGTGCGGTTCTCTTTGGTGATGAAGACCACGTGGTGAATCTTTGAACTGGGCGAGCCTGGGAGCGGAATGGGGAAGTCCGGCGGGCGCTGCGGCCCGGGTTTTGTTCCCTGCGCCAGGAAGCCGGGAACGAAGCCGTTGTTCTTCATCACCTGGAGCGTGAACGGGCGCAACTGGTAGTCTTTCGGGACCGTCAGAATGGAGACTGTCCCCTTCGTGATGTCGCCGATGTAAGCGCCCTCGGGACCGAGCTGAACGCCTTTTCCTCCATTCGGGCCGGCGCCAAAACCCTTGGCATTGGCAACAAAAAGCGTTTTGTTGTCGGCACTCAGTGCCACTCGCGAGGGGAACCAGCCCGTGGGAATGAAACCCAGGAGTTGCATCTGGTCGGTTTCGACCACCGCGACGGCGTTGATGCCAGCGCAGGCGACGTACAGACGCTTTTCATTCGAACTGAGGGCCATGCCGAACGGCAGAACGCCGCGTAATCCCTTGACTTCGGTTGCTGGGGAGATGAGCGCATTCTGCTCCAGCTTGCCGCTACGGGCGTCGATCACCGTGATGCTATCTTGCGTGGCGTTGGATACGAAGATCTTCCCCTTGCCCGCAACCACGGCGCCCGGGCTGCTTCCGCCGACCACCTGATCGCCAATCGGAAGCCCGGTGCGGATCCGGTCGAGTACCTGAGGTGCGTGAGGGTTTTTCACATCGATCACATAAAGCGAATTAGATTCCGGAACGTTGGGGTCGCCAACACCGGCAATCGCCTTGCCCTCCACGACGCCGCCGGCTTCCGCTTCTTTCGAGGGATATCCAAAGGCGGGGAATGTGAGGCCGGTGTCGCGGGGGTTCTTTGGGTCGTAGTTCGGAACGACGCTGTAGCGGAACGTTCCAACGTTGGAGACATAAGCCCGCTTGCCATCGCGCGAAAGCGCCAAGCCAAAAGGCATGCGGCCGACGGGGAGGCTCGAGATCATCTGCTTGCTGCGAGTGTCAAAAACCGCCAGGCGGAAGTGCGCCAGGTCCAGAACATACAGAGCCTTGCTGTCGCGTGAGAGCAGGAGTTCACCGCTCAGGCTGTTGGCGTATTTCTTGCCCTGAAACTCGCCGTCGAGGCTGAGCGAGCCCAGCCGTTGGTGAGACACCAGGTCGAAGATTCCAACGTTCCCGTTGTTGCCTTCGGAGAGGTAAAGCGTGCGATTGTCGCGTGCGATCGCGGCGCCCAGAAAGACGCTCTGCGGATCGGCGTCCGAAGACTTGAAGCCGGGAGGAATCTGCGCCACCTGGGGAGCAAGTCCGAAAATATCCGTAATGATGCTTGCCGAAAAGGGATTCGTCCCGCCATTGACGGTGACCAGGGTTTTGCCGTCCGGGCTGCGAACGAGGCCGTAGGGATGAGGTGCGACCTTCACGTGCTTGCCAAAGGGAGTAATCAGTCGCCCGTTGGGTAAGACGGTCATGCCGCGCGGATCAATCTTCACCGGCAAGCGGCCTGCCGGAGCTTCGAGCAGCGTGGGCTTGGGAGTCTGCGCATTTTCTCCAAGGCTCCCCCGAATGGGCGTAAGGAGAATGTAAACTGCGAACAAAGCAATGAGAACGCGGCGCGGCATGGGCGGTGTCCCTTCAAGCGTGTTTCGAGATAAGCATTCAATGTAGCATGGGAACTGCTTTATTCACGACGCTTATCGCGCTGGGCAGCGTGGTGCGGGCGTCTCGCCCGCGGTCGCGGGAGCGTCCCGCCCCCGCAGGGGTGGCGCGGGCAGGATGCCCGCGCGACTGCGGGCGGGACGCCCGCACCACAGCCTGGCCGCACCACAGCGGCGGTCCGGCGTATGATTCTGGTATCCTGATACGGCAATCGAAAGCTCGATGAGGAGGACAGTTTTGTTGAAGAGGACTTCGATTACCCTATGGACCACGGTTCTGTTAGGGTTCTTCCTGCTCCGCGGGGCGATCGTTTGGAGCAAGGCTGACTTTCCGCGCCGGCCCAAGTTGCTTCTGATCATCGTGATTGATCAATTCCGTTATGACTATCTGGTGCGCTTCCGGCAAAAATTCGTGGCGGGTGGCTTTAACCTCTTACTAAGCGGCGGGGCTTGCTTCGCGGATTGCCGCTATGATTACGCCACCACCGCCACGGGCCCCGGCCATGCCAGTATCTTTACTGGGGCGTACCCGAACGTGCACGGAATCATCGGCAACGAGTGGTACGATCACTCGCTCCGCCGCACCGTCAATTGCGTCGAGGACCCGGCCACGAAACTCGTGCGCGGTCCGGATGGGGCCGAGGAAAAACCGGGGTTCTCTCCGCACTACCTTATCGGCAGCACACTCGGGGACGAGTTGCGGGCGGCCACGGACTTCCGGTCGAAAGTCGTGGCGATCGCGCTGAAGGACCGCGCGGCGATTCTGCCCGGCGGCCATTCGCCATCGGCTGCGTATTGGTATGACTCCCAGGGAGGCCGATTCATCAGCAGCAGCTACTACATGCCGGCGCTTCCCTCCTGGGTGGTGAAGTTCAACCAAAGCTCGCCGGGGAAGAACTACTGTGGACAGAAATGGGCCGCTCTGCCGGAGAGCGGCTACGACATGACGTTCAGCGAATTCAAGGCGAGTCCGAACCAGCCGTGTCCTGACCCGAAGTTCCTGAGCTGGCTTGATCAAACGCCTTACATGAATGAAATAGAGTTGGCGTTTGCTGAGCAGGCAATCAGGGGCGAGCATTTAGGTAAAAACGACGACACCGATTTGTTGAGCATCTCGCTGAGCGTCAACGACTACATCGGCCATGCGTTTGGGCCCTACAGCCCGCAGGTTGGGGATGCCACCCTGCGAACGGACCGCGACTTGGCGTCGTTCTTCGCCGAGTTGGACAAACTTGTGGGCCTCAGGAACGTCTGGATCGCCCTCTCGGCAGACCACGGCGTGTCGCCGAATCCGGCATTCATTCAGGAGCACAAATGGGGAGCGGGGGCTGCGCAGATGGCGCTTCTACGCAAAGCGGTGGAAGAAGCGATGACGGGTGAATTTGGGAAGGGGGACTGGATCGCGGCAATCGACGGGCCCTATATCTACTTCGATTCCGAGGCTCTGAACAAACAACACATTCCGGCGGCGCGGGCGGAGGAAGTGGCCGCCGTGGCGGCGGCTTCTGTGCCCGGAGTGGCGGCCGCCTTCACTCGCGCGCAAATCCTTTCAGGAAACTTGCCCTCCTCGCCCCTGGGTCGCAAGGTGTCAAATAGCTTCAACGAACAACGCGGGGGAGACGTTTTCGTCGTGCTCGACCCTTACGCCTTGCCTGTCGCAGGCCCGACGAGCACTACCCATGGCGGCCCCTGGAATTACGATGCGCAGGTGCCGCTGCTTTTGTGGGGGAACATTTTCAAGCCGGGAATTTACTTTAACCACTGCCAGCCTATCGATCTTGCAGCGACCCTGGCGGCCGCGCTGGGGTTGACGCAGCCCTCGGGGTCGCAGGGGAACCCGTTGGTTGAGGCGATACAGTAGCGGTCGGTAACTGCCAAGAACAACTCACCACAGAGTGCACAGCGCGGCTGGGCCGCAATTCAAAATTCAAGATTTGAAATTCAAGAGCATGTAGCGAGAACGATTACCGGGAAAAAATCTTGGCGCGCCGCGAAGAAATTCGAGAACAGTAGTAGCGAGATCACTGAGAAGAACGCTGTGGCTTTTCTCGGTGATCTCTGTGCCCTCCGTGGTGAATCTGTTTTTAGCGGACCTCAAATTATCTCGAAGTAGCGCTCCAATTCCCAATCGGTTACGGCGCGTCGGAACTGGCGAGTCTCCCAATCGCGCGTGGCGGCGTAATGATCGACGAACTCGTCGCCGAAGATCTGCCGCGCGATTTTGCTGGAACGGAAAAGCTCCGTACCCTCCTCGAGACTCCGGGGCAGCGCCGGCGCCTTCGCCTCGTAGGCGTTGCCGGTAGGCGCGGGGAGTTCCACACTGTTCTCGATTCCGTAAAGGCCTGAAGCCAGGCTGGCGGCCAGCGACAAATAGGGGTTGGCGTCGGCGGCGGGCAGGCGATGCTCGACCCGTGTGCTCTTGACGCCGGAGGAAATGGCGCGGAGAGCCGTGGTTCGGTTGTCCACTCCCCACGTGACGTTGGTGGGCGCCCAGGTGCCGGGCACGGTGCGTTTGTAGGAGTTTATGGTGGGGCAGAACATGACCGCCAACTCGCGCATTAAGGCAAGTTGTCCCGCCATGTATTGCTGCATCAGCTTGGAAATGTGCGAGTCCGATTTGGGGTCGTAGAAGAGATTTTTCTTTCCCGCGCGGTCCGACAGGCTCTGATGGATATGCCCGCTGCAACCCGGCAGGTTGGCATTCCACTTGGCCATGAACGTGGCGAGCAGGCCGTGCTTGCGCGCCACGATCTTGACCAGAGTTTTGAACATCGCTGCTTTGTCCGCGGCCCGCAAGGCGTCGTCATAGCGAATGGCTGTTTCGTAAACCCCCGGACCGGTTTCGGTGTGAAAGCCCTCGAGTTCAATGCCCATCGCGCTCGAGGTGTCGAGAATGGCGTGGGCGAGGTCGGAGTGCGCGGAGGCGCGCATGAAGCTGTAGCCAAACATTCCCGGGGAAAGTGGCGTGAGGCCGCGGAAATGCTTTTGACGCGCGGAGAGCGGGTCCTCCTGAAAGAAGAAATACTCATACTCAATCGACGCCTTCGTGGTGTAGCCCGCTTTCTCGGCGCTTAACACGACGGCGCGCAGAACCTGGCGCGGAGAGACGGGCAAGGGCGAGCCGTCCTGGCGGCAAAAATCCAGCAGGAAACATGCCGTGTTCGGCTCCCAAGGCAGAACGCAAAAAGTGGACAGGTCGAGGCGGGCCAGCGTATCGGGGTAACCCGTGTGCCAACCGGTGATTTGGACGTTGTCGTAGAGCGCGTCGGAACTGTCCCAGCCGAAGATGACGTCACAAAAACCAAAGCCCGACTCGGCAGCCGAGAAGAATTTCTCGAGTGAGATGTATTTCCCTCTCAGCACACCATCAACGTCGAAGCCTCCGAGCTTCACTTTGGCGATTTTGTGTTTGGCAAAAGACCGCTTAATTTGCTGGAGAGTCATAAGACCTCTTCACCACAGAGGCACAGAGGCACGGAGAAGCTGCGGCGCGCTACGTCCGCGTACGGATGTGAAAACTCTTCGGGCGCGTCAAGTAAAGGAAGCCGAGGTGCGACAGGGTGCAGCCGTGCCCGCTGTCTTTGATGCCCACCCAGGAAAGCTCAGGGTCGAGATAATCGCAACGATTGACGTAGACCGTGCCCGCCGCCGTCTGGTGCGCTAACTTCTCACCCTGTTTCATGTCCTCGGTCCAGATGGAGGCGGTGAGGCCGTACAGACTGTCGTTCATCAGCCGGACGCCTTCCTCGTCGCTGTCCACGGGCATGATCCCGATTACCGGCCCGAAGCTTTCTTCCATCATAACACTCATCGCGTGGTCGACATTGACAAGCACGGTTGGCTGAAAATAGTAGCCAGGCCCGGGAAGGCGGCGTCCTCCGGTCAGTACTTTGGCGCCTCGCGCGACCGCCTGGCCGACCTGGAATTCCATGAACTCAACCGTCTTGCGCTGGGCAAGCGGCCCCACGGTTGTGCTCTCGTCCTCCGGGTTACCCACTTTGTATTTCTCGACCTCGGCAACATACGCGTCCACGAATTTGGAGAAGATCGGGCGCATCACGTAGATGCGTTCCACGGCGCAGCAGCTCTGCCCGGCGTTATAGAAGGCGCCATCCACCGTGTTTTCCACCGCAAAGGTGAAGTTGGCATCCTCGCGCACGAAGGCCGGGTCCTTGCCGCCCAGCTCGAGACCCATATCGAGCAACTGGCTCGAGGCTTCCTGGTAAACCTGGCGCCCGCCCTCGACCGAGCCGGTGAAAGAGATGAAATCGACGGCGCGCTTCTCAATCAGCCCGCGGATGGTGGCGTGGTTGACGTGAACCGATGCCACGAGGTCCTGCGGCAGGCTCGTCTTGCGGAAGGCCTCGACGAATGCGTCGCCACAGAGCGGCGTCAAGCGCGCGTGCTTGATCAGAACGGCATTCCCGGCCAACAGGGTGGGGACGATGACGTTGACGGCGATCAGCAGCGGATAGTTCCAGGCTGGAATGTCGAGCACGATGCCGAGCGGTTCGTGCCGGATGAACCTGCGGAAACCGTCTTTGGGAGGGAGCATGTCGTCCTGAAGCGAACCGGGCGCCAGCCGCACCATGGTCTCCGCGCGGTCGAGCATCGTGTCCACTTCCCGGCGCGCCTGGCCAAGGGGCTTGCCCATCTGCCGGGTGATGTCCAGCGCCACGGCGTCCTTCATGGACCGAAAAGCCGTGATGAACTGACGGCAAATTTTTACCCGCTGCTCGACGGGGACATCGCGCCACAATGCTTGCGCCGCGCGCATCCGCAAAAGGATCGATTCCAACTCCGCTTCGGAAGTGGGCGCGACGGTGCGAAAGACCTCTTCGGTGGCGGGGTTGACCAGGTTCCAGCTTGGTGCCTCACTCATGCTCTCTCCTCAAGGCCTTCTCTGCGCACCATGCAGAATGCGCACAACGCAAATAACGTCCTATCAAGTTGGGGTTGTTTTCCAGGTCGGCGATAACGATCCGGTTTTTGACTGGGCGGTCGAGGCGCCTGAAGGCGCGTTCGGCGCTCGAGGTGATGTTGACCTTATACATCAATTTCGCCCGCCGCGCGTAGTTCCTTCGCCACATCTTCAAACGACCGGCGTGGCTCAGATTTGGTTTCGCGTGCGGCACGGCACATATGAAGGTCTTCCATCATTTCCTCGTATTCTTCGACGGGAAGTATGACGGCCTTCTTGTGCCCCTCGGCGTCGACAACAAACTGGACATTTTTCTGCATTGTTTGACCCTGCCGGTCCATTTTAGCACACCCCGTTACTGACAGTCGGGGTGTGAGCAACGCCCACTAATTCCACGGTCTCCAGTTGATTGCTTTTTGCGCCGCACTCGCGCATACTGAAAATCAGTCGTCCGAGCGAGTGATACTATGGACTGGCGAGAAAGAATCACGGTCGATCCCACCGTTTGCCACGGCCAAGCCTGCATCAAAGGCACCCGCGTAATGGTGTCTGTCGTATTGGACAATCTCGGCGCCGGGGAAACGCCCGCGCAGATTGCGGCAGCATACCGGCTAGCCTCCGAGGACGTCCAAGCCGCACTGCTCTATGCCGCTGAACTCGCCAAAGAGCGCTTCGTTCCGCTCGGAGTCGGTTAGTGCGATTCAAAACCGACGAAAACCTCCACCCTGAGCTCGCCGTGTTTCTCCGCGAGAACGGTCACGACGCCTTGACCGTTTGGGATGAACAACTGCGAGGACGTCCGGACACGGATTTGGCCGCCGTCTGCCAGTTGGAGCAACGCGCCTTGGTCACGCTCGACCTAGGTTTCGCCGACATTCGCGCCTACCCACCTCGGCAGTACGCAGGACTCATCGTCCTCCGAGTTGCGGATCAAAGCCGACGGAGCATTCTTAAGGTCTTTCCCCGCGTGCTGAACCTGCTGAAAAACGAACCTCTGTCCGGTCAGTTGTGGATCGTAAGTGAGCGTAACGTCCGGGTCAGAGGGGGGTGAATGCATCACCAACTCCCTTCGTACAACCTCAACAAATCGTCTTGCGTGCACGGCCGGACATTGGTTTTGTGGCAAGAGTCCTCGAAGGCTTTCACCGACAGAGGGCCGAGGCTCTCCCGGGGGACTCCGTGATGGCGCAGGCCACGGGTTATGCCGAGGCGTTCGATCATGGCTTCGACTTCCTGCACGGAGCGTGCCGCCGCTTCCCTCTCCGTCATCTGCTGCACCGGCACGCCAAAAAGACCTGCCAGGCGCGCGTAGTGATTTGCCGCCGGGTCGAGGTTGAAACGCATCACGGCAGGCAGGCACAAGGCGTTGGCCAGGCCGTGATTCAACCCAAACTCGGTAGATAGCGGGTGTGCCAGCGAGTGCGTGGCGCCAAGGTCTTTTTGGAAGGCGATGGCCCCCATAGTGGCCGCCACCTGCATGTTCCCGCGCGCCTCGATATCCTTCCCATTGCGCGTGGCGCGCTCGAGATATCGGATGACCAGTTCCAGCCCGTGGATGGCGATGCCGTCACAAATCGGGTGGAATACGGGGCAGGTCAGGGATTCAAGGCAGTGGGTGAAGGCGTCCATTCCGGTGGCCGCGGTCAGGAACGGCGGAAGCCCTACAGTCAGCTCCGGATCGAGAATAGCGCGCTTGGGCATCAGCCAGGGACTGAAGATGATGATCTTCCTGCCCAGCTCATGAGACGTGATCACTGAGGAGCGACCGACCTCGCTGCCGGTGCCCGCCGTGGTGGGGATGGCGATGATGGGGTCGTAGGGTCCGGTCATGCGCTCCGTGCCGCCGGCCTGCCACTCGAGTTCGGCGAGCGCGCCGGGATACCGGGCCATGACCACGACCGCCTTGGAAACGTCCAGGGCGCTTCCGCCGCCCAGGCCGATCGCCGCGTCGCAGCCGGCAGACCGGTAAAGCTCTGCCGACTTGAGCACGTCTTCTTCGACCGGATTGCCGTGGACCTCAGCGAAAACCGCGTGAGGAACTTGGGCGTCCTCGAGCACGGAAACGACAGCGTTCAACACCGGCGAGGCGCGGAGCCCGGGGTCGGTGACGACAAGCGGCTTATGGACGCCGGTTTCCTTGAGACATGAGGGAAGTTGTTTGATGGCCCCGCAACCGAAAACGATTCGAGTGGGAAACGCAAAAGTAGTGACCTCTTCGAACATCTTTGGGTCAATCTCCTTACTGCCCGAGAAGGTGCAACGATTTGGGAACCAGTCTTCCTCCCCTTCGTCGAAAGTCCGTGCTTGTGGTGCGGGCGTCTCGCCCGCTGTCGCGCGGGCATCCTGCCCGCGTTCGGGAGCGGTACGTTCACGCGACAGCGGGCGAGACGCCCGCACCACAACGCGCTCCTACCGGCTTTGCCGCAACACCACCTTGTTTATCCAGTTGCGGAATTCTACCTGGCGCACTTGATCTGACAGCACGTCATCGTCGATGTCGAGTTCCCAGCGCAGGTCTTTCCGGTCGGGATGCTGGTAGAGCGTTTCGAGCTTCTCGACGTACTGCCGGAGCGCCTCCTGGTCCTGGAAGAAGCCCTCCGCCAACAGCTTGGGCGCCCGCGCCGTGATCAGGCGCGCCATCTCGTGGAGATCGTACTCCGGGTGATATGCCAGTCCCCAGAAAATCCCCTTCCCCTGTTTCACTTCCATCGCCTGGACATGGGTAAAGTCGTTGGACGCCAGCAGCGCCCCTCCGGCAGGAAGCTGGGTGATCTCGTCGAGATGGCTGGTGAAGCCGTTGAACACAGTCGGCTTCCCTTCGAACATCGGATGGCCGAGGCCCTGGGCGGTAAGGTGAATCTTGCGCGCCAGTCCCATTTCGCGTCCGCGCGGGTTCGCCGAAACCACTCCACCCGCCCCCACGGCTGCCATCTGGATGCCCCAACAGGTACCGAAGCCCGGCGTGCCAACTTCGTAGCTCTTCCGGGCGAACTCGATCTGGCGCGTCACGCGTTGGTCGTCGCGGTGATAGATCGTGAGGTTGCAGCCGGGCCAGAGTATGCCGGCGTAATGCTCCGGTCCCAACCCTTCAGGGGGAGCAGGGTCGTCGCTGGCAAGCCAGATGTTGTGCTGCGCCTCGGGCAGATGCTTCTTCAGCATTTCGACATAGAGCCGCGAGGCATGCTTCATTCCGACCACGTCGAATTGGTCGCGGCTGGGTTTCGGATAACCGTCGATGATGAGGAAACGAAGTGTCGGTTGCATAGGTTTGGTGTTAGTCGATAGTCAACAGTCGAGAGTCGAAAGTCAAAAGACTAGAGCCGACATGTTCCATGAGCCGGACTCCTTAGAACAGCCTGTCATTCTGAGCGAAGCGAAGAATCTCAGTAGTACCCGAAATCACCAACTACAGCGATTCTTCGCTTCGCTCAGAATGACCGTGGTTAACGCACGACTTAAGACTCTCGACTTTCGACTTTTGACTCTCGACTCTTGACGGCCAGCGCTTCGATGATTTCGGGAAGCTCGGCGAACTCCCGGCAGACGGCGTCGGCGCGGGTGTTGGCGCTGTCGCGGTCCACCACGCCGGTGAAGAGGACGGCGCGGCAGCCAGCGTCTTTCGCGCCCGCAATATCATTATGCTCGCGATCGCCGACATGGACGATTTCTCCGAGGCGGCAGCCTGTAAGTTCCGCGGCGCGGCGAAACATTCCCGGCGCAGGCTTCGAGCAACCGACCTCGTCGGAGAACGCAAAGGCCGAGAAACAATCCCCAATTCCGTAGCCTGCCAGCAAGGCTCGCAACGCGCGGCCTGGGGTGAAGATCGCGTCGGAAACTACCGCCAGCGTAAATCGCCGCCGGAGCGTTTCGAGTGCCCCGGCGACTCCCGGCACAAGGTCGGGGCGGACGCGCAACTCCATCTCTTCGTGGAGACGCACAAGCTCTTTGAGTTCGTCCTGAGGCAGTTCCCGCTTCAGGCCCGCAAGCAGTACCCGCAGCCGAACATCGACGGGCCAAGTCACGTGTTGGTGGCGCCAGACGTGCCGGAACGCCGAATCCGTGGTGTCGTAGGCGCAATCGACAAGCGCCCGATCAACAGGGGCATGCCGCGACAGAAAGCAATGAACCAACTCCCGGCGTTCGACGGGCTTTGGGGGCAGACCCTGCCGGAGGCGCTTGGGCTCGTCGGAGTCATCGACGAAGACGGTATCCCAAAGGTCAAACGAAACAACACGGATCTGCGGCATTGCAGCTACTCGCGTGAGTTGAGTTGAAATGAAGGTGAAATTCTAGCACATAACGGGAGCAAAAGGTGGTGGGGCCACGCGTGGAGTTTGACACGCGAAAACCCGGCTGCTATGATCGCGTGGGGCGGGAAGCCCATTCGATAATCAGACTTATGACGAGAGCGAGACGTCTCATCTCGCTTGGAAGGCCTGGCTGCAGTCACGAAGGGAGAACAGATGAACGTCACCTCGATTCGTTCCCATTTGCTGCGCGTTTCGGTTCTGGTCCTCGCACTGAGCGGCATCGTCAACTCTGAGGAACAACCAGGGCTGCGCGCTCCTTTGCAACCTGTGAACGATCGCAAAGCGGCCCCGGAGCTTGGGCTGGAAGACAGTTCCGGCAAAGTCGCGACCCTGGCGAACTACCGAGACGAAGTGCTGCTGGTCGATTTCTGGGCCACGTGGTGTACGGGGTGCAAGCATGAGATCCCCTGGTTTGCCGGGTTTCAGAGCGCCTACGGCGCTAAGGGGCTAGCTGTGGTCGGCATCGCGATGGACGACGAGGGCTGGAAGGTTGTAAAGCCTTTCCTTGCGGAAACGAAGGTGCCCTACCGCATCCTGCTGGGCAACGATGCGACCTCGAAGCGGTTCGGAATCGAGAGCCTGCCGGATACGTTCCTCATCGACCGGCACGGCCGGGTGGCGGCGGCGTATAAAGCGGCATTGGTCGACCGAGCCGACATCGAGGCCAATATCAACGCTCTCCTCTCCGAACACTGACCCGTGTGGATTTACTGCACCATCACTTTCCCCTATTCCCATGGCGGGGAACTGCGTCCGCGTTCAAGCGAACAGCCAAAAATTCACCCAGGAGCGACTCATGCGCAGGCTTCCACTTTTGGCACTACTCGTATCCGGGCTTCTCGCGGTGCATCACTCTCGCGCCCAGGCCGGTCAAAACTCGGCGGGCGCCGGGAACACCAGCATCTCCGGTCGATGGACAATAACCGCCGACTTTTACGGCACGCCGCTCTACTTTCCATTGGAACTGAAGCTGGCGGAAGACAAACTCACCGGCAAGTTCGGGGGAGATAAGCTGGAGGGAACCCTCAGCGGCAATTCCATCCACTTTGTGGCCAAAGACGACCAGGGCGGTACCGAGGAGTGCCAGGCCACCGTGCACGGTGCTGCCATGTCCGGCAGCATCGTCTTCACCGACGCCGACGACCGGGAGCACCCCAGCACGCATCAATTTACCGCCACCCTGGTTCCGCCGCGGCGGGCGGGAGCGCCCGAGCGGCATGAATTTACGCCCACAACTTTCTATCGCCAGTTCTCGCCGCTGAACAAGCCGGTGCTGACCATCTCACCAGGAGATACTGTCCACACGACAACCGTCGACGCGGGCGGCACCGATGAAAAGGGGGTGACGCGCGTGCTGGGCGGGAATCCTCAAACGGGACCGTTCTACGTTGAGACCGCCGTGCCCGGAGACACGCTGGTGGTGCGCCTCCGTAGGGTGCGCCTGAATCGCGACTGGGCGGTCAGCGACGACGCGGTGGTGGACCGCGGAATGGACAGCGATCTTGCCGTGAAAATGAAGGACACCGGCAAAACGGTGCGCTGGCATCTGGACATACAAGGCGGCGTCGCCACGCCTGAAAAACCTGCCGAACACCTGACGCGTTACTCCGTGCCACTGAAACCAATGCTGGGTTGCGTCGCCACGGCGCCCGGCCCGTCACAAGCCCCGCCACCCACGGGCGATTCCGGGCGCTATGGCGGAAACATGGACTTCAACGAGATCGTCGAGGACGCAACGCTTTACCTGCCGGTGAACGTTCCCGGCGCTCTCCTCTATTTGGGCGACGGACACGCGGCCCAAGGAGACGGCGAACTCAACGGCAACGCCCTGGAGACTTCCATGGAGGTCGAGTTCTCGGTGGATGTCCTGCCGGGGAAACACATCTCGACACCCAGGGTCGAGTCGGCAACTCACATCATGGCGGTGGGGCTTGCGGGGTCCATCGACGACGCGTTCCGTACCGCCACCGCCGGCATGGCGCAGTGGCTGACGGATGAATACAAGTTGACTCCGTCTGAGGTGGCACAAGTGTTGGGCACCTCGGCGGAATACAAAGTGAATGAGGCTGCGGACCGCAACGCGGGAGTGGTGCTCAAAATCAACAAGGAACGCTTGCAGGGTCTGACGCCAGCGGCGAAGTGAATCGGGCCGCGATGTGCCGCCATCTACTGCCTGACGGCGCCTGCGTGTCCCGCCGTGTCCACCAGATAAAGCACTGTATCCTGGTTGAACGGCGGCGCGAACGATTGCGAGGCTGAACCGGCTGGGATGGGCTCTCCGGCAACCGTAGCCCCTGTCGAAGGATTGAACCACTCGACGGCCAGCGTTCTCGAGTGCGGCATCGCGGAGAGATCAACCGTGAATGAGCCGCCGGAAGGCGAGTAGACCAGGTACTCCGCGCCGGCAGGAGGCGTTTGGGCAAGACAATACCCTGTCGAAGAAAGAGACCCGCGGGGAGTGACGTTGGCGAGATTCAACCCGCGGGAATATCTCAGTATGTACCCGAGATTATCCCTGAGGTTGTCCCAGCGCGTGTCCGGCGCTCGACAAACGTCGTTGACCGGAGAGAGGCACAAGTTTCGCTTCTCGCGCGGGTAATAAACCAAGTAGGGGTCCATGAACAGGACTTGGTTGCCGGTCATGAAGTTTTCCCAGGCATAGTTGCGACCCTGCTGAGGCGTGTCCTTCCAGATCTCCCAGTAGCTATGGTCGCTGTCATTGACGTTGACCTTGCAGGCCGGCTTCCCGGTGCCGCAGGACTTGACCGGCGAGATTCTCGCGCCCGGCGCGACCCAGTCTGCGTCCGAGTTGTAGAGGATGGCGTCCGAGGGCCCCTCGAGCGCGGCGTAGCCGATCGGATGCTGGTGCGGTTTTCGCGACTCGTAAGCCCGAAGGTGAGCGATCTGGTGGTTGTTCCACCAGGTGGAATCAGTGGGCGCCTCTTCGGAGACGATCCAAAGGACGTTCGGCAGATCGTTCAAGGTCTCGATGGTCTTTTCCACGTAGGCGTCCTGAAACGCGGTAATCGCGTTTGGAGCCGTCATCGTTACTGAGCCCTTGCCTTTTCTTCCGCTCGTGTAACCATCGTCAACGCCATTGACATTGTTGGCTGCGGTGAAGGGGTAGCCGTCGATCGAGCAGCGATAGACGTTGAGGAATTCGCCGGTGAATAAATAGACGCCCGCATAAATGCCGGCATTACTCAGCGCCTGCGCCCGCGTCCGCAAGCGGTCGAAGAAGCTCTGGTCGAACTTCCTGAGATCGAATTTCAAACCGCCGTCCGTCGCCGTCCCCGGGCCGGTCCTCAACCAGGGGAACGGGACAGCGGTTAAATCTGGCGAGGAGCCCTCGAAGAGGGGAAGGCCGCAGAACTTCGGCAATTCGATGGTCCAGAGTAAAGTGAAATTGTGGCCGTGCGCTGTAAGGAACTTGACGAATGCGTTGAAATCCAGTTTCTCGACAGAGCCGTTCGCGCCCCAGTCCTGAAGCGTGTTCCAGGTCTGCGAGCCGTTCAAAATGAGGAGCGTGCCGTTCGCATCTTTGAAATAGTTGGGATTACTCGAGGCTGTGAGCGGCCCCGCGACCTGGGCGGACAAAGCCGTCGGGCCGGCGAGAAAAATGCAGAGGAGCAACAAAGCAATCTGGGTTGTAAAGGCGCTTGCTATTGCGCCGCGATGTCGCGAGAGGATGTCATGCTTCAGGAATTGCGGACTGTTTTTCATGCGGGGAACCTCCGCCGCGAACGGCCGGAATCCTCCGCGTCTCTGCGCCTCTGCGGTAAGAGTTCTTCCCCACGGAGGGGCGGAGGTTGTGCCCTAGCTGGCGACCGCGTTCATCACCACCGGAGATGGCTGCTCTTTGCCGAAGTCGCCTTCCCAGCGTGAGATTACCACGGTGGCCAGGCAGTTGCCTAAAACGTTGACCGAGGTGCGGGCCATGTCCATCAGTTGGTCGATGCCGAGCAGAATGAAGATGGGCTCAGTAGGCAGGCCGAACGACCCAGCCGTACCAAGGAGAATGACGATAGCAGCGCGGGAGACTCCCGCCACACCTTTACTGGTCAGCATGAGCGTGAGCATGAGCAGCAATTGCTGGCCAAGGCTGAGGTGTACCCCGGCAGCCTGCGCGACAAAGATCGCGGCCAGCGAGAGATAGAGCGTGCTGCCGTCGAGGTTAAAGCTGTAGCCCGTCGGCATGACGAAGGCTACCACCGGACGAGGCACCCCGATCGCCTCCATGGCTTCCATGGCGCGCGGCAAGGCGGCCTCGGAACTCGAGGTTCCAAAGGCAATCGACACCGGCTCCGCCACCGCCGCGATGAATTTCTTCAGCGGCACCCGGGCCAGCATGGCCACCGGCAACAACACTCCCGCGATGAATACGAACAACGCAACGTAGAGCGTGAGCAGCAACTTGGCGAGGTTGAACAGCACGCCCATGCCGGTGCTGCCCACCGTATACGCGATGGCCGCGCCCACGCCCAGCGGCGCCATGTACATGACGAGATTAGTGAACTTGAACATGGTCTCCGTGAGGCTTTCGGCAAGATTGACCAGCGGCCGTCGGCGCTCCTCGCGCACCATGGCCAGGGCGATGCCGAACAGGATGCTGAACACCACGACTTGCAGGATTTGGCCTTCCGCAACGGATTTCGCCAGGTTCTCGGGGAAGATGTGCAGGATGGTCTCTGAGGCCGACATTCGCTGCACTTGGACCACTTCGCCGCCGGCCGGCGGCAAGTGTACTCCCACGCCTGCCTTGCTCAGGTTTATGGCGGCGAGTCCGATGAACAGCGCAAAGGTGGTGACCGCCTCGAAGTAGACAATCGCCTTTAAGCCCATGCGCCCCACCTTCTTCAAGTCGGAGTGCGCCGCGATTCCGCTGACGAGCGTGCCGAACAGCAACGGGGCTATGATGCAGCGGATGAGCCGCAGGAAGATCATGCTGAGAAGCCGCAGGCTCAGGGCCGCGTGGGGCCAATCGTGACCCAGGACCGCGCCCGTGATCATGGCCACCAGAATCCAAGTTGTCAGGGTGCGCTTGAAAAGCGCGTAGAGAACCAGCGTGGCGATCGAGATCCAGCGAAGTGCGAGAAGCAATGCGGAGGGCAGCGGAGTCAAGTATTGACTCGCGAGGCCTAGAACCGCGGTCAAAGTAAAGCTGGCGACGAAGAGGAGCAACGATTTCGTTTTCATTTAAGCGCATTCTCGAAGCCCACAATCAGTTCGGGCTTCCAGGTGACCAGGGTCTCACTCGCGAAGGAATGGGCGCAACGAAAGCACCTCCAAACCCTCTATCTTACTGAACTCACGGTCGTTCAAGGTGGCCAGAGGAACTCGGTAGGCGAGTGCTGTAGCAGCGATCATCAAATCGTAGGGGCCGATCACCTGGCCGTGCTCCGCCAAACCAGCCCATAGTGCCGCGTGCTCCCGCGCCAGCCGAAGGTCAAATGAAACGATCTCTAATTCAGCCAATACTGAGGCGATGAATCGTTCCCTTGCCGCTCTTTGCGATTTCGTACGAGCACGATGATACCCGTGAAGGAGCTCAGATACAGTTATGGACGACGCAACCAATCGTGCCCCGGGCAGCACCTGACGAAGCGCGTCGGCAGGCAGAGTGCCGCGTTCCATCGCGATCAGCACGCTCGTGTCTACCACGAGTACACCGGCCATCTGTAGCTATCTCTCCCAGGCCGCAGGAGGCAGTTTGCGAAACAGATTGTGGATTTCCTCCAGGTCGTCGGCAAACTTGTCGTCGGGGCGCGGCAGGCTTTTCCAGAACTCAGCAAAGTTATCCGTGGTGAGCGGCCTCCGGCGCCGCACGGGCTCGATACGGCACATCGGCTCTCTGTTGCGCTCCACGATGAAGGACTCACCGCGATACTTGACCCGATTCAAAATCTCCGCAAAAGACCGGGCGGCACGCGTCGCTGAAATTCGGTGTGGCATGGTCTGATTATACGATTTTCTGATTCCGAAATGAAGTTCAATCTTCGCCCCGAGCCCGATGTGCGAGCAAGGCTCAGAACTCCAAATGCCGATTTCTTGGGGGAAGCCAGCACAGTGAACAAACAGGAGCACCTGTGCTGTTGCCTTAAACCTGGACGGCGAAGGTTGTCTCGGCGCGAGTGACGGGGCGGTAGAGGGTGTCTCTTTCGAAAGGTTCCTGGCCGGCTTCACGGATCAGGCGGATAATCTGCTGGCGGGTCATGGCCTGGGGTGTTCGTGCGCCGGCATCGTGATAGATCTTCTCTTCCACCACGGTTCCATCCAAATCATCGGCCCCGAAGCGCAACGCCACCTGCGCCACGCGAGGTGTCATCATGACCCAATAGGCTTTGATATGCGGGAAGTTGTCGAGCAGGAGGCGCGCCACGGCCACGTTCTTCAGATCCATGAAGCCGGAAGTCTCGGTGTGGGAGACGAGTTTCCCCAGTTCGGTGTGGGCAGGGTGAAAGGCCAGCGGGATGAAGGTTTGAAACCCGTGGGTCTCGTCCTGGAGGTTGCGCAATTGCAGCAGGTGGTCAACGCGATCCTGCGAAGATTCGATGTGCCCGTAGAGCATCGTGGCGTTGGAAGGCATTCCGAGTTCATGCGCGATGCGGTGCACCTTGAGCCAGGTGTGGGCGCCGATTTTGTGGTCGCAGATGACCCGGCGCACTGCCGGAGCAAAAATCTCCGCGCCTCCGCCGGGCAGCGAGCTGACTCCCGCCTCCTTGAGCTTCACTAGAACGTCGCGAATGGGCATTTGCGTGATGTGCGAGAAGTAACCAATCTCGACAGCCGTGAAGGCCTTCAAGTGAACGCTTGGAAACCTCTCCTTCAAGCCACGCATCAGGTCCAAGTAAAACTGGAACGGCAGGTCGGGATGCAGGCCGCCCACGATGTGAAATTCCGTTACAGCCTCCGACCAGCCTTCGCCGGCAATGCGAAAGGCTTCTTCCAGGGCCATCGTGTAAGCGGCAGGCGCCTCGGGCTTGCGGCCGAAGGCGCAAAGCTTGCAACTGGCCACGCACACGTTCGTCGGATTAAGGTGCCGGTTGACATTGAAATAAGTCCGCTTCCCGTGCAGCCGCTCGCGGACGTGGTTGGCCAGGTAGCCGAGGGCGAGCAGGTCGCCGGACTCGTAGAGCGTAACGCCCTCGTCGAAACTAAGGCGCTCCCCTGCCATCACCTTTTCGGCAATGGGATCGAGCTTCGAATCTTCGACGTGGAGTGTGCCCGTGCGCATATGGCTAAATTCCCATTCTATCGGCGGGAAGCCCCGATTGCAACCCGTTGCGTCCGCGGTCCAGGTGTCACTCCGAGCGGAGCGAGGAATCTCGCTCTGCGCAGTAGAGACCTGAGCTACGCGAGGGGAGGAATCAGAGCAGGAGACCACGCTTCGCTCGGAATGACAGCGTCAACCCATCGCCCGGGCAGTCCCCAGCCCCGGATGCGCAAACTGGGAAGCTGTGGAAACCCGCATGAATACTGAATAGGACTTGACAAAGCCCCTGGGTGTGTGCTCGGCCTGACTGTCCGCGGGGCACAAAACTTCTGGCATCCCGCCCTGAGTTGGGTTTAGAATTTAGTTTTTGAAGCTCGAGACGCTATGGAGTGGACCAATTACAGTTTCGCGGAGCCCCAGGACGAGGCGGCGTTCTTCTATGGCCTTTTCCTGCGCGGGTGTCCGCTGCAAAAGCTCCGGGAAGACATCGACGTGCCGGCCCGCGTACTGGCCGAGTGGCAGCGCCTCGCAGATCACGACCCCGTTTACCAGGGAGCGGTGGCTCGTATTTTAGCCTATCGCAAGCATGTACTTGCCATCTTTGATTCGCTGGTTTTCCAAGAAATAGGGTTCACGCACAGACTCCAGTAATTGAGCCATTTGGCCATTGAGTCATTGGGCCATTAAGCCGGGCGCATGCGTGTCTGCAATGACTCAATCGCTCAATGGCTCAATGACTCAATCCCTCAATGAATCAATATGTCCGTGGCCCAAGTGACAAAGAACAGCACGCTGACGTATCCGTTCACGGTAAAGAAGGCGGCGTTCACCCGGGACAAGTCGGAAGGCTTGACGAGAGCGTGTTCGTAGGTGAGTAGGCAAGCCACCGCGATCAGACCTGCCATAGCCACCCATCCCAGGTTCTCCATCCGGGCCACGGTAACCAGCAGCACGAGCATCAGCATGTGAAGGAAGGCAGAGGTGTAAAGCGCCGCCCTGATCCCGTAGCGCTTGGGGAGGGAGTAGAGCCCCAGGGCATGGTCGAATTCGACGTCCTGGCAGGCGTAGATGATGTCGAAGCCGGCGGTCCATAAGGTGACGGCAGCACCCAGGAGTAAAACGCTCAGGCTTACGTCGCCCCGCAAGGCAATCCAGGCGGCGATGGGCGACATCCCTAAACACGCTCCCAGTACGATGTGCGAGAGAACGGTGAAGCGCTTGGTATAGGAATAAACGAGCAGGAGCGCAAGCGCCAGCGGCGAAAGCTTGAATGCCAGGGGGTTGAGTTCGCGCGCGGCCAATACCAGCAGCGCGCAAGACAGCAAAGTGAACCCCAGCGCAAAACGCAGGCTGAGTTGCCCCGTCGGCAGGGCGCGCATCCGGGTGCGCGGGTTGAGCGCGTCGAATCTCAAGTCGGCGATGCGATTGAAAGTCATGGCGGCACTGCGCGCGCCGACCATGGCCACGATCAGCCAGAGCACCTGCCGCCAAGCCGGCCAACCCCGCACCGCCAGCATGGCGCCCGTCAGTGCAAACGGCAGGGCGAAGATCGAGTGCTCGAACTTGATCATTTCGAGCGTGGTGCGGAGCTTGGCGATCAGGCCCGTGGGGGCCTCGGTTGAAGTAGCCTTAGTGTTGCGCTCGTTCGCCATGCTGCCGTGCATAGCCATACCCCTATCATGGCCAAATCTCCTGCGAATGCGCAAGTGCAGTCACCTGGTTTTCCGTGTTCTCTGCGGTCAAGAAAGCGCGAAACACGGCGGGCACGAAGAAGTTCATTTTGGCGACACCCATCCACCGGCGTCGAATTGCCGCGGAAGTTCCCCGTCACTATTTTGGATATCCCACAGTCTGTGTCAGGACGATTTTCTGGTTGGGCCGGAGCTTTGCGATCTTCGCGAACGCCTCGCGGTCCACGCTGCCACGAACTACTGCCGCCAGCCCTTCGGAAGCACAGAACAGGTACACGTTTTGGGCGATGAACCCCGTATCGGCCGCCGTGTACATAATCTGGTCCTCACCGCCGGCTCTTCCCGTTTTGCCGAGGTCCGCTACATAAACGAGGTCAAGCGCGGCATCTTTGACAAACGCCTGCTGGCCGGTCGCCCCGCGAACGTCCTGCTGCAAGACTGGCTTCAGAGCGTTGTCTTTGGCGTCGTAGACGAAAAGGCCGTCCTGGGTGGCCACGTAGACATCGATTTCCTGCCAATTCATGGCCGAAGGGGCGGTCCGCTTGCCGTCCGGGCGGTTTATTCCGAAGGCCGCCCAAAGCAGATTGGAAAGCGTCTGCGGCGAGAGTCTTTGACTGCTGAATTCCCGCGTGGAGTGTCGGTCTTTGAGAACTTGCATCAGCGGTCTTCCGCCGGCGGTCTGCGGCGGCGGAAGGGGTACGGGCTTCTGTTCCTGCGCCAGCGCGAGCGAAGCGCAGGCAGCGATCGCTAGCATTCCAAAAAGACGCAAAACGTGTTTTCGCATAAGTGTCCTTTCCGTTGTATTCAACAAAACCAGTTAGAAACGGACACGTATTCTACACCCGCACCACGCGTCTCGCATGGGACTTTCCGGGGATTAGGAAATGAGTATCAAAAGCACGAAAAGGGCTACGTTGAGGGCGTGGGCAGCGTAGCAGAGTGGGCAGTCAACGCCGAGGACGCGCCGTAGCGCATACACCAGATAGAAGCCGAACATGACCGTGAGCAGGCTTGCCCCCAGCAGCCACAGGCCCACCGTTTCGAATGGCCTGAAGATCTGCCCTGCTATGCTCAGGTGCCGGGGCACAAATCCAATCCACACCAACACGCACAGGTAATAGAGAATGCCAAGCAGCGAATTCGGAATCCCGACGACCCGCGCGTAGGGTGTGCGTACCACCGTGACGCAACTCGAGCCCTCCCGCGCGCAAAAGACTTGCGGCACCCAGCGCGCCTTGCGAATTCGCCCATAGAAGGCGAAAGTGAAATAGAGGGAATCGGCGAGCCCGGCGAGCGAGAGCAACGCAATGATCAGGCGAAGTATCACTTCGCGACCCGGAGACAAGAAAGAATTGAGTCATTGAGCGATTGGATCATTGAGCCATTGATTCATTTAATCGCTAATTCAGAAGCTACTGCCTACTGCCGACTGCCGACTGCCTACTGCCTACTGCCCTCCCCCGCTCCCAGTCCCTTCCATCGCAATTGATCCGCCTGCTCCAGTCCAAGCAGCGCCAGCACGCGGCAGCAAAACTGCGTGACCAGATCGTCGAGGGTCTTCGGCCGATGGTAAAAAGAAGGGATGATAGGAAAAATCACGGCCCCGGCGGCCTGAGCGCGCAACATGTTCTTTAGATGAATCTGATTGAAGGGGGCGTCGCGCACCGCCAGCAGGAGCTTGCGGCTTTCCTTCAGGCAAACGTCCGCAGCGCGTTCGATGAGCGTATCCGAGATTCCGTGGGCGATTTGCGCCAGGCAACCTGTGGTGCAGGGAATCACCACCATGCCGTCCACGGCGTACGACCCGCTGGCGATGCTGGCGCCGATGTCAGAATCCAGCAAGTACTCGGTCTTCGCTACCGCCTGCGCGGCAAGGGCGGAGGGGACATCCGCGGATCGCGACACCTCCAGGTCGAGTTCATCCCGCATCACCTTCAACCCGCTACCGGAGATCACGAGATGTATTTTCCCAACCCGATCGTCGGCTTCCAGCAGTTGCAGCATGCGACGGGCAAAGATCGCGCCGCTGGCGCCGGTCACCCCCAGGATCAGACGCTTGCCGAGGGCAATTTGCGAGGAGGGCATCAAAGGCATGTTAGTAAGTGCGTAGCGGGAAGTCAAGAAAGTCGGCTTGCACCTGATATACTAACTTCTAGGACCACGGACCGGGGAGGGGACATTGTCACCTGAAGAAATCACTGAGATGCTCCAACAAGTGCGGCGGGGCAAGCTGAGCGTGGAAGGCGCATTGGAGCGCCTGCGCAACTTGCCCTACGAGAATCTCGGTTACGCCAAGATCGACCATCACCGGTCGCTTCGCCAGGGATTGCCTGAAGTGGTCTTCGCGCGCGGCAAAGACCCGGCGCACGTCGAGGGAATTGTGCGTCACATGCTGCTGAACAAGCACAATGTCCTCATCACGCGGGGCGATGCGGGGTTGTTTGAGCGCCTGAAGAATCTTGAAAAGACGGCCAAGTTCTATGAGCTCTCCGGCGCCATCACCTTTCGCCGCGAGCGCAAGATTCGAGGCAAGGGGAAAATCCTGGTGGTCTGCGCGGGCACTTCAGACATCCCGGTGGCGGAAGAAGCGCTGGTTACCGCCGACATCATGGGAAACCGCGTCGAGTCGCTCTACGACGTGGGTGTGGCGGGCATCCACCGCCTGTTGGGCGAGAGCCGGCACCTGCGCGACGCTCGCATCATCATTTGCGTGGCAGGAATGGAAGGCGCGCTGCCCAGCGTCGTGGGTGGCATGGTGAGTGCGCCCGTCATTGCTGTGCCCTCGAGCGTGGGTTACGGGGCCAGTTTTCGCGGCCTCGCCGCGCTGCTCGGCATGCTCAATAGCTGCTCGCCCAATGTCTGCGTGGTGAATATCGACAACGGCTTTGGTGCCGGATACCTTGCGAGTGTCATCAATCGCCTGTAAACTTAGGATGGAACTCAATGAAGGCGCCTAAGAAACAATTCATCGTGGATGAAGGGGGGAAGACGACGGCCGTTGTGCTTCCCGTGGCAAAGTACAGGAAACTCCTCGAGGACTTGCATGATCTCGCTGTCGTCGCTGAGCGGCGGGAAGAAGAAGCCATTAGTCTGAATGAAATGAAGCGACGCCTCAAAGCAGATGGGATCCTATAGCGTCCGCTTTAAGCCTTCTGTCGAAAAGGACCTCCGTAACCTGCCCCACGGCATAGCTTCGCGCGTAATGTTGCGCATCGAATCTCTTGGACAGAATCCCTTCCCGCACGGCTGCGCCAGACTCGCCTCCAGCGAGAAAATGTACCGAGTGCGAATTGGCGACTATCGGCTAGTCTATGAGGTCGACTCAAACGCAGGGATCGTGACCGTGCATTACGTCCGCCACCGGCGTGAGGTTTACCGTGGGGTTTGAGATGGCAGACCTGTCCCCGGCGACTCATCTGATCTTCATACTGTCGCTGACCCGCCAGCCGAAGACCTAGCCGCTGATAGCTGAGGGCTGAGAGCTGACGGCTCTCCTCATCCGAGGAGCCGGCGCAGGGCGTCCGCCTGCTCGGGATTCTTGCGCAGCAGGATGCGGCGCAGGCGAAGGAACTCGTCGCGGTCGATCTTCTGGACCGTGCCGCGTCCGCGATGGGGGCTGAAAGCCAGGATGTGATCGAGGTCGGGATGGCGCGTGAGAGGATGCTTCAGGCGCACGGCCTCCCGAGGCGGGCAGAAATCGAGGAGCGAGCCCATGCCGGTGTCGCGCCCGTCCGAAGCCGCTCGCGCTAACCCCACCACCCACTTGCGGTCCACCTCGTAGCAGAGGAACAGGTCTCCGCTTTTCACTCCCTCGCGGATGTAGCGCAAGCTCGAGGCGCTGCGGATCCAGCCTTCGTCGCCCAGCTCATAAACGCCGCGCGTGCGCGAGCGGAAGTATTGATCAAACTCCCAGCCGCGCTTGGTGTTGATTTTGAAGACCCAAACGTTCATGTCCGTTGTCAGTTGTCCCTGGTCCGTTGCTCGTGACCGATGGATTGGCGCCCGCCGTCAGTTGACCCACAAACAATGGACAGCGCGAAGTGGATTCCCGCTTGCGCGGGAATGACGACGGCTACGGACAACGGACAACTGACTACGGGCAACGGACTACCCGCCACTGCCCTTCAGATTTCCACCACCCGCGCTACCCGAATGGCGGCGATGGAGTGGATTTCCGCCAGCACTTCTTCTGGGACGAGTCCGTCAACCTGCACCAACCCCACCGCCTCTCCTCCTTGCGCGTCGCGGCCCAGAGCGAAATTGGCGATGTTGATTTTGTGGTCGCCCAGGATGGTGCCGATGCGTCCGATCACGCCCGGCACGTCCTGGTTGCGAATGTAGACGTGAATGCCCTCGAGCGGGGCTTCGATGTCGAGCTCGTTGATGCCCAGGATGCGCAGGTGGCCCCGCGGGCCCACCATCGCTAGTGCACTAGCCGAGCCGGTTTCGGTGCGCAGCGCCAGCCCCAGGGAATGAGAGAACGCCTCGCGCCGTGCGCTGCGGACCTCCAGCACCTCAATGCCCCGCGCCTGCGCCAGGGCGCCGGCGTTGACGATGTTCACGCTGTCGGAGAGGGCTTTCTTGAGAATGCCTTTCAGGACCGCGTTCTTCACCAAGTGCGTATTCAGCTCCGCCAGCCCGCCGTCGTAGCTGATCCTGGCCTCGCTGATGCGCTCGCCCGCGATCTGGGCAACGAAGGTACCCAGGTTTTCGCCAAGCTGCACATAGGGGGCGAGCTTCTGATACTCCTCGGGCGAGATGGCGGGCATGTTGACGGCGTTGTGCGGCACGCCCTGGAGGAGATAATCGCGCACCTGCTCGGCGATCCGGATGCCCACGATCTCCTGCGCCTCTTCCGTTGAGCCCGCGATGTGCGGGGTGGCGATGACGCGCGGGTGGTTCAGCAGGCGCGCGTCTTTGGGCGGCTCGGTTTCAAAGACGTCCAGCCCCGCTCCGCCCACCTGGCCGCTCTCAAGGGCGGCCAGCAAGTCCGCCTGGTTGATCAACTCGCCGCGCGCGCAGTTCACGACGCGCAAGCCGGGCTTGGCAAGGGCCAGCGTCCTGGCATTGAGCATGTAATGGTTCTCCGCCGTCGCCGCCGCATGCAAGCTCAGGAAATCGCTTTCCTTCAGGAGTTCTTCGAGTGTAACCAGCTTGACGCCCTGTTCCTCGGCCAGCCGGGATGAAACAAAGGGGTCTGAGGCGAGAACCGACATGCCGAAAGCCTGTGCAAGTCGCGCCACTTCCCGTCCGATGTTGCCGAAGCCCACCAAACCCAGCGTTTTCGAGCGCAACTCGATGCCGGTGAGCTTCTTTTTCTCCCACTGGCCGCGCTTTAGCAGGCTGTCGGCCTCCGGGATATGCCTCGCCAGGGCAAGGATCAAGCCCAGGGTGTGCTCGGCCACGCTCACCGCGTTGCCGCCCGGAGTGTTCATCACCACAATGCCCTTTTTGGTTGCGGCGTCCAGGTCGACGTTGTCCACACCGCTGCCCGCGCGCCCGATGACGCGCAAACGCCCGGCCCGCTCAAGCAGTGCTGCCGTCGCTTTCGTGGCGCTGCGCACCACCAGGGCGTCGGCGTCCTGGATTTCTTCCTCGACGGTGGCATTCGCCTTCTTGGGAAGGAAGACTACTTCCCATGATTTTTCCGCCGTTAGAAGTTTGACGGCGCGTTCTGAAACGTTGTCTGCAATGAGGATTTTCATAGGTTAGTCGAGAGTCAACAGTCGAAAGTCAAGAGTCGAGAGTAAGAGCAACCTCCGCTTATCTGCCCTCTCCCCTGGGGAGAGGGTGTCCCGCTGCCGGCGTTTTCATCAGCCGGAGCGGGACGGGTGAGGGGTTTCTTGCACCGCGGTGTCACGCAGGAGCGACCCTGGTGGTTGCCGGCGGGCGGCCACAAGGACCGCCCCTACGTCCTAGCCACAGCGCCGCAGGTACACTTCCTGGGCGGCGCGGACGCCGCTGCCCAATTCAACCTTGTGTCCCAGCTTCAAGAGAACCAACTCCAGGGTCGCCGTCGCCGCAAACAGTTCAGGAACGTCGTAATAGCCGAGGTGGGCGAGGCGAAAGATCTTGCCCTTCATGCTCCCCTGGCCGTTGGCAATGACGGCCCCGAATCGGCTGCGCATTTCTTTGACGATAGCGCCTGAATCCATTCCCTCCGGCGCACAGACCGCGGTGGCGGCGTTGGCCGGCGAGGAGACCGCAAATAACTTGAGCCCCAGCGCTTTGGCGGCTTCGCGCGTGGCCTCCGCCAGCAGCGCGGCGTTGGCGATCAGGTTCTCCCGGCCGATCTGTTGAATGTACTCGAGCGCCGCATGCAAGCTGATGATGAGCGTCGTCGCAGGAGTGTAACTCGTCTCACCTTTGGCCTGGTTCTTCCGCTCCTTCGCAAAATCAAAATAGTAGCGGGGAAGCTTGGCCTTGGCCATCATTTTCCAGGCTTTCTCGCTGGCGCTGACGAAGGCCAGGCCGGGAGCAATCATCACGGCCTTCTGCGACCCCCCGATGACGACGTCCAGGCCCCACTCATCCGGACGAAGGTCGGTGGTGCCGAGGCCGGTGATGGCGTCAACCACCAGGCACGTCTCGGGATAGTTCCTGACGATCTCGCCCAGCGCCTTCACGTCATGGCTGACGGCGGTCGAGGTCTCTGTGGCTTGAACGTACACCGAGCGGAACGGGCCATCCTGCTCCAACCTTGCTTTGATCTCATTGACGTTCAACGGATGACCGTAGGGAGATTCGACTTTAACGGCCTCGATGCCGTACGCTTCCGCCAGACCCAGCCAGCGCTCGCCGAACTTCCCCGCCGTGCCCACCAGAATGCGTTCGCCGGGCGATACCAGGTTCGAGACGGAGCCTTCCATCGCTCCCGAACCGGAGCTGGCCAGGATCAGGACATCGTTTTGGGTATTGAAATAGTACTTGAGAAGATCCGAGGTTTCGCGCATGATTCGGCGAAACGCCTCGGTGCGGTGGTGAACGTTCGCAACCATGGCGCGCGCCTGGGCTTCCATGAGCAGGGGCGTCGGCCCTGGAGTGAAGAGTCTTTCCTTGATGATTCCCGGCATAGATTTGGTTCCTTCTGGAGTTTGAGTTGGCTTCGTACCGACAACAACTAGACTAGGCTATTTCGGTTCGAGGCCCCCGTCAGGAGGAAAATACCAGCCCCTGATCCGTCGATAAGGCGCCACGACCCGACCGGGGACACGGTCGGGGCCGACGCAAGTCCCGCGGCTGTCTAGCCGACTGCCTGTCGCTGTCGCGGCATCGGACAGGGAGTCGCAGGCCCTGACTCAGTTTTCGCAAAATGCGGCGTTCTTTGCTCCTTTTTGGCCTAAATTGCTGCTAATTTGGGTGCTAAACACGCATAATTTGCAGCATCAAAAAGTGCGACTTTCTTTGTTTTCAAGTACTTCTTAGCTTCGTTCCCACTATTTTACATTTCTTGTAGTGCCCTGCGTTCCCCTTCTGCCCCGGACCATCGGGTTTCATTTCGCACTCCGGTAACCCCAGGGCTTGCCGGCGACAAGTTGTCCCAAATACGAGCACACTAATAGGCTATCACATCGAACCCGGCGTGTCAAGTGAAAAATCGCCGGCACCCTGTAGGGGGACGGCTTGCCGTCCCCTGACGGGCGGGCAGGGCAAGTCCTGCCCCTTCACGTTTTCGAAGGACTGCGAGATTCCCTCAAACTGGGACACCACCTGGGAATGGTTTATTTCACAACTCCCAAAAGAGATGTTACATTGGAGTGTCTATTAACGCCGATCATGGCAGACCAAGAACGCCTCACTTTCGCCTGGACGGATATCCTCTGGCTGGTCTTTTTGGGCGCCCTTGCGTTGATGGACCCGATCGACGAGATTCACAAGCAAGAGATCCTGCTGGCCATCGGCGTGTTTCAGGTCTTCGAGCGTCGCTTTCTAACCTGGAATCCGTCGGGCAGCAGGTTTTATGGCGCCCTCCTCAAGGCCTTCACGGCCGCTCACCTGAGGTTCTTGATCGGTCTTCCAAGTCGAAGGTATTACAGCGTCATTATCAAGATTCTCTTGTCCACCCTGCTCATGAAGCACACCGGCGACCCGGCTGGCGGCATAAACAGCAGCTACTATCTTATTTATTTCTTGCCCGTCATGACGGCCGCCCTGTTCTTTGAGGGGACTGGCACGCTGATCTGGACCGCCGTCACTTCGGCAGCCTACTGTTCACTGCTGATCCCTGCTTTAGAACGTTACGTAATCCCCCCGGAGGCGGTCAAGGAACTCGCGCTCCGGAATATTTTCTTTTTCCTGGCGGCCGTGCTGGTGAATCCCTTCGTGAGCGAGAACCGCCGCCAGGCGAAGCGCTACCGGCTGTTGGCGGAAGAGTTGGCGGAGACCAACCGCCGCCTCGAGCTGGCGCAGGAAGAAGCTCGCCGGTCGGAGCGGCTGGCGGCGTTGGGACAGCTCACGGCTGGGCTGGCCCACGAGATTCGCAATCCCTTGGCGGTCATTCGAGGCTCGGCGGAGACGCTTACACGCCGTCTCCAGTCGGCCGACCCGCTGACCACGGAAGTTGCCGGGTTTATCACCAGCGAGGTGAATCGCCTAAACACAGTAGTGACCCGCTTCCTCAACTTCGCGCGCCCGCTCAACCTGGAGAGAAGGCCTACGCAGATTCCGCCTCTCCTCGACCGGGCGGTCATGGTGGCGGGCGAGCGCTGGCCGGAGGCGAAGGTCGAGGTGGTCCGGCGCTACGCGGACGGTTTGCCGGAAATGAATGTGGACCCAGATCTCTCTGAACAGGCGTTCACCAACCTGGTGTTGAATGCCTTTGAAGCGATGAAAGAAACTGGCGGCAAGCTGACCCTGAGTATTGCGACCGCGAGATTTGACGGAAAGAACGGCGTAGAGGTCGCCATCGAAGACACCGGGCCGGGCATCCCTCCCGAGCTCCGCGAGCAGATCTTCAATCCCTTTTTCACGACAAAGAAAGAAGGCGTGGGATTGGGACTCTCCCTCGTCTCGAAAATCGTGGATGATCATCGCGGCTGGATCCGCCTTTCCAGCGAGCCGGGGAAGGGGGCGTGCTTTCGAGTGTTTCTGCCAGCGGAGTGACAAGAACAGAAACTGGAAAATGGAAAATGGAAACTGGCGAATGGAAACTGGAAAGTGGAAAATGGAAACTGGGAAATCGAAAACCGAAGGTGAAAGCTCGAATAAGGGAAAGATTGTGAGTATTGCGGCGGCTGCGAAGCAGGTCAGGGACTTTAAGGATCTGGAGGTCTGGCAAACGGCGCGCCAACTGCGGCGCGAGATGTACGGCGTGGCAAAAAGTCTTCCCGATGTCGAGAAGTTCGGTCTGGCAAGCCAGATACGACGGGCGGCGGTTTCGGTGACAGCTAACATCGCTGAAGGGTACGGGCGGTTTGGCTACCAGGAGAACGCCCAAATGTGCCGCCAGGCGCGTGGCTCTTTGTACGAGTTGAGGGACCATCTCACGACCTGCGTCGATGAAGGCTATCTGGGGATCGCAGACGCCAAGAGGTTGGATGCGCTGATTCACTCAGTAACACGACTGCTCAATGGATACCTTCGCTCAACACTGGCGCGCAAGCAGATGGAAAGTGGAAAATAGAAACTGGAAATTGGAAACTGGAAAATGGAAACTGGAAAATGGAAAATGGAGAATCGACACCGGTAAACGGAAAACTGGAACCTGGGATCCAGAGAGTGGAAACTGTTACGCTTCCGGGTTTCATGCTCGTCAACGCCATATCAATCCCGACCTCTCGGGTGGGCTTTACAGGCTCGCAGTTCCTGTCCTCCAGTTTCCAGTCTCCAATTTCTATTTTCCAGTTTCCATTTTCCAGTTTCCAATTTCCAATTTCCAATTTCTTCTCGTCCTTAAAACAATGGCTACTATTCTAATTGTCGAAGACGAAGCGAAAATGCTGCGGCTGCTGGAATTGAATCTGGCGGACGAGGGCTACACGACCCTCGCCGCCCCGGATGCCGAGACGGCGCTCAAGCTGTTGCGGCAGGAGAAAGTCGACCTGGTGCTTACCGACCTTAAGCTTCCGCGCATGGACGGCCTGGAATTCCTGCAAAACGTGAAGCGCTCGAACACGCACTTGCCGGTCATTCTGATGACGGCTTATGGCACTGTAGAGACCGCCATTAATGCCATGAAAGCCGGGGCCAGCGATTATGTGCTGAAGCCTTTCTCGATGGAGGAGATCAAGCTCCTCATCGGCAAGGAGCTGGACGTTCGCCGCCTGCGCGAGGAGAACCGCGACCTGCGCGAAGCGCTGGGCGAGCGCTACCGGTTTGAGAACATCGTCGCCAAGAGCGCCAAGCTGCAAGAGGTGCTTGCCCTCGTGGAGCGCGTGGCGCCTACGAATTCCACCGTGCTGCTGGGCGGTGAAAGCGGCGTGGGAAAGGACATGATCGCGCGCGCCATCCATCAGCACTCGCGCCGCGCTTCCGGACCCTTCATCAAGATCAATTGCACCGCCATCCCCGAAAACCTGCTGGAGAGTGAGCTGTTCGGATACGAGAGAGGAGCTTTTACCGGGGCGGTGACGTCGAAGCCCGGCAAGTTCGAACTGGCCGACAAGGGCACGATTCTTCTGGACGAAATCGGAGACGTGCCTGGGGCCATCCAGGTGAAGCTGTTGCGAGTGCTCCAGGAGCGCGAGTTTGAGCGCCTGGGCGGCACCAAAACGTTGAAAGTGGATGTGCGCGTGCTTGCCGCGACGAACCAGGACTTGCGCGCCGCCCTCGAACAGGGCACCTTCCGCGAGGATCTTTACTATCGCCTGAACGTCGTGCCGATCAGCATTCCTCCTCTGCGCGAGCATAAGGAAGATATCCCCTACCTTGCGGACCATTTCCTGGCGCGGTTTGCGCGCGAATCCGCAAAGCCCATCAAGGGCATCACCCCTGCCGCCATGCGGATGCTGATGGATTTCCACTGGCCTGGCAACATCCGGGAACTCGAGAACATTATCGAGCGCGCCGTGGCCCTCTCGACCGGCACGATGCTTGACGTCGCCGACATCCGCCTGGACTTCGACCGGGGCGTACCGGTGGCGACCGGGCCCGGAGTGTCTTCCGGCGACGCGGCTGGACCCTTCTTACCGCAGGGCATGACGCTGGAGCAGTACGAGGACGAGATTATCAAAGAAGCCCTGCGCCGTGCCAACGGGAATAAGAGCCAGGCCGCACGCCTGCTGGGACTTTCCCGCAATGCTTTCCGTTATCGCCTGTCGAAGCTGGGAGTGCCCGACGAGCCGGAAGCGTAAGGGCGCCCCGTGTGGTCACCCTGTGTGACCATTTCTCCGACCACCGCGCCAACGTGTCATTCTGAGCCCCGACTTGTCGGGGCGAAGAATCTCCGCAGTTGGTCTTCCGTTCGTGCGGGCGAAAATACAAACTGCAGGGATCCTTCGCTCCGCTCAGGATGACAGGGCAGGGCGCAAGGTCGTATTCCTTTGAAAATGAAGGGACTGCGGGTTGGCTCAAATCGGCCACCCTCGGCTGAATTCAGCCAAGAGCAAGGTTCATTGCTCTCCTGCCTACGAGTTCGGTAACCACTAATAACTGGCTTAGCCTCAATGAGATGTGGTGCTTCGCTTGGTTCCTGATCTTTGGCCACCCAGTTGCCCTGAACAGGGTGGCAGACGAGGAGGGTCAGATGGGTGAGAGGTGGGCCATGAAAAACCGAAAACTCTGGTACGCGATTGCGCTCGGCATGTTATGCCTCGTGGCGGCGAGGATGACCATGGCTCAGGAGCAGGCGCCTCCGCCCGAGGCTCAAGGGCAAGCCCCCCTCCCGGATACAGGGAACCCGGACCAGGGACCACCGCCCTATGGTCCTGACCAGCAGCAGGGACAATACGGCACAGGCCAAGAGCAGGGACCCGCGCCGGGCGCCGCCCGCGTGGGCATTATAAACGGCCAGGTTTCCTTGATGCGGGGGGATAGCGGGGAATGGGTGGCGGCGATAGTGAACGCGCCGGTGATGCAGGGCGACACGGTAGCGACCGCCGGGCACTCGCGCACGGAAGTTCAGCTTGATTTCGCGAATATGATGCGCCTCGACCAAAACGCCCAAGTGAAGATTGCCGCTCTCGTGCAAGGCAGGATTCAAATCCAGGTGGCAAACGGGGCCGTCGACTACACGGTATTCAAGGGCTCGGAAGCGAATGCGGAAATCGACACGCCCAACATGGCGGTGATTCCACAAGGCCCGGGCGTTTATCGCATTCAGATCGACGGCGACTCGCAGACGGAAGTGACCGTGCGAAAAGGCAGGGTTCAGGTGTCGACCCCGCAGGGCAGCACAAACGTTGAGGCTGGCCAGGTCATTTACGTGCGGGGCATGGAGAATCCCGAATACCAGGTTGCTAACGCCCGGCCGTTCGATGAATTTGACCGGTGGAACGAGCAGCGCGACCGCGTGATCGACCAAGCGCAAAGCTGGCAATACACGAACCGGTATTACGCCGGTGCCCAGGATCTCGACCAGTACGGGACATGGCAAGACAACCCTGACTACGGCAACGTCTGGTCGCCGAATGTGGGTCCGGACTGGTCACCCTATTCCGATGGTAACTGGACTTGGGAGCCCTATTGGGGATGGACTTGGGTTGGCTATGAACCGTGGGGCTGGGCGCCTTACCATTACGGGCGTTGGTTCTTTGGTGGTGGCCGTTGGTGCTGGTGGCCGGGCATCGGATTGGGAGTGCGGCCGCTTTGGGCGCCGGCCTATGTCTCTTTCCTCGGCCTCGGGCGGGGAACCGGAATCGGTCTTGGTTTGGGTTTCCGTTCGATTGGTTGGCTAGCCCTGGGGCCTTTTGACGCCGCCTTCGGGTGGTGGGGACATCATAACGGCTACAGCGCTGTAGGTATTGGCAGCATAGCCCACATCAACAACTACGGCCGGGGCTTTCCGCGCTCGATGAATGGACGCTACACGTCCAACCTGCAAGCGGCGCTTACCAACGCCAATGTCCGGCGAGGTATAACCACCATGCCTTCCAGTCAGTTTGGGAGGGGAATGCCAGCAAGGGAGTTCGGGCGGGGTGTGGATGCTGCGACGCTGCATTCAGCCCAGATGGTGCGCGGAACTCTGCCGGTGGTTCCCACGCGCGCCAGCCTGATGCCGGGTAATCGTATGGCCAGCGGTTCCGCCATACCGTCACGGTCGATCAATAGCACTCACTTCTTCTCGCGGAATCCTGTTCCCGCCCGCACGGAGTCATTCAATCAGCGGGCCGGACAGATTCAGCAGATGGTGCGGCAGGGTCCCACGAGCGCCGCGAACTATGGCGCGCGGGGCGCAAACTCCACGGAGAGATTTGGGAATGCCGGCGGCGCCTATGGCAACACCAACCGCTCTGGCTTTGCGAACCCTCGGACCGCGACTCCTCAAGGCCAGTCGCGCAACTCAGGCTGGCAGCAATTCTCTTCGCGCGCGCCGAATTCGCAGGGCGGGCAGTCCAGAAGCTACAACAATGGCGGCTACGGAACGATGCGGTCTCAGCCTGCCCCGCGCTCTGCCGCACCCGGCTGGGGCCAATGGTCGGGAGCGCGGCCCTATGGCGGTTACAGTGGCCGTCCTACGCTGAACATGAATAGGCCAATTGTCGTCCCACGGTCCAACGCGCCGCGTTCTTACAGTGGCGGCGGTCGCGGCTCGGCGCCGTCCGGCGGCGGGCGGGGGAACTCTACCGGTGGACATGTTGGTGGGGGCGGTGGTGGCCACGTTTCCGGTGGTGGCGGCGGCCATAGCGGCGGCGGTGGCCACGGCAGACGATAACGCGGAGGAGTCAGAAGTCAGGAGTCAGTGCCAGAGACGAGGTGGCGCATACCTGGATTAAAGGGCATGCGCCACCGCTTTTTTATGGCTCCTGAATCCCGGGCTTCGAGATCCTGACTTCGGACTCCTGACTTCTGACTCCTGACTCCTGCAATCCCGTAAGTTCTCATATACAATAGTTGAATATGCTTGAGCCAACCGACCTGTTAGCTGCAACCACCGCGTCGCTGGAGGAGGTCGAGTCGATTCTGAACGCCGAACACTCGGACCCTTTCCACATTCTCGGCGCGCACGTCGTGGAGTGGGAAGAGAAACCGGCTATTGCCGTTCGCGCCTACTTGCCGGGAGCCAAAGAAGTTTGGGTGTTGCGCGAGTCGGAAGCATTTCCGGCGCAACTCATCCACGCCGACGGCTTTTTCGAGGCCGTGTTTCCTAACCAAGCGCAAGCATTCCGATATCGGCTTCGTGCCAATTACGGGGACGGCAATGAGGTGGAGTTTGAAGACCCCTACCGCTTTCCCCCGACACTTTCCGAGTTCGACCTCTACCTTCTCGGTGAAGGGACCCACCACAAATCCTACGAAAAACTCGGCGCCCACCTCACGGAGGTCGAAGGAGTTCCAGGCGTGGCGTTCGCGGTGTGGGCTCCGAACGCGCAACGAGTCAGCGTCGTAGGGAATTTCAATAACTGGAACGGCCGCCGTCATCCGATGCGTGTGCGCGGGGGCAGCGGTATTTGGGAACTGTTTATTCCGGGGCTCGTGGAGGGCGAAGTTTACAAGTACGAGATCAAGGGCCACAACGATTACGTTGGCCTCAAGGCCGATCCCTTCGCCTTCTTTGCCGAACTCCGGCCCAATACCGCTTCTGTGGTGCGAGACATCGATAACTACACCTGGCGTGACCAGGCCTGGATGGATACGCGCCGCGAGCGCCAATCCCTGAAGTCGCCCCTGGCCATCTACGAAGTTCACCTCGGCTCCTGGCGCCGCGGTGAGGGCAATCGCATGCTCAGCTACCGCGAACTCGCCGAACAACTCGTGGACTATGTCAGGGAAATGGGATTCACCCACATCGAACTGCTGCCTGTCATGGAGCACCCGTTGGATGAATCCTGGGGATATCAGACTGTGGGCTACTTCGCGCCCACCAGCCGCCACGGCACCCCGCAGGACTTCATGTATTTTGTTGATTACTGCCACCAACACGGGATCGGCGTCATCCTCGACTGGGTGCCGGCGCACTTTCCTTCCGACGCTCACGGCCTGGCGTACTTCGACGGCACGCACCTTTACGAGCACGACGACCCGCGTCTGCGGGAGCACCCTGATTGGGGCACCCGGATTTTCAATTACGGCCGGTCGGAAGTGCGAAACTTCCTGCTGAATAGCGCGCTTTTCTGGCTGGAGAAGTATCACGCTGACGGGCTGCGAGTGGATGCGGTGGCGTCCATGCTCTACCTGGACTATTCACGCAAGCCCGGACAGTGGATCCCCAACCGCTACGGCGGCAACGAAAACCTCGAGGCCATCGATTTGATTAAGCGGTTCAACGAACTCGCGCATCAGGAGCATCCCGGCGTCCTCACCATCGCGGAGGAGTCCACCGCCTGGCCGGCGGTTTCGCGCCCCACTCACCTGGGTGGCCTGGGGTTCAGCCTGAAGTGGAATATGGGTTGGATGCACGACATCCTGGTTTACTTTTCCAAGGAGGCCATCCATCGCAAGTATCACCACTACAACCTCACCTTCTCGCTTCTCTATGCCTTCACTGAGAATTTTGTGCTGGTGCTCTCCCATGATGAAGTGGTGCACGGCAAACGCGCGTTGCTGGCGAAGATGCCCGGAGACGTTTGGCAGCAGTTTGCCAATCTGCGCTCGCTTTATGCATTCCAAATGACTCACCCCGGCAAGAAAATGCTCTTCATGGGCGGGGAGATCGGCCAATGGAATGAGTGGAATTCCAAGCAGTCCCTGGACTGGAATCTGCTGGACTTTATACCTCATCAGCAGATTCGCAGGCTGGTGGCGGACCTGAATCACCTTTACCGGGCGGAGCCCTCACTCTACGAAGTTGACTTTGAGTGGCAGGGGTTTGAGTGGATTGACTTTCACGATACGGATAACTCGGTGGTCGTTTTCCAGCGCCGCGCGAGCGACCCCAATAATCACGTGGTGGTGGTCTGCAACTTCACACCCGTCCCTCGCGAGCGCTACCACATCGGCGTGCCTGCGTCGTGTTTCTATCGCGAGGTTCTCAACACGGATGCCGCGCACTACGGTGGGAGCGGAGTCACGAACTCGCCAGGACGGCAGGCGGTGCCTATGCCTTGGCAGAACCAACCCTGCCATATCGACGTGACCCTGCCGCCGCTGGGCATTGCGATCTTCAAGCCGGAACGCTAGGACATCCCCAGCACCAGCCGGTCCACCCGCTTGCCCACATCGCGCAAGTAAGCCTCATCGCCGCCCGGGAGCTCAGTCGTTACATAGCCCGTGTAGCCAACGTCGGCAAAAGCTTTGCGAACCGCTGGCCAATCGATTTCGCCTTCTCCCAAATTGACCCAACGGTAGCCATCTTCGACGTGCTTGAAATCTTTCAGGTGGACTTTCGCGATGCGCTTGCCCAGGTTGTGAATCCAATCCTGGGGATAACCGTAAAGCACGACGTTGCCCACGTCGAAATACGACTTGAGCCAGGGGCTCTGAAACTCATCCACGTACTTTGGCATCTCGAGCGGGCTGAGAAGGAATTTGTTCCAGACTTCCTCGATAGCGATCACGACCTTCAATTCCTCCGCCAGCGGGAGCAGTTTCTTGATCTGCTTCTGGGAGCGCGTCCATGCGTCGCGGTAGGTCACCTGCGGGTTAACGACCGCGGGCACCAACAATACCGCCTCGGCGCCCCAGAGCTTGGCATTGTGAAGTGAAGTTCGCATTCCCTCGAGGCTCTTCTCCACGACCGCGGGATCGGGCGAGGAGAGCGGATTCTCCCAATGCGCCATGTTCATCACGGAATGGATTCTGACTTTGGCGTCGTCCGCTGCCTTCTTGATTTCCTCGGCTTCGCGCGGGTCGGTCACCGTCTGGCCCTCGATCGCGTCGAAGCCCACGGCCTTCACCAACTTCATCCGGTCGGCGTAACTCAGGTTCTTGGGCAGCATCTCGATCTGCAGGGCCTTCTTGATGCGGCCCGCCTCCGGTGAAGGAGACGCCGCCGCTGTCCCCGCGGTGCTGCTCAGCGCCGCCGCGCCAACTGCAATTGATGTTTTTAAGAAATCCCGTCGTGAACTATGATTGTCCATTTCATCCCCCATTGTGATCTTGTTTCGTCGTCTGTTGCGGTACAAAAGACCAGTGCACGCGACTGTACACGTTGGAGGTCGTCGTGCAATGATACTGTAAATACTTCCAGGGATCAGGTCGCTGTGGTGTTCTTAGTTCCACGAGGTACAGGTTGAGTTCGCTCTTCACGTCTTCGACGATCTCAGAATTCCGTGGATCGTCTCGTTCGATCAGGAACTCAACGTTACACGACCCTTCTTGGCCGTAGGAAACCAACGCGACTGGGCGACATTCGTCCCACGAGCACTCCGTAGCGTCTCCGTATCGCAGCTCAAAGTGTTCGGCGGCCAGGTCTACCGGGCCTTCGTGCCACCACTCCGAGTGCAACATTGCTCCACCAATACAACTGCGGCCTCACGCAGCCAAGTGTTCCGCTCTTTCGCCGCTCTGACCACAGACCGGCAGAAACACGCGATGAACACGTTCCTCCAACACACTTGATTTCGTCAGGCCGAGGTGATCGTACATCTCCTGCAGAGAGGTACCCCACTCGCGCTCGTCCTTGGGGCAGACCAGCGGCTCTCGATTTTGTTCGGTCCCGGCGGGCCACTTCTCGCCAGTGAAATAGATGAAAACAAGACGCGACGGAACATTGTGTTGCATAAGGAAGTGAAGGGTCGCCAGCCTGTTTGCGCACTGGTAGTACTTCCTCAGCCATTTCTCGGGACTCGACCTGAAGGCGTTAGCTTCTATGGCCGTTGCGAAAGCCTCTCGGATCATTTTCCGGCCGCCCTCCTCACGCGCGCCGCAGTCGCTGCCGAGCTCGGACGCGTGAGCTTTTGCCTCGACGAGAACGAACTCGGTGTGCGACTCCAATTGCAGGTGTCCGACGGCATCCCAGTTGGGAACATTTCCAGTTTGAGGCCAGAACTGCGTCCAGGCCGACTTGACGTGTTCAAAATCAGGAGGAAGAAACTCCAGCCCTTTCAATTCGGCATCCAGGTGAGGGAATCTTCCTCGGGCATCGAAAGAAAAATCGAGCCAGTCGAGCATTCGCCCACCAGTTTGCTTCTCGATTGCAAGGTTTAGTCTTCTGCGGTGATATCCAAGATACCGCAATAGATGAAACTCGCTACCATACCCGTAGCCCATTTTTCCCATAAGACCTCCCCTGCACTGTTTGCCGCAGGGTTTTCTCGCGGCGAAGCCTTTCCCACAACCGGAATGTCTCCGTGTTCTCCGTGGCTAAAAGATTGAACACAGAGCTCACTGAGGGTCTCCGTGATCTCAGTGTTGAGATTCTCGAGGCACGGAGATCACGGAGAAATTCGACTTTATGACGGGCGGACCTGCTCTTCCAGAACTTCCGAATGTTTGCTTTACGTTCTACCCATCTTGGAGATATCGATATGGGGATCGAGCACCTCGCTAGATTTCAGCAATTCATCCCAGGTAACCAGCTTGCCGGTGTATGCGGCCGTGCGCCCCAACATGGCGCTGAGCGCGGACTCGGCGCCCTGTGCCGCCTGGTTATGGAACTGGTTGCTGGTGATGCTCTCAATAAACGCCTTCTGTTTCTCCGCCTCGGCTTCGTCCAGGGAGCCTTTGAACGTCCCCGCCACAGAGAACTGGTTACCGCCTTGCGCCGGGCCTAGTCCCGCGTCCCACGGCTCTGCTCCGGCAATGCTGACCCGGTGGTCGTAGTGCGCCTGTGAACTGCCCTTCTCACCGTAAAACTGGGTTGCGGCGTCAAAAGTCGGGTTGTCAAACTGCGTAGATCCGAAACTGATCTGCACATGGTTGGGATAAGTGAAGACGAGGTTGAAATTATCCCAGCAGTCGCCGGCGTCCGTGCGCAGCTTGCGGCTGCCACTGCCAACAGCCATAACGGGATGCCCCTGGAGCGTCCAATTCACCATGTCAATCACGTGGATGTTCTGCTCGACGATGATGTCCCCGGAAAGTGATTTGTACCAGACCCAGTTGCGGAGCTTCTTCTCCTCCGGCGAGGCATCCGGCCACTCGGGTCGATCGATATGTCCGCAATAGTAGTAGGCCAGACCGCAGCCGATCTTGCCCAGGGCGCCTTCCTGAATCCGCTTCACCAACTCGGCGTGGGGCGGAGCCTTGCGGATTTGAAATCCTACCTCGAGGCTCAATTTGCCGTTGACCTTTTCACCAATGTGCATCACGTGCTTGGCCCCCGGTACGTCCACCGCCACGGGCTTCTCGCAATAGACGTGCTTCCCTGCCTCCACGACGGTTTCCAGGTGATGAGGGTGGAAGTAGGGAGGAGTAGTGATGAGGATGAAGTCCAGTTCTTTCGAAGCTGCGATCTCCTTGTAGGCATTGGGGCCTTGGAAGAGTTGCGCGGGATCAATCGCCGCGTATCCCTTTGCCTGCTGGTGCTCATCGAAGTGTTTTCGGCCCGCCGCAAGTTGATCGGGGAAGAGATCCGCCAGGGCCACCACGCGCGTGTTGGTGTTGTCAATGAAACCCGTCCCCACCGCCGTGCCGCGTCCCCCAACGCCCAAGATTCCCAGGCGCAAAGCCGAGTTCGCATCCGCACCTCGCACGGCCCCGGGTTTAAGGATCATGGCGCCCGTCGCCGTTGCAGCGGCCGCGCCCAGAAACGTTCTCCGACTCATTACTCCATCGACCATGAATATGCCTCCTTAGTGTTTTTTCAGCCGCACCTGCTTTAGTAACCGCTCCGGGACCGACCGGCTGATTATTCCTTGCCGCCCCTCTGAACGTTGGCATGATACTCCCACCAAAGGCCTGAAATCCAGCAAAACATGTCTCGTGGGGGTGGCCCTAGTGGCCGCCCTGGGCAACCACAAGCGTTGCCCCTACGTTGCCTATGCGGCGCGCTGGGTGCGGCTACCGGGCTTGACGGCGGGAATGCCCGACAGGCAGAGAGGGCAGTCGGCAGGGTTATAGTTCTGAATGGTTAGAGTCAGCAATGCCGACCGGGGGACGCCAAGATCGGTCGTGCCGCCGCTGCGGTCGATCAGGGATCCCGCACCCACTACCTTCCCTCCCGCTTCTTCGACGCATTTCATCGTTTCGCGCGTCGAGAGGCCGGTGGTGAGCACATCCTCCACCACCAGCACCGGCTCGCCGGAAGCTATAGTGAATCCGCGGCGCAGAGTCATGAGGCCGTCCTGCCGCTCGGTGAAGAGCGCCCGGATGCCAAGTGCGCGGCCCACTTCGTGCGCCACCAGAATCCCGCCCAGCGCCGGCGCCGCCACCAATGTCGCGCCCAGGTGCCGCAGTTTCGCCGCGAGTTCGGAACAGAGTTGTTCGGCAATTCTGGGATGCTGCAATACCTGCGCGCATTGTATGTAGCGATCGCTGTGCAGCCCGGAAGAGAGAATGAAGTGGCCCTCGAGCAAGGCCCAGTTGTCACGAAAGATTTGGAGGATTTCGCTGTCGGTCATCAGATGTTTTCCTTGAAGGAAGATTCACCACAGAGTTCACAGAGAGCACAAAGAAGGCAGAACAAGAACCTTAAACGGGCGAAAAAAACGTGTCATCCTGAGCGAAGCGAAGGATCTCTACAGTTGCATGCGGCTCTTTGGGCTTCAAACTAACTGCGGAGATCCTTCGCTTCGCTCAGGATGACAGCCGTTCGGCTTTATTCCGTCCCTATTCGGTACCCCTCTGCGACCTCTGTGACCTCCGTGGTGAATCTTCATCTTGGATCGGCAACTCCCCTCCTCCACTGAGGAGGGGTTGGGGGTGGTGAGAACTGCGATTCAACTACCCCCTACCCCTCCTTATCCAAGGAGGGGAGCGATCGTCGCCGTCTCCATCTCAGCCACAATCGCGTCCGCCGCCGCAACCGGATCAGGCGCGCCGGTAACCGGCCGTCCCACCACCAGATAGTCCGCGCCCGCTGCCCTGGCGCTGGCGGGGGTCGCAATCCGAGCCTGGTCGTTGGTGGCGGAGAATGCGGGCCGAATCCCCGGCGTGACGATCAGAAAGTTCGGCCCGCACGCCCGCCGAATCGCTGCGATTTCGCGCGCCGAGGCCACCACGCCGTCCAGACCCGCGCTTTGCGCCAGGCACGCCAAGCGGACAACAGCCTCCATCGGCATTCCCGAAATACCCAACTCCGCAAGCTCCTGGGCTTCCAGGCTGGTCAGGATGGTCACCGCCAGCACCTTGGGGCCCACCTGTTGGGCCGCCCCTGCTGAGCGTGCTCCTTCGAGCGCAGCTTCCATCATCTTCCGCCCGCCGGAAGCGTGCACGTTCACCAGGCTGACCCCGAGTTCCGCGGCCTCGCGGGCCGCCGCGCGCACCGTATTCGGGATGTCGTGGAATTTAAGGTCGAGGAAAACCTTGTGGCCCGTGGTGATGAGATAGCGAACCGGCACCGGCCCTTCGGCCGTGAAAAGCTCTGAGCCAACTTTGAATAGCCCCACGTGGCCTTGCAGTCGTTCCGCCATTTGCGTGGCAGCGCTGGCGCTGGGCAGATCCAGCGCTACGATCAGTTTGTCTCGTGTCGTCATTCGGACTATTGTAAACCATCGGCCCTCTGTTTTCATCGGCATTCCCGCTTCAATAACGCATGTTGCGGCGGCATTCGGGATCGCGAAGGGGCGCACACATTTCGACAAAAGCCGTCCAGACGTAGGCGTCACGCGCCGTTCTATACTGGTTGACATTTAACGCCAGACGTTATAGCTTTGGGGAGTGATCAAATCCTTCCGGTGCGATGAGACTGAGCGGCTCTTCCATCGCCAGCCCAGCCGCAAGTTTCGCGCCATCGAGCGGTCGGCCCTTCGGAAGCTCGATATGCTCGACGCGGCGAACGAGCTTCGAGTTCTCGGCGTGCTTCCAGGCAACCGGCTGGAGCGGCTGCGCGGCGACCGCGAAGGACAGCACAGCATTCGGATCAACGACCAGTGGCGGATCTGTTTTGCCTGGCGCGAGGGCGACGCCGACCACGTCGAAATCACGGACTGCCACTAGGAGGACACGATGGCAAGGAAACTGAAGCCCGTACATCCGGGCGAGATTCTGCGCGAGGAGTTCATGAAGCCGCTCGGTCGCAGCATGAACAAGCTGGCTTTGGATTTGCGCGTGCCGGTCACCCGCATCGCGGAGATTGTCCACGAGCGCCGCGCCATCTCGACCGATACGGCCCTGCGCCTGGGGCGCTACTTCAACACCACGCCAGTCTTTTGGATGAACCTCCAGGTCCGCTATGACCTCGAAGTCGCGGAAGATGAGCTGGCAGTCAGGATCGCACGCGACGTGCAGCCGATCGAAGCAGCCGCCCTTTAGCCGGCTGCGTCACCAGCCCGAGAAACGGCAACAGGTACGGTGAATTTAACCTCCAATCCCGATGGCGCCGATGTCTAGGCCGATGGCCAGTTCGTGGGCGATAGCCCGGCAGTCTTGAAGTTGAAACCGGGGAAGCACACGGTTACCGTCAAGCTCTCTGGTCACCCCGATTGGTCGCGCGAAATCACCGTGGAGTCAGGTTCGGAAGTCAGGTTAACTGCCACGCTGGAACAGTGAGGGCCACGAGCGGCCACGGTCAGCGGTTTTCTGGCCGCGGGCTTTTCTCTGGGATTATAAGGGCTGTGAAATGAAACCAGAGTTAGCCAGCCGCGGAGTGGCATGAGTAGATGACATGGCAATCTTGCGTTCCCGGCACGTGCGGCGTGCGGCACTGCTCTTTGCCGGCGTCTTTGTCTTTGCGCTCCTCACGCAGCCCCGGACTACATCTACGGTTAGCCGACAACACATCCAAGTGACCGCAAGCAGGCACCATAATCTCCCCGAAGCTGACTCGGGGGAGTCAGCGGTTGCACTTCGACGGAGTTAGGCCGTCAGAACGGCCAAGGGTATGTCATTCAGGTGTTTCACAGAGGGCAAGTTTTGCGCCGCGCCCCGTCTTTCAGAGGGCAAGCTCGCTATGCGAGCCAAGGCGCACAAGTTCGAGGCTCTCGTCATCCGGCTTACGGTAGATCAGAACGAGATCCGGCCTGATGTGGCAGTCGTGGTGATCGTTCCATTCGCCGGACAGTGGGTGATCGAAATTCCGGCGCGGCAGCGGCGTGTCGTCGGCGAGCAAGTTCACGACCTCCATCAGTAGTGCGTCCAGCTTCTTGCTGTGGCGGCCGGATTTTTCTCGCCGGTAGTCGCGCTTAAAGCGGGAGGTGTATTTAACTTCCCTCATTCAGGCTCCGCAGCAGTTTATCCGGCTTGCCGACGTTGACGAGCTCGCCCCGGCGCGCGGCTTTCATCGCGGCTACGGTTACGGCGTTGGGATTGAGCGGCTCGAACGGCAGGGCCTTTTCCGCCGCGACGCGCACCAGCAGCAGGCGAAAGGCATCCGAAACGGTAAGACCGATTTTCTTCAGCGCCGCAGCGGCTTGCCGCTTGGTGCGTTCGTCGATGCGGGCGCGAACAACGGAATTGGCAGTCATGGCGTTGACCTCCTCCTGAGCTACATCGTAGCCCAAAAGAAGTGAAATGTCCAGCTAGCCGAGGCCCCGGTCGTGGTTCAGTTTGGGGAAACTACGTAATTCTGTAGCAAAAATCAGCATTTTTCTGGGTTTATCTATTGTTGTCTACACTGTTGTATGCAACACACTCGGCAGCATAAATGAGTTGGGGTTCAGCAAGTGGATCACCGAAAGCGCAGAATTTTGTCCAGTGGGCAATGTCAAAAACATCGCGCGGCTGGCGCAGAGCGCAGCTCTGCGGTCTCTAGGCCTTACGACCCTTCTGTTCGCAGGGCTTCGCCCTGCGCCAGCCGGCGCATGTCGTCCACTATATCGAGCTAAGCGGCCTCACTCTAATATTGGAAACACCTGCCTTGGAAAATGATCGATATGTTGAAAAGAAGGGGGGAAAGGTTCTATGAAAGGGGATGTCAAGTGAAAACACTTCTCCTCTTCGAGGAGGGTTTTGTTCTTCTTGGCATCCAGCCCCTCTCGATGATCTCGGCCATCTTGAGTGCACAGGTTCGGCCTGGGT
>Ga0187891_1000358_pt1 | contig 46582 bp, 52 predicted proteins | sample June2016WEW_21_4_FD_132990 | JGI IMG/M metagenome (GOLD analysis project Ga0187891, IMG submission 132990) | Peatland microbial communities from SPRUCE experiment site at the Marcell Experimental Forest, Minnesota, USA - June2016WEW_21_40 | ecosystem: Environmental > Terrestrial > Soil >... | reverse complement strand
ATACGGCGGGGAATTTTGTTACTGTCCCGGCTTGGCCGAGACATTAAAGAAATTGACACGCCCCGTATTTTGCCCTTCGAACCATCGCTAACCCGTTGAATTTTTGGCCAAAGTCAAGCTGAGAAGCCGCCTTATGCGACAGCAATGTGCCGCCGCCCACAGGCTGCTGCTGCGCCTGTGTCGCAGGCGGCACAAATGGGACCGTCAAAAGTTCCTGAAAGCCGGAACCGTTCCAGAGGTCGAAATGCGTCCCTAACACGCCGGTTTCGTTGATCCGCCCGGAGAACACGATAAGGCGGCTATCGGCGCGGAACTCGACGGCTTTGAACTTGGCATCCATCGCGGCTTCCATCCCCTGCATCGCGACGGTCGGCAGGAATGTCACTTGTCCATTGAGCGCGTCTATCACTGCTCCCGTATTGCATTCGGTTCCACAGCCCCATTGAACGAGTTGATAATGCCCGGCGAAGTTCGGCGGCTGCCGCGCGCCGTTTTGCAGCCTTGTCCGGTACTGATAGACATTTGGGGAAGAGAGGTCCACGCGGCCGATGGGGCCGCGGTAGGCCGGCGAGGGAAATTGGGCAAACTGCGGCACGCTCTGCGACACGTTAAACTTGTCACTAACGGTTCCGGCATGCCAGTTAAACGTGATGCTGCCGACAGGGGGAGGGAATATGCAGTTAACGCCATCAAGTTTCCAGGTGCCGTCAACTTTGACTAACCTGTACCTGCCATGATCCGTGCCCTCTGTTCCCCATTCAAAAGCGACGGTAGCTTTATTGCCATTGCCACTGATCGTCCGGTATAGAATTGGTGTGGGCGGGACGTCTGGTTCGCAAAGGAGAACATCAAAGTGCAAGTCGCATATTAGTCCGTTTTCGGTTTGAGGCTTTCCATTGCAGTTCTGTTGGACCTCGGCAGTATTGGCATTAAACACAGCAAGAGAGAGTGCCGGTGTAAATAACGCGGCGTATTGAGCTGGAAGAGTATTTGTGGCCATGAGATGCGATAGGTTTTCTGGTGCAGCAGTCATGTCGAGATTAAGCACATGGTCCAGCGCCAGCTCCGCCGCTGTCTGCGGGGCATGGTATGTTGTAGGCAGCGCGAAGGGGTTCAGCGTCACCGTGTAGTTGGCGCGACCGGTTGGGCAGCAAGCCGCATCGCGGTCACCGAGAACCACCATCGAGAATCTCGCCTTGCCGGGCAAAAATCGTACGGTCGTGCCTTTGACAAGGGATTTCGGGGTGATTGCGAGGTCCCCGATGTCGGGAAAGGTCTTTATGAAACGATAGTTGCCGCCATCGCGATGAAAATAGGCGACAGTTAAATATGTCCCGTTCCCGCCGTCGCGGTTCGAGTAGTATGCGAATGCGAGCGCATCGGCTTGTGGGCCGCCACCGGTCGAATCACCGTAATAGACCTCAAAACCATTCGCATCTTCAACGGCGCAGGGGGCCTCCATCGAGCATTCACGCGAACGGTCCGTGGTGAACCACCGCAAGATCGCCTGGGCGGCGGGGCCGGACGGCGTCGGCGCGGTTTCCATAGCCCTCAGCGGCGAGCTGATTTCTATGAGGGCCAAGAGGGTCACGGAAAAAATCGCCGCTTGTTTGAACAAGGATTTCAGGCCGACTTTGAACGGCACGGCTGCAATCGGCGCGGCGCAAGTTACAATCTTGGTCATTCGCGAAACTCCTCGATGCTTCAGTGTGCCACTACCGCTCCACCGCGCGACCCCGCGCTCCAACTTTGGCGAAGCCGATCAGTCCGGCCGGCTTTGTGGTCCGCCCAGCGGCCACAGCTGTCCAGATCGACTCGTGGCCGGAACACTGGCCGGAGCTAAAACGCATCCCCTATCAAAGGGGGATGCTGTTCCTCGGATTTGGTGTAGACAACCAAAACGATTGCATTTAAGAAAGGTCAACCGTAAATTACACTCCTACTCCTACTCCTATTCTTACTCTCGCGCCAGCGGGTTTGGTCCATCCGCCACCGGTCAAGTCCGAGGCTTGCTGGATGAACGAGCGCTTAGAATGGGTTGAGCCAACAGGTCCGGCCGCTTGTCGTCACGATAGACATGGCATTTTAGGACGTGGCATTTTGGTGAACCGTCAATGCGGGAGCGTCGCGTGGCTTTCGGCAACCGGTCCAACCTCCGACGCATTGCGCGCGCCGCCGGTGCGGCTTGTATTATTCTGTCCGTTAGTCCGGGCAATGCACAAGACTCGTATGGAGTTCCGCCGGGCGACATCAAGGCCCGCTTGGACCGGCTCGTTAACGCCTATCCTGATTGGATTTCACGTCATGATAGCGAATTCCTCTTTTTGAAGGACGGCACGAAGTATGCAATCTCCGACAAACGAACGAACAAGACATTCGAGGAGCTGCTGGAAACACCGGACATTGACGACATGTTTTTCGTGCCATATCCGGCGGGAACGAAGCCGCAGCAGCCGGCCAAGAATTCGGACCCGGGCAGGGTTCGGTTCGCGCCGCTCTTTGTCGCCATGTACGGCGATTGCACGAAGAATGAGGTCACTAAGAAACTGCGGACGATAGAATGGCTGCCGCAGCATCACGGCGGACGGGTGGCGATCACCACAGTCAATGGAGTTGACAAGGCACTTGCCGCGGTCTCAGGTCAACTCGACCGGTTAGCCCCGGATTTCATCAAATATGCGATACCATCGGCCGGCACGTATAATTGCCGCACAGTTGCGGGTTCTCGCGCCAGGTCTATGCACGCGTATGGGGCGGCGATAGATTTGAATACGCACTATTCCGACTACTGGCGTTGGGCGGCAAAGACCGGCATGGATCCGGTGTGGAAGAACCAAATCCCAATGGAGATCGTCCATGTTTTCGAAGCGCATGGATTTATTTGGGGCGGCTATTGGTATCATTTTGACACAATGCATTTTGAATATCGTCCTGAACTGTTGCCGGTCGCTTTATCAACCTTGCCGCAGTAGAATTATCGCTAAACATGGGAGGTGGTCATGCTCAAGATGCTCATGCTCGCAGTCTCAATCGGCGTAACTGCAATCATAGCAACGCCAAGCCGAGCCCAGGAGTTGATTGAAAGCTACGTTGCATTCCTCAGCGAGGCAGATCACTTCAACTCGAACGGACAGCGCCTTACCTCAGCTGCCGCAATCATCAGGCAAGACCGCGCTAACTTTCACCGTTTTGGTATCAGAGACCCGCAAGACGAAGATGACAGCTTCTTTGCAGACGCGGGCAATCGAGAAACGCTGGAGAGAATGCTTGAAAACGGGCATGCCGCGCCCGGCGTCATTTCACGTATCGTCAATGGAACGGTCCTGATCCGCGTCGATATCTATCGGAGCGCAAGCGGTCCGTTTATTAAAGTCACATTGCTGAATTAGCAGGCATGGCAAGCGTGCATTGAGCGGACGCGGCCGGTCTTCGACCGCCGATCGTTTACGGTTCACACGCTGATCCTGGCTGCCTTTGCCGCGGTTTAGGTCGATCCGCCATTAAATGGTTGCTACGCGCTCACCGAGGAAGGCGACGACCGCGGGGAGTGCTTACTGCCCGCGCCGCGCGGCGGACGCGAAGCGCTTGGCTTCCTCGGCGGCGCGGAACAGCGCCTTGGCCTTGTTGATGCACTCCTGCTGTTCGAATGCCGGATCGGAATCGGCGACGATGCCGGCGCCGGCCTGCACGTACATGACGCCGTCCTTGACCAGTGCGGTGCGCAGCACGATGCAGGTATCCATCTCGGCGCCGGCGGAGAAGTAGCCGACACAGCCGGCGTACAGCGAGCGCTTGTCCTTCTCCAGCTCGTCGATGATCTGCATGGCGCGCACCTTCGGCGCGCCGGAGACGGTGCCGGCCGGGAAGCCGGCGGCCAGCGCGTCGAGCGCATCGCGGTCCGCCCGCAGCTTGCCTTCGACGTTGGAGACGATGTGCATCACCTGGCTGAAGCGCTCGATGAAGAACTGGTCGGTCACTTCGACGGTGCCGATCTCGGCGACGCGGCCGACATCGTTGCGGCCGAGATCGAGGAGCATCAAATGCTCGGCGCGTTCCTTGGGATCGGCGAGCAGCTCCGCCTCGAGCGCCTTGTCCTCGTGCGGAGTGGCGCCGCGGTGCCGGGTGCCGGCGACCGGGCGGATGGTCACGGTGCCGCCGCCGGTCTTGACCAGGATTTCCGGGCTCGAGCCCGCCACCGCGAAGCCGCCGAAATCGAGGAAGAACAGATAAGGCGAAGGATTGACGCGCCGCAAAGCCCGATAGAGCGCAAACGGGGGCAGGGCGAACGGCACCTCGAATCGCTGCGACAGCACCACCTGGAAAACATCGCCGGCGACGATGTATTCTTTGGCGCGCAGCACCATGCGCTTGAATTCATCCGGCGAGGTATTCGAGCGTGGCGGCACCGCGAGCGGTCCGGCGTGGCTCTCCACCGCCGATTTATCGAGCGGGCGGTCGAGCGCGTCGACGATCGCCGACAGCCGCTCCACCGCGCGGACGTGCGCCGCCTGCGCATTCATTCCGGCCTGCGGCCGCACCGGCGTCACGATGGTGATCGTATCCTTGACGGCATCGAACGCGATGACGACCGTCGGCCGCATGAGGATCGCGTCGGGGATGCCGATCGGATCGCGACCCGGCGCCGACAGCGAATCCTCCATCAAGCGCACCATGTCATAGCCGAGGTAACCGAACACACCGGCCGCCATCGGCGGCAGCGTTTCGGGCAAGGCGATGCGGCTTTCGGCGATCAGCGCGCGCAAGGCGGGCAGCGGGGCGGCGTCCGCCGGCGCAAAAGCGCTGGGATCGCTCTGCGGCGTGCGATTGATTTCCGCGCGCTGGCCGTTGACGCGGAACACGACGTCCGGCGCCAAGCCGATGATCGAATAGCGTCCGCGCACTTCGCCGCCTTCGACCGATTCGAGCAAAAAGCTCATCGATGATGAATTTTGCGGCCTGCCGCCGCCGATCTTGAGGAAGGCGGACACCGGCGTTTCCAGATCGGCGACCAGCGTCGTCCACACCACTTGCGGCTCACCGGCGGCATAGCGTGCGGCGAACGTCGCGGCCGAAGGCTCAATCTGCATATCGCGTCCCGATGTCCGAAGTTCGCCAACGCTTGCGGCCCACCGTACTAGTCGGTGTCCGGCTCCGCCGGCGCGCTGTTGCCGAGGGCTTGGGTGAGCGCGGTCTGATTGATGCTGGTGCCGAGATCGTTTTCGAGCCACGCCACGTACTGGCCGAGCAGATCATTGGTTTCTTGGCGCTGCACCACTTCATCGATGCGTTTGGCATCGGGCGAATTGGCGTCGAGTCTCGGATCGGTCACGGCGGTGACGCGGAACACGATCCAGTCGCTCGGGTTGTCGCCCTCGGCGGTGCCGAAGCCGTCCTTGGCGGTGTGGAATACCGAACCGAGCATTCTCGCCGAAACGGTTACGGCCGGCTTGTCGCGTTTGAGATTGTCGGCCGTTTCGACCGCAAGGCCGTTGGCCTTGGCGACAGCGTCGAAGGCAGTCGCGCTCTTGAGCTTATCGAGGAGATCGGCGGCCTTGGCCTTCAGCCGCGATGCTATCTCGTCTTCGCGCCAGCGCGCTTCGACCTGGTTCTTGACTTCGTCGAGCGTGCGATCGTGCGCGGGCGTGATTCCAGCCACATCGTACCAGACGTAGCCGCCGTCGGCCGGGATCGGATCGTTGTCCACTCCGACTTCGGAAGCGAAGGCGGCGCTGATCACTTCGCTGGCCTTGGGCAGGTTGGTGACCGGTTCGCCGACCGGATTGCGGCCGGAGCGATCGAAATCGTAGGTGACGATCGGCAGCTTGGCCTTCTGCGCCGCCTCTTGCAGCGTGCCGCCGCCGGCGCGTTCGTCCTCGATCTTGTTGTGCAGGCTCTGCACCTCCGCCTTGGCGCGCTCGGTGGCGATGTCGTTGCGAATCTGCGGCGTAACGTCGGCGAGCGATTTTTCCTGCTCCGGTTCGATCTTGAGGACCGTGACGATGACCGCGCCGAAGCGGCCCTTGACCGGCGCGCTCGCCTCGCCGTCCTTGAGCGAGAAGGCAGCGTCGGCGACGGCCGGATCGATGATATCCGATTTTGGCACGGTGCCGAGATCGATGTCCGATTGCTTCAGCCCGCGCTCGGCGGCAAGCGCCGCGAAACTCAGGCCGTCCTTGATGCGCGCCGCGGCCGCCTCGGCTTCTGGCATGGTCGGAAACACGATCTGCTCGACGTGCCGGCGCTCCGGCGTGATGTAGCGGCTGCGATGGTCTTCGAAGGCTTTTTTGATTTCCGCCTCGGAGACTTCCATCCATTTGGCGATTTCCGCCGGCGTCACCTGGAGGGTGGCGATCTTGCGGTATTCGGGCGCCCGGAACAGGATCTTGCGCGCCTCGAAATACTTGCTGAGCTCGTCGGCGGTCGGTTGCGGAACGTCGCCGGCCTGCGCCGGGCCGAGCACCACGTATTCGATGCTGCGCTGTTGGTTCTGGAATTGATTGAGGGCTTCGAGCCATGCCTTCGGCACCGGCAACTCGCCGGCGAACGAATTGATGATCTGCCGGCGCAGCATCGCCCGCCGCTGTTCGGCGATGAACCGCTGTTCGCTATAGCCGGCGTTGCGCAGCAGCTCGGCGAACCGCACGCGGTCGAACTGCCCGGTCGGAGTGCGGAACGCCGGATCGGCGGTGAGCCGCTGCACGATGTCAGCGTCGGAAACGGCGAGCCGCATCTTCCGCGCCCGCTGGTCGAGCCCGGCCTCGGCGACCATGTCGCCCAGCACCTGCCGGTCGAGACCGAGGCCGCTCGCCTGTTCGGGTGTCAACGGATGACCGACCTGGCGCGCAAGCTGCTGTAGGCGCTCGTTGTAGTCGCGCCGAAACTGCTCGATGCCGATTTCGGTGCTGCCGATTTTGGCAACGGTCGAGCGGCCGAAGCCGCGAAAAATATCGTTGATGCCCCAGACCGCGAAGCTCGCCGCGAGCAATCCCATGACCACGCCCATCACGGCGCGGCCGAGCCAATTGGCGGAGGCTTTGCGAATACCTCGAAGCATGAAATCCCACTTGCTGAAGTGATGCCGATCGCGGCTTCTGGGCGAGAGCCGCGCATCATAAGGACCGGCGGGCGGCCCCGCAACCGACCGGATCGCCAGGTAAAACGCCCCTTTTCCGCGCGCAAGGCGTCTGCTACCGGCTGTTTGTCGCAGGCTTTACAGCAGAAATTGAGAACCCCGATGATGGCGCGCCGCCCGCTGGTCGCTGGCAACTGGAAAATGAACGGCCTCAACAGCTCGATCGGCAACCTGCAAAAGATCATCGCCGGCGCGCCAAGCCTGCCCAATGTCGAACTCATCGTCTGTCCGCCGGCAACGCTGGTCGCGCGCTTTGCGGATGCCGCACGCGGATCGCCGGTTTCGATCGGGGGCCAGGACTGCCACGCCATGGCCTCGGGCGCCTATACCGGGGATATTTCGGCGGAAATGCTCAAGGATGCCGGCGCCGCCGCCGTCATCGTCGGTCATTCCGAACGCCGCCGCGATCACGGCGAGACCGATGCCGCCGTGCGCGCCAAGGCGCTGGCGGCGAAACGCGCCGGCCTGCTCGCGATCGTTTGCGTCGGGGAAACGCGCGCCGAACGCGAGGCCGGCGCGACGCTCGCCGTGGTCGCCGCGCAGCTCGATGGCTCCCTACCGGATGACCCGGCGGATGTCGTGGTCGCCTATGAGCCGGTCTGGGCCATCGGCACCGGGCTGACGCCGACCGCCGCAGATGTCGGCGAGGTGCACCGCTCCATCCGCGAGCGGCTCGGCTCCCGCTTCGGCCAAGCGGGGCAGGGGATCCGCATCCTCTACGGCGGCTCGGTGAATGCGGCGAACGCGAAGCAGTTATTGGCGGTCGAGAACGTCGACGGGGCGCTGGTTGGCGGCGCGAGCCTCAAGTCCGACGAATTCCTGGCGATCGCCGGGGTTTACCGCTAGGACGGCTCCACGCGACCCCGGGGAAGGGTGCAAAAGCCCCACGCGGAAGCGCCATGGAAAATCCAGGTCGGATCATGTAGAGACGCCCGCGACTTCCTATATCGAGAGGCGCCGCGCTGGCGGCCGCAACGGACATCATCGATGCTGACTGTCGTTATCGTCATTCACCTCATGCTCGTCGTGGCTATGATCGGCGTGGTGCTGCTGCAGAAATCCGAGGGCGGCGGACTGGTCAGTTCCACCAGCGGCTTCATGACCGGCCGCGGCACGGCCAACGTCCTGACGCGGACGACGGCATTGCTGGCTGTGGGATTTTTCGTCACCAGCCTGGCGCTGTCTTGGCTGGCGGGCCTTGGTCACAAGCCGGCCTCGCTCATCAATCCCGGCGCGCCGGTCACCCAGGGAGCCCCGGCGCCGGTGGCGCCGCTGAGCCAAAGCGGCCGCGGTGTTCTCGACCAGTTGCGCGGCAATGCGCCGGCGGCACCGGGCCCGGCGCCCAGCGGGCCGCAAGTGCCGCAGTCGAAATAAGCGCAAAACCCATGGCGCAAGCGGCTTCGGCCCGGACGCTTGCGACCACCAAAGCCAAACCGCCTTCGACGCGACCTGAGAATTCTGCTGCAATTTTCTGTTATTGCTTGTTTTTTCGAGGTTTAAACGAGCGCACGGCAGCTCTTGCGGAATATCGCTCGTCGAATCGTGCGATCCGCGCTAGAGGTTAGACCCCATGACGCGGTACATTTTCATCACCGGCGGCGTGGTTTCCTCACTTGGCAAGGGTCTGGCCTCCGCGGCGCTCGGCGCGCTGCTGCAAGCACGCGGCTACAAGGTCCGACTGCGCAAGCTCGACCCGTACCTCAATGTCGATCCGGGCACGATGTCGCCCTACCAGCACGGCGAGGTCTTTGTCACCGACGACGGCGCCGAGACCGACCTCGACCTCGGCCATTACGAGCGTTTCACCGGACGCCCCGCGACCCGCACCGACAACATCACCACCGGCCGCATCTACCAGGAAATCCTCGCCAAGGAGCGGCGCGGCGACTATCTCGGCGCCACCATCCAGGTCATTCCCCACGTCACCAACGCCATCAAGGAGTTCATCCGCGACGGCAATGAGGGCTTCGATTTCGTGCTCTGCGAAATCGGCGGCACCGTCGGCGACATCGAGGGCCTGCCTTACTTCGAGGCCATCCGCCAACTCGGCAACGACCTGCCGCGCCGCCAGGTGGTTTATATCCATCTGACGCTGATGCCCTTCATCCCGAGCGCCGGCGAGCTCAAGACCAAGCCGACCCAGCATTCGGTGCGCGAGCTTCGCGCCATCGGCATCCAGCCCGATATTCTGTTGTGCCGCACCGACCGGCCAATTCCGGACAGCGAGCGGAAAAAACTCGCGCTGTTCTGCAACGTGCGCGAAAGCGCGGTGATCGAAGCGCGCGACGTCGACAACATCTATGCGGTCCCCGAGGCCTATCACGCCGCCGGTCTCGACGGCGAAGTGCTCGCCGCCTTCGGCATCGAGGGACCGCCGGAGCCCGACCTGGCGACCTGGCGTTTCATCAACGAGCGCATCCGCAACCCCGAGGGTGACGTCACCATCGCCATCGTCGGCAAATATACCGGCATGAAGGATGCGTATAAGTCGCTGATCGAGGCGCTGTCGCACGGCGGCGTCGCCAACAAGGTCAAGGTCAATCTCGATTGGATCGAAAGCGAGGTGTTCGAGAATGAGGACCCGGCGCCGTTCCTCGAACATGTCGACGGCATCCTGGTGCCCGGCGGTTTTGGCCAGCGCGGCGCCGAGGGAAAGATCCGCGCGGCGCGCTTCGCGCGCGAGCGCCAGGTGCCTTATTTCGGCATCTGCTTCGGCATGCAGATGGCGGTGATCGAGGCGGCGCGGAACCTCTGCGGCATCGAGGAAGCGAACTCGACCGAATTCGGGCCGACGCGCGAGCCGGTGGTCGGCCTGATGACCGAATGGATGAAGGGCAACGAGCTGCAGAAGCGGGGCCTCGGCAGCGACCTCGGCGGCACCATGCGGCTCGGCGCCTATCCGGCCGTGCTGCAACGCGGCTCTCGGGTCGCCGAGATTTATCACGCCGCCGAGATTTCCGAGCGCCATCGCCATCGCTATGAAGTCAACACCACCTATAAGGATCGCCTGGCGCAGCACGGCATGCGCTTCTCCGGCATGTCGCCCGATGGGCTACTGCCGGAGATCATCGAATACGACGACCATCCCTGGTTCATCGGCGTGCAGTTCCATCCCGAGCTGAAATCGCGGCCATTCGCGCCGCATCCGCTGTTCTCCTCCTTCATCGAGGCGGCGGTGGAGCAGAGCCGGCTAGTGTAAGACCCGCCGGGCTGTGCGTTGTCGCTCCGATAGTGGTTTGCCTGTTCGACCCGCGAAACCTCGCCGGCGCAGCGAAGCAGGCGATGCGCGGCGGGCGATAGGTCGCCCGACGACACCCGAAGGGTGAGCGGTTGACCCGGCCCGCCGCCGCCGCCATGGTCGCGGCCGATGAAGCCGATGCCGGTCAGACCCAATCCCATTGTCGCCGTGGACAAGGTGCGCTTCGGCAATGCGCTGCCGCTGGCCTTGATCGCCGGCCCCTGCGTGCTGGAGAGCCGCGCGCATGCTTTCGAGATGGCGTCGGCGCTCAAGGACATCGCCGCCCGGCGCGGCATCGGCTTCGTCTACAAGACGTCATTCGACAAGGCGAACCGTACCAGCCGCAACAGCGCGCGTGGTATCGGTCTCGACAAGGCGCTGGCGATCTTCGCCGAGCTGCGGGCGAAACTCGGCGTGCCGGTGCTTACCGACGTGCACGAGCCCGACCAGTGCGCGGCCGTCGCCGAGGTCGTCGATATCTTGCAAATCCCGGCGTTCCTCTGCCGGCAGACCGACTTGCTGGTCGCCGCGGCCAAGACCGGCCGGGCGATCAACGTGAAGAAGGGCCAGTTCCTCGCGCCTTGGGACATGGCCAACGTGGTGGAAAAGATCACGGCCGCCGGCAATCGCAATGTGCTGGTGACCGAGCGCGGCGTCTCGTTCGGCTACAACACGCTGGTCTCCGACATGCGGGCGCTGCCGGTGCTGGCCAAGATCGGCGCGCCGGTGATCTTCGATGCGACGCATTCGGTGCAGCAGCCGGGCGGGCAGGGGGCCTCGTCCGGGGGCGAGCGGGCGTTCGTTCCGGTGCTGGCGCGCGCGGCCGTCGCCGTCGGCGTGGCCGGGCTTTTCATCGAGACTCATCAGGCTCCCGACAAGGCGCCGTCCGACGGTCCGAACATGATCCCGCTCAAGGACATAGAGCCGTTGCTTGAGCGGTTGATGCAATTCGACGCTTTGGCGAAGACGCCGGGTAAATCCCGGACTAAGGCTCCGACACGTTAGAAATTTCAAATCCACCGCATTCGCTCTTGCCGCGACGCGGGAAAACAACCATCATTAAGCCTCACGGCCAGGGGTGTCGCGAAGCCAAATTTGCGCCGGTGCGCGGACTTGCTTCGCGGCTGAGATCAAACCCGTCGAACCTGTCTGGATCATTCCAGCGAAGGGAGCCGCATGAGCAAGACGGATTATTCCATCACCAATCGTCGTCCGAGCGTCGCGATCATCGGCGCCGGCGTTGTCGGCCTGGGTATCGCCTGGCGGCTTGCCGGCCGCGCCACGGTCACGGTGTTCGATCGCGGCAAGGCCGGATCGGGCGCCAGCCACGCAGCGGCCGGCATGCTGGCGGCTTGCTGCGAAGCCGAGCCCGGCGAAGAAGCGCTCATCGCGCTCGGCCGCGAGAGCCAAGCGCGTTGGCCGGCCTTTGCCGAGGAGCTTTTGCGCGTGAGCGGCATCGATGTCGAATTGCGGCGCGAAGGCATCCTTCATCTCGCCCTGACCGCGGACGATCAGGCCGAGATCGCGCAGCGCTTGGAGTTTCAGCGCCAGCTCGATCTGCCGCTCGAATGGCTGTCGGCGGCGGCAACGCGGGCGCGCGAGCCGCATCTTGCCGGCAAAATCGCCGGCGCCCTGTTTTCCCCGGAGGACCACCAGGTCGATAACCGCAAGCTGGTGCAGGCGTTGCGCGTCGCCGCCGAGGCGGCCGGAGCAACAATTTGCGAGCATCGGCCGGTCAAGGAGATTGTCGTGCAGGGCGGCCGGGCCAAGGGGGTGCTGCTGCAAGACGAAACAATGGCCGCTGCCGATATCGTGGTGCTTGCCGCCGGCGCCTGGTCGCGCGGCATCGCCGGATTGCCGCCAGACCGGCGGCCGCCGGTGCGCCCGCTTAAGGGCCAGGTGCTGACGCTGCGGATGGATGCGGCGGCGCCGCTCATCTCCCACGTGGTCTGGGCGCCGGGCGCCTATATGGTGCCGCGGCACGACGGCAGGCTGATCGTCGGCGCCACCGTCGAGGAGAAGGGCTTTGACGAGACGATGACCGCCGGCGGTGTGCTCACGCTGCTTGAGGCCGCCTGGCGCGCGGTGCCGGCGGTCGAGGAACTGCCAATCGAGGAAATGTGCGTCGGTCACCGGCCAGGCAGCCGCGATGACGCGCCGATCCTCGGACGCGGGCCGCTGGACGGCTTGTTCTATGCCACCGGGCATCATCGCAACGGCATCCTGCTGGCGCCGGTGACCGCGGATGCCATGGCGCGTCTCATTCTCGACGATGTGGTCGAGCCGGCGATAAAACCGTTCGGCCTCGAACGCTTCCTGCCGGCACATGCGGCCGAGTGATCTTTGCGGGAAAGCCGATGGTCGACGCCCTGATCCAGGTCAATGGCACCAGCGAGCCGCTCGCCGCGGCAACGCTTGAAGCGCTGCTCGCCGAAAAAGCCGTCGATACGGCGCAGCGTGGCATCGCAGTTGCGCTCAACGGCGCCGTCGTTCCGCGCGCCGCATGGCCGGCGACCCCGCTGCGGCCCGGCGACAGCGTCGAGATCGTGCGGGCGCGCCAAGGAGGATAGAGCATGATCCGGAAAAGTGGCAACCGGTTTTCCGAAAAGATCATGCTCCACTGAAAATAAGGAGCAGAAGATGTCTGATCCGCTCGTTATCGCCGGTCGTGAGTTCGGTTCGCGGCTGTTTCTCGGCACCGCCGGCTATCCCAATCGCAAAATCATGCTCGACGCCGTCGCCGCAAGCGGTGCCGAGATGGTGACCGCCGCGATCCGCCGCATCAGCCTCGCCGGCGACGACGAGAGCCTGGTGGATCTGTTGGCGGACCGTGTCCGCTTTCTCCCCAACACGGCCGGCTGCCAAACCGCGAAGGATGCCGTGCTCACGGCCGAGCTTGCCCGCGAAGCGCTCGACACCAACTGGATCAAGCTGGAAGTGATCGGCGACCGCGAACTCCTCTATCCCGACGTCGAGGAACTTCTGCGCGCGACCGAAATGCTGGTCGCCAAGGGTTTCATCGTGCTGCCCTACTGCACCGAAGACCCGGTGACCTGTCGAAAGCTCGCCGATGCCGGCGCCGCCGCCGTAATGCCGCTCGGCTCGCCGATCGGCTCCGGGCTCGGCATTTCCAATCCGCATCTCATCGAGCTGATTTGCGCGCGCTCGCCGGTGCCGGTGGTGCTCGATGCCGGCATCGGCACGGCGTCCGACGCCACGCTGGCGATGGAGCTCGGCTGCGCCGCGGTGCTCGTCAACACCGCGGTCTCGAAGGCGCGCGATCCGGTGATGATGGCGAAAAGCATGCGCGCGGCGGTGGAGGCGGGCCGGCTGTCGCGGCTCGCCGGCCGCATCGCCAAGCGCACCTACGCCGAACCGTCGAGCCCGCGTTTCGGGCTGGTGGGGACGTGAGCGAATCGCAAGCTATGCCGGAAGGCCTGCCGCCAAGCCCAACCTGTTCGCGACGACGTGCAGCCGCTTGTCGCGCGTCCACAAAGTAGTGCCGGCGGTTAGCTGGGCGGCCGCCAGCAAATGGGCGTCGACATATCCGATGCCGGACTCGAATAGCCTGTGCAAGCCGATGAAATGCAGCACTTCCTGGTCTGAGGCGACGAGGGTACGAGGCAGATCGCCCAAAGTTTCCCGCATAAGCTGACGTTGCCGCAGATTGCCCAGGGCAAGCTCGCCAACCACAAAAGGATGAGCCAGGACTTGTGCTGTATTGAGCAGGCGCACAACAGTCCGATCGCCTGAGCGCAGGTGATCGATCCACACCGAGGTGTCGATCAGGATCACTTGCTTGCCATCCGCCGCCGGCGCGGAGCGGTTAGGCCCGGCTCGCTACCGCCCAGGCGAGCCAATCGGCGTGCGGCTTCCCGTTCGATCAACGCTTTCAGCGCCTCTCGCACCAGCGCCGATTTCTCCTTCAAGCCAGTATAGGCCTGAGCCTTGGCCAAGAGGTCGTCGTCTATCGCTAAGGTCGTCCGCATCGTGGGTACCTCCGCTGCAAGCATAAAACCTATCATCAGTTGATGCCGAATCCAATGCCGGGACAGCCTGGCTCCGACAAACACGTCGCGCGTCGCCTGGGCCGGATGGGACTGGTTAAAACCTGACCGGCCAAGAGAGCCAAGTCGGCGTGTATTCTTCTATCTTGCGGTGTCGGACCTTACCCGAAACTGCGGAGCCAGTTTGACCTTGGCGGTAATGGAATTGGAAATGAAGCAATTTTCCTCAACCGCGCCCATGATCGTTCGCGCGGTATCGAGGTCAGTCTCGGATTTCAAGACTAGATTTGGCTGAACGCTGACTTCAGTGATCCGATACTTGCCGTCGACGTTTTCCAGTAACCCCTCAGCCGCGCTTTCGTAAGCCAGAAACTGTAGCCCTTTGCTTTGGGCAAGCGCCACAAACGTCAACATCAAACAACCATTCAGCGCCCCAACTAAAAGTTCTTCGGGACTCCAGAGGCCCGGCTCTCCTTTAAGTTCAACAGGGCTGCCAATTTCCATTTCGGGTTTGCCGGGCGCGGACGTCCGTCCGCGGCGATCTCGCTTCCACACCAAGTCATTCTTGAACCGAAAGGACTTGTATTTTTTTGCTTCCACGTGACCCTCCAGGCATGCAAAGGCTCGACTAGAGCGGGATGACTTATCTTCGAATCGTCATCCCGCTCTAAGTCCTTGTTTCATCGCGCGTCCGGACGGAAAACCGGTTTCCACTTTTCCTGGACGCGCTCTAAGCCAGCATCTCCCGCACCAACGACGCGACCTTGCTGGCGTAAAGCTCGATGCTGCGCATCATCTTCTCGTGCGCCAGCGTGCCGGCGCTGTACTTCAAGTCGAAGCGTGCGAGGCCGAGCGCCTTGGCGGTCGCGGCGATCTTGCGCGCGACAGTTTCCGGCGCGCCGACATACAACGAGCCGCTCTCGACTTCCTGATCGAATTGCGCCCGGCCGAGCGGCGGCCAGCCGCGTTCGGCGCCGATACTGTCGTGCATGCCCTTGTAGCGGGGCCAGTATTCCTCGTGCGCCTGCGCATCGGTATCGGCAACATGGCCGGGCGAATGCACCGCGATCGGCTTCACCGGCCGGCCGAATTGCGCGAAGGCGCGATGGTAGAGATCGACAAAGGGCCGAAACCGCTTGGGATCGCCGCCGATGATGGCGAGCGCCAGCGGCAGGTCGTAGCGCGCGGCGCGAACGACGGATTCCGGGCTGCCGCCGACACCGACCCAGGTCCGCAGCGACCGGGACTCGATCGGCGGGAAGATGCGCTGATCTGTCAGCGGCGGACGCAGCCGGCCTTCCCACGTCACGGTGTCGGCCTTCAGCAAGGCCGCGAACAGATCGAGTTTTTCCTCGAACAGCACTTCATATTGCGAGAGATCGTAGCCGAACAGCGGAAAGGATTCGGTGAACGAGCCGCGTCCGACGGTGACCTCGGCGCGGCCGTTGGAGGCGGCATTGAGCGTCGAAAACCGTTGGAAAACCCGAATCGGGTCGTCGGAGCTGAGCACGGTGACGGCCGAGCCCAGGAGAATCCGCTTGGTGCGGCCGGCGATGGCCGCGAGCACGACCTCGGGAGCCGATACGGCGAAATCGGCGCGATGATGCTCGCCGACGCCAAAGGCATCGACCCCGAGCTCATCGGCGAGAACCGCCTCCTCGATGACGTTGCGGATGACCTGCGCGTGGCTCAGGAGGCGGCCGTCGGGGCCGGCGGTGATATCGCCGAACGTGTCTAAACCGAAGTCGAGATGCTGTGCCATTCGTCGTCTTTCACCGGGCGGTCACGCCCCGGGACCTGGGGAGTGGGACACGCTGCCATGCGCCCAATTGACGCTTAGAGGGCGGAAACCACCGGCGCAATATGGCGACGACTGGCGCGCGCAACAGCGGCGACGGGCCGGTAATTCTGACAATTCGGTCGTGGCAAGGCCGCGGCAAGCCCGGCCGGCCGCGTCCGCCCGATTCACCACGCCGCAGGTTCGGCTTGATTAGCGCGCGGCGCCGGGGTCAAATCAGCGCCTCGCGAGATAGCCCCGCCTTAAAAATCATGAAACGCCGCCACAGCGACACGCGCGGCAATCAGAGGGATGGACGCAATGATGAGGAGAGCAATCGCAGCCGCCGCCGCGCTCGCGCTTGTCGCGGGACCGGCGATGGCCCAGCAGAAGACGGTCAAGATCGGCTTCGTCAGCACATTCAGCGGCCCGACCGCCGCCATCGGCAACGATATGCGCAACGCGTTCGAGCTCGGGCTCGACCATCTCGGCCGCAAGCTGGGCGGCCTGCCGGTCGAGGTCGTTTACGAGGACGACCAGCAAAAGCCCGAAGTCGGCGTGCAGAAGACCCGCAAGCTGATCGAATCCGACAAGGTCGATTTCATCTCCGGCTATATCTGGTCGAACGTGCTGTTGGCTTCGCTGAAGACGCTGGTCGACAGCAAGACCATGACGGTCGACGCCAATGCGGGCGCTTCGCCGCTCTCCGGCGCGCTGTGCTCGCCGTACGTTTTCTCCATCTCGTGGAACAACGACCAGACGCCATCGGCGATGGGCCTGTACATGAATCAGAAGGGCGTGAAGACGGCCTTCCTGATCGGTCCCAACTACGCCGCCGGCAAGGACATGCTCGCCGGGCTCAAGCTCACCTACAAGGGCCAGATCGTCGGTGAGGAATACACGCGCTGGCCGGACCAGCTCGACTTCTCGGCCGAACTGTCCAAAGCGCGGGCGGCCAAGCCGGATGCGATCTACGTATTCTATCCCGGCGGCGCCGGCGTGCAATTCATCACCCAATACGTGCAAGCCGGCCTCAAGGGACAGATCCCGCTCTACACCGTGTTCACCATCGACGAGCTGTCGCTGCCGCGGCTCAAGGACCTTGCGGTCGGCATTCCCGGCGCGCAGGAATGGGTCAACGACCTTCCCAACGAAGCCAATAAGAAATTCGTCGCCGACTACATCGCCAAGTACAAATCAAGGCCGTCGTTCTACGGCGCGCAGAGCTATGACGCGGTGTCGTTGATCAACAGCGCGGTCACCGCGGTCAAGGGCGACCTCACCGACAAGGAAGGCATGCGCAAGGAGATGGAGAAGGCCAACTTCAAGTCCGTGCGCGGCAACTTCAAGTTCGGCAACAACCACATCCCGATCCAGAATTTCTATCTCCAGGATGTGGTGAAAGAGGGCGACGATTATGTGCTCAAGACCGTCGCCACCATTGTCAAGGACGATCAGGACAGATTCCATGACCAATGCCCGATGAAGTTGGGGCAATAGTTTTTGCAATCCTGCGAACGCGCGACGGCCGTCATCCGGGGAGGGGCCCGCGGGCCTTTACTGGGTGACGGCACCATGGAATAGCTGTCGAGGCCATGCTGTATTTCATCGAGCAATGCCTCAACGGCGTGCAGCTCGGCATGCTGCTGTTTCTGCTGGCGGCCGGGCTGACGCTGGTTTTCGGCATCATGGACCTGGTCAACCTGGCGCACGGTTCGCTGTACATGCTCGGCGCCTATTTCGCTGCCACCTTCGCGATCCTGACCGGCAGCTTCGTCGCCGCCCTGGTTCTGGCCGTTGCGGCGTCGCTCGTCGCCGGCATGGTGCTCGAAGTCGTCGCCATCCGGCGGCTGTACGGGCGCAGTCACCTTGATCACGTGCTCGGCACGTTTGGCCTGCTGCTGTTCTTCAACGAGCTGGTGCGGCTGATCTGGGGACCGGCCGGCATGACGCTGCCGCTGCCGCCGCAGATGCTGAGCGCGGTCGAAATCATCCCGGGCATCTATTACCCGATGTATCGGCTGGTGATCATCTTGGCCACGGTGGCGGTCGCGGCGCTGCTTTACCTCATGGTGATGCGCACCCGCATCGGCATGCTGATCCGTGCCGGCGCCGCCAATCGCGAGATGGTGGCGGCGCTTGGTGTCAACATCAATCTCCTTTACACGCTGGTATTCGGCCTCGGCGCCGCGCTCGCGGGTTTTGCCGGCGTGATGCAGGCGCCCATCCTCACGGTCCAGATCGGCATGGGCGAGAACATTCTCATCCTCGCTTTCGTGGTGATCATCATCGGCGGCATCGGCTCGATCCGCGGCGCGTTCGTCGCCTCGCTCATCGTCGGCCTGATCGACACATTAGGGCGCGCGTTCCTGCCCGATATGCTGCACCTGGCGCTGAGCACCAACGCCGCGGCAACGCTCGGGCCGGCATTGTCTTCGATGTCGATCTACATGTTGATGGCCGCAGTGCTGATCTTCAGGCCGGAAGGATTGTTCCCGGCGGCGAGCAGATGACCGCTTCCTTCGATCCGCCGCTCGAACATGCACCGGTGTCCCGGCTCAACGGACGCACGGCATTCATCGTGGTCATGCTGGCGACCCTGGCGTTGCTGCCGGTCTATACGACGCTGACCGGCGACTCCTTCGTGATGACGCTGTTCACCCGCGTGCTGATCCTGGCGCTCGGCGCCGTGAGCCTCAACCTGATCATGGGTTATGGCGGCATGGTGAGCTTCGGCCATGCCGCCTATCTCGGCATCGGCGGCTATGCCGTCGGCATCCTGGCCAAGGAGGGCATCGGCTCCGGCTTCGTGCAGTGGCCGGTCGCGATCGCGGTCTCGGCGCTGTACGCGCTGGTGGTCGGCGTGCTCAGCCTGCGCACGCGCGGCGTTTATTTCATCATGATCACGCTGGCCTTTGCGCAAATGATCTATTACGTGGCGATCGGGCTCGAGCGCTACGGCGGCGACGACGGCCTGACCATCTACCAGCGCAGCGGGTTCGGCGGCCTCATCGATCTCAACAACAAGACGGTGTTTTATTATCTGTGTTTCGCGCTGCTCATGGCCGGTATCTATCTGGTGTCGCGCCTGATCAATTCGCGCTTCGGCCTGGTGATCCGCGGCACCCGCTCCAATGAACGGCGCATGCGGGCGATCGGCTTCCCCACTTTCCGCTACAAGCTCGTTTGCTTCGTCATCGCCGGCGCGCTGTGCGGACTGGCCGGGGCGTTGCTTGCCAACCACACCAGCTTCATCAGTCCGGCGCTGATGCACTGGACGCGCTCGGGCGACCTCATCGTCATGGTGGTGCTCGGCGGCTTGGGCTCGCTGTTCGGGCCGCTGATCGGGGCCGTGGCCTTTCTGCTGCTGGAAGAGGTGCTGTCGCGCGTCACCGAGTATCCCGACCTGATCCTCGGACCGGTCTTGCTGCTGGTCGCCATCTATCTGCATGGCGGCATCGAAGGGTTGCTGCAATGGCGGCGCCATGACTAGCCCGCTCCTGCAAATCGATCGCCTGACCAGGCGTTTCGGCGGCGTCATCGCGGCCGACGCGATCACGCTCGACATTCCGCCGGGCGAATTTCATGCCGTCATCGGCCCCAACGGCGCCGGCAAGACCACGCTCGTCGGCTTGCTTGCCGGCGAGGTCGCGCCGCAAGAGGGCGCCATCCGCTTCGAGCGAAGCGACATCACTCGGCTCCCGGTCTATCGCCGCAGCCGGCTCGGGCTCGCCCGGTCGTTTCAGATCAGCTCGCTGTTTTCCGACTTCACCGCGCTCGAAAATGTCGCGCTGGCCACCCAGGCGCATCGCGGCCACTCGTTTCGCTTCTGGCGCGACGCGCGGCGGGAAGCGGCTTTGCACAAGCCGGCGCAGGCGGCGCTCGCCCGCGTCGGCCTCGCCGCGCGCGCGCACGTGCGCGTCGACCGCATGAGCCACGGCGAGCGCCGCCAGCTCGAAATCGCCATGGCGCTGGCCACGACGCCGCGCATGCTGCTGCTCGACGAGCCGATGGCCGGCATGGGGCCGGAAGAATCCGCCCAGATGGTTGCCACGCTGCGCCAGCTCAAGGGCACCATGACCATCCTGTTGATCGAGCATGACATGGACGCGGTGTTCGCGTTGGCGGACCGCATCACCGTGCTGGTCTATGGCCGCGTCATTGCTTCCGGCCGGCCGGCGGCGATCAAGGCAGATGCCGCCGTGCGCCAAGCCTATCTCGGCGAAAAAGAGAGTAGCGGCCATGACTGAGGCGCCGCTGCTCGAAGTTGCCGATATCGAAACGAGCTACGGCTTGAGCCGCGTGCTGTTCGGCATATCGCTCGCCGTCGGGTCGGGCGAAATGGTCTCGCTGATGGGCCGCAACGGCATGGGCAAGACGACGACGATCCGTTCGATCATGGGGCTGACGCCGCCGGCGGCGGGTTCCATCCGCTTCGCCGGCGCGGAACTCCGCAAACTGCCGCCGTATCGCATCGCCAAGCTCGGCCTGGGACTGGTGCCCGAAGGCCGCCAGGTCTTTCCCAATCTGACAACCCGCGAAAACCTGTTCGCCACCGCCGCCAACCGCAACGGCGCCCCCGATCCGTGGACGATGGAGAAGGTCTACGATCTGTTTCCACGCCTTGCCGTGCGCGCCGGCAGCATGGCAAACCTGCTCTCCGGCGGCGAGCAGCAGATGCTGGCGATCGGGCGCGCCCTGATGACCAACCCGCGGCTCCTCATCCTCGACGAAGCGACCGAAGGACTTGCGCCGCTGATCCGCGATGAGATTTGGCGCTGTCTCGAACTGCTGCGCGCCGCCGGGCAGTCGATCCTGGTCATCGACAAGAATGTCGACGCGCTGACCCGCATCGCCGACCGCCATTACATCATCGAGCGCGGCCGCGTGGTGTGGACCGGCACCTCGCGCGACTTGGCTCACGCCGGCGACGTGCAGCAGCGCTATCTCGGGATTTGAAGGACCGAAGAGTCCGACCCATTGAGATTTTTCTTCGGCTGAGAGGGGCAGGACATGTTCAACGACGGACTGTTGCGCGGCAGACGCATCCTGGTGACCGGCGGCGGTACCGGGTTGGGCAAGGGCATGGCGGAAAAATTTCTCGCGCTCGGGGCCGAGATTTTCATCTGCGGGCGCCGCAAATCGGTGTGCGAGGCGACCGCCGCCGAACTCATGGGCAAGCACGGCGGCAAGGTCACGGCCTATGGGGTCGACATCCGCGATGCCGCGGCGGTCGACGCCATGGTCGGCGACATTTTCGCCTCGGGTCCGCTCACCGACCTGATCAACAACGCCGCCGGAAATTTCATCTCGCGCACCGAGGATTTAAGCCCGCGCGGGTTCGACGCCGTCGCCAACATCGTGTTGCACGGCACCTTCTACGTCACCCACGCGGTCGGCCGTCGCTGGATCGCCGGCGGCCATCGCGGCAACGTCGTTTCGATCGTGGTGACGTGGGTCTACAACGGCAGTCCTTACGTGGTCCCTTCGGTCATGAGCAAATCCGGGGTCCACGCCATGACCATGTCGCTCGCCACCGAATGGGCCCACTACGGCATCCGCCTCAACGCCATCGCGCCTGGCGTCATTCCGACCGAGGGGGCGAGCAAGCGCCTCAGTCCGGGAGCCGGCCCGACCGAGCGCACCGAGCGCAGCAATCCGATGGGACGGGTCGGCCGCATCGAGGAGCTGCAAAATCTCGCGACGTTCCTCATCTCCGACGGCTGCGACTGGCTGACCGGACAGACCATCACGCTCGACGGCGGCCAAAGTCACGCCACCGGCTCGAATTTCTACGAGCTGCGGCACTGGACCGACGCGCAATGGCAGGCGGCGCGCGCCGCCATCAAGGCGCAGAACGAGAAGGACCGGGCCCAGCGCGGGGGGTAGGGCAGTCAAAAATGCCGCCGGCCATTTTGTGGCGGCGGCACGTATCGCCGTTGCGGTGCGGCGGGACCGCGGTTTGACATAACGCAAATACAGGTTTTCGCCGATTTGCGAATGATGAACCTCAGGCGACAGACCCTGTCGCAGGGGGGGAGGCATTGCGCCCGCTGGGGGAACCTTTCGGATTGTCGGCGGGCGCGGTTGCGAGCGCTCGGCCGCTCACCGGCAACGAGGCAATCGCGCGGGGGGCCTGGGAAGCGGGCGTGAAAGTCGCCGCCGCCTATCCCGGCACGCCGAGCACCGAGATCCTCGAATCTCTGGCGACCTATCCGGCCGAGGACCTCCACGCCCAATGGTCGACCAACGAGAAGGTTGCCCTCGATGTGGCGATGGGGGCGTCTTTTGCCGGCCGCCGGGCGCTGGCTGCCATGAAGCATGTCGGCCTCAACGTGGCCGCCGATGCCTTTATGTCGCTCACCTATATCGGCGTGAACGGCGGCCTGGTGCTCGCCGTCTGTGACGACCCGGGCATCCACTCGTCGCAGAACGAGCAGGACACGCGGCTTTACGGCGCGCTTGCCGGCGTGCCGGTGCTTGAGCCGAGCGACGCGCAGGAAGCGCTTGATTTCACCAAGCTCGCCTTCGAGCTTTCCGAGCGTTTCGACACGCCGGTCATCGTCCGTGGCACGACACGGCTGTCGCATACCCGCAGCCCGGTCGTGGTCGGCGCGCGGACCGAGCCACCCGCGCGCGGATTCCTCGAACAGCCCTCGAAGAACGTGATGATTCCGGCCTACGCGCGGCCGCGGCACTGCGCGGTGCTGGAGCGCGAGGCGCGGCTGAAGGCGTATCTCGAGGATGCGCCCATCAACCGCTGGGAGGTCGGCGATAAAAGCTTCGGCGTCGTCACCGCGGGGACCTGTTACCCCTATGTCCGCGAGGTCCTGCCCGACGCCAGCGTGCTGAAGCTCGGCACCTCCTGGCCACTGCCGGAAGGACTGCTGCGGCGCTTCTGCGAGTCGGTGGAGCGTGTCTTCGTCGTCGAAGAGCTGGAGCCGGTGATCGAGAAGGAGATCCGCGCGCTTGGCTTCGACGTGGAGGGGAAGCGGTTTTTCCCGCGCGTGGGCGAGTTGGATCCGGAGCTCGTACGCGCCGGGTTCGAGCAGGCCGGCATCCTGCCGCCGCGCCGAGAGCGCGGCGCGTGGGCGCCCGAGCCGCTGGCGCGTCCGCCGGTGCTCTGTGCCGGTTGTCCGCACACATCGAGCTTCATGGCCGTGCGGGCGTCCGGTGCGCGCGTCGCCGGCGATATCGGCTGCTATACGTTGGCCTGCCTCGATCCGCTGCGCGGCATCGACACGACGGTGTCGATGGGCTCCTCGATCGGCAATGCCATCGGCATGGCCAAGGCGGGCGAGCCCAAGCCGATCGTGGCGACGATCGGCGACTCAACGTTCCTGCACGCCGGCATTCCCGGCTTGATCGACGCCGTCTACAACCAGGCCAATCTCGTGGTGCTGCTGCTCGACAACCACGTCACCGCGATGACCGGCGGGCAAAATCATCCCGGCACCGGCAAGACCCTGCGCGGAGAGGACGCCCCCAAGGTCGACTACGAAGCGCTGGTGCGCGCGGTCGGCGTCACCTGGGTTCGTTCGGTCGATCCCTACGATCTCGCGGCCATGTATCAGTCGCTGCGCGAGGCCATTGCCTATCGCGGCGTTGCGGTGCTTATCGCCAATCGGCCTTGCGTGCTCGATCCGGTGAAGATCAAGGGACCGCCGCTGCGGGTGGTCGCCGAGGAATGCAATGCCTGCCAGGCCTGCATGAATCTCGGCTGTCCGGCGCTCAGCTGGAGCAGCCAATCGTTCGAGGGGCGGCACAAGATCGAGATCGACCAGGCGCTCTGCATCGGCTGTACGCTGTGCGCGCAGGTCTGCACGGTGGATTGCATCAAGCCCAGCGCGATGGTGCAGCCATGAGCGACCGGCGGCCGTCGGATCCTGCGCTCGCCGCTGCGGCGGCGACACCGATCGCGCTCGCCGACCCGTCGGGCGCGCCGCTCAACGTGCTGGTTGTCGGCGTCGGCGGCCAAGGCGTCATCATGGTCGCCAAGCTGATCGCGCTGCTCGCGCAGCAGCAGGGCTACGATGTCAAGCAGAGCGAAGTCCACGGCATGGCCAAGCGCGGCGGCGCGGTCTTCAGCCACGTGCGCTTCGGCCGGCAGGTCTGGTCGCCGACCATCCCCAAAGGCGAAGTCGATATTTTAATCGCGCTGGAATGGGCCGAAGGCCTGCGCTGGCTCACTCATCTCAAGCCCGACAAGAGCATCTTCATTTGCGACACCAAGCGCATCGTGCCGCCGTTCGCCTGCCGTGATCGTCGCCCCGGCGCCCCGATGCGCTACGTGCACGAGACGCAGGCCGAGGTGATCGCGCATGTGGCGGAAGGGTACGCCATCGACGCGACCCACATGGCGGAAGAGCTCGGCAACGAGCGCGCGGCCAATATTTTGCTGCTCGGCGCGCTGTCCGCCGCGCTGCATTTTCCAGTCGCGGACTGGGAACAAGTGGTTACGCAGTTCGTGCCGAAAAAGACCGTGACAGTAAACATCGAAGCGTTTCGGCGCGGCCGCCGCTGGATCGAGCAGGCGCGCGCCGGCTTACTCCCGGCCGAGACGACCGAGGCGCGCGCGCCGGCGGCGGACGCGCCCTATCGGGTGCGCCTGGAGATCACGCCCGCCTGGTGCAAGAGCTGCGACATCTGCGTGAAGCTCTGCCCGGAACGCTGCCTGCGGCTGAACGCGGAGCGCATCGTGGAACTGGCCCAGCCGGATAAATGCACGGGCTGCCGCCTGTGCGAATGGCTGTGTCCGGACTTTGCGATCCGCGTTCATCTCGATCAGGCGAGCGTTATCGCCGAGCGAGGTGCCGCGCGATGAACGCCCTCGATACCGCGCTGACCGGGAAAAGCGCCCAAAAACTCATTTCGGGCAACACCGCCTGTGCGCTCGGCGCGATCGCCGCCGGCTGCCGTTTCTTCGCCGGCTATCCGATCACCCCCTCGTCGGAGATCGCGGAACGTCTGGCTCGCCGGCTGCCGGAGGTCGGCGGTGTTTTTGTGCAGATGGAGGACGAGATCGCCTCGATGGCGGCCGTGATCGGCGCCTCGATGGGCGGCGTCAAGGCGATGACCGCGACCAGCGGCCCGGGATTCTCGCTCAAACAGGAGAACATCGGCTATGCGGCGGGAGCGGAGATTCCGTGCGTGATCGTCAACGTCATGCGCGGCGGTCCTTCGACCGGCATGCCGACGCGGCCGGCGCAAGCCGATGTGATGCAGGCGCGCTGGGGCAGCCATGGCGATTACCCGATCATCGTGCTGGCGCCGGCATCGGTGCGCGAAATCTTCGACGAGACCATCCGCGCCTTCGACCTGGCGGAGACGTTTCGGTCTCCCGTGGTGTTGCTCTACGACCAGGTGCTCGCACAGCTGTCGGAGACGGTCGCGCTCGATATCGCGCACGACACCGTGCGCGCGGAACGCACCTGGGCGAGCGGCCCGCGTTCGGGCTATCGGCCTTATGCCGCCGATGCAGCGGGCATTCCCGCGATGTCATGCCCCGGCGACGGCTATCGCACGCATACGACCGGTCTAACGCACGGCGAAGACGGGTTCCCAACCCAAAACCCCGAGGCGGTCACGCGCAACCTGTCGCGGCTGTTCTCGAAGCTCGAGATAAACCGCAGCGCCATCGATGCGTCGGCGCAACTGCATTGTGACGACGCCGATGTCGTGATTGTCGCCATCGGCATCACGGCGCGCGCCGCCAACCGCGCCGTCGAATTGTGCCGCGCGCACGGCGTGCGCGCCGGCCTGTTTCGCCCGATTACGCTGTGGCCGTTTCCCGAACAGGCGCTGCGCGCGGCAGCCGCGACCGCGCGCGCGGTTCTGGTGCCGGAAATGAATGCCGGCCAGCTTTGCCTCGAGGTCGAGCGCGTGCTTGCGGGCACCCGGGTCGAAGGCCTGCATCGGTTCAGCGGCGAGCCGATCGTACCGGCGGACATTGCCGCGCACGCGGCCGCACTCGCGCAGGGGGCGTGATGTTCATTGACTCGGCGGCGGAGTTCGACGTCAGGGATTATCTCCGCAAGGAGATGATGCCGCACTTCCTGTGCCCGGGCTGCGGCCACGGCATTGCGCTGCGGGCGCTGTTATGGGCGATCCACGATCTCGGCATCGACAAGGACAAGCTCGCGGTCGTCTCGGGCATCGGCTGCGCCGGGCGGCTATCCGCCTATATCGACGCCAACACCTTTCACGTCACGCACGGGCGGCCGCTCGCCTATGCCACCGGGCTGGCGCTGGCGCGTCCCGATCTCAGCGTCGTGGTGATCACGGGCGACGGCGATTGCCTGGCGATCGGCGGCAATCATTTGATCCACGCCTGTCGGCGCAATCTCAAAATCACATGTCTCATGCTCAACAACGAAGTCTACGGCATGACCGGCGGCCAGGTGTCGCCGACGACGTCCGAGACCCGGCTGACCACCACCACGCCGCTCGGCAATACCGAGCCGCATTTCGATGCCTGCGCGCTCGCTGCGGCCGCCGGCGCCGGCTTCGTCGGCCGCGAAGTGACGCGGCATGTGCCGAAGCTCAAGGAACTGATCAAGGCGGGGCTCGAACATCCCGGCTTCGCCTTCGTCGAGGTCCTGTCCGATTGCACCGAAATTTTTGGCCGCAAGAACGACATGGGGTCGTCGCCGGAGATGATGCTGCGGCAGAAGAGCGAGCTGCGCCCGAGCGCCTACCGCGACACCGTCGACACGCCGTTCCGGTCGAACACTCTGCCGACCGGCATCCTGGCGAAGACCGACCGCCCGGAATACGGCGCGACCTATCGGCGAGACGCGGCGCCGGCCGCCGGGAAGGGGCCGCCGCGATGAGCGCATCGCGCATCGAAATCCGCATCGGCGGCACCGGCGGCCAAGGACTGATCTTGAGCGCCAAGATGCTCGCGGACGCGATGGCGGCGAGCGGCAAGCGCGTCGCCCAGTCGCAAGCCTACGAGCCGACCTCGCGCGGCGGCTTCTGCAACGCCGACTTGGTGATAGCCGACGGCGAGGTCGACTTTCCGCTGCTGACGGCCCTCGATTATCTGGTGCTGCTCGACCGGCTGGCCGTCCAACGCTCGTGGCCGCTGCTCAAGCCGGGGGCGCTGGTCATCGCGGACACGAGGCTTTGTCCGGAGCTGCCGGATGGGGAGTACCGCAGCCGCCACCTGCCGCTCAGCGCGACCGCGTTGGAGCTGGGCAGCGAGCGCGTGACCAACATCGTCGCGCTTGGCGCTTTGGTCGCGCTAAGCGGCATCTGCGACCGCGAACAAATCGCGCAGGCGGTGCGGGCGGAGACGCCGCACGGCTTCCTCGATCTCAACATGGACGCGCTCGCGGCGGGATATGCGCTTGGCCGCGACGCGGTGACCGGCGTCCAACCTAAAATACGGGACGCGGTGTGATGGACTGAGGCGCCGCAGCCGTGATGATATGGCATGGCGGAAGGGGTGTCCGTTTCGCCGGAACGCCACGGAATTCCACGGCCCGAAAAAGCTGTGAAAGCCGAGTGACTTACAAAATTTTCGGTCTGGACGGAACTCGCCGGACAATGCAGGAATAGTCGTCCGAGTCGGAGGTAGATTCGGAGGTAGGCGCCGGCGATGAAGCTGAACCTTCTCAGCGCAAAGACCGTCGAAGCGAAAAAGACGCGGGGCCGCTACAGCGATGGCGGCGGCCTGGTGCTGCAGATCTCCAAGTGGAAAACGAAGTCGTGGGCATTTCGCTACCAGCAAAAGGTCGCGGGCCGCGTTCGCGATCGGCACATGGGCCTCGGGCCGGTGCACACGTTGTCGCTCGCTGATGCGCGCGAGCGGGCGCGAGAGTGTCGCGAGCTCCTGCTTAAGGGGCTCGACCCGATCGGGGAGCGAAAGGCGAAACGGCAAGCTCAGCTTCTTGAGGCCGCCCGCGGCCTGACGTTCAAGGCGTGCGCGGAGCAGTACGTGGCAGCACACCGGGCCGGCTGGCGAAACGCGAAGCACCGCGAACAATGGAGCTCAACGCTCGAGACCTACGCTTACCCGGTGATTGGCGAGCTCGCGGTGGCGGCGATCGACACGGCGCTCGTCCTGAAAAGCTTGGAACCGATCTGGGAGAGCAAGCCCGAAACGGCGAAGCGGCTGCGCGGCCGCATCGAAAACATTTTGGCGTGGGCCGCGGCGCGTGGCTTTCGCCAGGGCGACAATCCCTCACGGTGGAGAGGGCACCTCGACAAACTGCTGCCGGCGCCAGGCAAAGTTCGCGCGGTGAAGCATCACCCCGCGATGCCCTACACCGAGTTGCCGCAGTTCATGGCAGAGCTGCGCGCCAGGGATGACCTGGCGGCCCGAGCGCTCGAGCTCACCATACTCACCGCATTGCGCACCGGCGAGGTGATCGGCGCCCGCCCCTCGGAAATCGATTTCGCAGCGAAGGTGTGGACCGTACCAGGGGAGCGCATGAAGGGCAGACGAGAGTACCGCGTGCCACTTTCGGAGCGCGCGATCGAGATCCTCGATGCTCTTCCCGATGGCGAATTTTTGTTTCCGGGCCGCGGCGGCCGGCCTCTTTCGAACATGGCGATGCTCAAGACGCTCGAGCGCATGGGCTGCGATGTAACCGTGCACGGCTTCCGCAGCACATTTCGGGATTGGGCGGCTGAGACGACGGGCTATCCGAATCATGTCGTGGAAATGGCACTCGCGCACGTCATCGGCGACAAGGTCGAAGCGGCGTATCGGCGCGGTGATCTTTTTGAGAAGCGGCGCCGTCTGATGGATGAGTGGGCGCGATACTGCGCTCGGCCGAGCGTCGCCGGCGACGTCGTCGCGCTGCGCGGGTGATCCGCGATGGCCGCCTTCGACTTCACCGCGGCGCAGTGGCAAGCAATTTTGTCAGCCGTGCGGGACGGGTGTGCACAGCCGTCGCGTTTTAATCGCACCGGACTGCTTTGCATCGCCAACGAGTATCTTGAGGCTTTGCCGCGGTACCGGCCGCCGGCGAAGCGCGTGGATGCCTGGGAGCGGCTTTCACAGCTCATGAAGCAAACGCGCGAGGCGGTTGTGAATGTCGGTCCCTTGGACACATGGCAGGCATTCGATCCGGCTCCGCGGGGAGTGCAGGCGCGAGAAAATTCGCTGTTGGACGTGGTGGAGCTATTGGACGTGGTGGAGCTATTGGACGTGCTGGATCAGTGGCAGCGATTTGCTTCGGCTTACGCTCGCATCGCCGACGACGATCTTCACCCGCGCTTTTTGTTTTTCGAGAGCGTTTGCGATCATTGGACCGACGCCGGCGGGTGGCTCCGCCGCTCTCGCTCGGCGCCCGGATCTCGCAACGCGGGGAAGCTCGGCGGCCCCGCGATCAGATACCTGCAGGCGGTTGCCGCGCCTGTGATGGGAGATCAGACGCCGACGTTTGAGGGGTTTCGAAAGATCCTTGAACGCTACGGGTCGGGCTTCGAGGAAATGCTCGTCAACGATGAAGAGTTCGCGGCCGTGGTGGAGGCAATCCAGAACGGAACGAATGTGAGCACCGCCGGGATGGCCGCTCGTGCGAGGCTGCACCCGCGCCGGCTACGAACGAGCGCTCGACAACGCGCGCGCGCGCATTTGCTGGCATATGGCCCTCAGCGCGCCTCCCGGCGCTGAATTGTAATTTGCACCAGGCGGCAGTGCTTCTTTTTACAATTTTGCGGCGCCTCTGATTCGCCTCCTATGACGTTCCGCAACGTTCCGGGGTTTCCGGTGCGGTGCGAACGGGGAACGCGATGGCGCAAACTCTTCAAAGGATGTTGCGACGGAAAGAGGTGGAGCTCGCGACGGGCCTGCCTCGATCGACGATCTATGAGCGCATGGCGAAGGGAAAATTTCCCCGGCCCGTCTTTCCGGATGGAGCGCGATCGGCGCGGTGGCTCGAGGCGGAGATCATCGATTGGCAGCGTAGGCAGATCGCCGCGCGCGATGTAATACGCTCGCAGCGCAAGCGGCGCGAGCCCAAGGCGGCTTGAGCGCACAAATGTGCAGCTCGTCCTGCCATCGCCAAATTCTTTTTGTCGAGATTTTGTTGCGCGTACTCGGCCACGCCGAGGCCGCGCGCAATGTCTGACGACAATCAAGATGACATTTCGCTCGACCGCGGGAGCGCCACATGAGCCGCAGCGCGCTCTCATGGACCGATCGCAAGGCGCCGATCGGCACGTTTTGGGATGAGGCGAAGGGGACTTATCGCGCCCAAATTCCTCTGAACAACGGCAAGCGCTTTCGCGGAAGCCTCGCCACGGCTGATGAGACGGCTGCGCACGCGGCGATGGTCGCCCTTTGTGCGCGGCTTTGCGATGCCGGCGTGCTCAATCTCGAGAGCACCATCGCTACGTTCTATCTCGGCCAGGATGCCGAGATCATCCCGATTCCGTTGCCGCCGCACGCGCCGCCTCCACCGCCGGCGAAAGCGCGGCGATCGCCGACACCTCCCGGGTGGCACGGCATGGACGTGATGTCGATCGAGGTCGACCACAGGCTGATCCACGAGCTCACGCCCGACGGCTCGGCCGCAAAGATCGGTGTGGCGGCCGGCACGGCGGCTGCCAGGGCGGGCCTCCGGACCGGCGATTACATACTCACGATCGGGCCGCATGGCAGCAATGTGCCACTGCGCGAGTTTGATCGCTTGCAGCTGCCGGCTTATGCCCAGGTCATCGTCCGCTTCCATCGTCCGGACTACCACCGAGCCGGCGAGATCGAGCTGAAGCTGCTTAAGCTCGGCCGGCCGCGGGAGCGCCAGCGTCCGCCTTGGTGGACACACCTGCCCCGGGGCGCGTGCGGCCGTGAGGTCCTGCCTGGCAAAGACCGCGCTGCATTCGCTGGTCAGATGGCCGGGCACCCTCACATGCCGAAGGTAGCGCATCAGATCCTGACCCTGCTGCTGAGCTATTACGGCGGACCGGCCGGTGCCTTTCCGTCTTACGGCACGCTGGCGCGGGACGTCGGCTGCAGGCGGCGTCAGACAGCGATCGAGAATGTCCGCGCGCTCGCGTGGCTCGGCCTGCTCGAGGTGCGCAAGCGCCAGGGTCGCGCGTTGTCTTGCGCAGCCGATCGGCGCGGCGGCGGCGCCACCAACCTGTTCGTTTTGCACTGGCCTGAGGGCTGGCAGATGCGAGGCGCCAAGAAATCAAGTGGTGCGCCACCGCGCACCACTTAGGCCGAGAAGTAGTGCGTTGGCGCGCACCATGGTGGTGCGCGGTGGCGTGTGTAAGTGGTGCGCCACCGCGCACCTAAACCCTTCTAGGAACCCTTCGATTGAACCCTTGGGGTGGCCGATGAAGATCGCGAGCAGGACAGCACCGAGGCTCCGAATGAGTGGAAATTCGCTCTTCGATCCGGAAGCAGCGCTTGGCGTGACCGACGTCGCCTCGGGCCTCGAGCTGCTGGCGCGATCGCGGCCGCTCTGGCCGATCGGCGCCGAGGAATGGTCACACGCCGTTGCGGGCGCGCGGGCCTTCGCCGAGGCCTGGGATAGCCAGGCGCGCGCCGCCGGCTGGACGAGCGTCGAGCTTTACGGGCTGCACCGCCGCGCATCGTACGCGCGTCTGGCGGCCATGGGCGCGGCGTGGCTGATCGCACGATCGGGCCATCGTGCCGTCGGCGTCGACGCCGGCGCGATCACCGTGGGGACGTACACCGGAAATCGGCTGCGCATTTATCGCACCGAAGCCGATCCGGATGCTGTGTTGGCGTGGATGTTGCGTTCGCGTGAAGAAACCAGGTCCACATAAACCGGGAGAAGAACATGACGAACGTAGGGCTAGCCATTAAGGCGGCCATCGATCGCGGCCGGGAGCATCAGCGGCTCAATCCGCGCAAGCGAATTCGCTTCATGACGCAGTGGGGCGGTACGCTCTGGGAGCGAACTGGCGTCGGAAATTTCGCTGGTGGCTATGACAGTCCCGGCTTGCTGATCCACGCCAGCATCGCCGATGCCGAACTAGAGGACCGCAATTGCGAGCGCATGGTGCCATGGGAGGAACTCGACGCGCGCGCCGGCGAACTCGTGGATTTGGTCGACGACTGCGTCCGTTCTTCTCTTGGTTTGTGCGGACCTGCTCTAGCCCGCACCACGCCCAGCGCCGTGATGAACGTAGGCCTAGCCATTAAGGCGGCCATCGATCGCGGCCGCGAGCATCAGCGGCTCAGCCCGCGCAAGCTTTTCATTCGCTTCAATATGCAGTGGAACGGTACGCTCGCTCGTGGCTATGACAGTCCCGGCTTGCTGATCGGCGCACGTATCGCCGCGCACAACAATACCGAACTAGAGGCGCAAGAGGGCAATTGCGATCGCATGGTACCATGGGAGGAACTCGACACACGCGCCGGCGAACTTGTGGCTTTGGTCGACGAGTGTGTCGCGGCCGTTTACGCAGCGGTCAAGATCAAAGCCGCCTGACGAAAAGAGCGCGCGATCATGGGGGAAGAGCAGCCGCTCTGGCGCCGACTCGAGCAGCTCGAAAAAGTAGAGAAAACCAAGCGACATCGGCGCTGGTCATGGTGCCGGCTAGATCGGTGCCTGGTCGACGATATGCGTTGGCGCCTGGTCGCGCGCCGCACCGGCACGCCGATGGCGCTGATCGAGGCTCTCGTTATCCGCCTCGAAGTCTTTGCAAACGCCAACCTCCCGCGCGGCTCGCTCGAGGGATTTTCGCTGGCCGCACTCGCGGCGTATTGGGATCTGCCAAATGAAGACGAGCTCGCGCGCGTGTACGCGGCGCTTAAGCATCCTGACGTTGGCTGGATCGACCAGGATCACCTGGTCACGTTCTGGGAGCGCAATCCGGACGTGGAAGACACGACGGCGGCCGAGCGACAGCGCCGCTTCCGCGCCCGCCGCAAGGAGGAAAAAGAAAAAGCAGCCGCCGCCCTCGAGAGCCGTGCCGATCGCGCCACGCCCCGGGAGAAGACGCGAACGCAGAAGCAGGCCGAAGCTTTCGCGAGGCTTGCGGCGCTTAGAGGCGCCAAAGTGGCGCCCTCTGAAACGGGGGGCGCGCCGGCGCCGGTCACGCCACTTTTGAAGGTGCGGTCCGCATGATGGCCGGTCGCGATGGTTCGGTTTTTAGGTTGCGTAGCGTGTGAGCGTAGACCCTGGCCGGCGGGGCGCCGGCGCATCGAACGGGAGGCTTTGAGATCATGACCCACCCACAGCGTCGCCAGGAAGACCCGACCGGCTGCCAAGCGGCAGCGCCGCTTCCGCGCACGCTCAACGCATGGCCGGGGACCCCTGACCCGTGAGCAGCTGGACCCGATTTGGTGTAGCACACCGAACTGCGGCCACGACCACTCGGTGTTGTACTTCCACCAGCTGTGCCACCCCGATGCCGCCATCGAAGCCAGCTACAAAAAGCAGACCGGAACGCTGTTGGTTGCTTGCGCCCGCTGCCAGAAGCCAATCGCCGAGGTCTTGGTGGCCGCCCGGCGCCCGGCGGGGCCCTGAAAGAAGCCGGGACCACTGATCAGCGGCATGGATGATCTCACCGTCCGCAATCGAGTATGTCGCCGGGCCGCCCTCGAGAGCCGCACCGATCGCTCGCGCGCACGCGCGCATGCGCGCGAGGAGCGGCTCGCGATTGATCCGGCCGCGGGATCCTGCCGGCCGACGTCGCCGCGGGCCTCGAGCTGCTGGCGCGATCACCGCCGCTACGCCGACGCCGAGGAATGATGGTCGCGCGCGCCCCGTTGCCAGCGCGAGCGTTTTGCCGAGCGCTGGGAAAAGCCTGGCGCGCGGCCGCGGGGAGATAGGCAGCGCCCCCGCCGACGTCGAATCCCGTTTTGCCCGGTGGGCACTATCCGTAGTGGCGTTGACACCGTTGACCGTTGACCGTTGACCCAGGATTCCGGGAGATTAGCTAGCGCTTTTTCGGGAGCTGCGCGCCCGCGGGGGGGGTGCCGTCTGGAAGGACCCGCTGCGAAACGTGCGAGAAGTCACTGCGGCACAGGCACTTCTATGATTGCTTGTTTGCTCTCACGATGCGAGAAGTCACTGCGGCACAGGCACTTCTTGCACTATCAAACAAGCATCAGACAAACAAACATCAGCGCTGTGGCGGCATGCGTGGCACATTGAGTGCCGGCCGCAAAAGTCATATAGAATGGGCACAAGTAGCCACGTCGAGAACAGTCCGGAGGCCGAGACGGCAGAGTGTTGCTTTCCCTATGCATTTTGAAGACGAAGAAGCGACTACCAGGGGAGGGGACACTATGCTGCACGCGCGCCGTTGCGTTGACAGCCAAACGCGCGCGATGACTGAAAACCTGGCGCCGGCGGCGCTACAGGAAATCCTTCCCGGCGTGATTTTTGAACAGCCTGGTGCGGCGGTCGTAGCCCCGCAGCGTGTCGACGTCGCGATGGCGGGTGACATTCATGACAGCGAAGAAATCGGCACCGCGATCGAGGGCAGAAGTGACAAACCCGGCTCTCATGCTGTGTCCGGAATAGATCGCGGCATCAAATCCAGCGGCCGCCGCGTAATGCTTGATGATTGTGGCCACCGCGTTGCCGCTGAGCCGCGTGGCTAGGATTCGCCGGCCGCCTTTGCCGATCGGCCGGAACACCGGACCTTCGGCGATCGCTGCGGCATCAAGCCAGGCGCGCAGCGCCGCGACGGGCTTAAGCTTCTTGCCGTTCGGTATGGCGATCTGGGCGCCGGCGCCTTCCTGGTCGGTCTTCGAGACGCGCACGTGCACGATGACGCCGCGCTCGACGAATTCGAGATCCGCGACGTCGAGCGCGACCAGCTCGCTTCGACGCAACGCGGCTGCGAAACCGAGCAACAGCAGCGCCCGATCGCGGAGAGCGCGAAAGTCCGGCGCCGGTTGATCAGCTGATGATGATTCCGAAATCAGTGATTTAGAAATACGAGATCGCCGCGGCGCAAGCATCCGCGACAGGCTCTGCGCCGTCGCCGGTGCCTTGCGCGTCACGGCGACACCGATCTTGCGGCGGATGCCCGAAAGCACCGCGCGGACGGGCTCAGTATCATGCGGACAACTGACACCCTTGAGCCGGTGCGCGTAGGCGATCGCAGAAACGCGCCGCCTGATCGTCGAGACCTTTTTGCCGCGATCGGCGAGCTGCGCCAGGTAGGAGGCGAGCGTGGCGGGCGATGCCGGCAGCGGCTCGACGCCAGCGCTTTCGCACCAGCGAGTGAAATCCGTCCAATCGCTGCGGTAGGCGCGCCTGGTGGCGTCGGATTTGGACGCGGCGGCGTAATCGGTCGCCGATTTTAGCGCGTCGGCGAGTTCGATCGGCGCCGCGCGGCCGCTGACGACGGGCAGGCCTTCGTCTCCCATCTTCAGCGCCGATCAGCTTCTTGCCGTGCGGCCCCAGTGTATTGCACGGTGACGGTGCTGCAATTGCCCATGGTTTTCCCCTTATTTTATGCGGGTTTTTGCCATTAGGAGCTGAGCGGAAATGACCTGTGAGATCGGGCCATTATCGAAGGTAAATCGGGCCGCCTGTGTCAAGAATAGATCGTCGGCTCGCCCGAGCGCGGTCCACAGGTTCATCAGCGCGCCTTCGGTCCGCTGCAGTGCGCCGGAAAAGCCGGCCATGCGCTCTTGGCCAATTTGGTGTGCAAAACCTTCCGGGGTCTCCTTCAGCTTTTCGAAGAATTCGCTGAACAGCTTGGGGTCGCTCATCGCCGCCAGCGCGCGGGCCCCCTGTCTTTGACCAAATAGAGCGTTGGCCAGCGCTAGCGTCGGATGTGCCTGGATGATCGCGCGCAAGAGGCCCTCAGAATCCACGCTGGCGGCGCCCAGTTTGTAGAATTGCTGAACCGTCTTCGCGACCTTTTCCGCGTCCTGGGCCCTTTTCTTCTTTCCGCCTTCAAACATCGGGCCGAGTATGTCGCTCACCGTGGACACGAAAGTGGCCTGATCGCCGAGCAGCTCCGGATTGCTCAGCGCCTGCGAAAGCGGCCCGCGCATGGACGCCGGGATCTTTTTGCCAAAGGTTGACGCCATCAGCAGATCGAGCCGATTGACGCTCAAGGCATCTGGCATCTTGAGGAACTTGCCCCAATCGATGCCCATCGAGAGCAGCGCCGCGCGGCCTTTCTGTGTGGGCGAGACGAGAGCGCCCGCGATCGCGCGAATTGCAACGCCGGACTCATCACCTCTTATATTCGACCGTCGCATCATTGCGGCCATGGCACCGATCGACTCGTCGGACAGGCCGGCCGTCGAGCCGGCCAGGCCGGCATATTTGAACAGCTCGCGGACGTCCTCGTTGTCCAAGCCTCCTATCTTCGCCAGCTTCACCGCGTAGTCGACGGTGTGTTTGCTGACAGCGAGCGCCTTGTTGCCGTCTTCGATATGCTTGCGGGTGCTGAAAAGAATTCCTTCGATCGTCTTGGCCGCCTCGGGCAGCTCGGCGTTCATCGCCTGGGCATAATCGGCCGCCATTTCCGTGATCGGAGCAACAAATTCGGTCTTGACGCCGCGCTGCATCAGGTCGAGCTGCGCTTGCAGCACTTTGATGTCGTTGTACGGGGTCGTGGCACCGAGATGCGTCGCCTGGGTGATGAACGGCGCTTGCTGCTCCGCCGTCATCCCGGTGATGGCGCGCTGGTAGCGCACGATCGAGTCGAAATCCTTGTAGGTTTCGACCACCTTGCCGAGCAGCTGGCCCACTTTGGCGACGGCAAATCCTCCGGCAAGCGCGCCGCCCATTTTCGTCATCGATCTGTCGAGCTTGTCGAGCGATGCCGGCAGGCCGCGCCCTACAACGTTGTTCAGAGCGCCAACCTGTTGCCTTAGTCGCGCCGTCTTCGACTCGAGCTGCGAAAAGACCGAGCCGGTCGCGTCCTCGGCGGTGATGCGGACTTCGCCTTGAAGAATCCTCTGCGCCGCGGTCATCCTTTCATCGTCCCTTTTTCAGCAGCGGCGGGATGTGCTGCACGGCCTGGTCGATCCAAAAGCTCATTTCCTCGGGATACATCTGCGCCACCGCGATCGCGTCGACGATTTTCAGATCGAAGACTAAAAGCCCGGCCCAATGGCGCACTATTTCGGTCGGGAAGTCCCAAAAAAACCCAGCACCGCCTCCTTGATGGCGAGCGCATCCTTCAGAGAAATACCATCGAAGACCAGCGCGTCCGGCTGCACGAGAAGCCGGTCGATGTAGCCCTTAACGACATCGATATTCTCGACCGCGAACATCGTGCCGTCGCCCTTCCTCGCGTAGGCGATCGGTTCGCCGAGGGTGAAGTAATCGCCGGCGCGCGGGACCTTCAAGATCACCTTTGCCACCGCACCGCCGTGACCGGTGATAGGTTCGCTCAGCGCGACCTCGATCGTCTTCTGTTCAGTCTCAGCCATTGCCGTTTTTGCCTTCTTGCTTTTCACCCGATGCTCGGGTGAGGGAGGATGAAAATTTTCAGCGCTGCGGAATGTGCGCTGGCCCAAAGTCGCAACATGGCATCGCGCAGCCGGATCGCATCGGTGAGGCGCAGGCTCATTAAAACCTGTGCCGCATTCGGTGGCGCGGTCACACATCGCTCGAGGTATGCCCGGACGATGGTGTTGTGTGTTTCAGACCAGACCACGCCACCCTCGGTCTTGTGCCAGTCGACCGCGGCCCCGATGGCCAAATCCGCGAGGGCCGGCGAGCGCAGCGTGACGGCGGTTATCGTCTCGGCGGCGTGCGCGATCGGCTCAGTCAGATAGATGGTGACGGTTTCCGGCATTTCTCTCTGAATTTTTTCCTTTGAGCGAGCTGCCTCCTGCAGCGTTCGACCTTTAAGTCGCCTGCGCAACACCAGCCGCGGTTAGAGAAAACGACGGGCCTTCAAAGTCTTGCCCAGCCGGGAAAAGCCATCCTTGCGCGACCGCATACCAAAAACCGGGCAACAGATCCTCGATCGCAAACGTGTTGCCGCCCACCGTGCCCACGAACGAAGGGCCCATTCCGGCTGCCGCGAAGTGGCTCCCGGCCGTTCCGCCGAGATTGTTGACCATGACGTTGATGGCTTGTTGTGCGGATGCCGCGATTGTTGGTGCGCTGCCACCGCCCGCCGCGAAGCCAGGCCATTGCAGAAGGTACGTCTGGCACGCACCGAGTGTGTTGCCGAGCAAGAGCCAACCTTGGCTGACTGCATAGCTTAGGCCCGCGGCCAGGTCGCTTATCTGGTAGCCGGCGTTCAGAAAGGCCGCCTGCAGCTCTCCCGGAAATCCGCTGACGCTGAGGGGAGGTCCCGACGTTTGAAACGGGAGCGAGCGCCCCGGCCTGTTACCAGCGGCGACGGCCAGCGTCATGAGCTCGGTTGCCGATTGTTCTGCGGTAGGCATTTTCAGATCCTCTCCAATTTGACCTTTGAGGCTTATCTCGGTCCCTTCAGTTCATGCGGCCCGCACCGCCTGGAGGACGGCGCGGGCCGTGCCCTGCGCGCCAGCCTGGTGCCGCAGAGCAAGTGCGGGAGCACCGCTTTCATGGACGGCGCGCCCGCGGACGGCCGCCGCTTTGGAAGACCAAAAAGACCCGCGGCGGCTGTCGGACGAAATGGAGCTCCTTTTCATCCCCGTCGCACCACGCCGGTCACATCGGTCCAGAGATCGCCCTGTCCTGGCGGATATGTAAAGGGCACGCGGTAAGGATGATCATCCCGTTGAAGTGCAGGAATTTCGAAGACTGAAGAAAGCCTGGCCGGGTAAATCCCACGATGCTCGGCCGTCGCCGGTGTCACACGGATCCGGTCATGAAAGGTTAAAATACGATCGCCGTCAGACGTGCGCGTCTTATTGAATTCGGTGATTTCTTGGTCGATATCATGCACTCTGGCAACGAGCGCCAAAAACTCTTCGGCCAGGCGCCGATAGGCCGGTGGCACAATGCTCACCAGCTCGTCGACACGCGCCTGCAGGTTTTGGCGCCGCTGATGCTCGGCCGCGAGCTGGATCTCCGTCTCCGCGGCAGCGCGCGCCGCGGCGGCGCCCTCGTAGTCGCGCTTGACGATCGCCAAGACCACGCGCGCCTGGCGCAGCCGGTCATCAATTTTGGTGAGCGTCTCGGCAGTGTCGGTGGCGAGCGGTGCCTCGAGGCGTTGCTCGGATCCAGTGATCTCGGCCTGCAGCGTGCCGAGTTTGACCTTGAGCGCGCCCTCTTTCGATCGCAGCTCATCGAGCCGCGCCGACGGCTTCTCTGCGATCGGCTGTTCGGAAAGTTTTTGCTGGCGTGTCACGTTCTAGGCCCTGCTTTTTAGGCGACGCTCTGGAAATTGCGGAATGCCGCGTCGAATTCACCTTGGCATCGGTTGACGGCCGCGTGCGCGACCTCGAGGCGCTCTGTGGCCGCTCTATGCGAGAGCCTCAGTTGGTGCCGCTCCGCCGCGCTCTTGTGCCCCTCGGCGGCCTTGCAGGCGAGGCTGGCGGTCATCGACGCCGACCGCGCCTCGTTTAATTCGGCTTTTGCCGCGTTGAGGCGCGTCGCTGCCGAAGCGGCCAGATTTGCTCTGGCGTTCGTGGCAGCGTCCGACGTCGACGCCGGAGCAGGGGAACCGGCGAGGGTGTGCCGCGCCTCTCCCCGAAGGCCTTCCGGGACCGTCGATCTGAAAATGTTGGCCAAACTCATCATCGCCTCGCTCGCGAATGGATCGCGCCGGCAATGAGGAGCCCGAAGGCGTCAAGAAAGAAAGATGCGACGGTTTTCGGGGGGTGCGACAGTTAGGCTGCGACGGTTTTTTATTTGACAATTCCAATGGCTTGCGCGGCGCGGCGACGAGTGTCGAAATCTGGCTAGGGGTGCGACGGTTTCCGGGGTGCGACGGTTTTTGTTGGTCGACCGCCACGTATCCAGGCGTCCGCCTCGCCGGAGAACGCGGCCACTGCCGCGGATTTTGCCTCGTTGAAAAGGCGCTCTGTGACGCCCACTCCGAACTTCTCGCGGCAATGGGCGAACAGCTGCGCGTCATCGTGGGTCGGACGCTCTGGCGATCGACTAATTATCTCCTTCAGCTCTTCGCGAACGTCGATGTATTCAGGACGGTCGACAACTCGAGTGCTGATTGCCGCCGCGGCGTTCGGCAGGTTGCTCTTTTTCTTTTTGATGACTCGGCTGGGCTCGCCCTCCTCGATAATGTTTCTGACGTTCGCGAATGCCCACTCCGATCGCGCGCGACCGAACTGCGCGCGCGCCTCACGAGCAAGTGCCTTTGCTAAGCGCAGGCGCTGACTATCGGTCGCCGCCGGGCGCACCAATTCGCGATCAGTCAAATTTTTTGTCTCTGTTCGCACCGTTGGTCTCCGCGGGGAGCGGTCCCGATCGAAGGGAAGTCGCCGGGGGCAGCTCGCGGTTCCCCGGATTGCGATCTTTCGCGCCGGGCCAGGCCCGCTCCGATTCGAATTCTGCGCGATCGAGTTGATGTTTTCGTTTACGGCAATCGTCGCGGCCCGCGCGCTGGGGAGGCTGCGCGGCCCTCGCACCACCCGGTGCCGAGAATCGCAACGGCGCCGATCGGCCAGAACGGGAGGAATGGTCACGCGCCATTGCCCGGCGCGCGGCCTTCGCCGAGGCCTGGAATAGCCAGGCGCGCGCCGCCGGCCGGGGTCGGCACCGAGGAGCTCTAGGGTGCACCGCCGCGCATCCTTTGCGCGCCTGACGGCCGGCCACGGGCGTGGCACGGCTGACCAGGCGATAGGCCCACCGTCGACGCGGGGGATCGCGGATCGAGTGCGCGTGGGGGGCAGCTAGAACGTCTTCATGTCGACGCGGCCGTGGAAATCGCGGGTCCAGACCGGGACCAGCTTGACGATGCCGTCGTCGATCAGCTTCTGGCGCTTGGCGTCCGACAGGGCGTGGAAGGCCGCCGGCTCGACCTCGGGTAGGTCGCCCTTAAATTCCTTGCCCTTGGCCGCGGCGACGGTCACCTGGCCCTTGCCGGCGAACACCTCGCGGTAGCCTTCGGCGCCGGCGGCGACGATCAGCGAGGCCTTGAGGCCGTCCATCTGCGCGAAGACCGCTGCGTGCTTGATGCGCAGCGCCAGCAGGTCCTCGCAGAGTGCGCGCCTGTCCGATTCCCTTCGCTTGGCTGCTGCAGCGGATTTTGCCACTGGGCGACCCTCCCTCCTGCTGGACGGTGGCGGCGGCACCCCTAACCGCGAGGTAGGTAAAGCCTCGCATGACCGCGAGCACGACCCGGGATGCCGCCAGACCGAGAATCGCCGAAAACGGTAAACGAGTTCTTCATATGCCATGTCAGGCAATCCAGCCAAGCGGCTCAATTTGCTGTCGAACCGCCAGCGGCTTAAGATGCTGGGTGAGGGAATTGCATGGCCGCTGCGGCGATTCGCGAAGGCGACGAGGTGCTTGTGCGCGGGCGCGTCGAGAAAGTCTTTGCCGCAGAAGGGCTCGCCGAGATCACTTTCGCAAAATGGTGGCCCCGCTGGTCGGCCGTCCTGGTCAAGCTCGACCAGGTCGAGCGGCGGCCGGCTGAGACGGCGGGCGAGCCGGAGCCGGGAAGCGACGGAAAGTCTTAGGGCATTGCCGCCGGCACTGGCCGGCAGGGCGGGTGCTCGGGCCCCTTTCAGCCGCGGTGTCGATTGCGCGCGCCGGGCAATCTAAGCGGTGAATTTGTCGCCGCCGGCAATTCCCATCGTCGACGGACTCGCCTAACATGCGCCCCGACCCGCCGCGGAAACGGCGGGCCGGGACTTGTCACAACGCATCGGATCAGGACGCGTCATGACCGACCAGACTTCTAAAAAATCTGAACGGCATTGCGCAACCGCCCCGGTGCACAACCATCGGAGCATTGCAAAATGTCACCACTTCGCACCACGCGACGCACCATCGTTTCCGGCGCCGCCGCCGCCGTCGCTTCAATCGGCATAACTGACGCCGCGATCGCGAGCACCACCGCGTCGGCCGATTCCGAGCTCCTCGAGCTCGGCCGCGCATTCGAGCCTATCCTTGCCGAATGGGCGGAGATCATTCGGACGTCCGACGCAGATCAGGCGCAGTTCGAACGTGCCGTTTTAGAGGCGACGGGAATTTCTTTTGACGACGCGCCGGCGCCCGGGCGTTGGGACAGCGCACCGGACAGCTATTGGCGCAGCCGCGACGAAATCCTGAAGCGCCTGGATACCGCCGAGTCCGATCTCGTGTGGGAGCGGAGCCTGACGGAAATCGATGCAAAAGCGTCGCCGATCGCGCGCGCGATCTTCGCGCTGCCGGCGCGCACGCTCGCCGGCCTTGCCGTCAAGGCCCGCGTCGCGGCTTTTGTCCACTCCGACTGGTGGCGACCGATAGTCCCCGACGATGCCGATCGGCTCGGCACCCGTAACGTGGTCGATCTCCTTGAAAACATCTGCGCGCTCGCCGGCGTGCCGTCCCTTGCAGCGCAGGTGGGCTCGATCGCGCAAAATCGGGAGATCGCGAAATGTTGAAATCCCCAGACGTCGTGAAGCTCAGCGACTTCCGAAAGCCGCCGCAGAAGTCTCAGTATGAGCTCTATCCGCTGCCGTTTTTTGCAGCTGAGCGTCTCTCCACTTGGAACGTGCAGCCGACCGGCAAATATTGGAATGACTGCTACACCGGCCGAATGTATGCCGGTGAGCTTTTGAGATCGTGCGACGGCACGCTCGGATGGGTGGAACTGCTGCCCGCGATCGTCGCAGACATGATCCGAGCTGGGCCGAGCGGCGCGTTCGCCGACGGGCACGCGAGGATCGAAGGTGTTGTGATCGGCTTCATGAGCGAGATCGGATCGGCGCTCGCCGAGGCGCTGAGATCGGAAGAATTATCGTGATCGGCCGTTCTCGCGCGCGCACGCGCGCGCAACGGGGCTTTCGGATGGCAGTCGCTGCGATTTGTGAGAGGCGCAGGAGCAGCCGGGGGCGCGGCGGCGCGAATGCCCGGTTCCGTAGGGGGAGCGCCGCCGGCATGCGTCGGGCCCCCTCTTAACAAAAAGGTCAGCATTGCTGACGATTCTCCCGACGCATGGAAGCCTCGATTTCCAGCGCCCAGCGTCTGGTCGGCTTCACCGCCGATTTCACCTTCCGGTTTCGCCTGCCGCCGGCGCTGGCGCTGTGCGTCCCGCCTGGACGCTGGATCGGCCCCTGCATCCACCAGGCGCGCGTCGATGTTGGCGAGGATGCCACCGTCGAGATCCGTGCCTTCAACGGCTCGGAGCTCGAGGCGCGGCGAATCGTGTTCGAGCAGACGAGACGCTTTCTGATCGCCATCGCCGGCGGCGCGCGGAGACTGCCGAGGGATAATTTCTCCGGGCGACTGGTCAAGGCGTCGCGGCCGGACCGCTACGAGCATTACGAGATCGTCACCGGTGCGGCGCTGTCGATCACGCAAGCGATCATGGCGCCGGCAGTGCTGGCGTGAACACGGAAGCGCGCCGATCTCACAATCCATTAACCGCGACTCGCGGCGGCGCCTGACAGATGGCGCGGATTTCGGCATCATAGTCGGTGGAGAGGAGGCAGCGTTGGGGACGCTGCCATGCCGCACATTTCCGGCCTGTCACGCGACGAGCAGCGCGCGTACATCGCCATCATCGCCGATCTGAAAGCGAAGCCGAGCCTCGACGAGGCCGTCGAGCGCGCCGCCGATTGGCTCATGCAGAAACTTCAAGGGCACACCTTCGAGAGCTTGCGGCTGGCAAAGGCCGCCTGATCGATTCTGCGCGCGCGGGTCGGCGGCCGGCGCGCTCACAACTGAAAAACGGGACGTCATGACGAAGAAAACAAAAAGGTCCGCGGTCACTCAAGGTCCGTCCGCCGCATCGCCTTGAGCCCGCGGACTGCCGGCGCGGGGCGGCCCCGACAGCAGCCTCCCCTCCCAATCCGCCTCGCGCCGGCGTTTCTCTTTGTGGTGCGCTGGCTGCCTGCGCCGGAACCTGCAAAAAAGCGAAGTGCGCGTGGCCCGGCGAAAGAAAAACAAGAAAACAACAAGGCCGCCGGCGATCGGGAAGGACGGCCGCTTTGAGTTGGGATCGCGCATTGTCGACGATCCGCTCGAGCCAGGCCCAATGGTCGAGCGTCGCCATCAACGTGCGCGAAAGCGCGATCGAGCATTTAGCCTCGCACAAGCGCATCAATTCGGCTCAGGCGGTCGCCGGCGACCGTTTTCGGCGCTTGTGGGAGCAGGCGGCGATCGGCGCCGTGAAGGCGATCGATCCGACGAAAGACGCGGTGGACGGCGGCGCTGCCGGCGACCTCATCACCGATGTCATGCTTGCGGCATCCGAGGAGCTCAAACGCGCCCTGCAGGCGATCGGCCCCATCGGCTCGCGCGTGCTGATTTCGGTCATAGAGGAAGGATCGATCGAGAAAGCCGCGAACAAATGGTCGCGGACGGGGTGTGGTCAAAGGCCGCCGCGCCGAAGGCTACATTACGGGTACCGCCGTCGATGCACTCGACGGACTGGTCAATCTTTGGCCGACTCGAAGGCGTCGGCCGGCCGCGCACCGAGCAGCGCCACTACAAGCGCGCGGGCGAAAAAGTCGTCGTCCACGATGACATTGTCGCCTCCGGTCCGATCAGCGAGAGCGGGCCGTCGCATGAAATCAGTGTCGGCAGGTTCGGCGACACCGAGCGCCGCGAGATTCGCCCGCTTGACAGGGAGCAAGCGAATAACGCGCACGCCGATTGGGGGCGCGCATGATCGCAAAAAATCCGTCGTCTGCCGTCCGTCCGCCGGCCTCATCTAAAAAACAAGTTGAGATTGAAGCGCTCATTCGTTGGGCCTACCTTGATGAGCTCTCCAAGCGGCAGACGTCGGCGGCCGAAGGCATCTGGGACCGCCTCAGCCAATATGGCTCGCTCGGCGGCATCAATCCCGACCCCGGGGGCCAGGGCGGTGCGCAACGCTACGCGCAATTCGGCCTGCCGCATCCCGACGCCGAAGCGATCGAGCAAGCCGTTGCGGCGCTCGGCAAGATCTCGATCGAGCAGGATTTCGACATCATCGTCGGCGAGCTGCGGGCGCTGGTCAGCGTCAACGATGTGATGCCGCGGCCGAGAGGGCGCGTGCAAGGTCGCGCCGCCGAGGCGGGCTACTACGACAAGGATGCGACGCCGCCGCAGGTACGGCCGCGCGACGTGCTCTTCGTCTCCACCATCAACGTCACTGCGCTCGTCATCACGCATGCAGTCATGGGCACGCGGCCGAAATGGAAAAGTGGAACGCCGCGGCCGTATCAGATTCCCGGCCGGCGCGGACCGATGATCGTCGGCGAATGCCGCGGCAAAAATCTCTATACCGCCGGCTGCTATTGCCCGCTGTGCTGGGCGCCATCGCCGGCCGAGATCGTGCTCGGCCGCGCCGATTATCACCTCTGGCATCGCGCGCTCGGCAGTCTCACGCAAACACTTAACCTTACGGAGCACGAGGCACTGCCGCCGGCGGCGCCGACTGCGCCGTGGATCACGCCGGAAGAGAAGCGCGCTCCACTCCGCCAGCCTCCGATGCGCACAAGACCGTTGCCGCTCCGACCGCAGCGCGAGCTCGCCCGGCCGCCGCTGAAGAAGGCAAAGGATGCAAAGCGGCCATGGAAGATTTGATTTCGACGCGCCGTGCACGATCGGCGGCGTGGCGCGGCCGCGAGGCCAATCTCGCTCGTGCCGAAATCATTGAACAAAATCGAGCCGCCACGCGCAGCGGACGATGGCGAGTCGCACAATGACGCGATCGACGCGACGCCACGGCCCGCGGGGCGCGCTCATGATTTCGGCACTCACTCACCCTGCATCAGCCGCCCGACCGCGTTGATCCAGCGGTCGCGCAGCTTCTTGGCTTCGGCCTGCGCCTTCTCGGCGGCGATCAGTTCCGCCATCGCCTGCTCGAGCTTCGTGCCCGCGATGAACGTCGGCAGCTTCGCAGCGACTGGCCGGTTGTTGGATACGAGCATCGACGTGTCGCCGCGCAAAAGCTCGATCCGATGGTGGCAATAGCTGCCGCGCGCGCCGGCCTCGCACGTGCAGCTCATCGAAATCCGGTCGCCGGCGCGATCAATTTCGACGTCATAGACGTCCCCCTTCGAGCCGCGCATCTGAAATTGCAGCGTGCCCATCGCAGCCTCCCCTCATCCAAACCGCTAATACTCAACCGAGGAGCGAACCATGAAGGACTTGTGGCGAGCAAACAATCAGTGAGCGGTTTTGCGGCTTCGGGAATCTGATCGCTCATCACCATTTGGCCGGCTCGCGTCAAAATCCTTGGAGGTAGATTCGGAGGCAGGCTCTGCGGGTGCCTGCTAAACCTTTGAAATCGCACATGCCGTGGCGGAAGGGGTGGGATTCGAACCCACGAGACGAGTTACCCCGCCTGCCGGTTTTCAAGACCGGTGCCTTAAACCACTCGGCCACCCTTCCAGGTCTGCAAAATCAAGACCTTACCGATATATCCTCTGCCTACGTCCTAGCAACTTGCCGGTGCTTGGGTCCCTTGTTGGGACT
>Ga0187891_1000346_pt1 | contig 47333 bp, 41 predicted proteins | sample June2016WEW_21_4_FD_132990 | JGI IMG/M metagenome (GOLD analysis project Ga0187891, IMG submission 132990) | Peatland microbial communities from SPRUCE experiment site at the Marcell Experimental Forest, Minnesota, USA - June2016WEW_21_40 | ecosystem: Environmental > Terrestrial > Soil >... | reverse complement strand
ACAAATAGCTGAACATCGGCTTCTGACTGAGATCATCTCCGCGCATACAACATAGACGTACAGAAATGTTCCCGGTAACCAAAAACTTACTTTTTCAGCAGCCTCTAAAGCATGCCCCACCAACCGCGCCATGTTAGCATGGTTTTTCCAACTACCTTGATCAAAGCCGTCAAAGGAACCAGGGACTTACTGCCCCCATTCACGGAAAACTGGAATGCCGTGGAGCGCGAGGCCAGAGCCGTGTTCCGCGCTTACCACTATGGCGAGATCCGCACGCCCATCCTTGAAGAGACGCAGCTATTCGCGCGCGGCGTGGGCGCCGACACCGATATCGTCAACAAGGAGATGTACACCTTCGACGATCGCGACGGATCTTCGCTGACAATGCGCCCGGAGAATACGGCCTCGGTGATTCGTGCCTATATCGAGCACCGGCTCGATCAGCGGCCCGGCGTGCAGAAGCTCTATTACATCGGCCCCATGTTCCGGCGCGAGCGTCCGCAAGCGGGCCGCTACCGGCAGTTCTATCAAATCGGCGCCGAAGCCATCGGCTCGGAATCTCCAGCGGTGGATGCGGAGGTGATCGAGATGGTGATCGAGATCCTCGGGCGGGCCGGGCTCACCGGTTTCCAGTTGCTGATCAACTCGGTGGGCGACCATAATTGCCGGCCGCAGTACGTGGAGAAGCTGCGCGAAGCCCTGGAGCCGGTGGCGGCGAGCCTGTGCGGCGATTGCCAGCGCCGCGCCTCGACCAATCCGCTGCGCGTGCTCGATTGCAAAGTGGAAGCCGACCAGCCCATCATCGACAAGCTGCCCAGCATTCTCGACCACCTGTGCGACGACTGTCGCGTCCATTTCGATGCGGTGAAGAGTTACCTGGACGATCGGGGCCTCGGGTATACCGTCCGCCCGCGCATGGTGCGCGGCCTGGATTACTACATGCGGACGACCTTCGAGGTGGTGCATGGTGCGCTGGGCGCGCAGAATTCCGTGTTGGGCGGCGGGCGCTACGACGGCCTCGCCGAATCGCTCGGCTCGAAGGTGCACTCACCCGGCATCGGCTTCTCGATCGGCGAAGACCGGCTGGTGATGAGCGTGGCGGGCAAGGAAGAGAGCGCGCTCGATCTCTGCATCGCTCCGCTCGGTGAGCCGGCGCTGCGCCACGCCGCTTTGTTGGCGCGCGATTTGCGGCGTGGCGGCGCATCCGTGGAAGTCGCCGAGGGCAAGCTCAAGCGCGTCCTCGAGCTGGCCCACAAGCTGGGCGCCCGTTTCACCCTGATTGTGGGCGATAACGAAATCGACGCCGGGCGTTACGCGCTGAAGGAAATGGCCACCGGCCGGCAGGAAGAAGTCACGCGCGACGAGATCGCTCCCAAGCTCGCCGCCGCGCGGAATTGAGTATCCATATGGAAACCTCCGTGACACTGGATTTTCTGGGCGAGGTTCGCCGCACGCATTACTGCGGAGCGTTGCGCGCCGCCGATGAAGCGAAGACCGTGGTCCTGATGGGCTGGGTGCATCGGCGCCGCGATCACGGCGGCGTCATCTTCGTCGACTTGCGCGACCGCGACGGTATCACCCAGGTGGTCTTTCATGAGGACGTCGAACCAGCCGTGCACGGCCGCGCCGAGCAGGTGCGCCCGGAGTACGTGATCGCCGTCGAAGGCAAGGTGACGCTACGCGGCGCTGGCGCGGTGAACCCGAACCTGCCCACCGGCGAAATCGAAGTGGTGGCTTCCCGCATCTGGCTGCTGAACGAATCCCGCACGCCGCCCTTCCCCATGGAAGAGCAGGTGGATGTCGCCGAGGACGCGCGCCTCAAGTACCGCTTCGTGGATCTGCGCCGCCCGCGCATGCAGCGCAATATCATTCTCCGCGACAAGGTCGCCTTCGCCGTCCGCGAGTGCTTGCACTCGGCCGGGTTCCTGGAAATCGAGACGCCCTTCATGACCCGCTCCACGCCGGAGGGAGCGCGCGATTACCTGGTGCCCTGCCGCGTGCAGCCCGGCACGTTCTACGCGCTGCCGCAATCGCCGCAGATTTTCAAGCAGCTTCTCATGGTGGGCGGCTACGAAAAGTATTTTCAGATCGTGCGCTGCTTCCGCGACGAGGACCTGCGCGCCGACCGCCAGCCGGAGTTCACCCAGATCGATCTGGAAATGTCCTTCCCGCAGCAGGAGCGCATCTTCGAGGTGATCGAGCCCATGCTTGAGCGCGCGTGCGCGGTGGCCGGATTCGAGATCTCAGCGCCGTTTCCGCGCATCACCTACGCGGAAGCCATGCGAAGCTACGGCAGTGACAAGCCCGACCGCCGCATCCCGCCCATGCACCCCGTCGAGGACCTGGCGCCGGAGCTGGCGGCGAATGGCTTGCCGCTGGTGGCCATCCACATTCCCGCGACCGGAGCCGCCAGCCGCAAGGAACGCGACGAGCTGAAAGCCTTCGGTAATCAGCTCGGCCTGCGCGTCTATGACGATTTCAAGCGCCTCGAGCGCGACTACCCCGGGCCCATGGCGCAAGTGCGCGAACGCGCGGGAGCGCAGGAGAACGACCTGCTGGTGCTCGCCACCTGGGCCGGCGAGCCGAAAGGCCAGCTCCCCGAGCAGACCGTCTACCAGGCCTGCGGCCAACTGCGGCTTTATTGCGCGCAGCGTTTTAACGATCGCCACAAGCTGCTCGACCCGAAGAATTTCCAGTTCCTCTGGGTGGTCGATTTTCCCATGTTCGAGTGGGACGACGAAGAGCTTCGCTGGAACGCCGCGCACCATCCGTTCACTTCCGTGCACGATGAGGATCTCGACAAGCTGGTCTCCGACCCGGCGCGCTGCCGCGCCAAGTCCTATGATGTGGTGCTGAACGGCGTCGAGCTGGGTTCCGGCTCGATTCGTATCCACCGCCGCGACGTGCAGTCGAAAGTGTTCGCCGCGCTGGGTTTCAGCGACGAGGAGGCGCGGCGCCGCTTCGGCTTCCTGTTGGACGCACTGGAATATGGCGCGCCGCCGCACGGCGGCATCGCTCTGGGCCTCGACCGCCTGGTGATGATTCTGGCGGGCGAGAGCTCGATCCGCGATGTCATACCGTTCCCCAAGACCGCGCGCGGTACGGATTTGATGTGTGAGGCGCCCGCGCCGGTGCCCGAGCGGCAGCTACGCGAACTGGGCATCGCCTTCCGCAAGAGCAAGTAAGGGCAGCCTCTTACTTGGGCGCCGCGGCCGCGGCCGCGGCCGCGGCCAGCCGGCTCAGTTGCTGCCGCACGGCGGCCGCGTCGTTCGCGTTCGGTACCAGCGCCACATATTCGCGGAAGTACCTGGCCGCCTCGGCACTATCGTTCTTCCGCATTAAAATCAGCGCTAGCACAAAGTTGAGCCTCGGCGCCCTGTGGTCTTTGTCGATGTGCAGCCCCGCGCGCGCCGCGCCCTCGGCGGCCTCCATGTGATTCAGCCTCGCGTTGGCAACCGCGTTATACAGATATGCCGCCGGAAAGTCGTCGGGATCGAGCGCGATCCAAGCCCGGGAATACGCCTCGGAAGACACCCAATCCCGATTGTGGTCGGCCAGCGCCGTCAGACTCTCATAGGGCCTGACGTATTGGGGATCGCTCGCCAGAGATTGCTTCCAGGCGTCGGTGGCTCCGGCGGCGTCGCTGCGTTTCTGGCGCAACAGGCCGAGCTGATACCAGGCGATCGCGAACTTCGGGTACGCCTTAACCGCTTTGATGAACTCGTCCGACGCGGCCTGCCATTTTTGCTTTGCCAGCGCGTCGATTCCCCGGTCGTAGGCCTTCCGGGCGCTCGCCGGGGCTGCCAGCGTGGTCGCGCTCACGGTCACGACGCCGGCACGGGACAGCGGATGCAGCGTGATGACGCCGAGGCGGCCATCGTCGTCGGAGCGGCCGTTCCGGGCGAGATTGACCGACTCCGACCGATAGCCGGCCAGCACAGCCTGTAGTTCGCAGTCGCGCATCGAGGCAAGCCGTGGCATCGCGTACACGACCGTCACGCTGTAGGGCACCATCTGGGTCGCGGGTGGCGCTTCGTCTTGGGACGCATCCGCTTGCACCAGGTTCTTCCCGCCAGGTTTCATTTCGAAACTGAAACGCCCTTTAGAGTCAGTCCAGGCTTCAAAACGAGATTGGCCATTGCACACACGGTTGATGGTAACCGGTTCGGGAGGCGGGGACCCATCCTCGAGTTTCACCTCGCCCCAGAAAGAAAACGCCTTGTCGTACATCTGGTTCAGCGGGTCCTCTATCATCGGCGGCGTATGATTCACTAGCTGCGCCTCCGCCAAGCCGGCCAGCATCACGACCGCCGCAGCACCGATTCGATTAGCCATACTGCCTCGCAGCGCAATTGATACGATTATGCGCCTGCTGGCCGCCAAAAGGAATGGGCCAGTGTCAAATGTTACGCCAGCGCCGGCCCAACCCCGGGATCCGTGGGGCCGGGCACTCCCTGCGCTTGCCCGGTCCCGGCCTGGCGGGCCGGTGGGCATCTCCGCTGGCCGATTCCCATTCCAGTCAGAGGGCGCTCGCCTTGACGGCTGTTACACTGAAAAGATCGATGCTTCGCTTGCTGGGGCTGGCGATAATGGTTTGCGCCTCGCTGCGCGCGGAAACGGTCGTGGTGTTGCGATTCTTCAACCACGCCAATTCGGCCGGCCTGGATTGGATCGGCGAGAGCATCGCCGAGACCGTGCAGGATGCGCTTGCCTCCGAGGGACTGCTGGTGCTGGGGCGAGAAGCCCGGACTGAAGCTTACCGCCGGCTTTCGCTGCGGCCGGGCGCCGAGCTGACGCACGCGTCGATCGTCAAAGTGGGCGATGCGCTGGACGCTGGCCGCGTAGTCTACGGATACTACGAACTGCTGCCGGCCGAGGCTGGCAGCGCGGCGTCCAAAGGATCGCTGCGCATCACCGCGCGCGTGCTCTACCTGAAAGAAACCCGCCAGGGCCCGTTGTTCAGCGAACTGGGAGCGCTCGAGGAACTCGCCGGACTCGAAGTGCGGTTGGGCTGGCAGACGCTGCGGCAACTGGACCCGCGCAGCGCGCCCTCCGAGGAGGATTTTCTTAAGGTGCGCCCGCCCGTGCGCATCGACGCGGTAGAGAATTACGTGCGCGGCCTGTTGGCCTCGGAACCCGAGCAGCGCCAGCACCTCTTCATCCAGGCCGCCCGGCTGGACGAACATTATTCTCCGCCGTGTTTCCAGTTGGGCAAGAGCTACTGGGAAAAGCGGGAATATAAGGTGGCGGCCGGGTGGCTCGCACGCGTCGGCCCTTTCGACCGGCGCTATCTGGAAGCGCAATTCTTTTTGGGGTTATGCCGCTATCACTTCGAAGACTACGCCGGCGCCGAAAGCTCTTTCAAGCTGGTGGCGGGGACGATGCCGCTCAACGAAGTATTTAACAATCTGGGCGCGGCCGAGGCGCGGCTCAACCATTACCAGGAGGCCGTTTCGAGCTTCCGGAAAGCGCTGGAGGGCGACAGCGCCGATCCGGACTATCACTTCAACCTCGGCTACACCGAGTGGCGGGCTGGGCAGTACCAAGCCGCCGCGGAGAGCTTCCGCGCGGTTCTGGAACGCGCTCCCGACGATCAGGAAGCGGCGCTGATGCTCGACCGTTCGATGAAGGGCGAAGGTGCGCGCCCCGGCGAGCCGCGACTCGAAGACAAGGTGCGCGTAAAGACCAACTACGACGAAGAGGCTTATCGCCAACTGCAAGCCGAGTTGAAGAAATAACCGGCCGCGAATCGGGTTAGAATGCTGTCTTGGTTTGAAGCGGGAGAGGCCCGATGGCCTGTCCCTGTGACGAGTTGGGGAGGCACTTCATGTCGAAATTACTGTTATCGATGATCGTGACGGGCGTTGCCGCGTTGGCGCAGGCGCCCCAGATGCCGCCGGCGAATCCTCCCGCGGCGGCTCGGCCCAACGGGCTCTACGCCCACTTTAAGACCTCCATGGGCGATGTCACCGCCGTGCTTTTCGAGAAAGACACGCCGCTTACCGTGCGCAACTTCGTGGGACTGGCCAAAGGCACCAAGCCGTGGAAAGATCCGAAGACCGGAGCTATGGTCAAGCGGCCTCTGTACAACAACACGATCTTTCATCGCATCATGCTCGACGGCATGATCCAGGGCGGCGACCCTACCGGCACCGGCGCTCACGACTGCGGCATAAAGATCCGCGATGAATTCCTGCCCAGCCTCAAGTTCGACCGGCCAGGCCGACTGGCCATGGCCAACACGGGATCGCCCAACTCGGGCGGCTGCCAGTGGTTCATCACAGTGGCGTCGCCGATCCGCGATTGGGACGGCGGCTACACCATCTTCGGCCAGGTAGTGGAAGGGCAGGATGTGGTGAAGGCGATTTCGCGCGTGCCGGGCAAGCGGCTGGCGGAGGGCGGCCTCCGTCCTATTACGGACGTCAAGCTGATCAGCGTCAACATCGAGCGCATCGGCCCCGAGCCTGCGCCGCAGCCAGCGAAGACAGCACCGGCAGCGAAAAAGTAGGAAGGTAGGACAGACGATCGGGTTTTGTCGTCTGTCAAAGCCTCGCGTCTCGGCAAAAAGTGACAGACCACGAAAGGCGATGGTCCGTCCTACCTCGCCACGGGTGCGATCGAGCGGTAGGGCTTGCCGATTTCCTGCGCGTCCACGACGGCGACGGCAGCGACGTGGACGATGTCGTTGACTTCCGAGCCGCGCTGCAAAACGTGGACTGGCTTGGAGAGGCCGGTGAGCAGCGGGCCGATGGCTTCGGCGCCGCCGATGCGCTGCAGCAGCTTGTAGGCGATATTGCCGGCTTCCAGGTTGGGGAACACGAGCACGTTGGCGCCGCCTTTGAGCGTGCTGAACGGGTAGGTCTCGTCGAGGATCTGCGGCGTAACAGCGGTGTCGGCCTGCATTTCGCCATCGATCATCAGGCCCGGCGCCCGCTGGCGCACCAACTCGACGGCGCGGCGCACTTTTTCCGCCAGGGGATGGCGCGTGCTGCCGAAGTTGGAGAACGAAAGCATGGCAACGCGCGGCTCGACGTTGAAGCGGCGCGCCTTTTCGGCGGCCATGATGGCGATTTCGGCAAGCTGCTCGGCCGAAGGCTCGATGTTGACGGTGGCGTCGGCCAGGAAGTACAACTCACCCTTGGCAGTGATCAGCAGGTACACGCCGGCCACCTCGCGCACCTCCGGCCGCACATCGATCACCTGCAAGGCGGGACGGATGGTATCGGGATAATGCGTGGTCAAGCCGCCGATCAGGCCGTCGGCGTCGCCCAGCCGCACCATCATGCTGCCGAAGGTGACCGGGTTGCGAATGGTCTGGGCGGCCTCGGTGCGCGTGATGCCCTTGCGCTGCCGCAACTGGTAAAACTCTTCGATGTACTCATCCACTCGGGGGAAAGCGGCTGGTTCGACCACCTGCGCCCCGGTCAGATTGAGGTGCAGCTCGGCCGAAAGTTCCTGGATCTTCTGTGGATTGCCGAGCAGGATTGGCTGGGCGATTTTCTCGTCGAGCAGGATCTGGCAGGCGCGCAGGATCTTGGGTTGCTCGCCTTCGGCGAACACAATCCGTTTGGGCTGCTTTTGCGCCTTGTGGATCATGGCGCGCATCACTTCGTTGGCGCGGCCGAGACGGCGTTCGAGTTCCTCGCGATATTGGTCGAGATTGACCGGCCGCCGTGCCACGCCGGTTTCCATGGCCGCTTGCGCCACCGCGGAGGCCTCCCAGATGAGCACGCGCGGATCGAAGGGCTTGGGAATAATGTATTCGCGACCGAATTCCATCCGCTCCACGCCGTAGGCGCGCAGCACCGAATCGGGCACGTCCTGTTTCGCCAGCCAGGCCAGGGCGAGAGTGGCGGCTCGCTTCATCTCGTCGTTGATGGTGGTGGCGCGCACGTCCAGGGCGCCGCGGAAAATGAAAGGGAAGCCCAGTACGTTGTTGATCTGGTTGGGAAAGTCGGAGCGGCCGGTGGCCACGATAGCGTCCGGACGCGCGGCTAGCGCCACGTCGTAGGCAATCTCCGGATCCGGGTTGGCGAGGGCGAAGATGATCGGGTTGGGCGCCATCGTCATCACCATTTCCGGGCTCACCGCGCCGCCGCTCGAAAGCCCGAAGAAGACGTCCGCGCCCACCAGCGCTTCGGCCAGCGTGCGGGCTTCGGTCTGGTTGGCGTAGCGGGCCTTGTAGACGTTCATGTGCTCGGTGCGGCCTTGGTAGATCACGCCCTTGGTGTCGCACATCAGAATGTTCTCGCGGCGCACGCCCAGGTTGCAGTAGTGGGCCGCGCAGGAGATGGCGCTGGCGCCGGCGCCGTTGAACACCACCTTGACTTCGCCGATCTTCTTGCCAACGATCTCGAGCGCGTTCAGCAAACCGGCGGCGGAGATGATGGCGGTGCCATGCTGATCGTCGTGGAAGACGGGAATGTGCATGGTCCTCCGCAGCTCTTCCTCGATCATGAAGCACTCCGGCGCCTTGATGTCCTCGAGGTTGATGCCGCCGAAGGTCGGCTCCAGCACCTGGCAGGTGCGAATGACTTCGCGCGGATCTTCGGTCGCCAGCTCGATATCGAACACGTCGATATCGGCGAACCGCTTGAAAAGCACCGCCTTTCCTTCCATCACCGGCTTGCCGGCCAGGGCGCCGATATTACCCAGACCCAGCACTGCGGTGCCATTGCTGACGACCCCCACCAGGTTGCCCTTCCCCGTGTAGGCGTAGGCCAGGGCTGGGTCGCGCTCGATTTCGAGACATGGGACGGCAACTCCGGGCGAGTAGGCCAGACTCAGATCCCGCTGCGTGCGGCAGGGTTTGGTGGGAGTGACCGCCAGTTTGCCGGGCGGGGATTTCGAATGGTATTCGAGAGCGTCTTCAGGACGGATTGTCATAGATCATGGCCTTTCCAGCACGGTAGGACAGACCATCGTTCTTCGTGGTCTGTCACGGCTCGCCACAGCACGAGAACTCGACAGACGACAAAAACAGATCGTCTGTCCTACCTTCTCCGGCGCCACATCTCTTCCAATTGAGGCAAGCTAAGTTGTTCGGCGCGCAAAGCAGCTTCCGGCCAGCCTTCGACCACACCCTTACCATACACCACTGCGAGGTTGTTGCGTATGGTTTTGCGCTTATGGCGGAAGCACTGGGCGACGAATTCGAGGAAGGCTGACGGGTCGGGTATGGCAGGCGCGCAGGGCGAAAACTGGACCACTGCAGAATCCACTTTGGGCGGCGGGCGAAAGGCGGAGGGCCGGACTTCGCACAGCAGCCTGGGAGTGGCGAACAAGGTCGTGGCGACGGTCAGGTAGCCGTAGTCGCGCGAGCCCGGTTGGGCCACCAGGCGGCGTGCGACTTCCTTTTGCAGCAGAAACACGGCGCGCGGCGGGCGCTGGCGGAGCGCGCGTTCGAGGATGGGCGATGCGATGTAGTAAGGCAAGTTGCCGGCGATTGGCGCCGGCCCCCACTGCGCCAAGTCGATCGAGAGGACGTCGGCTTCCACGACTTCCAGGCGAGTGTCCGCAGCGAACCGGTGGCGCAAATAAGCGGCCAGATCGTGATCGATCTCGATGGCGACGACGCGCGCCGCGCGCTCGAGCAGCCTGGCGGTAAGCGCTCCGCGCCCGGGGCCGATTTCAACGACTAAAGGTTGGGGATCGGGACACGCAGCCCGAGCGATCCGCTCCAGGACGGAGTCCTGAATCAAGAAATGTTGTCCCAGCCGCTGCCGCGCCACGCGAGGCAGTCAGCTCCGCGTCGTGCGGGGGACCGAATGCAGCGACACCAGTATCTTGCTGTCGGTGGGAACGCCGAAATAGGTGCCCGGATTGAAGCTGAAATACAGGATGACGCGCTTGACGGCGGGCGTCAATTCGCCCTGTACCATTCGCCAGTCGCGCACTTGCCCGAAACGGTCAACGGTCAGTTCCACCAGCGTGCTGTCAGTCGAAGAGGGAATCGAGCCAGCCCCCTCCACGCTGACGAAGCCGGCCATCTCCACGCTGACGACTTCACCAGCCGCACGCCTGCCCTGCGGCAGAGTTACCATCGAAACGACCGAAGGATCGAAGTCCAGACTGCGTGTAAAGCTCAGACCGGGGGCCAGAATGCCGAACAGGAGCATGGCGGAAATCAGGCCGCCGCCGAAGGGCAGCGCCACCGGCCGCATCATATTATCCATGAACAGGCGGGCATTGTCCGCCATGTGCCGCAGCCGCGCGGAAATGCTGGCTCGCGCCATCTGCCGCAAGCGCTCGTGGGAGGCGAGCACGCGCAGCCGGTGGGTCACCACCGGCGGCACCGCCAACTCCCCCATGGACCGCATTGCCAGACGCTGTTCTTCGAACGCCTGGTACTCATCGTGACACCGGCCGCAGGATCCCAGGTGCGCCAGCGTGTCGCGGCGTTCCTGTTCCTCCAGCCCGTGGTCGAGGAGTGAAGAGATTCTTGCTCGGGCGTATTCGCAGCTCATACCTTTACCCTGCCGTCTTCGGCACCAATCGCAGGACCGGCCTCTCACCGAGGCTGCCCGCGAGTTCCTGCCGCAGGGCCTCGCGGCCCCGCAGAATTCGTGACTTCACGGTTCCGAGGGAGACATCCAGCACCTCGGCGATTTCTTCATAGCTGAGGTCCGACATGTCCCTCAGTACAACGGCCTCCTTGAAATGAGGATTCAAGCGCAGCAGGGCGGCTTCGATGATGCGATGCTGCTCCTGGCTGCAAGCCACCTCGAATGGGGAGCGGCCTTGGTCGGCCACCGTCTCCCGCCAATGGTGGTTATTTTCATCGGCCGCGCCATCCAACTCCGTCCCGCGGCGGCGATGACGGAAAAACCAGCGGCGCGCGTTGTGCGCCTCATTGACGGTAATGCGATAGAGCCAGGTCTTGAGGCTGCTTTGGCCGCGGAAATACCCGATCGAGCGGAAGACCTTCAGAAACACCTCCTGCACCACGTCGGCGGCCTCGGCCGGATCGTTCAGCAGGCGGCTGGCGAGCGTGTAGACCGGCTGCTGGAAGCGATCGATCAGTTCTTCGTAGGCCCTCTCATCGCCCTGGCGCAGGCTTTCGGCCAGGCACAGGTCCTCGCTCGCCGTTGCTTGCGCGGCAGGGCGTTCGGTGAAATCCAGGATCGCTGTGGCCACCGGCCAGCCTCTCATTCTCGGGTCACTTCCTGATTCCACGCTATCAGGAAAGTCCGGGCTCTGTAAAGATATAGACACCGGCCTGAAAAAGAAAGTTCCAGCAGCCGGGAAGGCCCGGGATTGCCCGGGACGGTTCCAAGCGTACTACGCCAGCACCAGGGGCGTCTTCGGCGAGCGCAGCTCGATCGGTACTATGTCCCGCTTCGCTTCTCCGGTGTACACCTGGCGCGGGCGGGCGATCTTGCGCTCCGGATCCTCCATCATCTCCTGCCATTGGGCCAGCCAGCCCACCGTGCGCGGGATGCCGAACAGCACCGTAAACTGGTCGGGCGTGAAGCCCATGGCTTCGTAGATGATGCCGGAGTAGAAGTCGACGTTGGGATACAGCTTGCGGTGGATGAAGTAGTCGTCGGAGAGCGCGATGCGCTCCAGCTCGATGGCGGTGTCGATCTTGGGATTGCGGCCGGTCACTTCAAACACTTCCTCGGCCACCCGCTTGATGATACGGGCGCGGGGGTCGTAGTTCTTGTACACGCGATGGCCGAAGCCCATCAGCTTGCGGTGGCCGGTTTTCACCTGCTGGATGAAATCGGGGATCCGATCCTTGGAGCCGATTTCGGCCAGCATACGCAGCACCTCCTCATTGGCGCCGCCGTGGAGTGGGCCGGAAAGGGCCGCGATGGCCGCCGCGGTGGTGGAATATGGGTCGGCGTTTGAGCTGCCGACCGCGCGCATAGTGCTGGTGCTGCAATTCTGTTCGTGGTCGGCGTGGAGGATAAACAGCACGTCCAGGGCGTGCGCGAGCACCGGGTTGGCCGCGTATTTCGGCTCCAGCCTCTTCCACAGCATGTTCATGTAATTCTTTGCGTAGCTCAGTTCCGGGTCGGGTGCCACGTAGGGCAGGCCCAGGCGATGCCGGTAAGCGTAAGCGGCCAGGGTAGGCATTTTGCCGATCAGCCGCACGATCTGCTTGCGCCGTATCTTGGGGTCATGCACGTTGCGCGATTCCGGATAGAAGGTGGAAAGCGCCGCCACGGTGCTGATCAGAATGCCCATCGGGTGAGCGTCGTAATTGAACCCTTCCATGAATTTCTTCACGTTCTCATGGGTCAGGGAGTGGGCCATGATTTCCTCGCTCCAGCACTCCAGATCCCTCGAGTTCGGCAACTCGCCATACAACAGCAGGTAAGCGACCTCGAGGAAAGTGCACTGCTCGGCGAGCTGTTCGATGGGGTAGCCGCGGTAGCGCAGGATGCCGCGCTCGCCGTCCAAATAGGTCACGGCGCTGTGGCAGGCGGCGGTGTTCATGTAGGCGGGGTCATACGTCATCAGCCCGAAATCGTCCGGGCCTGTCTTGATCTGGCGGAGGTCCATGGCGCGGATCGTGCCATGGTAGACCGGTAGCGTGTAGCTCTGATTCGTGCGGTTGTCGACAATCGTGATGGTCTCGTTGGCCATAGGGACACAGCCTCCTTGCAGTCGATGCGGCAGTTCGGCGCATGCAAACGACATTCCACGGCAAACTGTCTAAAATTCCCTCAATTTGAGTATAGTTGAGGAGGATGGCAACGGTCATCCGGGGCTTTTCGCGCAAGGCGCTGGGTGTGGTCATCCAACCTCGGGTGTTGCGCCGCACGTGTTTTCGCAGTCTGCGCCTCAGGTTTTTCCCGGAGTGATAGATTGGCAACTGCGGCGGACCGGGCGTGACATTTCGGACACGGGCGCGTCGAAGCCAATAGGAGAGAGAACGGAAGCTAGCAGCGCGGCAGCAGCCGGTTTATGCAGGACGCAACCGGAACGGCCGGGGCCCGGGTGAGTCCCGAGGTGGATTCGCTGGTTCGGGCAGCGCAGCGCGGGGACCAGGACGCTTTCGAACGGCTGGTTCGCGCCTACGACCAAAGTGTGCTCCGGCTCGCCATGAACCTGTTACGCTCGCCGGAAGACGCGCGCGACGTGTACCAGGAGGCGTTCCTGCGGGTATACCGGAACCTGCACTCGTTTCGCTTCGATTGCAGCTTCCACACCTGGCTGTACCGCATCGTGACCAACGTTTGTCTGGACCAGTTGCGCAAGCGGAAGGTGCGGAAAGAGGAGCCGGCGGTGGTGGAGACCTCCGAAGGCGCGATTGACCGGACGGAGGGGCTCGAGGAAGAATCGGCGGCGGCGGATCCGGAGCGCATGACGTGGAACCGGCAGTTGGGGCAACGGATCGACGACGCGTTGGAAGAACTGACGCCGCGCGAGCGGATGGTTTTTGAGCTACGCCATTATCAGGGTTTGCGGTTGCGCAACATCGGCGAGATTCTGGGCACCAGCGAGGAAGCGGCGAAAAACTGCTTCTTCCGCGCCACGCAGAAGATGCGCACACTGTTGGGAGACTTAGTATGACTTGCGATGCGGTGCGGAAGCTGATTCCGCTGTATTATTACGGCGAACTGACGCCGGAGGAAGAAGACCAGGCCGAGGCGCACATCCACGAATGCGCCGCCTGTACCCGCCAGATGGAGGCGGCGCGGGCGCTGGCCGCGGCGCTGGACCGGCGGCGGATGGATGCGACGGCTGCCCTGCTCGTCCGTTGCCGGGCGGACCTTTCGGCGGCGGTGCGGGGTGCGGCGGCGGAGCCGGCGTGGAGATTGTGGCTGGAAGCGGCGGGCGCCACGCTGGCAGGCTTCACGCGTTGGCGGCAGCCGCTGGGCGCGGCGGCGCTGATCGCGATTGGCTTCTTCGCCGCCAGGCTGATTCCGGCGGGCTCCGGCTCGGGTGTTTCCACGGCCTCGCTGGCCCCTTCGGAGGGAGTGTTCGTTAATGTGCGCTCGGCGCAGCCGGACAACTCCGGCCGGGTGCGGATCGCGTACGACGAAACCAGGCGGCGCGAGGTCTCCGGAAGCATCGACAACCAGGAGATTCAGAAGCTGCTGCTGGCGGCGGCGCACGAAGAGGACGATCCCGGAGTGCGGGTGGAATCGGTCGGGCTGCTCAAAGACCGCGCCGGCTCCGGCGAAGTGCGCGACGCGCTGATGAACGCACTGCTGCACGATTCCAACCCGGGCGTGCGGCTGAAGGCGCTGGAAGGCCTGAAACCGCTGGCCGCCGAGCCGCCGGTGCGAGGCGCGCTGTCCCAGGCGCTCGAATTCGACGACAACGATGCGGTGCGCATGCAGGCGGTGGACCTGCTGACATTGCGCCGCGACGAGGCTATGGTGGGTGTGCTGCAGAATCTGGTGCAGAAGGAAGACAACAGCTACGTGCGGCTGAAGTGCGAAAAGGCTTTGAAGGAAATGAATGCGTCGATCGGCACTTTCTAACCTAGCGGCCTTGCTGGCGCTGCTCCCGCTGGGCGGAGCATGCCAGGAGCCACAACAAGCTCTACTGGAGCGCGAGCCCGGCGGCTGGGCGCTGACCTATCGCGGAAACGTGCCCGCGGCGCGGATGCTGCGCATCAATGGGTCTGGGCCGGTAACTTTGGAAGGCGGGGCTGCGCAGACCTTCGTGTACACCGTTCGGCTGAGCGTGGCGGTGCGCTCCGAGGCCGAGGCGCGGAGCATGCTGGCCCGCGCGCCGCTCGAAGTGAGGCGCGGCGAGAGCGTGATTTTGACTACGCCCGGCGGTCCGATCCGGGCGCGGATGGTGGTGAAAGCGCCGGCTCTCAGCCTGGCCAGAATCGTCGACTCCGATGGCGCCATCGAGGCCAGCGGAATCGAAGGCGAGCTGGATGTGGAATCGCGCATCGGCGAAGTGACGGTGGACCGCATCGGTGGCCCTTGCACGGTGACCACGGGCGGCGGCGATGTGCGCGTGGGCGAAGTGCGCGGGAATCTGCGCTGCCGGACCGGCGGCGGCCGGATCACTTTGCAGACGGTGCGCGGCGAAGCGGTGCTGGAAACATACGGCGGCGATATTGTGGTAGGCGAGGTGGGAGGCGGCGTGCGCGCGCAGACGGCGGCTGGCAACATCCGCGTCCATCTGGCGGGAGGTTCGGTGACCGCCATCACCGGCGGCGGCGAAGTGGCTATCGAAAAGGCCGGCGGCACGGTCACCGTGCGCAACCTGGCCGGGCCGGTCCAACTGGGCGCGGCGCAAGGCGGATTCGAGTGCCAGTCCGCTTCCGGCGGCATCCGTTTGAGTGGCGTGACGGGGCCGATGCGGGTTTCCACTTCGCTCGGCAGCATTGTGGCCGACCTGACCGGCGCGCATCCGGCCGATTCGTTTCTGGCGACCACCGGTGGTGACATTACGGTAATCGTTCCGTCTAACCTGGGTGTGACGATTCACGCGGAGAACCGGATGGCGGACACGCTGCGCCGCATCGTGTCCGACTTTCCGGCGATCCCGGTGTCACGCATGGGCAGCCGCGTGGTGGCGCAAGGCGCCGCCAACGGCGGCGGGCCGCTGCTGCGCATCTCCGGCGCGGGCGGCACGATCTTCATCAAGCGGCGTTAGAGACGATAGGCGATTGAGGTAATAGAAGCGAGGCGAACATGACGACGAAATTGGTTTGGGCAGTTGCGTTGCTTGCCGGCGGCGCGTTGGCGCCGGCCTCGCGCGCGCAGAATCCGGCGCCGCGGGCGCATGCGGCAACGATTTTTGCGGGGGGCAGCGGCAGCTACCTGGGAGTGGGCGTGCTGGACGTGGATTCCGCGCGCGCCAGGGCGCTGAAGCTCAAGGAAGAGCGCGGCGTGGAAATCAGCAGCGTGACCGAAGGCGGCCCGGCGGATAAGGCCGGTATCAAGCAAGGCGATGTGGTGCTCGAATACAACGGCCAGCCGGTGGAAGGCATGGCGCAGTTTCAAAGGCTGGTGCACGAAACACCGGCCGGGCGCCAGGTGAAGATCGAAGTGTGGCGCAACGGCGCGCCGCTCACTTTGATGGCGACGGTGGAGACCCACAAGAGCTTTGAAATGGCGTCGCCGGAAGGGGACATCAACATATTCGGCAACCCGCCCACATTCCAAATGCCATCCATGCCGGGGATGCCGCCGTCCATGCCGGGGATGCCGGAGTTCGACATGCCGCACATCTTTGCCATCACGCCGTCGCGCCGGCTGGGAATCGAGGGCGAGGGGCTGGGAGAAGAGCCGCAATTCGCCGAATTCCTGGGCGTAAAAGATGGCGTCCTGGTGAAATCGGTGCTGAAGAATTCCGCCGCCGAGAAGGCCGGCATCAAAGCCGGCGACGTGATCACACGAATTGGCGACACGCCAGTCTTCAGCTCGCACGATATCACGAACACGCTGCGCACCAACCACCAGAACCAGACCTTCACCGTCACCGTGGTGCGGAACAAGAAGGAGACGCAAGTAACGGTGACGATCGAAGACCGCACCGGCCAGAACGCCACGCGCGCAGCGGCGCAGTGCTGAAGCGCGGGCGTTCGTGGCGCACGCACTCATGCGTGCCGCACCGGCACTAATGCCGGCGCCTGGAGTTTCTACATTTGGGCGTTAGGCGGCACCTCGCGTTGCCAACCCAAGCGCGGCGTTTGGTATCAGGGCATGGCTTCGGCCGTGCCGCAAAATGCAGGCATCATGGGGCTTTAGCCCCTGGCGCTTTTTTCCTTGCGACGTACGTGAAGCAGTAGGGGAACTTCTCGGGTGAGTCGACGAGTCCTGCTTGCACCGGGTTCCGCGCAATATACTCCCGGTGCTGCAAGAAGCTTTGCCGGTTCTCGACGCGCTGTTCGGAGAACCCGCGCTGCCAGACCCCTCCCAAGTATCCGCATTCCTTCTTCAAACGATAGGAGAATCCCCCTTTGATCAGCTGCATGGCCTTCTCGATGGTCATGTCAGCGCCGACCGTCATCAACAGATGCACATGGTTGGGCATGACCACGAAGTCATGGAGCCGGAATTTGTGAGCCAATACATACGAACGCAACACGTCGATCATCAACGTGGCGTTGCGTTCCGACTGTAACAGGGGAAGTCCCTGGCTGGTCTTCGTGGTGGCGAAGAACGTACGTGCCGAACTCACGATCCTGCCGGGGCGGGCATTGCGCACAGGTTTTGCCATTACCAGGGGCTAAAGCCCGATTCCTTAGTATGACTCAGCGGCACGGCTGAAGCCATGCCCTGATACTCAGCTAACATATCCCCACACATTCGGAAATGTACAAACCCGAGTGGCCGGCACTGATGCCGGCGCCGGTTTCCCGTGCGCCAGCAGGTGGCGAGAAGAGTCTCTACCCGGCACACACGAATGCGAGCGCCACGCCGTTCGCTCATGATTGGCATGGTCGTATTCCGACAGACCCTTAGCTCGCGGCGGTCGAACTTGCTTACCGGTAATCCGGAAGAGCTTTCACGATCCCGACCGTCGCCACGCTGACGCGCACAACCTGGCCCACCAGGCGCACGATGTAGCCGGGATCGTCCTCGCGATTCGGGTCGGATTCGCCCTTCACCTGGTATTGATCGATCACCCACTCCAGCGCCGACCGCGACCCCAGCCGGTACTCGAACACTTCCGCCGGAATGCCGCCCAGCGTCAGCGATTCGTTCACCCGCACCGACTGCCTATCCGCGCCCAGCTTCATCTTCTCGACGCGCTGCGAGTACGGCACGCCCCCGGTTTCGATTTCCTCGAGCGGCCACGGTTCGAGCGATTCATACTCGACATGCAGCCGCGCCAGCTCCTTTCCGGCGGATGCGAAGGCCGCAAAATCGGGCGCAAACGGAATCCGCGGCAGCTCGCGCTTGAGATTGGCCGCGTACCGCTCGCGATATCCCGGATGATGCAGCAGCGCGTAGAGATAGTGGAAGACGTCGCATTTTGGGATGGACTCGTCGGAATAATGCTGCCGGAACTGCGCAACGACGGAGTCCTTCAGGTGGGAGAGAGGGAAGCATTGGTGCGCGTCGATTGCCGCGCAGAGATGCAGGTCGGCGATTGAGTCCGTCATCAGCGCGCTGACCGTCGGCGCCCGGTAGCCAATGTCGGAGATCACGATTGTCCGACCCGATATGTGTGGCCACTGTCCCGTGCGTTGGTTCAGAACGGCATCTAGAAACACCCACCGTTTAGCATACGGACGGTAGAGCGCCGGACGTATCTTCGCCTTCTCGAACTCCGCGTACCGGCCCCGCGCCAGGCACTCCTTTAGCCGACTGCTCCATTTGAGATCGTCGGGAAAGTCCGCGTCCTTGTCGCGCCTGTGACGGTCCACCTGCGCGTTGTAATCCGCAACGAACTTCTTGACCCTGTCCGTCAGTCTGCCTCGGTCAAAACCGTAGACCACGCTGTCCCGCGTTGTCTCTAGTCCTCTGCTGCGGATTCCAAACATCTTGCCCAGGTCCGCGAACCGACGGTATTCGGAGAGGTGCCCCGGCACGAGCCAAGTGTGCTCTGCGTCTGGCACCAGCGGCTGCCACGGAATCTCACCGCCGGCCAGGAACTGAAGTTTCTCGCCCTTCCGCCACGTCTCCGGCACGCGATGATAGCGCAACTGTTTCGCCGCGTCCTTCTTCTTCACCGCGAGCGTGATCCCTACGCCCACTCGAATGCCAAACACATTGTGCGTGGTCCCTGAGAGCTTGGGATTCCGCCGCACGTTGCCGTGCAGATCGATGTGATCCACTCGCTCGAAGTCCTGCAGAAGATGCTGGCGCATGCCGTCGAACGCAAGCTGGTCCACAAAGCTGTTGTTCGACACAAAGCACACGATGCCGTCGCGCTCGCCCAGCCGATCAGTCGCCCAGCGAAAGAACTTCACGTACATATCCGACAGTGAGTTCTTGTTGGTTGCCTTCGAGTCCTTGCCGTACGTGTCCCGCACCCGCCCGTCCACCACCTTATACTTCCGATTCTTGTTGTTATCGTTCTCGCTCTTCTGCCCCACGTTGTACGGCGGGTTGCCGATGATCACCGTGATGGCGGCTTCTTTCTCCCGCTTCACGCGCTCGGTGTTGGCCGCGGTGAACAGCTCGCCCTGCCGTGCCTCCGCCATGTCGAGCGTATCCACGAAACATATGCCCGGGAACGGCTCGTATTGCTTCATCCGCTCGTAGTAGGCGTGCTCGATGTTCAGGCTCGCCACGTAATACGGCAGCAGCATCACCTCATTCGCGAACAACCGGTGCCGGTAAGCCTCCGCCAGCGCCTTGCCCGGCATCCGGTCGATCAGGTTGACGATGAAATTGCCGGTCCCGGTGCAAGGATCGAGGATCACCACCTCGGGCGACGCCAGCGTGAATCCGAATTCCTCCTTGAGCGCATCCTCCACCGACTGGCACATGTAGTCCACAATTTCGCGCGGCGTGTAGACAATGCCGTGCGTATCCGCCACATCCGGCGAGAATCGCTGGAAGAACTGCTCATATACGGAATTGAGAAAATCCTGCTTCTCGGTGAAGTGGCTCAGGTTGGCGCCGGCGCGCTCGATCGCCGTGTAATACGGGTCCAGCTTCTTGAGAAACTCCTGCTTCGAAAAGCTGGCCGAAGCCAGCGCTTCGATCACGTTCTCCACCTGCGCCGCGATCACGTTCCGCGTGGTGAATTCGGGGTTCTGAAACAGGTTGCGCATCAGCCGCTCGGTCAGCAGATGCTGGATCAGCATCTCGTCCACGTGGCCGTCGGTAAGTTCCGGGTTCAGCGACGCGCGGCACAAGTTCATAAAGCCGGCGAAGGCTTCGCGGAATTTCCGGTTCTTCTTGTGCGCCTCGTCGATGTGGTCGCGCAGCGATTGCGCCAGGTCCGGAATGCGCAGCTTGAACTCGTCCATGGCGCGCTGGAATTCGCGTTCGTCGGTTTCATCGTGGGAGAAGAAGCGGTTCATCAGGTCCGCGATCTTCAACGGCTCGCCCAGCGCGTATTCGCCAGCCTCGCCGCGGTCCTGATAGAGGACGGCGGTTTGGGTATCCTCGAAAATGGTGTTGCGGGTGGGGTATCCGGCCTTGATTTTTTTCTGGATTTCCGAAGCGAGCTTGTCGGAGGTGTCCTTGGCCTCCCACCAGCCGCGCGCCAGGCGGAATTCGTCGCGCACGGTGCCGTCGGGAACCACGCGCTTGCCGCCGGAGTAAGTCGAGAGCTCCGGAACCAATGTCCAGCCGCGCTTTTTGGCGGCCTTATCGAGCAGGTTCTGGAAAGGTCCCTTGAGCCCCAACTCGTGTGTTACGGCTTGCCCCTTCAGATGCTGGAGGTCCTTGAGGTAGGTCTTGATCAGCGGATCGTTTGCGGCGAGCTCGAGCATTGGCGCCTACTGCATCGTATCAGGCGTCGCGGTGCGCGGGAGGCCGGAGCGGCGAAAAGGCTGCAACGCAAGAAACGCCGATACCACTCTCGGCTCAACCTGGATTCCGAAGTCAACTTCGGCGAAGTGGCATTCCCACAGCGGAGCACCATGAAACAACACGTCTTGTATCAGGGCACGGCTTCAGCCGTGCCGGAACGGTATGAACCTGATGGGCTTCAGCCCCTGAGAAGCGGGCAGGGGCTAAAGCCCTCGCAAAGCGCGCTGCCGGCACGGCTGAAGCCGCGCCCTGATACGAGGCGTCCAATTTCGGAATTCGGGCTCATCAGGCTGGACAGCGCGCCACGCCGCGGAACCGGGCGGTGCGAGAAATGCCGCCTATCCCTGCTTCGTCTGTTTGGCCGCGGGCAGGAAACGGTTGATGAAGCTGGTGTCGAAGCGGCCGGCCTGGAAATCGGGATCGGCCAGGATGCGCTGGTGCAGCGGAATCGAGGTGTGAATCCCCTCGATGACGAACATGTCGAGGGCGCGGCGCATGCGCGCGATGGCCTCGGCGCGGTCGTTGCCGTGAACGATCAGCTTGGCCACCAGCGAATCGTAATACGGAGGAATCACGCAGTCGGTGTAGGCCCAGGTGTCCACGCGCACGCCGACGCCGCCGGGGAGATGGAAGCCGGTGATGCGGCCGGGCGAGGGTGCGAACGTCTCCGGATTCTCCGCGTTGATGCGGCACTCGATCGCATGGCCGCGCAGTTCCACCGGTCCGGACAGAATCTGCGGCAGCGTCTCACCCTGCGCGATGCGGATCTGGCTTTTTACGATGTCCACGCCGGTCACGAATTCGCTCACCGGGTGCTCCACCTGCACGCGGGCATTCACTTCGATGAAGTACAGCTTGCCGGTTTCGTCCATCAGGAACTCGACAGTGCCGGCGTTGGTATAGCCCGCCGCCTGAATCGCCTTGCGCAGCGCCGCTGAGATTTCCGCGCGCTGTGCGCCGGTCACCACCGGCGAGGGCGATTCCTCGAGCAGCTTCTGGTGGCGCCGCTGGATGCTGCATTCGCGCTCGCCCAGGATCTCGACGTTGCCTTGCGCATCGGCCAGAATCTGAAACTCGATGTGGCGCGGCGCGGCGATGAACTTTTCGAGGTACAGGTCGGCCGAACTGAACGCGGCGCCGGCTTCCTGTTGCGCCTGCGCGAACAGTGCGGGCAGATCCTTGGCGTCGTTGACGACGCGCATGCCACGTCCGCCACCGCCCGCCGAAGCTTTCAGCATCACCGGATAGCAGATTTCTCCGGCAAGTTCCAGCGCTTCTTCCGGGCTGCCCAGCACGCCCGGCGAACCGGGCAGCACGGGGACCCCCATCCCGCGCATGAAGGCGCGCGCCTGCTCCTTGACGCCCATCAGGCGAATCACTTGCGGCTGCGGGCCGATGAAGCGGATGCCCGAAGTCTCGCAGACTTCGGCGAACCCGGCGTTCTCGCTCAAGAATCCGTAGCCGGGATGGATGGCGTCCACGTTGGTGACTTCCGCCGCGCTGATGATCGCCGCCACATTGAGATAGCTGCGCGCGCTCTTGGCCGGGCCGATGCAGATGGCCTGGTCGGCGTAGCGCACGTGCGCGCTGTAGCGGTCGGCTTCCGAGTAGACGGCTACCGTGTGGATGCCCAGCTCCTTGCACGCCATGATGACCCGGACCGCTATTTCGCCGCGGTTGGCGATGAGTATTTTCTTAAACGGCACGGATGGCAAACAACGCCTCCCCGTACTCCACCGGCTGCCCGTTCATCACCAGCTTGCTTTCCACAATGCCCGAGGTCTCGCATTCGATCTCGTTCATCAGCTTCATGGATTCGATGATGCAGAGCACTTTGCCCGGCTGCACCTTTTCGCCCAGGCGCACGAAAGGCGGCGCGCCTGGCGACGGACACTCATAAAAGGTGCCGACGATAGGCGATTTCACCAGTGTCAGGTTGGCGTCGGCGGCCGCGTCCCGTTCCTTGGACTCGAGCGGCTCGGCTGGAGCCGCGGGAGCGGGAGCCACCGCCTGGACCGGCGCCGGTGCCGCGTAGGATGGCGGCGCCAGCGCGATTTCCTGCGGCGCAAACGCGGCGCGGCGGATGCGCACCCGGTTGTCGCCGCGCTGCACCTCCAGTTCGGCGATCCCGGTTTCCGACGCCAGCTTGATCAACTCTCGTATTTCGTCTACAGTCATCTTTCGATTAGCTTAGCATCCCCGCTGCGTTCCCCCTCGGTGCGCCGCTTCCCGGCGTTCCACGCGGCTCGCAGTGAATGCTTCGCGCCTTGTGCCAACCGCGGCGGCTCACCGGATCTCCAGGATTTCTTTTTCCTTGATCTTGGCGGCCTGGTCCACTTTCAGCATGTAGCCGTCGGTGAGTTTCTGGACCTCGTCGAAGCTGCGCTTTTCGTCGTCCTCGGTGATTTTCTTATCCTTGGCCAGCTTCTTCACCGCTTCGTTGCCGTCGCGGCGAATGTTGCGGATCGAGACGCGATGGTGCTCGGCGGTCGCGTGCAGGCGCTTCACCAGTTCTTTGCGGCGCTCCTCGGTGAGCGGCGGGATAGGCAGGCGGATGATCTTGCCGTCGTTGGCGGGGTTGAGGCCCAGGTCGGAAACCCGAATGGCTTTTTCGATCGGCCCGATCTGCGAAACGTCCCACGGCTGGATGGTGATCAGGCCGGGCTCGGGCACGTGCAGGTTGGCAAGTTGATTGAGCGGCGTGGGGGTTCCGTAGTAATCCACGCGGATGTGATCCAGAATGCCCAGGGAAGCGCGGCCGGTGCGGATGGTGGCCATTTCGTGCTGCAGGTCGCTCACGGCCTTGTCCATGCGGGCCTTGAGGTTGGCCTCGACCTCCTTGACGGTGTGGAACGTGGTAGCGGGTGCTGGCTGTTCGGTCTTCATAGAGTATCTCCGGAAACCGTCCTAGTGAATCGCGGTGCCGACGGGTTCTCCCATGGCTACTCGCATTATATTGCCGGGTGTGTTCAGATTGAAAACAACGATCGGCAGATTATTGTCCCGGCACATGGCGACGGCGGTCGAGTCCATCACGCCCAGGCCCTTGGACAATACCTCGAGGTAGGAAATCTCGGAGTACCGGACGGCGCCGGGGAACTGCAACGGGTCGCGGTCATAGACGCCATCGACACGGGTGGCCTTGACGATCACGTCGGCCTTGACCTCGAGCGCGCGCAGGGTGGCGGCGGTGTCGGTCGAAAAGTAAGGGTTGGAGGTGCCGGCGGCGAAAATGGCGACGCGGCCCTTCTCCAGGTGCCGAATGGCGCGGCGGCGGATGTACGGTTCGGCCACCGGACGCATTTCGATGGCGGTCATCACGCGGGTGGCGACGCCGATTTGCTCGAGAGCGTCGGAGAGCGCCAACGAGTTGATGACGGTGGCGAGCATACCCATGTGGTCGGCCGTGACACGATCGATCTTGCGGCCGGCGCTAGAGACGCCGCGGAAAATATTGCCCCCGCCCACCACTACGCCGATCTGGACGCTGGCCGCGGCCACAGCGGCAATCTCACGGGCCAGACCATGCACGCGATCGGCATCGATGCCGAACTGGGCGCCGCCCGCCAATACTTCGCCGCTCAATTTGAGCAGGATGCGCTTGTAGGCTGGCATTTACTGGGCGACCGGTTCGGGCACGGCGCTTTCGCCACCGGCTTCGGGGCTTTCGCCGCGGGCTTCAGCCGCCGCCACGTCGCCCACCTTGAAGCGGACGAAGCGGCTGACGCTGATGTTCTCGCCCAGCTTGGCAACCTTGGTTTTGACGAGCTGATCGATGGTGAGAGTGGCTTCCTTTACGAAGGGCTGGTCGAGCAGGCAGACCTCTTCGTAGAACTTGGCCAAACGGCCCTCGACGATCCGGTCGAGGATCTTCTCCGGCTTGCCCTCCAGCAAAGCGCGGGCGCGGGCGATCTCCTTTTCCTTTTCGAGCACGGCGGCGGGCACGTCCTCACGGCGGAGGTAACGGGGATCGGCGGCGGCGATGTGCATCGCCACGTCGTGGACCAGCTCCTGGAAAACATCCGTGCGGGCCACGAAATCGGACTCGCAATTCACTTCCACCATGACGCCGAGCTGGCCGCCGGCGTGAATGTAGCTGCCGATGAGTCCCTGCCTGGTGGCGCGGCCGGCCTTCTTGCCGGCCGAGGAAATGCCGCGTTTGCGCAGCACCACTTCCGCGTCGCCGATGTCGCCCTTGGCTTCCTGGAGAGCCTTCTTGCATTCCATCATGCCGGCGCCGGTGCGCTCGCGCAGCTCTTTGACCAGTGCCGCAGTGATTTCCATAATTGCTTCGCCTTCGTTTCCAATTAGAGTGCAGGGGCCGGGGGTTGCCCGGCCCGCTGGTATTAACTTCCGCCTTCCGTGACCACCGGCTCGGCGGCCGGCTCGGCGGTTTCCGAAGCAGGGCCTTTGCGCGGCGAGGCCGGCGCCGCCTCTTCGGCCATGCTCAAGCTTTCGGCCATGATCTTCTCGGCGTACTTCGGGTCCACGTATTCGGTGTACTCAAGCATGCTCTCTTCCGCCGGCGCTTCCTCGGCAGCGGGCTTGGGCGGCGCGACGAAATCATGTTCGCTGGCGAGCTGGCGGCCTTCCACCACGGCATCGGCGATCTTGCTGGCGAACAGCCGGATGGCGCGCAGGGCGTCGTCGTTGCCGGGGATCACCCAATCGACTTCATCGGGATCGCAGTTGGTATCCACGATGGCCACCACCGGAATGCCGAGCCGCTGCGCTTCCTTCACCGCAATCGCTTCCTTGTTCGAATCGATCACGAAAAGCACGTCGGGCAGGCCGGGCATGTCCTTGATACCCGATAGATTCTGCTCCAGGTGCTTGCGCTCGCGCTCGAGGCAAATGGCCTCCTTCTTGGGACGGCCGGCGTATCCGCCGCCTTCGGGCGACGCCATGGCGTCCAGTTCCTTCAGCCGCTTGATGGATTTCTGCACCGTGGCCATGTTGGTGAGCAAGCCACCCAGCCAGCGCTGGTTGACGAAATACATCTGACAGCGGACGGCCTCTTCGGCGATGGCCTCCTGCGCCTGGCGCTTGGTGCCCACGAAGAGCACGTTCTTGCCCTGTGCGGCCGTCTCCTGGACGAACCGGGCGGCGTCCTTGAACATCTTCAAGGTTTTCTGTAGATCGATGATGTAGATGCCGTTGCGTTCGCCGAAGATGTACTCCTTCATCTTCGGATTCCAGCGCTTGGTCTGGTGCCCGAAGTGAACGCCTGCTTCGAGCAATTCTTTCATTGAGATTGCGGGCAAACTGCCTCCTGTTCACTTGCTCAGTGGGGAAAACATCCCCGGTCGCAGCCTTCCGTTTCCGCCCGCGGTCCAAAGCGAGATTTGCGGCGCCGGACAATCGGAAAGCCGATGGTTACAACAGGCAAGAGCCGGCACACGCCGGCTCCGCCGGGACTAACGTTTAGAGAACTGGAACCGCTTGCGGGCGCCCTTTTGGCCGTACTTTTTGCGCTCATGGGCGCGCGGGTCGCGTGTGAGGTAACCGAGCTTCTTGAGCCTCGGCCGCAATTCCGCGTTGAACTCCACTAAGGCCCGTGCCACACCCAGACGGGCCGCGCCCGCCTGTCCGACGACACCGCCGCCATCGGCGAGAATCAGGATGTCGAACTTGTCCGCCGTCTCGGTGGCCGCCAGCGGCTGCCGTACCAGCGAGCGCGTGCTTTCGGTTGGGAAAAAATTTTCGAACGCGCGGCCATTGACCTTGATTTCGCCCTTGCCGGGCCGCAAAAACACCCTGGCCACCGAACTCTTGCGGCGGCCCGTACCCAAATACTGAACTATGCTCGCTGCCACTAAACCCTGCCTTCCACTATTCTACCGTCAGCGCGGTTGGTTTCTGCGCCGCGTGCGGATGCCGGTCACCCGCATAGACCTTCAATTTCCGGTACATCTGTTTGCCGAGCTTGGTCTTGGGAAGCATGCCCTGAATGGCTTCTTCCACGATGCGAATGGGCTTTTCCGCGCGCACCCGCTTCAGACTTTTCTCCACCAGCCCGCCCGGGTAACCGGTGAAATGGCGGTAGACTTTGTTGTCCTCTTTCCGGCCGCTCATCCGGACCTTCGCCGCGTTCACGACGATCACGTGGTCGCCCGTATCCAGGAACGGCGTATAGGAGGGTTTGGTCTTGCCCATCAGCAGCATGGCGGCCTTGGTGGCCAGCTTGCCCAAAACCACACCCTGGGCATCGATGACATGCCAGCGGCGAGCGATACCGTTCTTGGAAGGGAACTCCGTACTCATTGACACACTTCTCCAACGATCTGTAAGTCGCAAAGTTTTAGGTTATCGGCTGAGGGGGTGGATTGTCAAATCGGCGTGACAGATCGCGCAGCGTCAGTCCGCAGCTATGGTCCCTGCGGCATAATAGATCCTTCAGCCATGATCCTTCGCAACATCCGTTACGCTCTGCACACCCTGCGGCGCAGCCCGGGTTACACGCTGATGTGCATGGGCGTGCTGGCGCTCGGCATCGGCGCCAACGCCGCCATCTTCAGCGTGCTCGATTCGGTGATCTTCCAGGCGCTTCCTTATCCCGATCCCAGCCGCCTGGTCTTCGTCTGGGAACGCTTCCCCAACATGCCGCCGCCCATCGGGCCGCGTATGCAAGTCGCATACAAGAACTTCGTCGAGTGGCAGCGGCAGAATACGGTCTTTTCCGGGATGGCCGCTTTTCGCGAAATCGAACTCGATGAAACCGGCGCCGATTCCCCGCGCCACGTCTCCACCGGCTTCGCCAGCGCGGAGCTGTTCCAGTTACTGGGCGCACGGCCGCCGATCGGACGCCTCTTCACCACCGCCGAGGAGCGGGACGGCTCCGGCCGCGTGGCGGTTCTCGGCGACGCTTACTTCGACCGCCGGTTTCATCGCGACCCGAGCGCCCTCGGCAGGACCGTCACGCTGGGCGACACCGCCTACACCGTGATCGGCGTGCTGCCGCCCAAATTCCATCTGCCCTCCACTGGCGAAGGTTTCGATCAGGTCAAGGCGGACCTTTGGGTCCCCCTTTCGCGCACCATGAACCGGGAAACCAAAGCCACGGACCGGCAGCTCTATGTGGCCGCGCGGCTGAAGCCCGGCGTTTCCCTCGACCAGGCCCGCACCGAGATGGCGGGCATCGCCGGGCGGCTGGCTAAAGACGATCCCAAACTGAATGAAGGCATGAGCAGCAGCGTCTTCCCATTCGCCGTCGAGGAAACCGACCCGGTTCTGCACCGCGCGCTGTATGTCCTGATGGCGGCGGTCGGCTTCCTGCTGCTGATCGCCTGCGCCAACCTCGCCAATCTCACGCTGGCACGCGCCGCGCTGCGCTCGCGGGAAATTGCCGTGCGCCTGGCTTTGGGCGCCACGCGTGCGCGAATTGTCTCGCAACTGGTGACGGAATCGCTGCTGGTTTCGCTCGCCGGCGCCGGCGCGGGACTGCTGCTGGCGAACTGGTCGCTGCGGCTCATGCTGGCGTTAAAACCCGACAGCATCCAGCGCCCCGAGCTGATTTCGATCGATCTGCGCGTGTTTGCCTTCGCGACCCTGGCCAGCATTCTCACCACCGTCCTGTTCGGCCTCGCGCCTTCCATCGCCGCATCGCGCGCCGATCTCAACACCGCTCTGAAATCGGGCGGCGGCTGGGGCGGAACCGCCGCGCGCCTGCGCAGCCGCCAGGTTCTCATCGCTGTCGAAGTAGCGCTGGCGCTGGTCCTGGTGACGGGCGCGGGCCTGATGATCCGCAGCTTCCGCGAACTGCTGGCGGTGGGCATCGGCTTCGACACCACGCGGATCGCTTACGCCGATATCGACCTTCCCGCCCAGCGCTACCCCGGCGGCACCGCGCAAATGCAGTTTTTCCGCAACCTGCTCGATCGCGCGCGAGCGATACCCGGAGTCGCCGCCGCCGGCATCGTGGATAACGCGCCCCTGCACCGGGTCGCGATGGCGACTTTCTCTATCGTCGGCCGGCCGGAGCCGCCGGCTTCGGTACAGCCGATGGCGGACGTGGCGCAATCGAGTCCAGGCTACCTCCGCGCGGTCGGACTGCGCCTCGAAGCCGGCCGCTGGTTTACCGATGCGGACCTGCCGCTCAGCGGGAACCAGCGGAACGGCGTCGTAATCGTCGACCGCGCTTTCGCCCGCCAGTTCTTCCCCGGCGAAAATCCTCTCGGGCAACGCCTGGCCCAGGACGAGAAGCACTCGTTCGAAATCGTGGGCGTGGTATCCGGCTATCGTTCCATGGGCGTCGAGCGCGGAACCCGCCCCACCATCTTCTGGCCCGAGCTCGAGCTGGGCCACGCAACCCTGGTGGTGCGCTCGACCCTCCCGCCACAAACGCTGGCCGCGGCCATCCGCAATGCCGTCCAAAGCATCGATCGTCTGCTGCCCGCGCCCGAGGTGAAATCCATGCAGTACTGGGTCGACGTGTGGCTCTCGCAGCGGACATTCAACACCCTGTTGCTCGGCATCTTCGCGGCCCTGGCGCTGCTGCTCGGCATGATAGGCATTTATGGCGTGCTGGCAAACCTGGTGGCTTCGCGGATCCGTGAGATCGGCATCCGCCTGGCGATCGGAGCCACACCGGCCAAAATCGGCGGCCTCGTGCTGCGCCAAGGCATGCTTCCGGTGCTGATCGGGCTGGGCATTGGCTTGGCCGCGAGCTTGGCGCTCGGCCGGTTTCTGGAGACGCTCCTGTTCCAGGTTCAGCCTCGCGACCCTGCGATTCTGGCCGGCGCCGCGTGCGCCATTCTGGCGTTTTCGCCGCTGGCGATAGCCATCCCCCTGCTGCGCGCCACGCGCGTGGACTGCACGGTGGCATTGCGGGAAGAGTGAGGCGGAGGGTGCCTCGGTGCCCGATCGAGCCGCCCTTTGTCCGGCTCCCATGCCGCCGGCCTGCGCTACCATCAGAACATCCTTGACCGGCTGGAAAGACCATCTTCGCGTGGTGCTGGTGGCCACGCGCAACCCGCTCAATATCGGAGCGGCGGCGCGGGCGATGGCCAACTTCGGATTCGCGCGGCTGCGCGTGGTGAACCCGTACGACGTGGCTTTCCGGGAGGCGCGCTCGGCCGTTGGCGCGGCGCCGCTGCTGGCGGGGGCGGAAGAGTTTTCGAGTACCGCCGAAGCGATAGCCGACGCGACGCTGGTGGTGGGCACGACTTCGCTGGGCCATCGCGAACTGCACCACCCGCTGCGCCGCCTGGAGTATGGCGCGCGCCTCATGTTGCGGAGGCTGCCGCAAACGCCCGTGGCGCTGCTGTTCGGCTCGGAGAAGTTCGGCCTCTCCAACGAAGATCTCAGCCATTGCCATTGGCTGCTGCGCATCCCCACCCTCGATCGCGATCTGTCGATGAATCTGGGCCAGGCTGTGGCATTGTGCCTTTACGAACTGGTGCGCGATCCCCAGGCGGCCGCCGCCCGCCGCGAGCGCGTCAAGCCCGCGTCCGCCGCCGGAAACGAGCAGATCACGGCGCTGTGGTGCGAGGTCCTGCGCTCGAGCGGCTATGTGAATCCGCTGACCGCCCCATCCACCGAAGAGAAGCTGCGGCGCATGGTCCGCCGCTGGAACATCACCGCGCGCGACGCCACGGTTACGTTGGGCATGCTGCGGCAGATCCTCTGGAAACTCGGGAACGCCGGCGAGTGACGAAGAGGGCGCGCAGCCGGACGCTCGTGTTTGTGAAACGGTGTACTGGAAACGATCTGTGTTTGCAATCCGGTGCGCTGCTCTGATACTATCGGTGAGGCAGATCGGAATCCCCCCAGTGCGTGAAATCCAACCACGGAGTTACAGAATCAACTGAATGAGCTTTACCGTTTTTCTTGGCAATCTTCCGGCGTGGGTCACAGCCGATGACATCAAGCAATGGCTTGCCGCCGAAGACCTGGTTGCCGACGCCGTCAAAGTGATCCGCAATCACGAAACGCAGGAATCCAAGGGCTTCGCGTTTGTCGAAGCTCCCACCGCCGACGAGATGGCCTCGATCATACGCCGCTTCGATCGTGCACCTTTGGAAGACCGTCTGTTGCGAGCCAATCCGGCGCAGCCCCCGAAGGGCAAAGAGAGCCGTGGAGCGCAGCCGATTGCAGCGCCCAATGCCACCCGCATTGTCAAAACCGAACGCAGAAAACGCGGCGGCCGCGACCGGGAGCAGGCGCCCCGCAGCGCGTTCGCAGCCGAACTGGCGAAGGTTCTCTAATCTAGCCGGGCGGCTCGGGCGGGCGGTGCGCCGCTGGCGCGCACCACACACCTGTGACGTGGAGTCACAAGCATTCATTAGTTATTCCTTTTGTTTTCATACAGTTATTGGTGGCGTATCAAGTGCTTTTTGGCGGGGCATGAAATATGTTTGTTTCAGCCTGCTGCTCGTGGGAGGGCTGCTGGCGACGGGAACGCAGGATTCGGAAACTAACGTGAACAGCCGGTACACCGTGGAAAACGTGGTGGTCTCGGGAAATGGATGGAGCACCAGTCCCGCGGTGGATCGCGATCACAAGATCAGTTCCGGACTGCGCAAAGAGATTGCCGCTCTGGTTGGGGAAAAGCTCAATCCGGCGAGGCTCGACGATCTGGCCAGGCGGCTTCGCAAGGAACTCCACGCGCGCACGGTGGAACACCACGTGTTGCGCGGCAAGAGTCCGGAGTATGTGCAGGTGGTTTTCCAAGTGGAAGTGCCGCCCACGCGGTTCGACGCCTCGGTGCCCAAGTTCCTTTACCAGGGTGAGCAGGGCTGGAGCGGCGCTTTCGAGGGAACCGCCACGGTGAACAACAACGGGTTCACGGCGGGGCTGGTAAGCGATGGCGACGAGCTGGTGGAGCGTTACACCGGCGTGGTGGCCCGCTACGAAAGCGAGCCGCTGTTGGACCAGCGGGCGCGGCTCCGCTTCGAGTACGCCAGCTATCACGAGTTGTGGAACTCCTCCACCGTCGCAGCCGCCGGCGCATCCCAACTCTATCGCTCACGGGACGAGTTTCAGCCGGTGCTGTCGGTGCAAGTGGCGCGGCCGCTCGAAGTGAGTTTCGGTGCCAGCTTCGAAAGTCTCGGCCAGCAAATGCCGGGCGCGCAGCCACTGGCGGCCGACGCCTTTGTCGCCGGTGCGCGCTATCGCCAGGAGATGGAGGGCTCCTCGGACCAGGCGCTGGAGGCCGACTACGATTTGCGCGCCGGCAGCCACGCGCTCGGAAGCGACTACGCTTACAGCCGCCATCGCTGGGGATTCCGCTACCGGCTCACCCACGGCAAGCACGAATTGGTGGATGATGGTTGGGGCGGCGTGCTTTTGGGCCAAGCGCCGCTGTTTGAGCGTTTCGTGCTGGGCAACAGCACCAGCCTGCGGGGATGGAATAAATTCGACCTGGACCCGCTTGGCGGAAACCGCGTGGTCCATAACACCGTCGAGTACCATTACGGTATTTTTCAGATTTTCTGCGATTCCGGCGCGATCTGGGACAGCGGCCAGGCCGCGGTGGCCAGGGCCTCGGTCGGAGCCGGTCTGCGCCAGGGCATTTTTTCGCTGGCCCTGGCGTTCCCGTTGCGCGACGGGAGGATGGATCCGGTCTTTATGATGGGCATGAACTATTGATGGCGCAGTTGTGATGGTGGGCATGGACTATTGATGGCGCACTTGTGCGCAGCGAAGATGGGCCGAAGAAGCTGGCTTTTGGCCGGCCTTGCTCTTCCTCTGCTCGTTGCGCGCGCCGGCACCATGGATGTGGCCTTTGACGGCGACACGTTGCGCCCGGTCTTGCCCGATTTGCACTTTATCGCCGGCCGGGCTCTCGAAAGGCTCAAGGACGCGCGCACGGTCGTGTTCCTGTCGCAGATCACGCTGCTGCGCGACGATCACGTTACGCCGTTCCGCCACGCGCCGCAGCGGTTTTACGTGAGCTACGACATCTGGGAGGGGCGATTCAAAGTCACCATTCCGGGCGCCGTGCCAGAATCACGGCTGGGACTCACGGCGGCGCAGGCCGAAGCGTGGTGCATGGATAACGTGACGGTGAGCGCGCTGGGCGTGGCGCCGGACCGGGATTTCTGGATGCGGTTCGATCTGCGCACGGCCGATCCGAAGGACATGGCCGGCATCGTGAGCGAATCCGGCATCAGCATCAGCGGGCTGATCGAATTCTTCAGCCGCAACCCGGACGGAGAACCGCACTGGATGATGGAGAGGCGGTTGCGGCTGGCGGACCTGCGCCGTACGCCGAGCCGGCGCAACTGGTGAACCGGCTTCGCAACAAGCTCATCCTGATTTTTCTCGGGGCCACCCTGCTCCCGCTGCTGGCCACTTTGTGGATCACCTCGGCCGGCTCCAAATACCTGCTCGATTTTTCCACTACCCGGGAGCTGGACGCGCTCAGTCAATCGCTCGAACAGACCGGCCGTCGCTTTTACGAGCGCGCGATGGAGGACCTGAAGCAGCGCGCCGCGCGCGGCGGTGCGCCTTCGGCGGAATATCGCGCCGCACGACGCCCGCACTGGCCGGAGGCGATCAAGAATTTCGCCGGTGGCAATGAGAGCGAGCATTGGCTGCGCAGCGGCGCGCAGGGCGACCGGCTGGATTACCTGGTGCGCCACGGCGACGACGTCCGCGTGTACTCGGAGGATCTGGGCGTCCCGATGGACCGGCTGAGCCGGCAGATCGGCGACGCGCGGCGCCTGGTGGAGGATGCGCGGGAGCGCGATCTGCGTCGCGGGTTCCGCGTTACGTATATCCTGTTAGCGGCTTCGTTCTGGCTGCTGTCGCTGGCGTTGCTGGTGTTTCTGGCGCACCACGTCAGCCGGCCGATTCAGCAGTTGACCGAGGGCCTTTCCCAGCTCGCCGCCGGCGATTTGAACGCGCGCGTGCCTACCGATCGCGACGACGAGGTTGGGCGCGCCATTCAGGCGTTCAATCACATGGCCACGCGCCTCAAACAGAGCACCGACCGGCTGATTTACCTGGGGCAGATGGCGAGCTGGCAAACCCTGGCGCGCAAGATGGCGCACGAGGTCAAGAATTCGCTCACGCCCATCCGGCTGACGGTGGAAGAGATGCTGGCGCGCTATCAGGAGGCCGACCGCGGGTTTATGGCGCAGGCCGTCGACATCGTGGTGGACGAGATCGAAACGCTGGAGCGGCGCGTGCGCGCGTTTTCCGAATTCGCCGCCGAGCCGCCCGTGCTGCCGTGCGAGGTGGACGTCAATTCGCTGGTCGAAGAGCGCGTGGCGCTGCTCAAGACCGCGCATCCGGAAGTGGCCTACGACTGCCGGCTGGCGGCGGACGTCCCGCTCGTGAAGGCGGACCAGGACCTGCTGAAGGGCATCCTCACCAACCTGCTCGAGAATGCGGCGGAAGCCGCCGGCGCGGGCGGCCACATCCTGGGCGTGACGGCGGCGGAGGACGGACAGGTGGCGATTGAGGTGCACGATTCGGGGCCGGGCTTGAGCGAACAGGCGCGGGCCTCGCTGTTCCAACCGACCATTTCGTTCAAGAAGCACGGCATGGGGCTGGGGCTGTCGATCGCGCGCAAAGGCGCGCTGCTTTCCGGCGGGGACATTGTCGCAGTGAAAGGAGAACTCGGCGGCGCGGGCTTCCGCGTGCTGCTGCCGCTCGAGAACAATGGCGTCCAAACGCTTGCTGATCGTGGATGACGAAGAGAACATCGGCCGCTCGCTGCGCATGATTCTGGAGCGCGAGGGTTACGCCGTAAGCGTGTGCAAGTCGGCGGCTGAGTTCCGCCGGCATCCGGACGCGGAGCGGGCGGATGCCTATCTATTCGATATCAAACTGCCCGATGGCAACGGCATCGAGCTGCTGAAGGCGGTGCGGCAGAACGGTGCCGCCGCGCCGGCCATCATGATTTCCGGGCACGGCACCATCGCCGACGCCGTGGAAGCTACCCGCGCCGGCGCGTTCGATTTTCTGGAGAAGCCGCTCAGCCGCGACCGCGTGCTGGTTGCGGTCAAGAACGCGCTCGAGCACTCCAGCCTGCGGCGCGAGAACGAGCGCCTGCGCGAACTGGTGGGGGGCAGCCCGAAGATGATCGGCTCCAGCCCGTCCTGGCAGCGCGCCCTGGAGCAGGCCACCCTCGCCGCCCGTTCCGATGCGCGCGTGCTGCTGATCGGCGAATCGGGCACCGGCAAGGAACTGCTGGCGGCGCATATCCACGCCTTGAGCCCGTTCTCGAGCGGTCCGTTCGTCAAGGTGAACTGCGCGGCGATTCCCACCGAGCTGCTCGAAACCGAGCTGTTCGGGCACGAAAAAGGCTCCTTCACCGGCGCCACCGGCGCGCGGCGCGGCAAGTTCGAGCTGGCCGACGGCGGCAGCATTTTCCTCGATGAAGTGGGCGATTTGCACGGCGCTTCGCAAGCCAAGCTGTTGCGCGTGTTGCAGGAAGGCGAATTCCACCGCGTGGGCGGCGAGCAGATCATCCGCGTCAGTGTGCGCGTGATTTCCGCCACCAATCGCGACCTGGGAGGCCTGATGGCGCAGGAGAAGTTTCGCGACGACCTGTTCTATCGTCTCAACGGCGTGCCCATCCGGGTACCTTCGCTGCGCGAGCGGCCGCACGACATACGCCTGCTGGCCGAGTACTTTCTGGAGGAATTCTGCGCGCGTAACAACTTCCGCGCGAAGAAAATGGACGATACGGTTTTTCCGGTGCTGGAAGCCTACGCCTGGCCGGGCAACGCGCGCGAGCTGCGCAACGTGGTGGAGCGCATGGCCATTCTCACCGCCGGCGAGAGGCTGACGCGGGATTCCATCCCCGTCGAAGTCCGCGTGCTGCGCGAGACCTCGGCCAAATCCACCATTCAAGAAGCCAGAGAATCCGCCGAGCGCGAGCACATCATGCGCGCGCTCGAAGAAACCAACTGGAACGTCTCCGGCGCCGCCCGCGCCCTAGGCATGGAGCGAACCAACCTCCACAAGCGCATCCGCGCGCTGGGATTGAGCAGGGGACGATAGGCCGCGCTTTGCCGAGCGTGTTTCGGCTCGAAGCGCCGGTCACCGGGGACGGAACTGAGCCGCCGCGGCGTGGCCGCCATCAGGGAAGGCAGCCGGAAAAGGTCCAGCGGAAAGCTACGCGGTTCAGGCTCTGTTTCCCCCAGACGCAATGTGGTTCACGGCCTATATCCTGATTTCCCGTCCGTCCAGGTCAATCACATCGCCTTGAGCGTGGGTTTACAAAATGCGATGGGAAAAACAAAGCCCCCGATTCCGGATCTTGAGACTCTGACGATGACCATGAGGCTCAGCGACCAGGTGGAGGGTGAAGGCGTGGATACCATCGGGTCTCCAACTTAGCGCCGACGCCATGACCTACAACTGTTCCGCTGCTCCGCTCACGAGCTGAGCCAGGCGGCGCACGATCGCCACGCCGTTCGAGGTCCCGATGCGCGAAGCGCCGGCTTCGACCATCGCCAGCGCGGTCTCCAGATCGCGCACGCCTCCCGCGGCCTTGACCTTGGTGGAGGGCCCCACGGCGGCGCGCATCAGCCTCACGTCCTCCACCGTCGCCCCGGCCGGCCCGAACCCGGTCGAGGTCTTCACAAAATCGGCGCCCTCCTCACTGGCCATGCGGCAGACCGCGACCTTTTCGCCGCTGGTGAGATAGCAGGTCTCGAGGATCACCTTCGTGACGACGCCCCTTGGTTTACATGCGCTCACCACGTTGGCGATCTCGCGGCGCACCACGTCCGGACGCCCAGACTGCAAGGCGCGAACGTTGATGACCACATCGATTTCGGTTGCGCCTTTGTCAATCGCGTCGCGGGTTTCGAACGCTTTCGTCTCCACGGTGTTCTGGCCCAGCGGAAACCCGATGGCGGCGCCGATGCCGACCCTGGTCCCGGCCAGCAGCTTGACGCACGTTTCCACCTCGGCTGGATTGATGGCCACCATCGCGAAACCGTAGTGGACAGCCTCCTCGCAGAGCCGTTCGATGTCCCCGGGGACGCCAAAGGCCTTCAGGAACGTATGGTCGATGATCGCGGCCAACTCATCCATGGTCATCAATGCCTGCCTAATACCGCAACAGAACTTTAAGGCTCTGGCCGCTCGCCACAACTGCCAGAGCTTCGCCGATTTTCTCCAATGGAAGCTCGTGCGTAATAAAATCGCCTGCCCGCAACTGGCCGCTCCGGATCCAGTTGCAGAGGGGTGGCATGGCCGCGCGCTCTCGGGATCGGGTCGGCCACTGGTGAACGTAGAGATTGAAATTGTAAGGGCCCTGGTGCTTGTGGAGAGTGAGAGCGGGTTCGGTAATTACTCCGTAGACGCAGATGGCCCCTCCCATCCCGATCAGGCGCAAACCGGCGTTTATAATCTTCCCGCTCCCCACCGCATCGATCACCGCGTCCAATGGCTTGCCGCGGCGCTGCGTGAGTTCCTCCAGGCGGGCGCTGTCCGGCGCGAATGCCTCGTCGGCGCCCATCCCGAGCGCCCAGGCCCGCTTCGCTTCCACGGGATCTACAACGCCGATGTAGCCGAGGCCCAGCAGCCTGCCGAGTTTCACGAAGCTCAATCCCACGGGGCCGGCCCCGAAGATAACGACGTCGCCGCCTGCCTCGAGGTGAAAATCGCCGAATCCGCCGTACACCTCGCGCCACGTGCACAACAACACGGCGGCCTCGAGCGGTATGTCCGGCGGAACGGCGCGCTGGATTTCGTAAACTTCCGCCCACCCATGTGCGGCATCGGCCGCGCTATCGGCGGCCATGGCGTCGTGATCGTTGACCAGCGTGTATTCGCAGAAGCCGCCCCAACCGCTCGAGTAACCCGCCGGGCGAAACTCGAAGACCAGACCGCCAATGGCGCGCTGGCCGACCTGGAAGTTGCGCACCTTGGCGCCCACCGCCTCCACGATGCCGGCCGATTCGTGCCCCAGCACCAGCGGGTAGCGATCCACGCCGGGGAAATGACCGGCGACCAGCTTCCGGTCGGTGGCGTTGCAGAGACAAGCAGCCTCGGTCCGCACCAGCGCCTGGTACGGGCCGGTCTCGGGCTTGTCCAACTCGATGATCCGCACTTGGCCTGGCTCGGTAACCGCTACGGCTCTCATTGAGTCAACCCCGCCAATTCGTCATAAACATCCACCAGCGAAAGGTACGCGTGTTCGAAAACCGGCATCAGCTTGCGGTAGACCTCCTGGCTCCGGGGATGGGGAGTGGCCGTGCGGTCCACGCGCACGAATCGGTGAATGACGTCGAAATCGGGGAACACTCCCGCCGCCACGCCGCCAATCACGGCGGCTCCCATGGACGTGGCTTCTTCCAGGAAATTGAGCGATTGCACCGGACAGCCGTACACGTCCGCCATCATCTGCCGCCACACCTCGCTGCGCGCACCGCCGCCAATCACGGTGATCGCGTCGATGGGCAGGTGGCCGCGAAAGATGTTGACGATGATCCCCAGGTTCATGGTGATGCCTTCCAGCACCGCGCGCAGCATGTCCGCCCGCTGCGTGGCCAGGTTCATGCCGAGGAACGCGCCGCGCGCGTTGGGATTCCACCACGGCGTCCGCTCGCCCAGCATATAGGGCAGAAACAGGACTCCGTTCGCGCCGGCGGGCACCCCCGCTATGGCCTCGTCGATCAAACGGTAGGGGCTCTCCCCCGTGAATGTGGCCTTCTCCACCTCCGGCTGGCACAGCGTGTTCTTGAGCCAGTTGTGGCTGGCGCCGGCGGTCTGCATGGTGCCGCTTGGATGCAGATACCCGGGGACGCAGTGGGCCCAGTTCATGGTGCGCATCCGGGGATCGACGATCGGCTCCTTCACGGTCAGCGCCACCCACGACGAAGAGCCCAGGTAGTTGTACGCGGCACCGGGGTGTATCGAGCCCACGCCGACTCCCGCGCAACTGCCGTCGCCACCTCCAACGGCCACCGGCGTGCCTTCCTTGAGGCCGGTCTCGCTGGCTGCCTGCCGCGTGACGGTGCCCAGGATGGCAGTGGATTCCATGGGTTCGGGAAACTTCTCGCCGTCCAGGCCGGCCAACGCGACGATCTTCTCCGACCAGCGGAACGTTTTCAGGTCGAAGGCATTCGTGCCCGAGGCGTCGGAATAGTCGGTGGCCATTCGTCCGGTCAGCCGGCAGTTGATGTAGTCTTTGGCGCACAGCGTCTTCGAGGTGCGCGCGTAGATCTCGGGTTCATGATCGCGAACCCACATCAGCTTCTCGAGCGAGTAGGAGGCGCTGGCGCGATGGCCCACGATGCGGTAGAAGCTTGCCGGGTCGATCCGGGAAAGGATCTGTTGCGTCTCGGCGGTAGCCCGCTGGTCACAATAGAGGATCGAGGGGCGGAGCGCGGCGCCGTCGCGGTCCACCGGCGTGCAGCCCATCATCTGCCCGCTCAAAGCCACCACGGCTACATCGGAGGCGAGGGCCCCCGCCTCGCGCAGCAGTTGTTGGGTTGAGAGGCAGATGGATCGCCACCAGTCCCGCGGGTCCTGCTCCGCCCAGTTGCCGTTGAAGTAGTGCGTGTCGTAAGGACAGGTGCGGCTGGCGACCAGAGCTCCCTCGCATGTGTACAGCGTGGCCTTATTGCCGCTGGTTCCCAGATCGTGCGCCAGCAGGTAGCTTGCCATGGCTCCTCAGCGATAGCCGAACAGGTTGGCTCCGGTCCAACCGACGAGGCCCGTGATGGCGCCGCCCAGCGCGCCACCGAGAAGCGCGGCGGCCACCCGCGGCACGGACTCCGCGGCCATCGACACCTTGCCGCCCTTGGGGATCTCGCACAGCCCGCAAACCCACATGCCTGCTCCGATGGCGGTTCCCATGTCCACCCATGGCGCCGCGCCCCGGAATCCCTGGTAGATCAAGCCGAACTGCTTTGTGCCGCCATCGGGATGCGGAATGCCTTCGGGATGGAGGCCGAAGCCCGGCAGCTTGTGGTTCATCACCCAGAACGTGCCGACGATGATGCCGGCGGCCATCATGCCGCCGATGGGGCCGAAGTCTTCGACCAACCTGCTCCAGCAGATGATGACCACGAAGGTCACCGAGAAGGCTCCGAACACGGTGGTCACCACGCTGACCGGCGACATGCCGAGCCAGTCGATGTAATGCGCGGCCCACTCAAACATCGGCGGCCTCCTTGTTAGCCCGCTGAAATCCGGGATGGCGCTTCTTCACCTGGGCCGCGGCGACGCCGGCCAGTACGCCTCCCGCCAGGCAACAGAGCACCGCAGGCACCGCGTAGCGAAGCTGGGCGTTGAAGCGGACCATGGCCCACGAGATGCCAGCCGCGGAAACGGCCCAGCCCTGGTCCACCCAGATGCGGCCCGGCTGGTTCCAGATGATGCCCAGCCAGTGGTTCATGTACCAGCAGATGCTAATCACGATCGCGGCGGTGAGCCAGCCGCCCATGATGCCGTAAGTCTTCCACATTTCCGGCCAGATGCCGAAGCACAGCGCCCCACAGATGGCCCCGCCAATTGCGGTTGCCAGCAGCCTCACTTGGCCTCTCCCAATTCCAGCACGGACATCGTGGCCGGCGATTCGTGGTGCTGGTTGACCTTGTCGGGTTCGATGACGGCATCGAAATTGGATATCACCAGCCGGCCTTGCCACACGACAGGCTCACCCGGTTCGTTCAGGTCGCCGTTCCGGCCGCCCGTATCTCCGTTCTGCGCCAGCACGGAAATCATGCCGGCCGGAGTCACCTTGGCGATCGCGTTGTTCGAGAAATCGGCCACATACAGATTGTCAGCCTTGTCCACGCAGATGCCGTCGGTCGAGCGCATCTTGGCCTTGACCGCCTTGGCCAGGAAGCCCGGGACAGCGGGGTCGAGCGAGTAGTCATGATCGGTCCTGGCGAAGATCGTGTTTTCGGAGACCTTGCCATTTGCGTCCAGAACGATCCGGTGGATCTTGCCATCGCCGAAATTGCCCACGTAGAGGCGCCCCTTGCTGTCGAACACGATGCCATCGGCGCCATATTGCGCATAACGGTTTTCGGTGACAAACGTAACCAGCAGGTTGGGGTCGGCCAGGGTGTCGCTTACCTGGATTTCGCGGCCATCCGCCGGGAAGCGGTACACGGCGCTGACCATCAGCCCGTCGGGGCGTTTGATCTTCGGCAGTTTCGAGACCGTCACGTAGATCTGTCCCTGGTGATAGCGGAGCCCGTTCGGGTGGCTGATACCTTTGGCCACGACGGTGGTCCCGGCCAGCTTGCCACCCGCAATCTTCAACCGGAGAATGCGGCCCTGATTGACCTCGCCATTGGGTCCGTTGCCCGTCCCCCAGTTCTGATTGTCGACTGCGTATAGTTCGCCCTCGGGCCCGAACTCGATCCCCATCGGACACGACCGGCCGGTTTCGGCAAGGACGGGGCTGTCGAACCACTTGCGGACCCTGCCATCCTTGCCAATCTTGACGAAGCACCCCGGAACCGAAGGCGTGGCCGCTCCTTTGGCATAGCTGGCGAAGTTGGGACAGGCTACCACCAGGTCGCCGTCGGGCGCGATTGCCATGCCGTCGGGTGTCACTGCGTAAGCCGGCAGCTCGACCAGCAACCGGGGCTTGACCTGTCCACCGGCCAGAGCGACGCCCAATGCCAGAGCGGCCAACGTCACTCCCGCAAGGCGGCGGATCATCATCGCCGTTCCCGGCTGCTCCGGCAGATCCCGAGAACACGGTATTTCACGTCCGATTATCTTCATTTGGTACAGTATAGCGTGCCCGGCGGGCAAACAGAGCAAACATGGAAGCCTGAACTGTGCAGCGGCTTCGCAGACGCCCAGCTCCATGATGAGCCAGCCGCCGGGGCGCAGCACACGAGACGCGTCTGTCACGATCTCTGCGCTCATTGTCTCCATCCGCGATGTAGATGTTGCCGCCGGCGATCGCGATTCCAGCCGAGGTGTCGATGGTTAGTCCTTGCGACCGGCAGGGGCTTCGTGAAAGAAGGCGGTAAGGCAGACGAACAACAAGCGCTGCCAGCGGGAAACCCTGTGAGTGCTCTCTGACATTTCGGCTCCTTTCGAAGTTTTGGACTCCAGCTTCATCCGCCCGGCGCGCGCAATTTCCTTCCCAATTCCGGTTTCGTGCTCAGCTCGTGTAAGCGGCATGCACAACCTCGTTTGCCGGCTCGATTACCGCTGCGCCAGAGCAACTTTAGCGGCGTGGGTGCCTCCGGGCGGCGTCGCCAGGGTCAGGGCAATCGTCGCCAGGCTGGTGCTCGCGGCTGAGATCCACTGGTCTACGCCATGCGGGAACCCGTTATCGAAATACGGTTGGAATCCCGCGGCGCGCGAGCGCACGTGCCACGACCCATCCTCCAGTTGCGTGCTCAGCAGGTACTGCACGCCCCGCTGGTAAGCCGGGTCGGAAACCGGCAGGCCGGAACTTTGCAGCGCGATCATCGCCAGGCCGGTAGTGAAGGCGCCGCTCTCCATCGAAGGGATATCGGGCCACCCGCCGTCGGAGCGCTGCGCCGCCAGCAGCTCGCGCCGGGCCGCCAGGATGGCGTCTCTGCTCCTGCCGCCCCAGACCAGGCCCTGTAGCCGCCAGGCGAGGTCGTAATTGGTCCTCGGCCGGAACCCGCTGATCCAGGTCGCCGCGAGCTGAATCGATTTCGCGTACGCCGCTTGGTCCACTCGCGGGGTATACAGTTGCAGACCGCGCATGGAAAGCACGGTCTGCCCGAGCGCGTCGGCGCACAGCGGGGGCCTCGCTCCGGGACCGAAGGCCCAGTGGCCATCCGCCATTTGGTGCGTCTGGATGAACATGGCAACCGCATCCGTGCTGAGATCGGGTTTGTATCCTTCCGCGTCCAGCCCCAGGAGAACATAGGCCAGGATCACGGGGCTGACGTTGAGCCCCGGGAGGAAGAAGCCCTGATGCAGAAGGTCGCGGCTCCCCGCGAGCGCTCCCGCATTGACCTTCACTTGCCGGGCCGACGTCCGCTCGTCCACCGGGAAGGCGCTTTTCCGCGCCAGCGCGACAGCCATAGCTGCCAGGCTCTGATTGTGGCACGAAAAGCATCCCGCTTTCGGCACAAAGCTCGCGTCGGTGCGCTGCAAGAGTGGCAGGCTGCTGAGCACCGCGGTCTGGATGGTGTTGCCGCGCCGCATGGATGCCGGTTGTATCGATACCGCCGGAACCCCGCTCGTGGCCCCGGATTTCAGCAGAAGGTCGACCACCGGCGTGTCGCCGTGAAGCTTCGCCAGATCCAGTGCCGTGAGCCCCGTATCGCCGGATCGCGGATGCTGGCTTTTGGCGTTGACGCCGGCTTTCTTCTCGATCAGCATCTTGATCTGCTCTACCGGCAGCAGGTCAGACACCGCGGCGTACATCAGCGCCGTCCGGCCCGTGGGATCAGGAGCGTTGACGTCGGCGCCGTGCTCGAGCAGAAGCCGGACCAGATTTGGATCATCGAGAACCGCCACGATTTGCAGCGCGATGGTGTACTGCATCGCATCCAGATTGCGGGCCACTAACAGATCTATGCACTTCGTGCAATCCGCTCCCGCCGCGTTCGCGAGCGCAAATCCCGCGATATCTTTGAGATCGGCGCCATGGTCGAGCAGCGCCTGCATGATTTCCGCGTCGCCGGCCAGCGAAGCTTCCAGCAACGGTGAAGACTCCGCGCTGGGATTCGACGTGGGATTGGGATTCGCGCCGTGGGCCAATAGCAGTTTCACGATCGGCGCGCCGCCGGGCCGGCCGGCCGCAACCATCAGCGGCGTCCGTGCATCGTCCGACCGCGCATTCACGTCCGCGCCATGAGCCACCAAAACTCGAGTTTTCTCCAGATCGAGCGCGGCCCACATTAACGCGGTCGCCCCGGCGTCATTCCGCTTGTTCGGGTCGGCGCCCTGCCGGATCAGCCACTCCAGCGCCGCCGCGTCGGTATACAGCACGGCGTACATGAACGGCGTCGAACCCTCCGGCCCGCGCGCGTTCAGAAGCTTGGGGTCCTCCGCCACCATCTTGTTGAACGCCTGCCGGTCGGCCGCGCGCAGCGTCTCCACCATCGAAATCGCCTTCGGATCGAGCGGCGGTAACTCGACCTCGTTCGCCAAAGAGTCCGGCCATTCGGCGCCCTGTTCGATCCACGCTTTGATGATCTGAATCTGCTCCGCGTGAAGCGCGCCCGTGGGCGGCATCTGCAAACCAAACTCGGAACCAACCAACCGGTGATATAGAAAGCTGTTCTCGAGGCTGCCCGGCATCACGCGCCGCGAGCCTGGCTTCATCACGGAGCTTCTGCGGTCGACGCGCAGCCCGTTGTTCTGTACAGTGGGTCCGTGGCAGCCGACGCAGTTCTGCCGGAAAATCGGCTGCACGTCTCGTGCGAAATCTACTTTGGCGGGTGTCTGAGAAAACACCTGCGGAACGAGGCAAAGGCCTGCAACGGCGGCAGCCGTCAACGATCGGAACATACCCAGGAAATCCCCTCTCTCTGGTTTAAGTCTTGGTTGAGTATACACCGAAACGTGCGCTGGTGTTAATGGATTAACGGTTGCAGACAGTGGTACCAGGACCGCTAAGATCGTCGGTATCCCGCGTCACGGCGAGCGGCGGAAAAGGAAGCCCGGGGTCTGGGCGTCCTGGTATGGCTGGGATAAATGCTCGATTACTCCGCGGCCCGGGCCGCAATCACGCGCGGAATTCCAGCTAGGTCCGGGGTGACTTCGATCTCCCGCCAGCCATCGAGCAACTCGCGCACTTGCGGCTCGCAGCCGAAGCCCAGCTCCATGATGAGCCAGCCGCCGGGGCGCAGCACACGAGGCGCGTCCGCCACGATGCGGCCGTAAATCTCAAACCCGGTGGGGCCGGCGAAGAGCGCGGCGTGCGGCTCGAAATCGCGGACCTCACGCTGCAAGCCATCGCGCTGGTTGAGGGGCACGTACGGCGGGTTCGCCACGATCAGGCTCATGCTGCCCGCGGCGATGGCCTCAGCCACATCGCCCACCACAATGTGAACGCGCGCACCCAACGCGAGGGCATTCCGCGCGGCGACAGAGGCCGCCGACGGCGAGATTTCCGTGGCCCAGGTTTCCGCGCCGGTCTCGATCGCGAGGGTCACGGCCAATGCGCCCGAGCCCGTGCCGATATCGAGAATGCGGGCCGGAGCCGGGCCCTGAGGGCACCCCGTCAGGGAGCGGTCACTCAATCGATCCGAATCTTCCGCCTGTCGGCCCAAATGCCGCAGCGCCACCTCGACCACATGCTCGGTTTCGGGGCGGGGAATCAGCACGTCGGGTGTCACGCGAAACTCGCGGCCGTAGAACTCCTGGCGTTTGGTGATGTATTGAGTGGGCATGCCCTGGAGTCGCTGGTGCAGATAACGCCCGTAGTGCAGCCATTCCAACTCCACTAGCTCTTGCTCACCGTGGGCGAACAGCCAGGCCCGGTCGCGGCAAAGCGCGTGCGCCAGCAGCACCTCAGCCGTCAGCCGCGGCACGGCGACGCCGCCATCCTCCAGCAGGCGTGTGCCCTGCAGGATTGCCGTTTGGACGGTCATGGAGCCTCTTGGTTTCCCGCCCGCATGATGTTGCACCCTTCCGCGCCCGCAAGCGGGCGTTGACAGGCTAAAGCCTGCCCCACCAAGTCATGGAGCCTCGCGCCGCCCGCGCTCTTCAGTCCGCCGCGGCGCTGCCGGGACCGCTCGAGTGGCTCTGGTAATAGGTGGTCAGCGCGTTGATGATTTCGTCCAGCTTGCCTTCCATCACGAAGTTGAGCTGGTGCAGCGTCAGGCCAATGCGGTGATCGGTGACGCGGTTCTGCGGAAAGTTGTAAGTGCGGATCTTCTCGCTGCGGTCGCCCGAGCCCACCATGCTGCGCCGCTCCGCGCCCAGCGCCGCCTGCTGCTTCTCCAGCTCCATTTCATAGAGCCGCGAACGCAGCACGCGCTCCGCCTTGGCACGGTTCTTGATCTGCGATTTTTCGTCCTGGCAGGAAACCACCAGGCCCGTGGGCAGGTGCGTGATGCGCACAGCCGAGTATGTGGTGTTCACCGACTGGCCGCCGGGGCCGGAGCTGCAAAACGTGTCGATACGTATATCCTTGGGATCGAGCTTGACCTCGACCTCGTCGGCTTCGGGCAGCACCGCAACCGTGATGGCCGAGGTGTGGACGCGGCCCTGCTGCTCGGTCACCGGAACCCGTTGCACGCGGTGCACGCCGCTTTCGTATTTGAGCCGACTGTAGACCTTGTTGCCGCTCACCAGCGCGATGACTTCCTTCAAGCCACCCACCGAAGATTCGCTGGCGGAGGTCACTTCGATCTTCCAGGCACGGGTTTCCGCATACCGCGAGTACATGCGAAAGATCTCGGCGGCGAACAAGGTCGCTTCATCGCCGCCCGTGCCGGCGCGAATTTCCAGCACCACGTTCTTCTCGTCGTTCGGGTCCTTGGGCAGCAGCAGCACGCGGAGTTGCTCTTCGATGCGCGCCAGTTCGGGCTCCAGCCGCGCCGCTTCCTCTTCCGCCATGGCGCGCAGCTCCGCGTCGCTTTCCGCCAGCATTCCGTGCGCCTGTTTCAGGCTGTCTTCCGCCTTCTTCCATTCGCGGAACAAGGCCACCACTTCGGCTATGTCGCTTTGCTCTTTGGCGACTTTGCGGTATTGGTCGGAATCGGCGATCACCGCCGGATCGGCCATCTGCGCGGTAAGCTCGTCAAAACGCTTTTCGAGCTGTTCGAGTTTCGGGATAAATTGCATGGCTTATTAAGGACTCGTTCCGTAACCACCTTACTAACTACTCCCAAATAGTGTGCATTTTGCTCGCGACTCCAATGCGATCGGAGCCGCGACCCTTAGGGAGCGGTTGCCGGTAGTTGAACCAGATATCTCATGACAGGCCGCTAGCCGATGACCAGCTCGCCGCCCTGCGATTTCTCGAGCGCCATGGCGCCTTCGAGCGCGTGGATGGCCACCGCGGCCTGATCGTCGGCGGGCGGCTTGGTGGTGATGCGCTGCAGCCAAAGGCCCGGTGCGGCCACCACCGCCAGCAGCGAATCGCGCCGCCGGGCGGCGAAGCGGATCACTTCGTAGCTCAAGCCGATAATCAGCGGCAGCAGGGCCAGGCGGCTGGCAAACTTGGCCGCGAAGCCGTCGAAAGGAATCAGTGCATAAATCGGCACCGCGACAAACATCAGCATCATCAGAAAACTGGTGCCGCAGCGCGGGTGGAAAGTCGTGAATTGCTGTGCGCGCTCCACTGTCACCGGATCGCCCGATTCGAAATTGAAGACCACCTTGTGCTCCGCGCCGTGGTACTCAAAGATCCGCCGCATGTCGCGGAAGCGCGACACCGCGTACAGAAACGCCACCAGAATCGCCACGCGGATGATTCCCTCTACCAGGTTGAACGGGATGCGTCCGGTGAGCACGGGGTACACCTTGCCCAGCTTGGTGGTTAGCAGCAGCGGCATGAACTTATACAGGAAGATCATGAATGCGATCGAGAACAGCAGGTTGCCGGTGATCGCCCAGGCGGGCATTTCCTTGGGCGGCTTGCTTTCGGGCGTGGCAGGTTGCATGTCCGCCAGCGCCTGGTCGGTCGAGAATCTCAGCGCCCCGTAACCGAGCTTGAGCGCCTGGTAGAGCGTACCCAGCCCGCGGAAGATGGGTAGCTTGAAGATCTTGTGCCGCTCGGAAAGGCGCGGCAGCGGCTTCTCGTCGGTGACAAGGCTGCCATCCTGCCGGCGCACCGCCACGCAGTAACTGTGCGGCGCGCGCATCATGACGCCTTCCATCACGGCCTGCCCGCCGACCAGCGTCTCCTCGCCGCTTTCGAGGATCGGCAGCATTTGGCTGTGCAGGAAAAGCCGGAGCAACACGCGCGGAGACACAGAAAGATTCACCCTTTCTCCAATTATACAGGAACGCGGGCGGCCGGTGCTGCACGAGTCTTATCTCATACAAGATGAGCCTGGGGCTGGCATTGGTTTCTCATACAAGATGAGCCTGGAGGGGGCGAAGTCCGGCATGCTGGGGGTTGATCGTCAACATGCAGGTAGCAGAAGGGTT
>Ga0187891_1000342_pt1 | contig 47606 bp, 43 predicted proteins | sample June2016WEW_21_4_FD_132990 | JGI IMG/M metagenome (GOLD analysis project Ga0187891, IMG submission 132990) | Peatland microbial communities from SPRUCE experiment site at the Marcell Experimental Forest, Minnesota, USA - June2016WEW_21_40 | ecosystem: Environmental > Terrestrial > Soil >... | reverse complement strand
GCTTTTGCAGTTTGACCGGGCATCAGCCGAAGCCACGCGCCGCGGAGGAAGCGGCGCGCTGCTTTCTTCGCCCTGCCAACCGACTGGAGCGCGCGCGCCGGGGCGGCGCGACTCGCATCGGCTATCGGCGGCGTCTCAGTGAACGGCGGCGAACATGATCTTGGCCTCGCTCGCCTCCGCAATATCCATCTCCTCCACGATCCGGCCCTGACGCGCCACGAGGATGCGGTCGGAGAGGGCGAGGATTTCGGGCATATACGAGGAGATGACCACTACGGCGATGCCGTCGTTCGCAAGCTCGTTGATAAAGCGATGAATCTCTACGATTGCGCTAACATCGACGCCCCGTGTGGGTTCGTCGAAGATGACCAGCTTCGGCTTCTGGACCAGCGATTTTGCGATCACGACCTTCTGTTGGTTGCCGCCCGAGAGTTCGATGACTCTGGCCCCGGGATCAATGGCCCGCAATCCAAGCCGCTCCGTCCATTCACGCGCGAGTCTCCGTGCCTCGGTCAAAGTGACGAAGGTCATTGGATTCGTTCCCGTCGCAAGGCGTCCTATTTGGAGATTCTCGGCGATCGACATGCTTTCGAAGAAGCCCTCGACCTTTCGATCTTCCGTCACATAAACTATCCCGTCGAGCACAGCGGGGCGCGGCGTGCGATAGCGAACCGGGCGGCCTTTGAAGCGAATCTCGCCGCCATGGAAAAAGTCGCGTTTGAGCACGCCGCCGACGATTTTCATCGTCTCGGTGCGGCCGGCGCCAACCAGACCGAAAAGGCCCGTCACCTGGGCGGCAAAAATCGAAAAGGCGGTGTTGCGCACTAGGTTGCCCATCGACAGGTTGCGCACGCTCAGAATTTCCTCGCCATAGGTCCGCGCCTTTCTGCCGCCGGCCGCTCCGTAAAGCTGCGTCGAAAGGCTTCGGCCCACCATGCACTGGACGAGCCACTCGCGATCGAAGTTGCGCGTGTCATCGGTCGCCACGACTTCGCCATCGCGCAGAACCGTGATGCGGTCGGAAAGCGTCAGCGCTTCCTCGAGAGCATGACTGATGAAGATGATCGAGAGGCCCTGGCGCTGAAGTCGGCGGATCAGGTTGAAGAAATGGAACTTCTCTTCCGGAGTCAAGGTCGCGGTCGGCTCGTCGAAAATGAGGACCCGCGCATGATGGTGCACGGCGCGAGCGATCTCGACCAATTGCTTCTTGCCGGCGCCGAGCGAGGAGACCAGCGCCATGGGATCGACGTAGAAGTTCAGCGAAAGCAGGAAACGCTGAGCCCGGATGTAGAGACCGCGCAGGCGGTTGAAAAGCATCTCCTCGCCCAGATAGATGTTCTGGGCCACGGTCATGGAGGGGACGAGATTGGTCTCCTGGAAGACCATGGCGATGCCATGACGGATCGCGTCGGCGGGCGATTTCATCACGAGCGGCGCGCCCTCGAAAAGAAGCGCGCCAGAGGTTAGTTCGTAGACGCCGGCAAGCACCTTCATCAGCGTCGACTTTCCGGCGCCATTCTCGCCCACGATCGCGTGGATCTCGCCCTGGCGAACCGCGAAGTCGATATTCTTTATCGCGGGGACTCCGCGAAACGCTTTTGTGGCGCGTTGGAATTCGAGGATCGTGCTCATGCCGGGGTCTCTCCCTCCGCTCCGGCGATGTCCATCGCGACAACGATTCCTGAACCCTTGGCCGCGGCGTAAAAGGCGCCTTCCAATTCGCAGCACGAAGTGACGCCATGCACCCGCCCGTCGGCGCGGCTGTGGAAGCTCGCGATCGGCCGCATGGCGGCGTCGCATCGCGCCACGAGTCCGTAAGACCAACTCGGCGACCAAGGCTTCAGCCTGTTGAGCTTCTTGCGCGCTCCGCCCTGGATCGGCTCAAGGAAGCTCGCGCCGCTCGACAGGGCTGGGGCGATCCAATAGGCCGGATCGATGTTGTCGATCATGCGCCGGCGATATTCATGCTCGCGCAGCACGAATTCGACGAGTTGGTTGCGCGGCGCGAACATGGCGAGCCAGAAGCCGCCTGCTCGCCGAGGGCTGATTCGCCCGGGATAGCCTGGCAGATCGCGAACCAACGCCCGGGGCGGCGCGTCGACGATCCGACCCTCGATCCTGACGATCTGATGGCGCCAGGCTTCCGATACGAAAAGACCTCCATTGGGCGCCAGCGCGAGGCCCGAGGGAAAGGCGAGGCCCCCGGCAAGCAGCGCCGGCGCGGCCTCGGCCCGGGCAAGGTCCACGTCCCATACGGCGCCGCTGGCGCCATGCTCCATGAGGTCGCGCTTCCAATCCGCGGTCGTAACGCTTGCCGCGCCGTTGGCGATCACCAGTCGATCGGGTCCGTCGAAAAGGGCGGCCGTCGGGCAACTCAGCGGCTGCCCGCCGACTTCGCTGATCTTACGCCCCGCGTGAGGGCCCTCGACGACGATGACTCCCTGCCCGTCAAGGCCGACCGCGAGGCCGCCACCGCGCTCGGCCGCCAGGCAACTCACGGGCCCTTCGAAGACGTGACGCTCCGCTATCGCGAGCGAATCCTTCGACCTTACGAGTCGGAACGCCTCCCGCCCGCTCGAGCACATCAAACCGTCCCGCCATGCCGATAGATTGTCGACGTCCGGAAGCGTCAGGACCACCGGCATGGCGTCGAGCAGCGCGTTCGGCCTGAGCGGCCCATCCATCATCGGGACCGAACCCGTCTCGTCATCGAAGCCGCGAAAAGCGGCGTAAGCGCGTCTGAAAACTGCGATCACGACGGCTTTCCCCAATAGTCGTCCTGCGCCGTCCAGGTTGGATCGGCGCCGTCGATCTTATAGCGGCCGATGCGATTGTTGGAGACGCCGCCGAGATAGAGATAGCCCTTGTGCTCGCGCATCGAAGTAATCATCGGATGGTTCTCGCCGCCAAGGTCCCAGAGGCTCTCGAGAATGCGCCCATTCTCGTCGAACTTGATCACGCAGCCGGTGTTGATGTTCGGATAGAGCCAGAGTTCGGGCGCCACGCGTCGCGCCATCCGGCGGCGAAACTCGGGCATCGTCAGCGCGAGGTCGAGAGCCGGGGTCCGCATGCCGAGCAGCGCCGCCCAGTAGTTGCCATCCGACGCCCGGTTAATGTTGTCGGGATAGCCGGGAAGATTGGCGATCAACGGCTCAACGCTCCCGCGCTTCGGGCCGTCGAAGTAATAGCGTTTGATGGAACAGGTCCAACTCTCGGCGAAGAAGAACGAACAGCCGTCCTTCGACATGCATACGCCGTTCGCGAAGACGATTTTGTGAATGATCGTGCGGGTCGCGCCCGTCCGCGGGTCGTAACAAATCATACGGCCGTTGCCGCGGCTCTCCAGCGCATCGGTCGCCCACTCCTCTTGTTCGTAGCGCACCGTCGCCTCGCTGAAATAGACCCGCCCGTCCGGCGCCACGTCGACGTCGTCCGCGAGGCGCAGACGGGAATCGTCGACCACCGAGAAGAGACTGCGGTTGGTCTCGTCAGTGAGCTTCGTCACGGTCTTGTCGGGCGCGACGGCATAGAGTCCCATGCCGCCGATGCAGACCAGGAGATTGCCCACGCGGTCGAACGCCATGCCAAGCGGATGGCCGCCGATATGGGCGAAGACTTCATGCCGCTGATGGTCGGGGCCGAAGAAGCGCACGATGTCGCCGAGGCGCGTGCCGCAATAGAGATTGTCGTCACGGTCGAGAATGACGTCCTCAGGCCCCTCGATCTGGCCGAGCCCAATGATCTCGACCGATCGCAGCTTGTTGTTGAGGGCATAGGGCGAGGCGGCGTTGTAGGCGGAAGGCAGCGGCGGCAGAGCCAGATAGGCCGGCGATACGTACACCTTGGACAGCCATTTATCGCGGTTCCTCAGCCAGCGCATATCCACGAAGACAGCGAGAATAAGCACGCAGCCGAGCACCGTGGAATTAATGGGGCCCGACACGCCGAAATTTGTCAGGCCATCCGAGATGATGAGCACAAGGAGGGCGCCCATCACCGCCTTGGCGACCGATCCGCGGCCGCCGCCGAGCGAGTTGCCGCCGAGCACCGCGGCCGTCAGCGCCGAGACCTCCAGGCCAACGCCGGTGTCGGCCCCGGTGCTGCCGATGCGCGCTGCGAACATGAAACCCGCGAGCGCGCTGAGGAGCGACGACCAAACATAGGCCAGGAACACCGTGCGGCGGACCTTGATGCCGGCGTTATAAGCCGACCGCCGCGCGCCGCCGACCGCCGTCAATCGCCAGCCCGGCCGCATGCGCGACAGCACGACGTGCCATGCGATGGCGATCACCACCGTGACGATGAGCGAAGCAGGCGCGCCGAGGACGGAGCCGTTGCCGATATAGGCCCACAGATCGGAATCCGAGCTGCTGGCGATGATCGCCGTCGACATCTTGAGAAATACGATGTCATAGATCGAGCGGAAGATGATCAGCGTCACCAGGGTGGTCAGGAACGCCCTGAGCCGGAGATAGCCGACCAGATAGCCATTGATGGCGCCGCAGGCGGCGCCAACCGCCAGCACCATCGCGGCGGTCAGGAGCACCGGCCAGCCCTCGATATTGACGCCGATAAGCGAGAGCAGCACCGACAAGGTGAAGACCGAGGCGACCGATAGATCGATCCCTCCGGAAATCATGACGATGGTCAGGCCGAGCACGATCAGCCCGAACTCGGCGAATTGCCGCCCGAGATCGCCCAGCGCGTTGGCGGAAAAGAAGCCGGGAATGAGCATCCCGAACACCGCGCTGACGATGATCAGCGTGAGGAACGGGATGGCGTTGTCGATCCAGCGCTTTGTGAGGATCTCCCCGATCAGATGACCGGGGAGATATCGGTACCGCAGCCGCTTCAGAACATCACCGCTATACATCGTGAATCGCCGCTTTCCTATGACCATTAACCGGCGCCGTTCACGCTCACTTCAGCTGGTCGAGGGTCCAACACTGGTGGGGATTGATGGTGTCTTTGGTCTGAACGGTAAGCGGCGTGAAGTAAGTCGCCTTGATTTCGCCGGCCTTGGCGGGCGAAAGCAGAAGTTCGACGATCGCCTGGTTGAGAGAATCGCCCTGCAGCGGCACATCGTAGCTTACGATCTCGCTCAGAAGGCCCTTGCGGATGTTGTCGCAGCCGCTCTCGCTGCCGCCGCCGGACGTTACGATGAAGACCTGGCCGGTCTTGCCCGCGGCCTGCACCGCCGCTCCGGCGCCGACATCCTGGTTGTCCCAGTTGCCGACGACGCCACAGAGGTCTGGATGTTGCTGAAGCACCGTTTCGGTGATGGCGCGCGCCTTTGCTGGATCGTACGTCGCCGCCTGATCCGCCACAACCTGGATCTCCGGATGTTCAGCGAATACGTGATAATAGGCGTAGAGTTCGTAGAGATTGGAAGCGGCGGTCGGCTGCCCCTCGAGAATCGCGACCTTGCCCGACTGGCCCGACCCCTTGCCGCAATGATCGACCAGCGCCTGCGCCTCGATCAGCCCGACTTTCACCCAATCGGCGCCAACGTAATAGTCGGTCGGATTGACGGTTTCGAGATTGACCTGCAGGACCTTGATGCCGGCCTGCACGGCGCGCTCCTCGATCTTCGCGTAGGACTGCAGATCGGGATTGTGGACGATCAGCAGATCGGGCTTCTCCGATATGGCGGCGGTGAGGGCGCGGGTTCCAGCGTCGGTGCTCCAGTTGGGATCGCGGATATCGAAACTGTAGCCGAGGTCCTTCGCCTGCCGGCGCATGATGGCGGCCCAACCCTCGGTCAGGTCGAACCCCATCGCCAATGGCACGAAGATAACCTTCTTGCCTTTGACGCCATCGTAATAGGGGGTGCGTTTAGCGTGGTTGTCGAGGCCCTTCTCTTCGGCCGAGGCGCCGGTCGCGGCGATGGCCAATCCAAGCGCAACAGTGAACAGAATTCCTAGTTTCATGATTTCCTCCCATATGCAGACGTTCTACGACGAAAACCCTAGATGTCCCCCTGATCCTGCTGCGCTGTCTGCTCGTCGCGCGGATTGAGAAAGCTGTCGATGATAATCGCTCCGAGCAGGATCAAGCTCTTGATCAGGTTCTGCTCGATGTAGGGGACGTTCAGGATCGTCATCCCGTCGAGCAGGACGCCGATCAGCAAAGTGCCGACGAGCACGTTGCGCACCCCGCCGCGTCCTCCGCTAAGCCCGATGCCGCCGAGCACCACGACGAGGAGCACGTCATAAATCATCGTGGAGTTGTAAACCCGGGTGCTCATGCCGGAGGAAGCGGCCGCCATCACGAGACCGGCGCCATAGGCGATAATCGCCGTGATCACATACTCGAGGACGATCAGCAGGCGCACCGGGACGCCCGCGTTGCGCGCGGCCGCGGGATTGTCGCCCGAAGCGTAGACGTAGCGGCCAAAACGCGACCAGCGCAGCGCCGACCATACGATCAGCGCCAGCACGCCGAAGGCGATGATCGGCAGCGGCACTCCAGCGGCGGAGCCATTGCCGAGTCCCCGGAAGAAGGCTGAATTGTTCGGAGTATTCTGCACATCGACGTCGAATAGCCAGGCGCGGCCGACGCCGTAGACCACGAGCCCCGTCGCCAACGTGGCGAAGATGGCGGGCACCACCGCATAGGCGATCAGGACGCCATTGACGAGGCCGACAGCGACGACGAAGATCCCGCCGATCAGGATCGCCCAGCCGAGCGGCATGTGGCCGTGCGTCGTCATCGACAGGACCCAGGAGACCGACACGACCATGGTCGCCACCATGGCCAGATCAATGCCGCGCCCGATTACGACGAGTCCCATGCCAAGGCCGAGGATACCCAGGACCGAGACGCTGCGAACCAGGGCGACGAGGTTGCCCGGCGCTAGAAAATTAGGCAGCGTCAACGCGAAGAGGACGAAAAGAGTTCCGGCAAGGACGAAGACGACGCCTTCCTGCGTGATCCTGATTCTGCGCAGGTTGGCGACGTTCAAGAGCTTTCCATCCGCCATGCAGGAACCTCCCGTCCTCGCGCCATGCCTCACATTGGCTATCGGCTTAGCCTGCCCTTAGGGTCAGCGCGTTATGTATCACTGAATAGCGCCTAACTCGGAATAACAGTTATGACTCCCCGCCGATCGTCCATTCGACGTAACCTCCGGCGCCGGCAGCTAGGTCAGGGCGCACGTCGGCCTCGGGAGACCGAGCGGGAGGTTGGCGCGTGGGAATGTTGGCGGGCAGGAAGGCTCTCGTAACGGGCGCCGCAAGCGGCATCGGTAAGGCGATCGCCACCGCATTGGCCAAGCGGGAAGCAAAAGTTGTCCTCGCCGATCGCGACGCGGAGGCGGTGGAGCGGCTCGCGGCGGAACTCGGAGAAGGATGCTCGCCCCTGAGCCTGGACGTCACCGACAACGCTGCGGTCGACGCCTTGCTTGGATTTATCCCGGCCAGTTTCCGGCCGATCGACATCCTCATCAACAACGCCGGTCATGACGTGGGCGGACGCACACATTTCGCTCGCGGTTCGGCGGACGACTGGAGCAGCATCATCGACACCAATCTGAAGGGAATGATGCGCGTGACGCGGGCGGTGCTCCCCGAGATGCTGGAGCAAAAGTCCGGCGACATCGTCAATATGAGTTCGATCAGCGCCTTGCGTCTGGTCCCCGACACCGTCGCCTACACGACGAGCAAGGCAGGCGTGCGGGCTTTCACAGATGCGCTGCGCGCCGACCTCGCCGAAACCGCCGTCCGCGTCACCGAAATCCTGCCGGGCTTGACGCGTACCGACATCGTGTTGAGGCGCCATCGCGGGGACAAGGCGCTCGAGAAGGCCTATTTCGACCAAGCCCGCATCGCGCTCGATCCCGAAGACGTCGTGCGCTCGGTCCTGTTCGCGTTAGAGCAGCCGCCGCATATGCAGGTGGCGCAGCTCTTCATCCTGCCGGTGAACCGATGGTGAGCCCGGAGAAGACGACCGTTCTCTCCGTCCCTATCGGGATCGCCGTCATGGTCGGGGTCGTGTCGAGGCGCATCCCGGCGCCCTGGCCGCGTCGCTCGACGGGCGCGGATTCCATATCCATGCGACTTGACCAGCGCTGACTTGGCTATTTCTGTTATAACTCAAACGAGTAGTGTGACGGAGCGTGGGCCGGGCTAGTCAATAACCCCGCCAGGGAACGGGCTTCACCCGTAAACCGCAGATTGCATCGAACTCTTGGACTGGAACGGCATGTCAAGTTCAGTTATTGGCTTTGTCGGCCTCGGCCGCATGGGCGGGCACATGTCCGCCCGCCTGCACGCAGCGGGCCATGAGCTCTGCGTGTTCGACACCGATGCGGCTGCGGTCGCCGCGCTCCAGCGCGTTGGCGCGCAGGCGGCAGTCTCGCCGCAAGATGTCGGCGACCGCGCCGACACGGTGTTCGTCAGCCTGCCGACTCCCGATATCGTTCATTCTGTCGCGCTGGGCGAAACGGGCCTGTGTCGCGGCTCACGCGTCAAGACGGTCGTCGACCTGTCGACCAGCGGTCCGGGCATGGCGACCCGCGTCGCCGCGGGTCTTCAGGAAAAGGGGATCGTCTGGATGGACGCCCCCGTCAGCGGCGGCATCGCCGGCGCGAGAGACGGCAAGCTTGCCGTGATGGTTTCAGGGCCAAGAGCGAGTTTCGACGCGCTCGAGCCCATCCTGACGAATTTTGGCCGGCTGTTCTTCGTCGGCGAGAAGGCAGGCCTCGCGCAGGTCGCAAAGCTCGCAAACAACCTCCTTGCCGCCTCTGCAATGGTGATCTCCTCCGAAGCGCTCGTCATGGGCGTCAAGGCCGGGATCGATCCGAAGGTTCTCCTCGACATCATCAACGCCAGCAGCGGCCGCAACAGCGCGACGCAGGACAAGTTCCCCCGTTCCGTGCTCACGCGCAGCTTCGATTTTGGCTTTGCGACCGGGCTCTCCTATAAGGATGTCCGCCTGTGCATCGACGAAGCCGAAGCCATGGGCGTGCCTATGGTCGCGGGAGCCGCCGTCCGGCAGATGCTCGCCGTCACCAATGCGATGTTTGGGCCGACCTCCGATTTCACTTCGATCACGCGCGTCGTCGAGGGATGGGCTGGCGTCGAGGTCAAGGGATAACCTCGCGATCCGCGCGGTCGAGCACTCGTCTCCACCTTGTATTTTCAAAGGAAACATCATGAGCAAAGAAGTCTTCGACCGTGGTTTCGCGATCCGCAAAAGCGTCCTCGGCGCCGAATTCGTGGAGAAATCCTTCGCTGCGGCGGACGGCTTCAACCGTCCGATGCAGGAACTCGTGACGGAATATTGCTGGGGCGCGGTCTGGGGCCGCGAGGAGCTGCCCTTCAAGACGCGCAGTATGCTCAATCTGGCGATGATCAGCGCGCTCAACCGGCCGCACGAACTGAAGATGCATGTCAAGGGCGCCCTGAAGAACGGCGTGACGCGCGACGAGATTCGCGAAGTCTTCATGCAGGTCGCGATCTATTGCGGCGTGCCGGCTGGCGTGGATTCGTTCCGCATCGCGCGCGAGGCCTTCGCCGAAATCGACGGCGCGGCAAAAGCGTGAAGCGCGGCGAGCGCATCGTTTTCGCGCGAGCCGAAAAATCGGTTCGCGTGAAATGACGCGCGTTCCGGGGGGCGGCGGAGGAAACGGGATGCACCGCTACAAGATGCTGATCGGCGGCGAATGGCTCGACGCTGCCGGGCGCGAGGCCTTCGAGACCGACAACCCTTATCTCGGCGCGCCCTGGGCGCTGGTGCCGCGCGCCGGAGTCGCCGATGTCGACAAGGCCGTCGCGGCCGCCCGGGCGGCGTTCCGTAATCCCGACTGGCGCAAGATCAATGCATCGGCGCGCGGCGCGCTGCTTCGCCGGCTCGGCGATCTCATCGCCAGGGAGGCCGAACGGCTTGCGGGCATCGAGACCCGCGACAACGGCAAGCTGATCACCGAGATGCGCGGCCAGCTCAAATACATCCCGCAATGGTTCTATTATTTTGGCGGCCTCGCGGACAAGATCGAAGGCCGCGTCATCCCGATCGACAAGCCCGGCATGTTCAACTTCACGCGCGAGGAGCCGCTCGGCGTCGTCGCCGCGATCACGCCGTGGAATTCGCCGCTGATGCTGGCGGCATGGAAACTCGCGCCCGCTCTGGCCGCCGGCAACACCATCGTATGGAAACCGTCGGAATTCTCGTCCGTCTCGGCGCTGGAGCTCGGGCCGCTATTCGAGGAGGCGGGCTTCCCGCCCGGCGTCGTCAATATTCTCACAGGATTCGGTTCGGAGATCGGCGAGCGCCTCGTCTCGCATCCCGACGTCGCCAAGATCGCTTTCACTGGCGGCGATCGTACGGGCCAGAGCATTTATGAGCTCGCCGCGCGCAGCATCAAGCCGGTGACGCTCGAACTTGGCGGCAAATCGGCCAATATCGTCTTTGCCGACGCGCTCATCGACAACGCTGTGAAAGGCGCCGTTTCCGGCATCTTCGCGGCGACCGGCCAGACCTGCATCGCCGGCTCGCGCGCGCTGATCCATCGCTCCATTCATGACGAATTCGTCGACAAGCTCATAGCGCTCGCCAAGACCGCCCGTATGGGCGATCCCGCTCTGGATACGACGCAGGTCGGCCCGATCACCACTCGCCCGCAGCGGGCGAAAGTGCTCGACTATATCGCTATCGCCAAGGCCGAAGGCGCGCATTGCGCGCTCGGTGGCGAAGCGGCGACGCGCCCCGAATGCGGTAATGGTTGGTTCGTCGAACCGACGATCTTCACTGGCGTCAAAGCCGACATGCGCATTGCGCAGGAAGAGGTTTTCGGCCCCGTTCTGTCCATTATCCCGTTCGACGATGCGGACGAAGCCGTCGCGATCGCCAATGGCACGCAATACGGCCTTGCGGCCGGCGTGTGGACCCAGAATATCGGCACGGCGCTCGCCATGTCGGAGCGGCTCGAAGCCGGTACGGTCTGGGTCAATACCTACAGAGCGGTGAGTTATATGTCGCCTTTCGGCGGCTACAAGCGCTCCGGCATCGGCCGCGAGAGCGGGTTGAACGCCATCCGCGAATATCTGCAGGAAAAGAGCGTATGGATCGACGCGATCGGTGAAGTCGCGAACCCTTTCGTCCAACGCTGATGAGCCCCCGCCGAGCTCAACGCCGCTGGCGACATCCCATTTTGCGACGTTCGCACGGCACGATTGCGCACTCTTGAGCGCTGCGACGTGCAAGACTACGCTTGGCGGGAGAATGGGGATCGTCCCGGCAGTCCCGGCGCAGGATGGTTATGGAACTCAAGCAGCTTTCCTATTTTCTCTGCGTCGCGGAGGCGGGGAGCTTTTCGAAGGCCGCCGTCCTGATGTCGGTCGCCCAGCCGGTGCTGAGTCGGCAGATGAAGCTTCTGGAGACGGAACTCGGCGTGGAGCTCTTCTACCGCAACGGGCGCGGCGTCGTTCTGTCCGAAGCCGGCAAGCTGCTCGACGCCCATGCAAGAACCGTGATGCAATCGCTCCATCTGGCGCGCACCGAAATCACAGCGACCCGCTCGAAGCCGCAAGGCCGCGTGGTCATCGCCATGCCTCCTTCGATTGGCTGGGTGTTGACCGCCGCGCTCGTCCGCCGTTGCCGCGCCGAGTTCCCCGACATCAACCTGCATGTCGTCGAAGGGTTCAGCGGCCATGTCACGGAATGGCTCTCGACGGGGCGGATCGATATCGGCGTCGTATACAACGCGCCGCGACGCCCGACCCTCACGACAGAGCCGCTCTTCGCCGATGAACTGGTGCTGCTCGGTCCGACGCATGATCCCGCCCAGATCGGCGGCGAAACCATCGCGGCGGAGCGGCTCAGCGCCATCCCGCTGATCCTGCCGACGCGCCCGCATGGCCTGCGCGTGCTCATCGACGACGTGCTCGCGAAACTGGGCCATGTCGCCCGCACCGAACTCGAAGTCGATGCGATGACGACGACGCTCAGTCTCGTCGAGCAGGGTGCAGGTTATACGATCCTTTCGGAGACGGCGGCCCAGCATCTCCTCGGCGCCGGACGCATCCGCTCCTGGCCGATCGTCGATCCCGTGATCACCCGCCAGCTCATGCTCGCAACCTCGACGCAGCGTCCGATGAGCGTGGCGACCCGCATCGTCACCCGCATGATCCGCGAGCAGGCGAAATCCGCCTTCCCGCGAACAGCGCGGCCTGCGCCCGAGCCGGAACAACGGACGCGGACAGTCTGATATAATAAAATTGGTATATCGGCGCGCGCCATTTCGGCCGATAATGCCACAAGGCTCCGAGCGCCGGACAGGCGTGGAGCGCCGACGCGTCGAAGGCCCGCGCCCTCGGCGCCGATCGGCGGCGTGAAAACAAGGGTTCAGGAGAGGCCGACGTCCATGAACAGCGCCGCGGCGCCGATCGCTGTCGCCAAGACCGACGAACCTCTGGCGGTGAGGCTCGCCCATTCGATCGCACGCAGCCAGCAGCACGCCTTTTCGTCCGAAACGCGGGAGAAGTTGCGCCTCTGCCTTCTGGATTTTCTCGGCTGCGCAATCGAGGCCCGTTCCCTCCCCTGGGCGCGGCAGGCCGCCGCGCTGGCGGAGAATGGCGAGGGGCGCTGCACGATCGTCGGCGCGTCCCGCCAGGCTTTCGTCGGCGACGCGGCCTTCGCCAATGCGGTGGCGGCGCATGGCCTTGTGCGCGAAGACATGCACACGGGCGCCGTCAGCCACTTCGGCGTCGTCGTGCTGCCCGCGCTGCTCGCGGTCGCGCAAGATCGCGAGCTTTCGGGCGCCGCGTTCACCGACGCCGCGATCGTCGGCTACGAGGTCGGGGCCAAGATCGGCCGCGCGCTGGTGACGCCCGATTTCACGCGCGCCTTTCGGCCCACGGGCTTTACAGGCCCCATCGCCGCGGCGGCGGGACTGTGCCGTCTCCTTCGGCTCAATGAGGCGGAGACCGCCAGCGCCATCGCGCTGGCCGCCAATATGGCCTGCGGATTGAACCAATGGCCGCATACGGGGTCCGACGATATGTATTTTCATGCCGGGCAGGCCGCTTCCAGCGCCGTCCGCGCGGTTCGCCTCGCGATGTCCGGCGCGCGCGGCTCCGAGCGCGCGCTTGACGGCGAAGCGGGCCTGATCCGCGTCTACCGTCCGGACCGCGCCGTGCCTGACGTCGCGCTTTTCGACGGCGCAGAGCCCGAAATCGCGTCGGTCTATTTCAAGGCGGCGCCCGTTTGCAATTTCGCGCAGACGCCCTGTCAGGCGGCGATCGCGCTGACCAGCGAAGACCATGTGGACGCCGCACGAGTCAGGTCGATCAAGGTTCGCGTATCGGAGGCGGCCCGCGCCTATCCCGGTTGCGACTATGCCGGCCCGTTCGAGCGCGTTCTTCAAGCCAAAATGAGCATCCAATTCGCGGTCGCCAGCGCCTTGCTGCGCGGGAAGGTCGACGAATCCTCCTACCGCACGCTCGACGATCCCGCGCTCGTTCGCCTCGCCGGCCTCGTCGAAGTCGAGGCGGACCGCGATTTTACCGCGGCGTTCCCGAAGGCGCAGGGCGCGGAGATCATCGTCGCTCTCGACGACGGCCGGACGCTCGGGCGCAGTCTCCAGGACGTCGCGCCGGCCGATCGCAATCTCATTCGGCGCCGCTTCGCCGCCGCAGCGAATGAATTCGCGGGCGAGGCGCGCGCGCGAAGTCTCCAAGAGGCCGTGGACGGGCTCGATGCGATGCCCGACATCGGCCGCCTTATGCGGCTCGCGGCCGATCGGGCGCCATCTTCCACCTGACGAGATTCCCCCTTTCCCGGGGTCTGCCTCAAATTCCGTGGCGCGTGGCTCGATGGGTCGCTTGGTCGCCGATATCCACACGCATGCAAACGAAATCAGGTTGGGCTCCGCGGCCAAACGTGCGGGTTCTGGACGTCGAGCGCATCGGTGGCGGCTGGGAGATCTTGGCTGTCGGGCAGGGGTGTGCCTCCTCTGCCGGACGTGGCGAGCGGTCGATGCTCCCGCACGGTTGGCATGTCCGGCATCCAGCTCGCTGACGCGAACGGCGTCAGCCGGCGGGTCGATCGGGACGCGATCGCGCGACGCTTGGCCGGGACGCCGTTGCGGCCTATTGCCAAGAGCGATTAATTGCGCCATGATACCGGTATCAAGACCGAGCGCACGGGCTCGTTCGGGCCGGGCCGGTTTGGGTGGGTTTGTCGTTTCGAGCAGGACGACACAGGCGATTCCGAATTGGAGAGGGTCAATCGGCCTCGCAATTTGCAGCAACGACGCAGGAGTAATGGGGCGGGTCTCGCGGAAATCGGTCGGCAAGCTGGCACGAGAATTCGTTCGCTAGCTGGCCTGCCATAAGTCCGGCGCCCGGAACGGTTGAAAACCAAGCGGCGCGCGCGAAGCGCCGCGTCATCATGAGGAGGAACTTATATGCGCAAACTATTTCTTGCCGCGGCGGCCATGGCGTGCGCCCTGTCCGCGGGCGGCGCGGCGAACGCCAAGACCCTTGGCATCGTGGCGCTTTTGGCCAACTACGCATTGAACATCGACGTGATCGGCGGTGCGACGGAGGCGGCCAAGGCCGCCGGCTGGGACGTCCAGGTCATCGACACCCAGGCGAGCGCCGACCAAGCCAACGCTGCAATGAATACGTTCGCCGTGAAGCACGTGGACGCCATGTTCGTCCTCGCCTTTGCTAGCAGCTCGATCGGGGGCGGCCTCGACGCGGCGCGTCAGGCGCACATCCCTGTCGCGACGTGGGGCGGTGAAATCGTGCCCGGCATCGTGGTCGCCACTTCCGGCAGGCAAGTGGGCGACGACATAACAAAGTATCTGCTGAGCAAGGTGGGCGACAATGCCGATATCCTGGCCCTGACCTTCCACCCCGGCAAGCTCTGCATTGACCGCGGGATCGCCTTCGACGAAGGCGTGAAGGGCAAGCCGGGCATTCACGTCACCTACAGCGAGATCACGGTGCCGGGCCAAGTGCAGGTCGGCAACGCTCTCACCCAAGCCTGGTTGACCGGACACCCCCCAGGCGGCGACCGCAAACTCGGCATCTGGTCGTGCTGGGACGAGCCCACGACGGGCGCCGTCGCAGCCTTGCGGCAGGCGGGGCGCACCGACGTCGTCACGGCCTCGATCAACGGCAGCCCGCAGGCGCTGCAGCTGGTCAAGGATGGCTATATGACCGCCACCGTCTGGCAGCCCGCCTATGAGGAAGGCAAGGAAACCTTCCAGGCTATCCTCGACTCCATAGCCGCCGGCGCCTCCTGGAAGCCCAAGGTCATCGCCATCCCCGGCGTTGTGGTCAGCGCCGACAATGTCGATCAGTTCATGAAAGAACATCCGAGCAAATAATGCTCGCGAACGGCGACAAGTTTGATGCATTCGCCGACGGGGGGTCCGCAAACGCGCGATCCCCCGAAGGCTGGATGCAGATCCGCGGACTAACCAAGTCCTTCGCCGGCGAACTTGCCCTGCGCGACGCAGATGTCGATGTTGCGCGGGGCGAAGTCCACGGACTGGTGGGCGCTAATGGCGCCGGCAAGTCCACTCTTATCCGCTGCCTTGCGGGCGTTACCCTTGCCGACCGCGGCTGGATCACGATCAACGGCGAAGAACTGCGCCAGGGCTCGCCGCAGGCCTCCGAACAGGCCGGCCTCGCCTTCATCCACCAGGAACTGAACCTCATTCCCCGGTTCAGCGCCCTGCAGAACATGTTGCTGGGCGTCCCCAAGACGACGCGCTTCGGCCTGATCGACTGGAAGCGCTCGAGCGTTCGGGCTCGCGCGGCGGCCGAACGCATCGGCATGCGATTCCCGCTGGAAAGACGCGTGTCCGAACTCTCGGTTGCTGAGCGCTGGCTCGTCATGATCGGCAAGGCGCTGACCCGCGACGCGAGCATGATCGCGATGGACGAGCCCACCGCGTCCCTCTCGGGTCCCGAGAGCGAGCAGCTCTTTTCCATCATCCGCGATCTCTCCGCCGACGGCGTCGCGATCCTTTATGTGTCCCACCGGCTTGAGGAAGTCCTCGAACTCTGCGACCGGGTCACAATTCTGCGCGACGGCCGGATCGTCGAAGAAGCCGAGCGGGGCCGCCTCGACAAGAAGGGGCTCGTCCGCGCGATCATCGGCCACGATATCCGGGCGCCCGAAGACCGGGAGCGCTTCGCGGCCGACAAGGCCGGCAAGCCGATCTTCTCGGTGCGCGACGTCGCCTGGCGCGAGGCGGTCAAGGGCGTCAGCTTCGACGTCTATCGCGGCGAAGTGCTGGCGCTCGGCGGATTGATCGGCGCGGGCCGAACCGAGCTCGCGCAACTGGCGGCCGGCGTGCGGCGCCCGGACGCGGGGCATTTCGAACTCGACGGCAAGCGACTCGGGATTGCCAACGAGGCCGAGGCGGTCAAGGCCGGCATCGCCCTGGTGCCAGAGGAACGCCGCTCCCAAGGCCTGATGCTGCAGCTTTCGGTGGGCAACAACATCAACATCGCGTCGCTCGCCAAGCTGCGCGCCTTTCCGGGGCTGCCGTTCCTTTCCAACGGCAAGGGCCGACGACAGGCGGAGCGCCTCGTCGGCGAGCTCAGCATCAGGACCTCGAGCATCGCCAGCAAGATTGCAACCCTCTCCGGCGGCAACCAGCAGAAGGCGCTGATCGCCCGCTGGCTGGGCTTCGGCGCCCGGCTGCTCATTCTCGACGAGCCTTCGAGAGGTGTAGACGTGGGCGCCCGCGAGGAGATTCACGACGCCATCCGCGCCCTCGCCCGCTCCGGGGTCGGGATCATCGTGATTTCCTCGGACGTCGAGGAACTCGCCATGCTCGCCGACCGGGTGCTCGTGATGCGCGAGGGCCGCCTAAGCGGCGAGTTGACCGGCGCCGACATCGCCGAGGCCCGCATCATTGAACTCAGTTACCACGATGCCCATAGCGGCAAGGGAGACAAGGCATGACAGCACGCCGCGAAACGGACGCCCGATCCGCGCTCGCGCCTCGCCCGATCGATTGGAAGCATCTCGGCCTGATATTCCTGTCTCGCTACGGCACCATCTTCGGATTGGCGCTGATGATCGTGTTCTACTCGGTCATGGCGCCCAACACGTTCTTCTCGCGCGCCAACCTGCTGAACATTCTGAGCGCGGCCTCGCTCACTGCGATCATCGCGGCGGGACTGACCTATACTCTCGTCGTCGGAGAGTTCGATCTCAGCGTCGGCTACGTCGCAAGCTTCATTGGTCTAATCGTGGTTGGCTTGATGTCATATCAGGGACTGCCGATCTGGCTGAGTATCCCCGCCGCCCTCGCCATCGGCATTGGCCTCGGCCTGATAAACGGCGCCCTGGTGACGAAGGTGCGGATAAATGCGGTCATCTCGACGCTCGGTCTCGGTACGATGCTGACCGGGATCGGTTTCTCCTATAGCGCCTTCCCGATCGCGACCGGCATTCCGCGCGCCTTCACAAACATCGCCCTCGGCCGGGTGCTGTTCGGCATTCCCAATCCGGTCTTCGTCATGCTCGGCATTCTGGTGATCCTCTGGATCATCCTGAACAAGACCGACATCGGCCAGAAGATGCAGGCGGTCGGCGGCAATATCGAGGCGGCCAGGCTATCGGGAATTCGTGTCGACCGGATCAAGATGTTCGCGTTCGCAACCGCCGGGTTCTGCGCCGCGCTGACCGGTATCATGCTGTCTTCCCTCTTGGGCAGCGGAACGCTGGGCGTGGGAGACGGCTATCTCCTCGACGCCTTCGCCGCCGTCTTCCTGGGCTCGGCCACGTTGCGCGAAGGGGAGTTTCACATCGTCGGCACGCTTGTCGGCGTGCTCATCCTTGCAGTCGGTTTCAACGGCCTAGCCATTCTCGGGGCGCCGACACACTTTCAGCCGATCTTCAAGGGCGGCATTCTGATCCTCGCAGTCGGCATGTCCACCCTGGCGCGGCGCTACGCCGCCTCGAACTGAAGACGGCACGCCAGTCCCCCTTGGCGAGACCTCGGTCTGAGTCATCGACGAGCAAGGGCGTTCGGTTTTCGAGGGAACGGCGAAGTCCACGCCCGGCGCGCTGGCGGAATTGATCCGCAGACGGGCGCCCGATGCGGAGCGCGTCCGCTTTGAAAGTGGCGCGATGGCGAGTTGGCTTTGGCGCGAACGTTACGCGGCGTGATGTCCCAACGCCGGTCGGCGTCGTGAATTATTGATCACAAGCGGACGAAGGGGGCAGAGTCCGGCCCTGACGCGCAACCAACCATCGCGCTTGCGGCATTTTGCCGCTGGCGATGGAAGAGCCAAGTCGGTTTGCGGAGCACAAAAGGACCGGAGCCGCGCAGAGCCGGCCGAGCCCTGAGCCTAATGCTTGATACGCGTATCATGTTTCAAATCTAGGTCATGGGTCTTGCCTGATTCTGATCCCGGGGCCACACCGAAAATAGCCTCGTCGCATCAGGAAAACAGGGGATCTCGTAGCCAGCGGATGCGCTCCACGTAGCATTCATATCGTCTCGGACATAGGTAGCGGTAACTTTTCGCTTGCAAAATGGAGCGTTATCGGCAAGTGTGAAAATCGCGAAAAGATCGTCCTTTTGGGGGAGATGGCCAGGATGGAAACGGAACCAACGCTCGCGGAAATACTCGCAGACAAGATGGGTGATCGCCGCTCTCGCAGAGAGTTCTTCAGGGTTCTCGCGGCCGCGGGACTTTCCGTTCCCCTTTACACCGGGAGAAGCTGGGCGGCCGATACAGCTGGCGCCGCCTCCAAATTTTTGGCGACCCGCCGAAAGTTCATGGATTCGTTCTACACACTCAATAACGACTATTTCAATGAGATGGACCAAGGTGCGACACAAGCCGCAGAGGTCCTCAACATTGCGGAGTCTCGCGAGATCAACAATGGGGACGTGAACGTTCAAAAGGGTCACGTCGAGAACGCGCCGAATCTTGGCATCGACGGCATCACGATGGTCGCCGCGTCAGAAGGATCCGAGATTGATTTGCTGAGGTTGGTGAACCAACTCAAAATTCCCGCGGTGAACAATCACACCAAGGCGGCTTGGAATACGCCGCTCGACAGCGGCCCCTATTACGTAGCGTTTCACGCCCCTCCAAATGTCACTGCGACGCGGGCGCGCTCCGCGCAGGTGTTCGAGAAGCTCGGCGGAAAGGGCAACGTCGTCTATATCGAAGGGATCCTGGGCAATCCAGTCGAGGCGGAGCGCGGACATGGATTCGATCTTGCGCTGAAGGACTACCCCGGAATGAAGTTGGTGGCCCGTCGGCCCGGAGGGTGGAGCCGCACGACGACCGCCCCCGTCATCGCGGACATCCTCACCGCCCACACGGACATCGACGCCGTGATCGTGTCGAACGACGATTCGGCCATTGCGGTGGTCAGCGCGTTGGAACAACGCAAGATGAAAGCTCTTGTCAGCGGTTGCGACGCCATTAAAGAAATGGTGGCCCTGGTCGCTCAAGGACGAGCGTTTAGCACTTTTGCTTACGGCCCGGCTTGGCTTGGCGCCTATTCGACCGTCGTTGTATTCGATTATTTGAATGGGTGGCGCCCGTCGGTGCCCGAGCGAATGATGACTTTTGGCGGGTATATTTTGGACACGGCGGAGGCCGCCAAAAAATATCAAGAAGTCGTCGACGGGCCAAAAACACCCTATGATTTCCTCAAGATGTCCAAGGTTTTGAATCCGAATGATTGGAATCCTCAGAACCTTCTCATTCCGCTTCCGCCAGAAGAGCACTGGTCTTGGCGCGTGCCAAAGCCAAGCAACTACCAGCTGCCAAAAGAATACGCGGAAGCGAAGGAAAAAGGCGAGTTCGAGCGCGTTACAAAACTGTACGCGGATCGCTTCGCGACCGACCCGGTTCAGAGCGTGCGCTCGCTGACAAGCAATGGCGGTCCGATCATTGTAGGTCCTTACTAAGATTTACCAAGGTTCGCGATCATGCTCATGCCTAACCAGGGCTCGGCGGATGCGCCGGCCCTGGAAGTTCGGGACCTCCGTAAGAGTTTCGGGGACAAGTTGGCCCTCGATGGCGTCAGCCTGACTCTTTATAAGGGCGAAGTCGTTGGACTCGTAGGGGAGAATGGCGCGGGCAAGTCGACGCTTTTGAAAGCAATTAGCGGCAATTTGAGACCCGACGCAGGGACGATAATTGTGCGCGGGCGCGCCACCGCTTTCCGCAGCTATCGCGAAGCCACGCGCCAAGGCATCTTCCACATCTACCAGGACTTGGCTCTGGTCCCCACCATGTCGGTCTACGAGAACGTCCTTTTGTCTCATGAGGAGAAATTTAGCCGATTTGGGGTGATCGACAACAAGGCGATGCGAGACAGAACAGCGAGTATGTTTCGTGAATTCGGTCACGGCGGAATCGACGTCTCGCAGAAGGTGCAGAACTTCGATTTTTCCACTCGGCAGGTCATCGAGATCGTCAAAGCCTTCGCGCTGGCCGACCTACTCGGGATAACGACGCCGGTGATGCTGCTCGACGAACCGACCGCGGCCCTAACCGCCGATGAGGTTGGCTTCCTGATGGGTCTCATTGAGAAGACTCGCTCGCGGGCGGCGATTATTTACGTATCCCACCGGCTTTCCGAAGTCATCGCCGTCAGCGATCGCATTTACGTTCTCAAGGATGGCGCGGTCGTCGCCACGATGCCGGCGGCCGGCGTCGCAAAAGACGAGCTCCATGAGCGGATGGTCGGCCGCACCCGTGAGGAATTCTTCTATCGCGAGCATCTTCAGCAACCGCCCGGCGAGCGCGTTGCGCTCGCCGTAAAAGATTTCTCCCGCCCTGGGTCCTTTGCCGAAATCGACGTCAGCGTGCATGCCGGGGAGATTGTCGGCGTTGCGGGTCTTCTCGGCTCGGGGAAATCCGATTTCGGCCGCGCTTTGGCCGGCGACCTTCCTGGGGCGACAGGTCGAGTCGACATCGCCGGCAAGCTAATGAAGACGCGCTCGGTCAGGGATATGAGCGAGGCCGGATTGGGTTATTTGCCGCCGGACCGTCGGGACAGCGTGATCCCGCCCCTCTCGGTGGCGATCAACATGACGCTAGCGCGGCTTACGCGGCGAACCGAAAGCGTTCTTCTCGACCTCAGGACCGAGATTTCAGACGCGCGAGGACTTATCAAATCCCTGGGCATCAAGACATCGGGCGCCACCGCCCCCGCCGGAACGCTCAGCGGCGGCAACCAGCAGAAAGTAATTCTTGGCCGATGGCTCTTGCGGCAGGCGAAAGTTCTTGTCCTCGACAATCCGACCAACGGCGTCGACGCCGGCGCAAAAGAAGAGATTTACAGCGTTCTTCGAGCAATCGCCGCGAGCGGCGTCGCCATCCTGCTTATCAGCGACGATCTTCTTGAACTCATCGGTTTGAGCAACCGCATTCTCGTGATGCGCGGCGGCTCCATCGTCCAGGAGATCGCGGCGCCGCCAGAGGCGAAACCGCATGAAGTCGATGTCGTTGCTCATATGGTCTGATATTGTTCACGTATGGCGCCGCGTGACAAATGACTCGACGCAGTAAATTGTGGCAACCGGGGGCAAAAGGTCAAATATATGAATAACGTCGCCTCCCCAATTGGGCCCCTCGTCGACACGCCGGCGTTAGGCGCGTCCTTGCGCCGTCGACCGACTCTGGCCGCTCTCGGTCCGTGGCTGGCCATCATCTGCCTGATCATCGTCTTCTCGCTTCTCAACGGCAATTTCTTCTCCGTCCGGAACGCGATCAATATTTTGCAGCAGGCCGCCGTACTGGTCGTGCTCAGCCTTGGCGGCACCTTTGTGATCTTGATGGGAAGCATAGACCTTTCCGTAGGGTCGATCGTGTCGATGGCGGGAATGTGCGCGGCGGTTCTGATCCGTGACTATGGCGAATGGGCGGTGCTTCTGGCGCCTCTCGTTGCGGCCGCTGTCGGCGCCGTCAATGGCGTGTTGTTCGCATACGCGCGACTGCCGTCCTTTTTGACCACCCTTGGAATGCTCTTCGCCGTCAACGGGTTGACTTTGTATTTCTCGCAAGGCACGGCGGTCGGCGTTGCGCCGGATCTTCGGATCGCGTCCATTTTTAACGGCTCCGTCGCAGGAGCCCCGTGCATTGCGCTATGGGCGCTCGTCGTATTGCTCTTCGCCACATTTGCTGCACGGCGGACGAGGTTCGGCCGATACCTCTATGCGATCGGGGGCGGCGAAACCGTCGCTAAACTCTGTGGCGTGCCGGTGGCGCGCTATAAACTCTATGCATTCATTGTCTCAGGGCTGTTGGCCGGCTTCGCGGCGATACTGCTCATGTTGCGAATTAGCGGCAGCGATCCCGCCATGGGCGCTCCACTCCTGCTTCCGGCTATTGCCGCGGTGGTGATGGGCGGAACTCCCCTTACGGGCGGCGTAGGGGGGCCTGACCGCACGCTGCTCGGCGTTCTCATCATCACGATCTTGCAGAACGGGATGAATCTGGCCGACGTGAACCCCTTTCTGCAGGACGTCGTCTTGGGAGGCGGCGTTATCGCCGCCGTCGCCGTCAACATGGATCGAAAAGGGCTTTCTCTCGTCAAATAATTGAGAGCCTGCCCAAACCCTGGCTACCCCCGGTCTCGCGTTGCGCGGCCTTTCTGGGAGAAACAATATGCAAGCGAAATATGACTTTTCAGGCAAGAGCGCGCTGGTCATCGGCGGCACAACCGGCATCGGGCGCGCGACCGCTATCGCCTTTGCCGAAGCGGGCGCTAATCTCTATGTCGCCGGCCTCGGCGTGAGCGACGGTCTCAGTCTGCAACAGGAAATCAAGACCAGCTACCCCAATGTGCAGATGGAATTCGCTGAGCTCGACGTGAGTCGCGCTGAGAGCGTCCGGGTTTTTCATCGGCGCGCCTTCGATCGTTTTGGGCGCATCGACATAGCCTTCAACAATGCGGGCGTTCCAGGGAAGACGGCGCCAATGCACGAACTGAGCGAAGCCGATTTTTACAAGATTATCGACGTCAACCTGAAAGGGATCTTTCTTGGGCTCAAGCATCAAATTCCTCACATGATCGACAACGGGGGCGGCGCCATCGTGAATACGTCGTCGCTCTTCGGCGTCATGGGATATGCCACAACAGCTGTCTATTGCGCGAGCAAGTGGGGTGTGATCGGCCTTACGAATTCCGTCGCCCTGGAAGTCGCCCGCAAGAACATCCGTGTAAACGCGATCGCGCCTGGATCGACAATGACGCCCCTTCTCAAGACCATGTTCGGGGGGGAGCAGGAGGCGAAGAACGTCGTTCTTCCTTCTTTGCCAATGGGGCGCATCGCCGACCCTTCCGAAATTGCGCAGCTCGTCCTCTTCCTTGCGTCGGACGCAGCGTCCTTCATTACAGGACAGGCGGTGGTGATCGACGGCGGCGGGTTTGTCGCGGGCGCCGGCGACTGAAAACCTTGCGTCCGGAGAATTCTTCTTATCCTCAAATGTACGCGCTTCGTTCGGAGCAGTCGGCGTGACGCCTATCGCCACTCGCAAGGCTTTGACCGAACACGTTGAGACTTTTGGCGCAAAAATCCGTGCGAGCATGGCCTCGATGAAGCGATCGTCATCAGCTTAGTAAGCTTTATATAGTCATGCTCCGCCAAATTGTCAGAGTTATTGAAAGAAGGATGGTCGCGGAAACCGCCAGTTGACTCTTGTTCGCCAACCGATGTGCCCCGTAGGGCTTTCTCTCAGCGTTCGCGTTGCTGCGGCCGCTCATGGCTACATGGCGCCGCCTCGGCGCGGATATCGAATTTGCCGCCGCTCTGTCCTAGGATCGAGCTAGCGCCATTAGCGAGCGAACATCGATCGCTTCCTCAAGGCGCCACACCGCCTCGATGATCGCGTCGATATTGCCTCTGGGCGCGCCTTGCCGACCAAGATCGCGAACTTTCGCTTCAATGTCGCGATCGCTCAATGGATATTCCGCGCTGCCTCGCGCATGCAGGATCGTCGCGCTGACGATGCGCCCATCGCGGCGCCTTACGTCGACCCGGGCGGCGCCCCTGGGCAAATCGGACGACAGTTCGGCGCGCACTCGCGACCGAAATTCGCGCACGCGCTCATCGTTGACCGTTTGCGCAGAATATTCGGTCAAACCCGCCGCCCCAAAAATCAAAGCGACCGCTGCGGTGTGATGAATGGACACACGCGCGTCGCGCTCGTTGCGCACCACTCGATCCCCACGAGCAAGGAGCAGGGAATCGCCACTTACCGTAACGGACTCTATCGAGCCGGGGTCGAGTTTATGTTCGCGCCGCAAAGTCAAGCAAGCGTCAACAATTGCATGAAAGACAATGCCGCTCGGATAGGGTTTGTAGGTGTTTTGTAGAAGCTCCCAGCGGTTCCCCAACCCGTCGAGCATCGCAGAAAGATCCGGCGCATCTCCTGACGCCCGCGCCCACCCCAATGGCCCTTCAATCGAGGTTGGCGCGGCCTCATAACCACCCTGCGCCAAAAGCGCAGCGAACAGGCCGTTGCGCGCGGCGTTGCCGACCCCCACATTCTTTGCCGCCGTGGAAAGGTTTTCGACCAAGCCCGCGGATTGACTCGCGGCAATCCCCAGCGCGTTCGCGGTTTCGACAGCGGATAAGCCAAGCAGTTTCGCGCTTGCGGCTGCGGCGCCGAACACTCCGCATGTCGCCGTAATGTGCCAGCCGCGCGCATAATGACCCGGAGAAACGCCGTTACCAATGCGGCATTCCACCTCGGCGCCGACAATGAATGCAAGCAGGACGGCGGAGCCCGAATATCCGTGCTCTTCAGCCAAAGCAAGAACGGCCGGCGCCACCGGCGCTGTGGGGTGGATTACGGTGTTCAGATGTGTGTCGTCATAATCGAGGAGATTCGCGCTCGCAGCATTGATAAAGCTCGCGCTTAATATGTCGAGCCGTTCCGCGCGGCCGATGAGGCTCGCTTGCGCCGGGCCGCAGACGTGGTTCAAGACGCGCACAGCGGTTTCGATCGGCGCCGACTGCGCCGCCCCGAGAGCGCAACCGAAGAAGTTCAACAACGACCTCTTGGCTTCGTGGCGAAGGCCGGGCTCAATATCAGCCCAGGAGGACGTCGCGACAAAGGCGGCCAAGGTGTGACTGGCCGATTCTGGTCGAACTTCGCGAGCCTGTTCGGTGTCCATCAGACCTCCTCGCTGCTTTGGGCTAGTATGAGGTCCGCCCTCATCATTTCCGCCGCCTGCGCACAATTGGAGCGTCGCCGCGACACGAGGTGCGGAGAGGCCTCGCCCTTCCAGCCCGCGCAGACGGAAATGCTCGATGTCGGGACAGCTCTCATTTTCAAGCGCCGAGCCTTCACAGCTCGCCCAAAATTTCTTGCCTCCGCCGATTTCGACAATCGGCGCCGAGAGTTTCATCGTTTGCGATGTCGCTCTTGGGCATAGTCTTGCCTCTGTCGGCGCCAATCCATCGCCCACTTGCGAATACGGCGTCCCGCTGAAAAGCGGAAATCTCGGTCATGTCTTCACTTCACCTTATCTCTAGCCCTCCGGGCCGCGCAGCCCTATTTGGAAAAAGTGGTCGCGGAACCATCTCTTTCTCGCCGCACTCAGGCCATCGCAACGCTTCTCCTTCCAGCCGGACTGCCCCGATTCGACGACCATGCCTCTTGCGGCTGGAAGCCAAAATCCGACTTGCCCCTGCGCTTAGATCGCGATAGTGTGGCATAACTTGATACCGGTATCAAGGAAACGATATCGCTAACGATCGTCGTATCGCCGCGTGTCGGGGCTCTCGCGGAAGCATTGCCAGGGGAGGGCGCAGCAATGCGTTGGCCAGGTTTTTCCAATAAGAAAGTCGTCGACAATCATTTCGACCGGTTGAACACGAACGGGGTGTCCCGCCGTGAATTCGTGTCTCTGATATCGGCTGGAGCTGCGGCCGGCGCTATGGCCTCTTCGCTGGGCTGGGGCTCGGCGGCCGTAGCGGCTCCGAGCGGCAAGATCGCCTAATGTATTTCTCTTCGCGGCTGCAACATTGCCTGACGGTCAGCAAGGCCGTGGAGCACGCCACCGCGGCGCTCGGCATCGCCAGCACGTCGGCCGACGCCGAACTCAACAGCGAGCATCAACTCGATCACTACGAACAGCTCGCCGCGGCCAGCGGCCTGAATGGGGTGATATTCAATGCGCCCGACGGCGGCAACCTCAAGCGCATAGCGAAACTGGCCGGCGAACAGAAAATTTGGCTCGCCAACGTCTGGGCGACGCTGCCTTGGTTCACGCCCTTCGACGCCAGCGAATATTACACCTATTATGCCGATCCCGACGACTGCAACGCGTCGAAGGAAATCACCACCAAACTGCTGACCGAGATCAAGGCGAAGACCGGCAAGGGCGGGAAGATGATCGGGCTCACTGGGATACCCGGCTTCATTACCGATATTCTGCGCACCCGCGGTCGCGACGACGCCATCAAGGCGTTTCCGGAGTTCCAGCTGGTCGACGACCTGCCTGGAAACTTCAACATGGAAGATAGCAACAAGGCCGCCCAGGATCTTCTGACGCGCCATCCGGACGCCCTGGGCATTTACGCGACCAACGACGAGGGGGCGGCCGGAGCTGTAGCGGCCCTCAAGATCCCCGAGATGAAAGCCGGCGAAAACCTGCTGATCGGTTCCGCCGGAGACGGCAATCCTGAAGCGGCCGCCGCTATCAAGCGCGGCGGTGCTCGTCGCCCAGGATCGTCTTCGCAACAGCATCGTCAAGTAAATCTTTTGGCCATCGCGACCCCCCACTGACTTCCAGCGGGAATCGATGGCCCGCACAAAGGAGCTCCCCATGCAGGTTACCTACGATTTTTCTGGCAAGAACGTGTTGCTGATCGGCGGCACCACGGGAATCGGACGCGCGACGGCCTTGGCCTTCGCCAAGGCCGGCGCCAACCTTTTCGTCTCCGGGATCGGCGCCAACGACGGGGCGAGCCTCAAGGACGAGATTCGCAGCGCCACTAAGGTGGAGATCGAGTTCTCGGAAGTGGACGTTCGCAAGGACGAGGCGATGGCGGCGTTGCACAAGCGCGCGTTCGATCGCTTTGGACGCATCGACATCGCCTTCAACAACGCGGGCATTCCCGGCAAGACCGCGCCGGTCCAGGATCTGGACGAGGCCGACTTCTATCAGCTGGTGGACGTCAATCTCAAAGGCATCTTCCTGGGCCTCAAACACCAGGTTCCCCACATGATAGCCCATGGCGGCGGAGCTATCGTAAACACCTCGTCGCTATTCGGCGTGATGGGCTTCGCCACGACCGCCGTTTATTGCGCGACCAAGTGGGGCGTGATCGGCCTCACCAATTCGGTGGCGCTCGAAGTGGCTCGCAAGAACATTAGGGTCAACGCGATCGCGCCCGGCTCGGTGATGACGCCGCTATTGCGCGGCATGTTCGGGAGCGAGCAGAAGGCCAAGGATACGGTGCTGCCGATGATCCCGATGGGCCGGATCAGCGATCCCGCGGAAATCGCCCAGCTCGTGTTGTTTCTGTCTTCCGATGCAGCCTCGTTCATCACCGGCCAAGCCGTCGTAATCGACGGCGGCGGCTTTGTGGCGGGAGCCGGACAGTAATTTTGGGCGGGGTCCGTCGCTAAACCGGCGGCGGCGGGCCTTCCTTCCGCGCGACGACGTCCTTCAACACTGCGGCGAAGACGTGCGTCTTGCGCAGGTCTTCGCTGTAAACCTCGAGCTCGCCTCCGGAGTTGACGACATTGATGTCCGCTTTCTCGACGGCCGACAGCAACACGGGGGCAAGCGCCTTGCGCGCATAAAAGGTTGTCATCGGCGCCGGAGATGAATGGGAGTGCGCGCCGAGGCTGCGGCCGCGGCAAGTCACAAGGGAGAGTAAAGCCGCGCAGATCGACATAATCGCGATTGGCGGGGAAATTAGGCCGTGTTTCGGCGCGGCGCCCCTCAAGCCAGCCCAGCTGTTTGTTTTCCATGGATCGTTTTGCCAGAACGTTCGAAATGATTGTCAGCGTGGCCGAATTGGTTCCGGGCAAAAGCCATGGGCCCGCTCGCCCATTGTGGAAATACCGCGAGCGCCGCCAGGCTGGCGTCAGGCCTTATAGGCCTTGATGGCTTCGCTCGCGATCCGGAATGCTTCGAGCGAGGCAGGCGCGCCGGCATAGATCGCCGCCTGCATCAGAGTTTCATGGGCCTCGGACTCAGCGACGCCATCGCGCGGGGCTCCCCTCACATGCGCCCCGAGTTCATCGCCGCGATTCATGGCGCTGAGCATCGCTATCTTGAGCATGCCACGCGTCTCGAGCGGCAGGCGTTCTCGACCCCATCCTCACCCCCGACAATATTTCGTGACGAGCTCTTGGACCGGACGATTGAAGTCGTCCGCCGCCGCCCAGGATCTTTCGACGTGTTCGGCGCCGAGCGCCTTTTTCCGATTCTCGAATCCTTTGTCGAACATGCTCCTTTCCATCAAATGCAATCCTAATGCTCCGGGGCGCCGTCTCAGGCAACCTTGCTCGTTTGATCCGCGCCCAGAGTGATTTCCACGACCTGCAATCCAGCTGAAGTCAGTCGCGACGGGAACGTGCTTTTCAGCCGATCCTCGTGGACCGGGATTACGAGCTTGTGCTCGCCGCACACGGCCTTCAGCATGGCCGCGCTGGCGAAAATCAGGTTCGACTGACTGCCCACCGCAAGCCCGATCGGTACGATTTGGGGGGCTTCTTTGTCGAGCCCCGTGAGATTGTCGTAGGTGTAAAGGAGATCGCCGGCGAAGATCCAGACATCCTGGCTGTTTCGGGCGCCGTCATTGCGGACCGTCACGTACATCGAGCCGTAAGTGTGCGTGTCGGAAGCCAAGTGTACGTCGATGCCCGGCAGCACGTCTTCGCGGTCGCCATCGATGCAGATCATGCGACCCTGTCTGGCTAGCTCGACCGCCTTGACGATGTCGGCCGGATCGGCGCCGCCGACCAGGAAGCGATATTCGGAACCGAGCGTCAAAGCCCAGACCCACTTATCGATTTCGCGCTGTTGGATATAGAATCTGGCGTTTGGAAAATAATCAATGGCGCCCATGTGATCGAAATGACCATGGGTGATGAAGACGACCGTCACGTCTTCGGGTCGCACGCCACATTCGGCCAGGACTTCGGCCGGACCATGGAAATTCGAAACGCCATACTGCTCTGCCAGAGTCTTGCCGTAGTTTACGTGGTCATAGCCTGTATCGATGAGAATGGTTTCTCCCTTGCCCTTGAGCAGCACATACCCATAGGGCAACTTCCGAGTCCCCTGATATTGTGGACCATAGAGCATGACGCTCAGCGGAAATTTCTCGACGGCGGCATACTCCAGCACCCAAATCGAATAATCGCCCATGAGCGTTCCTTCTCCTCGTCGTTATTTCGATTATGCACAAACTATGCGCCCAGATGTGGGGTGAGCTGCACAACAAGCCTGGCGGAGGTCGACCATTTCGAAGCCTGGCAGCAGCCGAGTCGCGGCCCGCAAGTGATCGGTGGCGAGCCGTAAGCAGCGCACCAAAACCGCTCGCGTCGTCTCGTCGGCCTGAGGTCGCAGACAGTCCGTCAACAGGCCCATTGATCGCTCGACTGCGCCGGCGGCGTCGATCACATGGCGATAATGGTGTTTCGCGCGAGCTGGCACGTGCAGAGCGCCAAGCTCCTCGCGCGTCGAGCGAAAAGCGTCCCCGGCAAGGGCCAGCGGTCCGTCAAGTCTAGGCGCGCCGGGGCCGCGCGTCATGACCAACAAAGAGAATCCCGCCACCTGGGTCAGGATTTGTTGTAACCGATCGTGCAGCGGCCTGCTGTTCACAATATACAGCATTGTGGGGTCAGCGAGCGCGGGACCCTTCTCGAACGGCACGGCTTTGTCCCCCCATGCTGGCCGTAACTCGCCGGAGGTCTTGCGAACGGCGGCGGCGATGTTACATACACGCCTTGAAGTTTTTTATGATAGCGCCGTTTGATACCGATACCAAGAGGAATCTTGCGTCGGAAAACCGCAGATCGTCCACGTCCTTTCGCCCCAGCCGTTTTGTCGCACAAGAACCGATGAGTGGAGCCCGCATGTCGGAGCAGCCGAGACCCTCAAAAAAACGGATCGCCGGCGCTAGCGCCCGTATGCGCGATGTGGCGAAACGGGCGGGCGTTTCCACGATGACGGTGTCCCGAGCTCTCAGCGAACCGAGCAAGGTTTCGGCAGAAATGCGGGAGCGCGTGATCCGTGTCGTGAAAGAGATCGGCTACCTGCCCAATCACCTTGCGCGCAGCTTGTCCTCGACGCGCTCCACCACCGTCGCCCTGATCGTGCCGAGCATCGACAACTCCATCTACACGCAGACCATAAAGGGACTTTCGGACGTTGTCCGGCGTTCAGGCTACCAATTGATGATCGCCGAATGCGGGTATGATCAAGCAGAGGAGGAGGAATTGATCAAAACCTTCCTCGCGCACCGGGTGAGCGGTCTGATCCTGCACAATACCGAGCACAGTGAGCAGGCCGCGGCCATGATCCGTCAGTCGGGCGTGCCAGTCGTGGAGAACGGCAACCTGCCACGCCGCCCGCTCGACATGGCGGTGAGCTATTCAAATCGAGAGGCGGCCCAAGCCATGACGCTTCATCTGGGACGCCTGGGCTACAAGAGAATCGCCTTCGCCAGTCTATTTTCGGTAAACAACGACCGATCGCGTGACCGTCTTGATGGCTATCTGACCGCGCTCGCGCAGTTGGGGCAGACCCCCGATCCACGATTGATGATTGAAACATCCCGCGGCCTGGCCGCAGGCGCCGAGGTTGTGGCGCGCGCGGTTCAAGCTGTGCCCGAGGTCGACGCGCTGTTTTGCGCCGGCGACGTTCTTGCCGCTGGCGCCTTGTTCGAATGCCAAAAGCGGGGATGGGCGGTACCTAATCGCATTGCCATCGCGAGTTTTGACGATGTGGACCTGCTACGGCATGTTTCGCCGGCCGTGACAACCTTACGGCTGCCCCGTTACGATATCGGCGAGCGCTCCGCCCAAATGCTGCTCAGTCGCATCATGGATGGGGCCGAGCACCTTCGGGGCAGCATCGTCGATCTCAAGTTTGAGATCATTCAACGCGACAGCGCCTAGACGGCCCGGCCACGATCGTTCCGCGACCCGGCTCGCTAATCGGCCTTGCAACACATCGCAGTCCAAACTATCATGTTTACGTGTTACCGGTCCCAGACAACGTCGCGCGAATGGCGTCGCGATAACTCATCGAGGAAGCCCGCATTCTCCAACGTCGCTGAAATCGAGCAAATTCCGGATGTGAGCCGGGTGCGGAGACAAGGAAAGCGGCCAATGATTTGTGTCGAAATCCCCAATCGCGAGCCCTGAATAATGAGCGAAGCCATAAGCGCCAGACAATGCAGCACCTCGGATACGCGGGCGAACCGTTCGCTGCAGGGTCGAGTTGCGCTCCTTACGGGATCGACGGGTGGTTTGGGCTTCGCCATGGCGGAGGGACTGGCGCAAGCTGGGTGCAGCGTCATGCTGAACGGGATCGAGGCGCCAGACGCAATTGAATCAAAGCGCGACGAACTCGAGCAGCGAAGCGGAGTTCGAGTGGCTTATCATCAGGCGAGCGTCGCGGAAGTGAGTGGCGTCGAGGGGCTTGTCAGGGCGGCTCTGGCGCAGTTTGGCGCCATCGACGTGCTCGTGAACAACGCTGTCGTGCGCCATTTCTCGCCCGTCGTGGATTTTCCGACAGAGCACTGGGACGCGGCGCTCGCGGTTAACCTATCGGCGGCTTTTCATGCCATCCGGCTGGCGCTGCCGCACATGCGCAAGCGCAACTTCGGGCGCATCTTCAATATGACGTCCGTTTACGGTTTGCGCGCGACAATCAACCGCGTCGATTATGTGACGACCAAATCTGCGCTGCTTGGGCTCACCCGCGCCGTGGCGCTCGAAAACCTCGATTACGACGTGACCTGCCATGGCATCTGTCCCGGCTCGGTCCTGACGCCGGGAACGGAAGGTCGGGTGCACCAACTCATGGCGGACGAAGATTTGTTGCGCGAAGCGGCCGAGCGCCTGTTTCTTCGCGGCAAACAGCCCGGCGGCCGCTTCATTCCTGTTCAAAGCGTTACCGACCTACTCATCTTTCTGTGCGGTCCCATTGCCCGCGACATGACCGGAGCGATCTTGCCGGTCGAAGCGGGCTGGCTGGCCAGCTGATTTCGTTGGACGACAACATTCGGGAGAAACGATCATGGCAACAGCGTCGCCACTCGGGTTCATTGGGCTCGGATCCATGGGCAGCGTCATGGCGGCCCGCCTGATTGACGCGGGCTACGCCCTCGTAATCTACGACACCAATCACGCCGCGATGGAGGCTCTTTCGCGTGACAAGGCGACTATCGCGAAGAACCCTGCCGAAGTCGCCGACCGGGCCGAGATTATTCTGGTCAGTCTGCCGACCCCTGATGTGGTGCGAAATGTCGCAACTGGCGCCGATGGCGTGATGAAGGGCCGCAAAGCGCGAATCTTTATCGATCTGTCGACGACGGGCCCGCGGGTCTCCAGCGAAGTGGCGGCAACCTTGGCCGAAGCCAAGATCACGCTCGTCGACGCTCCTGTCAGCGGCGGCCGCGGCGGGGCCATCAAGGGAACCCTTGCGGTCATGGCGGCCGCGCCGCGTACGGCGTTCAACGAGGTGGAATCCATCCTAAAAGTGTTCGGCAAGGTGTTCTATGTCGGCGAAAAGGCCGGCCTCGCCCAGACGATGAAGCTCGTCAACAATATGATGTCCGTCACGGCGCTCGCGATCACCTCGGAAGGGATGGTCATGGGGGTGAAGGCAGGCCTGGACCCGTCGGTGATGCTGGACGTCATCAACGCAAGCAGCGGCCGCAACAGCGCCACCACCGACAAGTTTCCGCGCGCTGTGCTGCCGCGCACTTTCGATTTCGGTTTCGCCATAGGGCTGTCGATGAAGGATATCCGGCTTTGTCTTCAGGAAGCTGACGCAATGGGGGTTCCCATGCCGGTCGGCTCGGTCGTGCAGCAAGTCCTGTCGATCACCAACGCACAATACGGCCCGCAATCGGACCTCACCTCGATCTGCAAGACAGTTGAACAATGGGGCGGGGCCGAAGTGAAGGCGCAGGCGGTCAAATCTTGAGAGAGCGACCCTAAACGGCTCCGGACATGCACGGGGCGACGAGGCCCTGGCCGAAATGGAGGAAGGTGATTTGAGCGACATCTACGACCTATTTGCGATCCGCTACGGACATCACGAACGAACGGCTTCGCACAATTTCATCGGCGGCGATCCGCACGATGGTCCGATGCCGCTCGATTATTTCGTCTGGGCCATAGTCGGCGAGAAACGCCGATTCGTTTTCGATACGGGCTTCGATGCGGGCATGGCTGCGAAGAGGGACCGAACGATGCTGCGGCCCGTCGGCGAAGGATTGCGGATGATCGGCCTCGACCCCGACAGCGTCGAGGACGTGATCCTCTCGCATCTGCACTTCGATCACTGCGGCAATCATACCTTGTTTCCCAAGGCGCGCTACCATCTGCAGGACACCGAAATGGCCTATTGCACCGGCCGCTGCATGTGCCATCGCGCGCTGCGGGCGCCGTTCGAGGCCGAGGATGTGACCGATATGGTCGGCAAGGTCTTCGCCGGTCGGGTGACGTTCCACGACGGCTCATCCGAGATCGCCCCCAACCTCACCGTGCACAAGGTGGGCGGACATTCGAAAGGTCTGCAGATCGTGCGCGTTCTGACCCGCCGCGGCTGGGTCGTGCTCGGATCAGATGCGTCTCACTTTTACGCCAATTTCGAGCAGGAACGGCCCTTTCCTGTGTTGGAAAGCGTGACCGACATGCTCGAAGGCTTCGACACCATGAGGCGGCTCGCCTCATCAAGCCAGCATGTCATTCCGGGACATGATCCTGAAGTTCTGCGTCGCTATCCGGCCGCGCTTCCCGGGGTGAACGATATTGTTCGGCTCGACGCCGATCCAGTCGCGAGCGATTGAATCATGGCTGAGCCTCGCTCGAAACGCTGCGCCCCTGTCGCGGCTCCGGCGGCGCTCGTACCCGCGGCATGAGCCGCGGCCGTTTCCCTAATGTCGGGCAAAATGTCGCGACATGCGCCGCGAATGGAGGTTCGAATGTTTGTCTTGCGATCGTCGCCCGCTTCGCCTTTCGGCCGTAAAGTCAGGATCGCCGCGGCGATCCTCGGCCTGAGCGAGAAGATCGAAGTCGTCGCGGCCGACACCAACGATGCCAACGATCCGCTGCGGCGGCAAAACCCGCTCGGCAAGATTCCCTCGCTGATTCGCGAGGACGGCGAAGCGATTTTCGATAGCCGCGTCATTCTCGAATATCTCGATTGGGTCGCGGGCGCATGCGCGCTCTTCCCGAGCGATCCGGCGGCGCGCTTCAAGGCTCTGACGCTTCAGGCCTTGGGCGACGGAATCATGGACGCCGCGATTTTGCAGATCTACGAACAGCGCTTTCGCGACGCGGCGATGCGATCGGCCAAGTGGCTCGATCATCAAGCCGGCAAGGTGGCGCGGGCGCTCGCGGCGCTGGAAGCGCGCCCGCCCGAGGCTTCGGCGCGCCACGCCGGCGCGATCGCCTTGGCCTGCGCCCTCGGCTATCTCGATCTGCGCTTCGAGGGGCTCTGGCGCTCCGATCATCCCCGCCTCGTGGCCTGGCTCGAGGCCTTTTCGGCCGGGGTTCCCGCCTTCGAGGCGACGCGCTTCCGCGGATGACGGCGCCCATCCGGCGAATGCCGCGGCGTGGGACTCGGACGATTATCAGGCGGCATGATAGCTTGGTTGTGAACGAGTGGGGGCGGCTTCCGGTGGCCGAGGCTTTCATCGAGTGCCGTTTTGAGCTTGGCGAAGCGTCCGAAGTCGTCGTCCGGTTTAGCCTCCGGTAAGATCCGAACTGGCCTGAGGGGAGGCGCGGTGAACTGCGCTGGCTCGGCTCCGAGGACCTGGGCTTGCCAGCGACCGGCTCCTCGTGAACCGGCGAGGGGTCTCAGAGCCGATCGGCGCGCTAACGATATGATTTGATCGGCTGCGACGGGAGTCAACTCGCGGACCCGATTCACACCCAGCGGATCGCGGGCGCTCTGGGCGCATGTCGGACGCACGCCTCCCCGCTTCATTTCTGCTCGGGAATGCAATCAGCAATCAAGGTACTGACGTCTTCAAGAGTTTCCAGGGCCCAGCAGGCGGCTATGGCGGCGTCCATCTGCAAGGGCGAAATCACGGTGGCCTGATCGCGGAACTTGACTTCCAGTTGCGCATCGCTCAGCGGGCGCTTCAAATTGCCAAGCGATCCCTCGAGCGTCATCGTCACTTCGCGACCATCCTTGAGGCGCACTGCGGCAACGACGCTGTCTTCCATAACAGATGGATCGCCGAGCGCCTCGGTGGTTTCGCGAATGGTCTTCAACTCGGGATCGTTCACGGCCTCGTCGGTAAATTCGGCAAGCCCACCCTTGCCTCGGCCGAGGCCGATGGCGGCGGCGTGATAGATGGAGAACTTGCCTTCGAGGCCAAAGTTGATGAATTTTTTGTCGCACAAGTCCTTCACGAGGGGGGCGACGCGCAATTCCACTCCAGCAATCAGATCGGCGGTCAGGTTATGCTTCTCGCGCAGCTGGATGCAGGCGTCGATGGTGGGATGAATGACAATGCCGCTCGGGTAAGGCTTGTAAGCATTTTCACGCAAATCGAAATCCGCGCCCAAGCGATCGACGACCTTGTCGAGGTCATATTTCACCGCTGTGACGGCCGCGAACCCGCGGGGGCCTTCGAGTGGAAAGTGGCCGCTTGTGAATCCGCGCTCCGCCAGCAGCGCCGCCATATAGCCGCTTTGGGCTGAACGGCCGGGATGAAAGCCCTTGCCCATGGAGCCGAACATTTCGCGGAGTCCGGCTGCCTGCGTCGCCGCAAGGCCGATGGCGCAGGTCATGCGCTCCGCATCGAGGCCGATTAGTTTGCCGACGGCCACCGCCGCGCCGAATACGCCTATCGAGCCCGTGCTATGCCAGCCCACATCATAGTGGGCGGGATAGGTGGCGTTGCCGATCCGTGAGACGACCTCGAAGCCTAGAATGAAAGCATGTAGAAAATCCGGGCCGCTCACTTTATTTACGCTAGCGTAGGCGAAAAGGGCCGAAGCCACCGGGGAGCTGGCGTGGATGTAATTCTTCGGCAGCGTGTCGTCGTAATCATGCACGTGCGAGCTAATGCCGTTTAGCAATGAGGCGAATAGCGGATCGAAGCGCTCTCTGCGACCGAGCACGCTGCAAGTGGGAGGCCCAGCATAGGGGCCAAGCGCGCCGATGGCTATGTCCATGGCCGGATGCTCGGCGCCGCCGAGCGCGCAGCCGACGATGTTCACTAAGGCGCGCTTCGCCTCGTGCCGCACGTCCTGCGGGATGGCTTCCACTCGGCTCTCAAGAATGTATTTCACCAGTTGCGCGGTAACTGTCATGTGCTCAAGATCCCCTATTATCACATAGGCCGAATGCGGCTCGTTGACCGGCGGAAGCGCCATTTGCTGGCGATTTCGTTCGCTTAGAGAACGTCCGAAGCCGATGCGACCGTTCGCACGGGGTCATTGGCCTTGCTGTCGAGATCGAGGTCGGCGAGCGTCACGCTCGATCGCGCCACTTCTGGGAACCCTGACTCTGCGAGGGAACCTGCCCATCGGGCCTGATCATTTGGAGAGCCGCCGTCGCAGCAGCCTCGATATGATCGATGCAGCACTTTTCGGCGGCGACCGGGTCGCCGCGTTCGATCGCCTCGACGATCGCCGTCACTTCCTTCAGGCTCATATTGATGCGCCCGGGCTGCGACATTGACGTCGTGCGAAGGACGGTAATCCGGTCATGCAACGGACGCAGCATATTCGCGATGAACGTATTGTGGCATCCAGTCATCAACACCGCATAGAACTTTGTCTTTGCAGCGAGCAGCTCCCCCATGTCCATCGCTGCGGCCGCCGCCTTCAGTCTTGCGACGGCGTCCTTTAGATCGCGGACCGTTTCTGGATCGCGGAGTCGCGCGCATTCTCGACCGGCGAAACCTTCGAGAAGCGCCCGGGCGCGATAGAGCTGTTCGGCCTCTTCGAACGTAAGGGTGCTGACGACTGGCCAACGATGAGGAACCATCGTGACCAAGCCTTCCGCCTCGAGCCAGCGCATCGCCTCCCTGATGGATGCGCGGCTAACGCCTGTCATTTCGCACAACTCTCGTTCGACCAAGCGTTGGCCCTGCACGAGCGTGCCGCTAATGATTGCGTCGCGAAGTTTTTGGCGCACGATAGAGCGGACGGTTGGAACATCGCCAATCTGAAGGCTTGGTAGCTTGTCGCGCCGCGTGCTCATCGTTTGCTTTCCCGTCGATAGCCTCATGTTCGCGTCTATCAGAAACGATTCACCGGAAGAATGACTATCTCCGCGATCTGAACGTGCGGCGGCTGATCGAGCGCGAAGACGATCGCCCTGGCGACGTCGGCCGGATCAAGAGCGAGCTTGAATTGATCGAAATATCCTTTTTCTTTCGCGGCATCTCCCCGATAACGCGTGATGATGATGTTGGTGCGCGTTAGGCCAGGCAGCATCTCGGTGATGCGTATGCCGGTCTCCGCCAGTTCGCCGCGAAGCGTCTCGGTGAACATGTGTAGGCCAGCTTTGCTGGTGCTGTAGGCCGCCATATCGGGAATGATCCGGACCGCATTGATCGATGTCATGTTCACTATATGCCCAGTATTCCGCTTTACCATGTCGGGGAGCACGTTGTGGGTGACGCGCATGGAGCCGATCAAATTGGTCTCGATGATTGCGGCCCAGTCATCGATTGAACCTTTTTCGAAGGCCGTTCGGCCGCCGATGTCGTGCCCCGCATTGTTGATCAGAATATCGACCGGCTTGAATGTGGCAGGGACCAGGTCCAGCAGACGATCCACCTTGGCTCGGTCCGAAATGTCCAGAACGATGGAGCAGGTTTTGTCGCCGAGTTCGGACTGCAAGGATTCCAGCGCGATCTTATCGCGATCGACAAGAATGACCCGGCGGCCGCTGTCGAGCAGTGCGCGCGCCGTAGCCCGACCCATGCCGCCGGCGGCTCCCGTGAGAAGCGCAGTCAGTCCTTGAAAGTCAGTCATCGTCTTCTCCATTGCCGTAGATCCATCTGTCTCTTCGCAGCGCCGACCATCCTCCATCTATCCGAAAGATCGCCCCGTAATGTTGCCGCCGCCCGAGCTGCACAGAACGGCGGCCATGGCCCAACGCTCGACAATGAAACGAAGCGCCGCTGGGTTGGCGCGTCGGAAGATAGCGACGGCTTGCCTCTTCACCCGATATACTCTCGCTGTCCGCCAGCTTGGCGATGCGCGCCTCTATGGCGGGGGTCGGCGATGTCCCAGGGCAAAGCGTTGCAAGTTATGCCGGATGTGGCGCCGATGGGGTCGTCATTGTCGTCTCCTTAGGAGGTCATTTTGCCTGATCGAGTTCGGCGAAGACTTCCTTCGCATTGCGAAACGCGTCGACCCCAGCCGGCACGCCGCAATAGATCGCCACTTGCAGGAAAACCTCGCGGATCTCTTCCCGGCTCGCGCCATTGCGCAAAGCTCCTCGGACATGCGTCTTGAGCTCATGCGGTCGGTTTAGAGCGCAGAGCATCGCAAGATTGAGAAAGCTGCGCGTCTTGTGCGACAGCCCTTCTCGGCCCCAGACGGCGCCCCAGCAATATTCGGTCGTGAGGTCCTGCATCGGGCGATTGAATTCGTCCGCCGTCGCGATCGCCTTGTCGACGAAAGCGTCCCCCAGCACCTTCTTGCGGATTGTCAGGCCGCGATCATACGTTTCCTTATCCATGATGATCCCCTTCTCAAGGTTGAAATCAGCGCATCAGGCCTTCTTCGGCCAGAAAGGTTTGGCGAGAGCGAGTTCCGGCGGAAACACAGTCACGGGGATGCCGTCCTGCCATTGCACGATCGTCATGCCGGCGCCGACGCGACGTCCCATGCTGTCGAATTTGATTTCCCCTAGCGGGTAGTATTTCGAAGGCCCGGCATCCATGCTTCGCAAAGCGTCTGCGACCGCGATGCGATCGGCTTTTCCCGCCTTCTCGAGGGCATCCTTGATGACCCACATGTCGCCATAGGTCGAAATGGCGTTCTGCGTCATCCACGGCTCGTTATATCGCGTTTTGAGCTCCGCCATCAGCGCTTCGTCACCCTTCGACCCCCAGCTTCCGACGCAGGTCAAAACGCCCTGCAGGAGATCGGCGCTGACGGTCTGGAGCATGTCGGGCTCCGCGACGGCGATGCCAAAGGAGATCGTCGGAATGCGTCCCTGGCCGAGGCCGAACTCGTTCATCTTCTCCAACATCAGCTTTGCGTCGGAGATCACCGTCGGCAGGAAGAACAGAAGATCGGGCTTGGCCGAACGGACTCGCTGGACGAGGGAGGTCGCATCGGCGAGCGGTGGCGTGAAGGTCTCGTCGACGACGAGCTGCAAGCCGTTCTTGGCCAGGAGTCCTTCCCGCATCGGCTTGACCGAAGCGACCGACGCGCCGGTATTGTCGGTGATGATCGCGACCGTCTTCGGCGGAGCGCCCGAGGCGGCGTTGGCGAGCTGGAGAATCTGCGGCAACGCCTGTTCGGCCTGGGACTTTGCCGTCGCCGAGGTCTGGAACACGAATTTGAAGCCGCGTTCGGTGATGAGGTCCGAATAGGATAGGGTGAGGACTGGCAGGCTGGCGCGCTCCGTCACTTCGGTGACCGCCAGGGTGAAGGAGCTCAAATAAGCCCCGCTCGCCGCAACGAGATCGGGCTCCTGCGCGACCATGCGTTGCGCCGCGTTCTTCGCCTTCTCGACGCTGTCGCCCGAATCGAACACGATGAGCTTCAGCTTGGCGCCGCCGAGCGCCGTGACCCCGCCAGCTGCGTTGATGTGGTCGATCGCCATTTCGGCGCCCTCGCGCATGACAGTGCCCGGCCGCGCGTACATGCCCGAAATCGGCACGAGCAGACCCACCTTGATCTCGGCCTGCTGCGCAAATGCGCGCGGAGCCGCGAGGCCAACCGCCATTCCCGCCAACACGCTTCTCCGGGTCAGTCTTCCCTTGTTGATCAATTGCATCCGCTCCTCCTCGTTGTTCATTGCCGTCACATCGCTTTATCTGCGAAACGATCATGTAGGCTTCGGCCAGAAGGGCTTGGCCAAAGCAAGTTCGTCCGGATAAACCGTCACTGGCACCCCCTTCTGCCATTGCACGATGACGACGCCGGCTCCGACACGCCGCCCCTTCTCATCGAATTTCAAAATGCCGCCCGGGTAATATTTCGAAGGCCCGGCATCAAGGGCGCGTAGCGCCTCGGCCACGGCAAGACGATCGGCCTTGCCGGATTTCTCGAGCGCCTCCTTGATCAGCCACATGTCGCCATAGGTGGAGATGGCGTTCTGCGTCATCCACGGCTCTTTGTACTTGGCCTTGAGTTCCGCGATCAGATCCTCCTGGCCCTTCGATCCCCAGTTCGCGACGATCGTCATGATGCCTTCCACGACCTCCGCGTTCACGCTCTGGAGCATGTCGGGTTCGGCGATGGTGATGCTGAAGGAGACGGTCGGCAGCTTGCCCTGGCCGAGACCGAATTCATTGATCTTCTCGAGGCCGAGCTTTGCGTCCGATACGGCATTCGGCATGAAGAGCAGCAGATCCGGGCGCGCCGAACGCACCTTCTGGATCATCGAGGTCGCGTCGGAAAGCGGCGGCGTCCAGACTTCCTCCACGACGAGCTTGAGGTCGAGCTGAGAGAAGAGCTTCTCCTTGAGCGCTTTGGCCGTCGCCACGGAGGTGCCGGTATTGTCCATCAGCATCGCCACGGTCTTCGGCCGTTTGCCAGAGGCGGTCTCGGCGAGCTTCATGAGCTGAGGCAAGCCGATTTCGGACTGGACGCTCGCCGTCGCGGCGGTCTGGAAAATGAACTTGAAGCCCCGATCGGTGAGGAGGTCCGAATAGGACAAGGTCAGGACCGGCAGCTCGGCGCGCTCGGTCACTTCCGTCACCGCGAGCGTGAACGAGGAGAGATAGGCGCCGCTCGCGGCCACGAGATCCGTTTCCTGCGCAACCATGCGCTGCGCGGCGTTCTTCGCCTTCTCGGTGGTGTCGCCGCAGTCGATCGGCACGAGCTTGAGCTTGGCGCCGCCGAGCGCCTTGACGCCGCCAGCCGCGTTGACATGCGCGACGCCCATTTCGGCGCCCATCTTCATGACCTGTCCCGGCCGCGTATAAATGCCGGATAGCGGTACGATCAGGCCGACTTTGACCTCCTTTGCTTCTTGAGCCCTCGCGCTCGTCATCAGTCCGAGCGCCGCGACGCTCGCAATGGCCGTCCTGCGTGTCATGGCGCTTTTCGATGTCTCGTTCATGCTGGACGCTCCCTTTTGTCGCCCTCTCACCGCCCGCCCGCATCGCTTGCTCGTCGATGCAGCCGTCGGTTCACATTCCCAGATAAGCCTGCCTCACTCGGTCATCCGCCCGCAAAGTCTCGTTGCTGCCCTCGAGCACGACGCGTCCGGCCTCGAGGACGTAGCCGTGGTCGGCCGACTCGAGCGCCTCGGCGACGCGCTGTTCGACAAGCAGTATCGTCAGGGCGGATTGCCGCCTGATTTCGATGAGGCGTTCGAAGATGAAGTCCGCCGTCGACGGAGCCAGTCCCATAGAGGGCTCGTCGAGCATGAGCAGCCGCGGCGACGAGGCGAGGGCGCGTCCAATCGCGAGCATCTGCTGCTGGCCGCCCGACATCGTGCCTGCGAACTGAGCCCGGCGCTCGGCGAGAACGGGTAGCAATTCGAAGATTTTCTCGATGTTTTGCTTCCAATCGCGGCGGCCTGCCGGAGTTACGGCGCCCATTTCGAGATTTTCCATGACGGACAGCGACGGGAAGACTTGACGGCCCTCCGGGACGTGCGCGATGCCCAGATGCGCACGTCGACTTGCAGGAACTGAAAGCAGGTCGCGGCCCTCGAAGGCGATCGATCCGGCGCTCGGCTGCACGATGCCGGATATGGTCTTAAACAGCGTCGTCTTGCCGGCGCCGTTCGGTCCGACGATCGCAACGAACTGTCCGGCCCCGACCTTTATCGACACGTCTTTCAGGACCGGTATAGCCGAATAGCCGGCGCTGAGCCCCTCAATGCTGAGCATGGGCCATCCATTTCTTGCCGAGATAGGCCTCGATGACTTTGGGATTGCGGGTCACTTCGTCCGGGATGCCGGCAACAAGGACCGCGCCATGGTCGAGAACAAGGAAGCTGTGCACGAGGCGGACCATCGCCTGCATCGTATGTTCAATGATCGCTATGGTGATGTCTTCCCGGGCGAGCCTCTGAATGACCGCGACGACCTCGTCCACCTCGCCATGGCCGAGGCCGGCAAGAGTCTCGTCGAGGAGCAGGATGCGCGGCTGGCCGGCCAGCGCGCGCGCCAGCTCCATCAGGCGGAGTTCTTTAGTCGTCAGTTCCCCGGCGATCCTGTCCGCAATATGCGACAGGCCGACCCTCTCGATAGCATCGGCCGCCAACCGTCTTGCGTCGACGTCCGTCTTGGAAGCGACATAGGCCCCGACGATGACGTTTTCCGAAATCGACATGCGGAGGAAGGGGCGCATGATCTGAAAGGTCCGGCCAACGCCCGCTTTGCAAAATTCGTGAGGCTTGAGCCCGATCATTTCGCGCCCGTTGATGATGATCTCGCCGCAATTGGGTTTGAGGAAGCCATTGAGCAGATTGAAAAAGGTGGTCTTGCCGGCGCCATTTGGGCCAATAATTCCAAGGATGCTGTTCTTGTGAAGTTTCAGGCTGACATCTTGGACCGCTTTCAAGCCGCCGAAGGAGCGGGAGACGCCGCGCACCTCCATGACAACCTCTTGCGAGATGGGTTCATCGAGCTGAGGAGCCCTCACCGGCGAAGCCGGATGCAATTCTTGAAGCGTCGGCGGATTTTCCGTCTCGGTCCCTAACGCTGAGGCAACGGGTCGCTTGGCCTTGACCAGATCGCGAAACTTCCAAAACAGGCCTTCCGGCGCGAGCAGGATAACGACGACTATGGCCATGCCGAAAATGACGCCTTCGACACCAGGGAAGTAGCTGCCGATTTCGGCATGCAGGGTCTCGGCGAGCGGGATCAGGATCGCGGCGCCGATCACCGGTCCCCAGACCGTCCCGACGCCGCCGAACATGGCGACGGTCAACGCCTGCGCGGAGACCAGCATTCCGAAGACAGATTGCGGCGTTACGACGAGGAGGACGATGGCGTAGAAGCCGCCGATTGCTCCCGCGACGGCGCCGCTTAGGGTGATGGCCTTGAGCTTCCACGCGAGCGTATTGATCCCGGCAGCTTCGGCGGCGGCCTCGTTCTGCTTAATGGCTCGAAGCGCCATGCCGAAGCGGGACCGCTCTATATATTGGGTCAGCAGGACCGTCGCGACGAGTAGAGCGAGAGCGAGCAAGGTGTAGATGCGCGGGTCGGAGAATTGCATGTAGGCGAAGGCATTGTCGCGCTTGATGGGAACCGTGACCTCCTGGTAGCCGAGCCACTCGAACACGTAGAGAATGGCGAGCGGATAGGCCAGCATCGCGAGGGCGAAGTAATGCCCCTGCAGCCGAAAGGTCGGAAAGCCGACGAGGAGACCGGCAATGCCGCCGATCAAGGCCGCAATTGGGATCAGGAGCCAGGGCGTAAGGTCGAAATAGATCTGTCCCAGCGCGGTCGCATAGGCGCCGAGGCCGAAAAACGCCGCGTGGCCGAAGGAGATCAGACCCGTATATCCGCTGAGGATGTTCCAGGAGAGGCCGAAGACCGCCCAGACCAAGACGAGGGTCATGATGAGCTGATAATAGGAATTCGTGACGGTCAGGGCGATCACGGCGTAGAGCGCCGCGAAGACGATGATCGCAAGAAGTGGATTGATACGAGACACTTTCAAGTTCTCTCCACCATCCGACCGAAGAAGCCTTGCGGCATGAAGAAGACGACGAGGAGGAAGACGACGAAGATGGCGGCGTTCTGCAGTTGAGTCGGAAGAATTGTCGTCGAAAGCTGCTGCACGAGTCCGATCGTCATGCCGCCCCAGAACGCGCCTATGATGCTGCCCATGCCGCCAAGCACGACGCCCGCATACATGACGATCACATAATCGACGCCGATGAACGGATGGAACGGAATGTTCGTCGCAAGAAGCCCGCCGGCGATTGCCGTCACGCCGCTGCCGAGGGAGAAGGCGACGCGATGCGCCCTATTGACGTCGATGCCCATATAGGTCGCCGCCATCGGATTGTCGGCCGCCGCGCGCAAGGACTTGCCGACGCGCGATCGTGCGATGAACAGCGCCAGCGCGCCGATGGTCGCGATCGCAATGATCGCATCGACGCCGCGCGCCTTGTTGACGAAGACGCTCATGTCGAAGAACGGCCCCAGTTCCCATGCTGCGCTCGAGAGCGGCGTCCGGATCGAGGCTAGGACGGAGCCAAAAACCATCAGACCGCCATTCTGTAAGATCAGGGCGATGCCGAGCGTCAGGATCAGCTGCGCATAGTGGCCCTCACCCTCGAGCTGCGCTGTGCGCGTGCCTGAAACCCGCGATATGAGAGCGAGGTGAATCACGTAGCCGAAGATTGCAAGCACCGGCCCCGCGAGCAGGATCGCAACAAACGGTCCGAACGTGGCGCCAAAGGCGGCCTGGACGCCAAGCGATGTGAACAGATAAAAGGCGGCGTACATGCCGAGCATCATGAAATCGCCCTGCGCGAAGTTGATCACTCGCATGACGCCAAAGATCAATCCCAGGCCCACACACATCAAGCCATAAACGGCGCCCGTCAGAAGGCCGGCGACCAACGCTTGGAGCACCCCTTCAATAAGCGCTGTCGTCAGCATGACGCACCCCCGCAGGTTCGTGCGCTCACCCTCAGAAACCAGCCGATCGGTTCAGGATATTTCAAAGACAGGCGCCCCCGAAAATGTCTTGTTCACGCTCGAACCGAAGCCGGCAAGCGGCAGCTTGCCGCGATCCGCCCTGCGTCCGAGATCGGTTCACAATCTTCCGCCAATCGCTCAAGTTCGCTCGCAGCCTTCCGACCGATAATCGTCGACGCAGCGTCTCTAAATCCGTCCCGGATCTCGTCTGGGCTTGCCGGCGCGACCTCAGCAAAATGTTGACTTCTTTTAGCGCCATCGCGCCTCGAAGCTTTGATTCTGGCCCCCTGCGCCGTCGGGAACGCCGCCGACAAAGCATCGTCCGTTGGAAGCGTGATCATTCGCGCCAAAGTGGCGCTATTCGGATCGTCCAGAAGTCCATAGCTGGAAACTTCTATGGCGCCTCGCGCCAAAGCGGCGGCAACACTCAACTGGATATTCGTCTTCGCTTGAAGGGGCCGCTCGAACGCCCCGGCCCAGTCGCGACTGGGGTCGCTGATCGCCGCTTGCGGAAGCCAGACCTCAATTTTCGAGATCGAAGGGGGATCTCTTAAGTCTTGCGCTATCGCGAGCGCCGCTTGACAGGCCGTCCGCGCGAAATTGCAAGCTGACGCTGCCTTATTGTGGACCGCCACGATCTCCGGCCGACCACCTTGAAACAATGCGATCGTTGCATCGGCAGGACGGCGGCGAATAGCGACAAATAGGGCGCCCTCGCCATCGAGGATTGTTTCCGAACCGTAAGCTCCGCCTTCAGCAAGCTCGATCGCAGCAATGGCGTTCCGCGCGGCAAATCCTGGATCGAGATACATTCCGCTGCCGCCGTCACGTGGCCGTTCGTTCAGGCCGGACGAAGCATGCGCCGCGAGCGGCGAGCGCCTTGGTTGCCTCCCTCCGTGCGCCGAAGATCGAACGTTGGAATCCGGCATCGAGGACGCGCCCCGCCATAGGTTCGCCCATCCTGCCGATCCCGACGAAACCAAGCGGTCGCGCCGGCATGAAATCCTCCCTCTCGCAAGCCTTCGATGGCTTTTTTCGCTGAATGCCAAAATTAAGCTGGACGGACATTGCACATTGTCTGCTAATCTGTCAACATGATAATTGGCGTGAGCAAGCGGTCTGGAAATTGGCTCAAGCTGAAGTGACAAGTGTCATGGGAGTGATCGGGAAAAATGAACCAGGACAAAATGCCGGGTTCGGTTAGCGAAAGACTTGGGAACCTCGTTCCCGTCGCCTCATGGGAAGACGCTTTCGCCTCCATCGACGAGACAAGCGGCTCGACAAGGCATTTGTTTGTGACGGCCTGCCACGTGAATTTCAATCTTAAACTCACGCTCCGACGCGGCAATGCCACTGGGCAATTCGACCCTTACATTTCGGGCGCCGCGGCCGAAGTGAGCTTTGATCCGCGCTCCGGCAAAAATCTCCCAAAGACCTCGGTTCAGGGTCGGGGCTGCCTCGACAAGCGACCAAGCGACGTCGACGCCAAAGATGAGGCAGGGGAAATCGCGCAACTGCGGGCCCCGAGGCGGTCGACGCTCGAATCGAGCGAGACTCGAACTGCGCCGCAGTCAAGGCAATTGCCCCATTGCTTTGCGCAACAGCCTAACAATCAATGATTCCAATTTTGAACGGAAGAAAGGAAAGACGATGACAGAGGAAAGCCTTTTCGAGAAAGGTCTCAAGGTTCGCAAAGAAGTCCTAGGCGAAGCCTATGTCAACAAGTCCATTGCCGGCGCGGATGAATTCACACGCACCATGGCTGAATGGTCAACGGAATTCTGCTGGGGCGCCTTGTGGACACGGCCCGGCGTCGACCGTCGCACGCGGAGCATCGTCAATCTTTCTATGATCGCCGCCATCAACAGGCCGCATGAGCTGAAGCTTCACGTCAAGGCGGCTTTAAAAAACGGCCTGACCAAAGACGAGATCAAAGAGATATTTCTGCAGGTCGCCGTGTATTGCGGAGTTCCGGCGGGCATAGACAGTTTCAGGATCGCCCGCGAGGCCTTTAAGGAACTGGACGGCGAGTGACATGAGCGCGCCACTGTGAAGCGGCGAGGGGTCCAAGAGCCGATCGGCGCGCTAACGATGTGATTTGATTGCCTGGGACCGGCTCGACTCGCGGAGCCGAATCACAGACTTCGCGGCGCTCGAGAACTTTCGCGCCTGATGGCGAGAAAACGCGCGGCAGGTTCGGCTATTGAAGCCACCAGAGGACCAAGCGCCTCGAACGCGCGGCATTTCGTGGGAGAAGCAACTATGACGCACGATCTATCGTTCAAGCGTGAGGCCGCCTACGTCAACGGGCGATGGATCGCCGCCGACAGCGGCAAGACATTCGCCGTGACCAATCCCGCCAACGGCGAGACGCTGGGAACGGCGCCCAATTGCGGCAAAGCGGAGACCGCGCGCGCTATCGAAGCGGCCGACGCGGCGTTGCCCGCATGGCGGGCGAAGACGGCCAAGGAGCGCGCCAAGATCCTGCATCGGCTTGCCGACGTCATCGAGCAAAACCTCGAACCGCTCGGCGTGCTGTTGACGATGGAGCAGGGCAAATCCCTGGCCGAGGCCAAGGGTGAAGCGAACTTCTCCGCCGCCTATGTCAGGTGGTTTGCCGAAGAGGCGCAGC
>Ga0187891_1000341_pt1 | contig 47796 bp, 32 predicted proteins | sample June2016WEW_21_4_FD_132990 | JGI IMG/M metagenome (GOLD analysis project Ga0187891, IMG submission 132990) | Peatland microbial communities from SPRUCE experiment site at the Marcell Experimental Forest, Minnesota, USA - June2016WEW_21_40 | ecosystem: Environmental > Terrestrial > Soil >... | reverse complement strand
TGTGACCTCAGCGCCGACTGACGGCAGGGAATTGCCCCGCAGTAGCAGAGAGCAGATTGCCGGGCGCTGTCGCCCTGCAACGGGCATCGCTTGAACAGAGCGGCCGCAGCACTTCGGCTAGCGAGAAGCACCATCCCGATCAGCGTCTGGGAAATCCCGTTCCCTGAAGGTTTGCCTTCCCGAAGGAGCAAAGCCGGGCCGGGAAGTACGGTTCCTTTTTCATCCATGCGGAGGTACGGCAAACCTTAGGGGAGCGCGATGTTGAAACGTCCGGGAAGTGAATTTTCCCGGGCACTGGCGGCGTGCTTAGATCCCGAGGCCCGCCGCCGCATTCTCGCGAAAGATCTCGCCCGAGCGGATATAACGCCGCAAGGTTGCAACCGTCTTGTGACCCGTTTGGCGCATAATGATGAATTCCCGAACGCCATTCATCGCCGCCTGGGTCACGCATCCGGCGCGGAGGGAGTGGCCGCCGAGCGGATCAACATTCATTCCGGCCCGAGCTGCAGCTCTCTTCAGGAGCTTTCCAATGGAGTCTCTGTGCAGGCCGCGTCTCGCGACATGTCCATAGCGGCCAACCGAACGGAAGACTGGGCCATCGGTAATCTTGGCGACGTCCAGCCACTGGCGCAGCGCCAGGACTGGACATGTCTGGGAGCTCGATCCGAAGGGCAGGCCCACCTCGCGTCCGGCGCCCTCCTGGTCCGTTTTCGACTTGCGGACGGTGACGACCACGCCGTCGGTCGAGAATTTCAGATCATATATATGGATACCGGCCAGCTCCGAGCGCCGGAATCCGCCCGCGAATCCTACCAGAACCAGAGCGGAGTCTCGGAGTCCCAGCAGGTCTTCGCGCCGGGCGGCGACGATCCGGCGGATGTCTGCGGAAAGGAGCGGGGCCTTTCCGTGCTGCGCGGCGCCGATGGTGCGGCGGATACCCTTGAGCGTCTCGCCCACGACAAAGTGGCGGGTCGTGGCGGGAGAGTCGGTCAAGCCTGCGGCCTGATGCGCCTTGGTGATTGAGGTGAGACGGCGGGCGATGGTGCCCGATGCCAATGTGGAGGCGCGGTCCGCGATGTAGAGGGCTACGGACTCCGCCGTCGAGGGAAGCGACGGCAACTGGTGTTCGCGGCACCACGACTCGAAGTCGCGCCAGTCATTTCTGTAAGCCTTGAGTGTCGCGGGGGCCTTGGCTGCGGCAACGAAGGTCTTCGCTTTCTGGATCAGCTCTTCAAGGCTGGTTGCTTTAGGGGTAAGAGAATAAATATGGGGTTGCATGGGGGATTTCCTTTCAAGAAGACACAGGTGTGCGGAGTTCCGAGGGGGTAGGAATAGCAGATTTGCAAGCGAGGGCGTTGAATGGGAAGGCTAGGATTTTCCGAGGTGAGATCGATAGTTATGGGAGAGGTAGGCCGGGCGGAGATCCGCTCGGGTGCAAAAGCGAGCAGTCCGCTGCTCCAACTGATGAGGCGAACAACAGGTACTGAACCCCCGTCAGTCTCCCCTTTCCTGATTCACCCGTAAAACCAGTCCTAAGCGGCGGCCATGTGCGCCAAACGTGCGCCGCATTTCTCAACTTATGAGGGAATATGGTCCGCAAGGGCTGACAGGACATCTCGCCTACCCGTGCCTTCGTGCGGCCGATATCTTCCGTCTCGTAGGGGTTTTAGGTCCGTGTCCCGCCGTGGATATGCGGTTTTGCTTCAGTACTATACAATTCGAGCAAACTGACAATAACTCAAAGTGATTGTTGCCAGTAGGACTGGCCATGACAACGGAGTTTCAGGCGGGAACAACAGTTCGTGTGCGGGGAGGGCGCTTCATGGTCCTCAGCGCTGATCTGATCGGACAGACGAACGGCGGACCAATCAAGCGCCTTCGCTTGCGCGGACTCGACGAACCGTTCCGGAACGAGGAGATCTGCGTTCTCCATCCAATCGAAGAAGTTGAACCGGACGACATCCCTGAACTTGACCTTGCCCACCCTGGGCGCGTTGCCCGATTCCAGCTGTTGATGGATTCAAGTCGGCTTGGTCTTGCGCCCGGCGACGACCGTCTGGTGTCATCAACTCGTTCACGGATTGAGTTCGAGCCCTACCAACAGTTCCCTTCTCTTCGCGCGCTGGAATTGCCAAGGCCCCGACTATTGATAGCCGATGACGTTGGTTTGGGCAAGACGATCGAGGCGGGTCTAATCCTGCGTGAATTGAACGCCCGCCGCCGTGCTGCAAGGATTCTGATTGTCTGTCCAGCGTCTATCATCGAGCAGTGGCAGACGGAACTTTCGTCCAAATTTGGCTTCCAATTCAAGATTTTTGACAGCGACGGCGTAGCGGAAGCACGAAGATCCCTCGAAGTAGGAACAAATCCGTGGAGTGCCGAGCCGCGTGTTATCGCCTCAGTCGACTTCATTAAGCGTCGAGAAGGTGCCTTTCGGGAACTGTCGGCGAGCCGTTGGGACGTCATCATTATCGACGAAGCCCACCACCTCGCCTCCGGCAACGACGACGAAATGACCGACCGATTCCGGCTTGCGCGCTGGCTTGCCACGGAGAATACCGGAGCCTTGCTGCTGCTAACGGCCACCCCACACGACGGTTACGATGAAAACTTCAAAGCTTTGCTGTCGCTGCTAGAACCATCCCTTATCGTCCCTGGCCGCGATCTCAAATACGAGCAATACCGACGTCACATGGTCCGCCGGCTCAAGCGACATGTGAGGCTCCAAGACGGATCCCCAAAATTCGTTGAGCGGGAACCGGTACAAGCTCTGGGCGTCCCCTTACCGGCTGAGGAGGCAGCGCTCTAACCAACTGAGCTACGTCCCCTCTGCAATTTCAATCGCTTAACGCAAATCACAGAATTTACTGTCTTTTCTTACTGTCCACTCCTTCGCCTGTTTCCATATTCTCCACCGGATATAACCGAATCCCGGGATTAATGGACAGTATGGACAGTAAGCCAAAGCCCAAATTCTGTGTCCACAGACAAGCGAGAGAATGCCGCGAAGTTTGTCACCACTCCGTTGCTCAAATTGTACCAAACGAATCGGCCTAGCGAGGCTGGTCGCCCAGAAGGCTGTCGAACTTCGCGAGAACGTGGCCTGCCCGGCAAATTCTGTGCCAGTCGTAGTGAGTCAAAATGCAATGCGTGCAAGCGGCCTGCACCTCGAGAGCAACTTCAAGATCCGCTGCAGGAACAGTAGCAAAATACTGTGTGATGTTCTGCTGTGTATCTGCGTTGCTCGCGCCTCCGAGCTGCGCATAAATGGCAGACGTCTAATCTGCCGTCAAACCCGCGCATCCGCGAAACGCCATATGCTCCTGCGCATGGGCCATGCCCGGAAACCCTGGCGGCGTCTCATCGCCGCCGACCAGGAAATTCGTCTCCACCGTGACCACCGGAGCCAGCGTGTTGCGGAGAATGACAACGCGCATGCCGTTGGGAAGAGTGGCTCGCACACCTTTCGTCTGCTCTTGAGCGGAGGCCGATTGTCCACATATCCCGAAGGAGGCGAAAAAGAGCACCAGAGATACAACGTACTTTGCATTCACTTTGATGTTCTCCAGACCCATCTGCGATGGCAGACACAATGCTTGAGTAATTAGCCGAGTTCTTTTTTCGGGCAGCCTGTGTTGTTCACTTGTTCGCCTCGCCGGTGGTTTGGTCTCTGGATTCGACCGGCTTTGATTCCGCCGAGTCCTGCTGACGCAGAAAGATGCTAAGCACAACAAAGACTGCAATTGCCAGGTACTCTGCCTGCCAGGTTTGCAGCATGCAGGTCAGTGGATGACATCTAAGACCTTGCAAAACAGCCTAAATCCGATAAACAGAGCGCAGATAGAGCGCGCTTTCGCGACCCCCGTGCTGTAGGTTTTCCGCCTGATTTCGCGCAATTCTTTGGGGTCTCAGCTAACCGGTCCCGATCTTCTCAGCCAGCGGCAACCGGATATTCCCGGTTTTTGACCCGCCCCGAAAAACTTCGATGCTTGAATTCCAGGCAGACTTAGCATTTGCCTGCACAGAGATCCTGAAATGTAGTGCAAATGCAGTACAACTGGCAACAGCAGGGCGGAGCAGCCTCTTAGAATCAATAGGATAGAAAAAGTTGGTAGCGCTACCGGGAATCTTTGCTCGCCCGTCCCGGATTTCTCATCAATAATGGAAAAATTTCACCAAGTCAATAGGTTGCGCGTCGACGGTCGATTTTAGAAAATCCAGTATCAATGGGAGATTTTTAGATGGTTTTTCGTGAAATGTAGTACAAAATCCCGTGACGGTTGGACCCGCTTTTGTACATGCGCCGCACTTGTTGCCGTCCCTTAGGCATGACTCGACCTTAAATCCCGTCTCGAGTTGTCGAGTCTGATTGAGGACAAACCAGCCGAAACCACACCGAAGCGGCGAAAGCTCGAGGCCTTGATCCGCTACGAGCATCTTACGAGAAGAGTCTCGACAATCACCCGTGGGTTGGAATTGCTGAATCGAGAAGACTCGGCATTGCGTGGGCTTTTCGGTTTAGGCCAAGATGGCGAGCAGCGTGAAAAGCGCCAGTTTTTCGGTTGACTCTCAAACGACGGAACTCGCGCGCAACTTGCGACCGGCGACGGTGCAAAGCGGCACTGGCGGAGTGGGAAGGTCGCTGTGAGGCGAACTACGGGTGCTGCTTGGCCTTTGCCGCTTCACATGGCATAGCGTCGCAAAGCGCACCGGTGATGTCCTTGGCTTCAGTGATGGTGTAGATACGGTCAACGGCCGGCAGCTTGATCGTTTCCCTGGCGCCGGAGGGCCAGTGAATCTCCGCCGTCCCGGCGTCAATAGCGTCTCCCAGACCGAAGTGGACGCGCAAATCGTTCGAAGAGAGATAACTTCCTCCGCTCAAAACGTCCCCGCGCTGCCGCATTCCCGCCCCGTTCAGGTACACAGTTGCTCCTACCGCATCACGCGGGCTTTTTGGTCCGCCGATGAGTTTCAGCTCGACCCAGTGGTGGTTGTCTGGATTGACGTTGCGCAGCAGAACCGGGACTCCGTCCATGTTATTGATCACGACGTCGATCTTGCCGTCGTTAAAGAGGTCGCCGAAGGCTGCACCCCTGCCCACGCTGACAACGGCGAGTCCCGTTCCTTCGACGGCGGGGACCAGTTCGAATTTGCCGTTCTTCAAGTTGTGGTAGAGCAGCGGGCGCTGGGCATAGCTCTGCCCCCACTCCGGGTGTCGATCTACCTCCGGATAAACATGGCCATTGATTATAAGCAGATCCTTCCATCCGTCGTTGTCGTAATCGAGAAATCCGTCGCCGAAACTAACAAAGGGTATGGAAGACTCGGCAATCCCGGCACGATAACTGACGTCCGTGAAGAACCCTGTGCCGTCGTTTTGAAAGAGAACGTTGTAATCGTCAGCAAAGGTCGTATTCACCACCGAAAGGTGTCCATTGTTCTCGTAGTCTCCAACCGCAATGCCCATATTGGCGACTTCCCGACCGTCGGCATTGAGAGCGTAGCCGCTCATATAGCTGTCGTCTTCGAATGTCCCATTGCCCTTGTTGATGTAGAGATAGTTTGGCGTGGAGTCATTCGCTACCAGCAGGTCTGGCTTGCCATCGTTGTTGACATCGGCAAAAAGAGCACCAAGGCCGTAGTACCCATTGGGATCGTCTACTCCGAGTTTCTTGCTCACGTCTGTGAAGGTCCCGTCGCCGTTATTGTGAAAGAGATGGTCATGTTCGCCTTTCAGGCCGCGTGGGCCGCACATGACCGGCACACCACGAAACTGGCAGACAAACGAGCCCGCTTTCGTTCCGGGAAGTGGTGGATTGGCAAGATCGATCTTGGCATACCCGTCCACAAACAGGTCCAGACGCCCGTCGCCGTCATAGTCGCCGAAGGTTGCGCCCGCGGACCATACCGGCTGCTGCGCGCTACCAACAGTGACTCCGGCTTCTTCCGCCACATCTGTAAAGGTTCCGTCGTGGTTATTGTGGTACAGGCGGTTCTCCCCGAAGTTGGTCACGTATAAGTCTGGCCAGCCATCGTTGTCATAATCGCCAGCCGCACAACCGTATCCCCAGCGGTCGTTGGCAACTCCGGCTTTCTCCGTCACATCGGTGAACGTGCCATCGTGGTTATTGTGGAAGAGAGCGGCGTGCGGCGGAGTTGCTTTGCCCGCAAGCGCATCATAGGTCGAACCATTCACCAGATAGATGTCCAGCCAGCCGTCATTGTCATAGTCCAGCAGGCACACGCCTGGGCCTTTGGCTTCCAGGATGAGACGCTTTGCGGGAGTGCCCGCGGTGTGATGCCAGCGTGTAAGGCCGGCAGCAGCGGCAATATCCTGGAAGACAATCGGGCCGGTCTTTACAAAGTCGCCGGCGGTAATTGGCCGGTGCTCGCTGTCGAAACCGGCCGCTTGAGGCCCGGCATTCGCCATCCCGCCCTGGGACCGTTGCATCTGGCTCTCCGGGGGGCCTGCGCTCGATTGCGTGGGCGCGCTACTCATGGCTGGCGGCTCTTGCGCACTTAATCCGGATGCTGCCGTCAAAGCAAGAACCACAAAAAGACGAATGATCATGCGGAGCCTTTCAGGTGTCCGTGACAAAACTCAGAATCACACATGCGATGAGGCCGCCGGCTTACGCCTTCAACCTTCTGCCCTTGGCTTGGTCGATGCAGTTCTCGCCTCATGGCGACTCAGACCGCAACACGTTCCGGTCGGCTTACCCGGAGTCGTTCGGTTGCGTAGAGAGGTGATGGATCAGCAATGCAGCGATCTGCTCAGGTGTAGCCTTGTTCGGACTGGTCCAACCGGTCTTGGAAGCTTCCGGTAGGATGAGGTACGCGTTCTGCGCGGATTCCGCAATGCAGAGAAAAGCGGTTTGCGCGCCTTCCGGGTAGCGTTGCGCCGCAAGCAGGGTGTAACGGGCAAGCACGGAGGCATCGACGGCGCTTCCTTGCGGATCGTCCACGTCGGGAAGCGCGCTGATGCGCTGCTGGTTCTCAAAGATGGCGATGCCGGTAAAAGCCTTGGGCTTGGCGCGGAGCCCAAATCGGGCAAACAGGACGCGGGGACGGGCGCGGCGGATTGCCTCGCTGGCCGCCCACTCTACGAACGCATTGGAAAAGATGAGGGCTCCGTTGCCACTTAGGTAAAGATCGATGACGAACTTGCACAGAGGCGCCTGACCGCTTAGCTCCGCTGGCCACCACGGATCCCAATTTTTGTTGCGAATCGCGGTGAGCGTCTGGTCAGTGACTTCGATGCTTTTAGGAACGGTGTTGACTTGAGCGAGAACCTGGTCGCGCAGTGCGCGAAGCGCCATGTAATCCAGGGATGAAGCCGCGCTTGAGCCGGCAGATATGGCCGAGAGCCTCGATCCGGCGTCGATAAGCCATAGGTCGGAGATTTCGCCGTTGCCCTGTTGCGCAAGGAGACCGGGAACCGAGGACGGACCCCGCAAAAGAAGTTCGGCGATGCGCGCCGCATCTCCATCGATCGACAGTTCCGCGCCGCGGTCTCCCCACTTCTTCCACAGCGTCGCGCGCTCGAAGGGCAAACTTTCGGGCAAGATGGCGACGATGAGGCGAGGCTGCAGCGCGGGCGGCGGCACGGATGCATGAGCTGCGGCCTCCACCGCCTCGTAGATGCGCTGCACCTCGCCGCGCCACTCGGCATAGAACGCCGACCGGGCCAACAGCGAAGCGTTTTCCATGGTGTCGGCGGTCTGAGAAAAGTCCCAGCGTTCAACGCCCATTTTCGCTTCAAGCCTGCGCAACGGTTCGAGGAGCGCATCGAGCGCCGGTGGATCGAAGGAGGCCACTCCGCGCATAAACTCCTGCGTGCGCCGCCGTTCGAAAGGAAAGAGCGTCTCCCATTCCGCCAACTGGCCGTTGAGCGCCGGACGAAGCGTGACCGGCAGCCGCTTGATAAGAACGCTATAGGAAGTTATTTCGGCCGCCTCCGCGCGCTGGCTCCTTTGTTCACTCAGCATTGGCATGGTCATAGCCACAACCCCGGCAGAGGCTTTCCGGCGAGATCGAGTTTCTTCAGCTCAAAGAGCCCGGCAATGGTTGGACAAATGTCGGTTTGCTCGATCGGGTCTTCCATGATCTGTGCGCGGCGAACGGCGTCGCCCAGGCACATCATCCACGTAATGCGCGTCGATTCACTGCCCTGGCGATGGTTGAAAAATCCGTTGGTGTTTGAACCGTCAAGATCGCGGCCGAATTCGGGCAAGACGAACAAGGTAGTTTTCTCCCGGTACGCGGGCAGTGTCTGCAACAGATTCCACAACTCGTAAACCAGGCGATCGACCGTGGTGATGCCGGACAGATGGAGAGAGTAGGAACCGAAGTGGGCGACCTCCATATCGGAAAAAGTGATCGCCAGCAGCGACGGGGCGAAACGCTTGATGACCTCGACTGCCACCAGATAAGTGAACTCGTCGCCGGTGGCCGGGACGCTGGTGCGAATGAGATCCTCAATGGCCTGCTGGATTGTGCCCAAGGTGAGTTTATCGAGTGAAGAGGAGTCACCGCCGACCGACCAACCAAGCCCGTCGTAGTTGTCGCCGTTGAGGATGGCCACGATTTCGGGCTGTACAGTGGCGCGGTCGGCGCTGTGAACGGCCCTGCCCTGCTCAGCCGCGTGAACGACTGCGCTGATGAGAAGCTGCTTGGGAAAGATCACATTGGCGCCGAAAGCAGGACCAAAGCTCGAAACTGAGCTGGCGCCAATTTGGCTCGTGAGCGCCTTGTTGCTCGATATAAACCAAGCTTGATCCTGGCCAAGATGCATAGCCTTGCGCAGGTACTCGAAGAGCGTGGGGCTGGTGGGTGGCGTCTTGCCCCAATCGTCGAGGCGCTGCCAATTGCCGGTCAGGACACTGGAGATGGTATTGAAATGCGAGGTGACACCGTTGTTGCGCAGGAATGGATAGAAAACGCTCTGCGGCAATAAATCGCGGCAGAGGTGGGGAATGTTGCCGAATCCAGAATCGGCAAAGGTATCTTCGCGGCGCATTCCTCCGCAGGTCACCACTACGACTTTCCGGTCTGTGGTTGCTGGGGAACGGCCAGCGATGGCTCTGGCTGCGGCCCACTGCTCGACGAGCAGAGCGGCAGCGGCGCTCAGCAATTCACGGCGAGTAAGATCCATAGGCTGCATCTCCCTTATTAATGAACTTCCACAGCAATCGTAGTGACTTGGCGAAGGCGCCGATCCAGATCGTCTTGTTCCTGACTGGCAAACTTTTTCTGCAGTTCCATCTGCGCAGCCCCGTCCTGCCTGCGGCCCATTCTCCAATAGGCTCGGGCGAGACGGTAGTGCGCCTGCGCAAAATCGGGCTTGAGTTTCACGGCCCGCTCCAGGTAAGGGATGCTGGCCTCCCAATTCAAGCCGTCCTGCATGATCACAGCCATTTGAAACTGAGCTTCAGGCAGATTGGGGTCGGCGGCGAGAGCACTTGCCAGCAACCTGCGCGCCAAGTCAACACTCTGCGTATCATCATTCTGCGTCAAAAGAAGAGATGCCGCGTACGTGGCGGCCTTCGCATCAGCCGGATGGGATTGCGCATAGGCCACCAATACGCCACAGCGGGGACTGCTGGTCTGCATACGGGCGTTGCACGAAATCCCCAGCAATTCGGCGTAAATCGCATTGTTCGGCTCAGCTTCCAACAGATCCGCAAAGACGGAAATCGCCTGTGGGTATTGGGAGGCGCCGAAGAAAGCCGCGCCCAAGCCGAGGCGGATGCGTTTGCTGTCGGGGAACTTGGCAGACGCGGCCTCAAGCTCGGTCACCGCTGCATCAAATGTCCAATGACGCAGAAATTCAAGGCTCAATTGCCATGCATTCTCTTCACTTGGCTCCAGCTCCACAGCATGCGCAAAGTGCTTGGCGGCGCTCTGAAATTTTCCCGCCTTTTCATCGGCTTCCCCCAGCAGCGACTGCGCCCGCGCAGATTGGCCGGCGTCTTCAAACGTGGAGAGCATCCTCTCGGCTTCAGGCAAGCGATCTGCAGCCAGCAACGCGGTAATGCAATCCAATTCCAGATCCGAGTCTTCCGGTTGCAATTGCAGCGCCGCCTGAAACGCCTTTGCGGCCTCATCCGGCCTATGGCTCTCCATCCACAAACGGCCGAGGCTCTGTCGTGCAGAGAAATTGCGGGGATTGATACGCACTGCCTGCTCAAATTCGTTGAGCGCAGGTTGGACGCGATGGAGCCTGTAAAGCGCTGCGCCGAGGTTCGCATGTGCGGCATCGGAGGATGGCTGCGCGCGCGCCGCTGCTTCAAGCAAAGGCAGCGCACGTGATACGTCCCCGCCCGCCGCAAAAAGCAGTCCCAACGACTCATCGACTGCGAAGATTCCGGGATGAGCGCTGTGGAGCTTGGAAAGAAGGGCCTCCGCTCGCTCCACGTCGCCTCGATCCTCGGCAGCCATCGCAGCCCGGAATTCGCGGTCCATCTCGCTCTCATTGGAGGCCGGCGAAGCCTGAGGGACGACTATTCCTGGGACGAATCCAAGAAGCACAAACAAAGCCGAATCCCATTGCAGTTTGTTCAACCGCTTTCTCACCGACAGACTCCCAGCAGCTTTCATGAAATATGGTCTATCGTAAAGGAACCTCACTTGATCTGGCGCCCATGTGAATCGGCAGAAGCCACAATTGATCCGCGGGTTGTTCCTGAAGGTTCAACAGGACTTCGCACCTGTTGGGGCATTAAAGAACCGAGGGGATCCACGTTGAAGCGGATCCCCTCGATGAGTCAATCTTTCGCAAAGTGCAGTCGCGTTTGGTTAGAACGCGTACTTAAGCGAAAGCTGGAAGAAACGCGGATCGGGAGAGTTTTGCTGCAAGTTGCGGGTGCCGGTAATTTGCCCGCCGCTGCTGCTGTCGTTGCCGCTCGGAATTCCCCAACTGGGCGTGTTGAAGAGGTTGAAAACGTCGGCGCGGAAGGTTAGCTTCTGTTCGCGATAGACGCTGAAGTCCTTGAAAACCGACATATTGACGCGCTCATATCCAGGCCCCGCTGCGTTATCGCGTCGACCGCCGGCGTAGCCCAAGACCGATGCGAGATCGGTTACGTAGATCGGCGTCGAATCGCCGGCAGGTGTGTCAGCGGCGCTCTTGGGAATGTAGTGCGGGTTCGCCGCGCCATTGATGGTTTTATCGCCTGCATCCCATGGATTCGCGTACGAGCACGGGTTGAACCAGTGTTGAAGGGTCTTCACCTTCGCCGCGCAATTGCCGGCGCTGCCGCCCGCGGCGAATTCACCCGCAATTTGATACGCGTTCGGGCCGGATCCGAAGCCGCCGGCGGTGCTGACGCCGGAGGTCCCGATCGTAAAATGCTCGCCTGTTTGGGCAACGAACATGGCGTTCGCTGACCATCCGCCGGCGATTATGTCTGCCAACGCATTGTTGTTCAGATACGTGCGCCCCTTGCCGAAAGGTAGCTCGTACAGCGCGTTGAAGGTGAAGCGCTGGCGGACATCCCACGGCGAATTCGAGTAGTCGTATTTGAAGGGGATCAGGTTGGTCTGGCGAACGTTGCCATTGTCATAGCCGCTGGATCCGAGCGGTGTAGGTGTGTTGTCAAGGGAATGCGACCAGGTGTAGGTGGCCAGCAGGTTGTAGCCGTGCGACATGCGCTTCTCCAGCTTGGTTTGCAAGGCGTGATAGTCGCTCATGCCTTCGAAGCCGGTGTAAGCCGAGCCGCCGTAGTCCGGCATCGGCCGCACGGCTTGAGAATTGGCGCCGGGATTCACGAGAGCCAGCGCCGCGTTGGCATCAATATTCATGAGCAGGTGGTGCGAAGCATCTCCAACATACGCGACCGTGCCTACCATGTTTTGAAAGATGCTGCGTTCCACCGAGAGGTTCCAGTCCTCGGTGTAGGTAGACTTTGCCGCCGCATCGGTGCCGCGCAGCGACAGATTGGTCACCACGGAAGCAAAGCCACTGGCGAGGATCGTGTTAAATCCATTTTCGATGGTGATGTCCTCCCCCTGAATAGTGGAAGGCTGCTGGCAGTAGTTCGCCCCGCAGCTGGGGGAATCCCAGCCGGCGGTGAACTGAAAAGGATAGTTCTCGCCCAGGTTGCCCCAGTATCCGAGACTCTCGATGCCGCCGTAAAAGATGCCATACCCGGCGCGGACGGCGGTCTTGCTATCGGGCGACCAGGCTACGCCCAGTCGCGGAGCAAAGTTGAGGTTCTGCGTCGTCTGCAGGCGCGGGTTGGCGTCGTACACAATGCTCATGCCGTCTGCGGCCAGCGCCGCGTCAAAGCCGAACTTGGAGATGGTCGGCTGCGCAACAGACTTGGCTTCGGCCGGAATCAGGTACTGTCCTTTCACGCTGGGGACTCCGGTGGTGGTATTGAGCGAGGGCGCCGAAGTGAAGTTAAAGGAGGCCTGGTAGCCGCCTACATCCTGATAGGGCTGGAAGTACTCCCAGCGGAGCCCGAGGTTGACAGTCACATTCCGCTTGAAGCGCCAGTCGTCCTGGATGTAGAACGCGAGGTTCGCGCGCTGGTCGCCGTTGGTGACCTCGTTGGAGAGTTGTGCCCACTTGACTTGGTCGAGCAAAAAGTCGGCTACGCCATACCCGGTGTTGCCGAGGCTCGAAGGGTTCGCGGTGCCCCTGTTGTTGAAATCGTACTGGCCGCGAGGCTCCTGTGGCTGCAGCGTGGAGAAGCGGATGTCTTGATAATCAACGCCCGCCTTCAGCGAGTGATTGCCTGCGACTTTGCTGACGTTGTCCAGGATTTGATACACGTTCTCATGCTCATCGGTCGCCGCCCAGGTAGGGGCGCCGAAGCCATTCGGAGAAGCGGGGCCATCGAAGTAGGAATTCGGCAAACCGCCATTCAACGGTCCGGCAGGAATGCCGCCGAAGCCTTGGCTCGCTGCAAGACCGGCGTTGGAAGCGTTCGGCTGCTGGAAGCCCGTGTGCAGGTAATTGAAGCCAAAGCGCGCTTCGTTCACCAGTGTTGGCGCAAAGGTATGAGTCTCCGAAGCCATGTAGTTGGCGCCGTAATTCTTATTCTTGCCATCGCCGAAGCCGCCGCCGTCGAGGATGGGACCCAGAACCGGGACGCTTCCCCAGTTCGAGCCGACCTCATTGAAGTAGCTGTAGCGGGAGTACGCTGAATCCTTGCCGCCAATCGTCCAGTCCATGCGGGCATCCCACTGGAAGGTGTTGTCGATGACCGGGTAGACAGCGGAATAGTTGTTATACAGAAGTCCTGCACTTGCGTTCGCATTGCCTCCCGGCTTCGGGTATTCGCTCAGAACCTGCAGCGCGTACTTGTTCAAAGTAAGGCCCGCTCCCCCTCCGGATGCGCAGGTTGCCACCATGCAGTTGTTGGGGATCGCCGTGGGCGGGTTCACTCCTGTCGGATCCTGGGTGTAAAGCTGAACCGGGGTCCCGCTCTGACCGATCAATGCTCCGTTCTGAGCCAAAAGTTCGGAGAAATCGCCGGTGCGCTCGAGCAGACTGGGCACGCTGAATGTGTGGGGCGAGTTAAAGACGACGCGATTCGCCTGGGTGTCGGCAAAGAAAAAGAGCTTGTTCTTGAGGAATGGACCGCCGAGCGTAGCGCCAAAGATGTTCTGGTGGTAAGGGGGAACCGTGCCGTTGCCGCCTGCCCACGTCGGCGTTGCGGCTTCTCCGAGGTCGTTGTTGCGCACGTACTCCCACAAGCTGCCGTGGAAGCTGTTGGTGCCGGACTTGATGCTGGCGTTGACCACCGCGCCGGCCGAGTGGCCGAACTCGGCGGAGTAGTCGCTGGTCTGCACATTAAACTCGGCCAGGGCATCCGGCGGAGGGTTGACCACGTAGCTGGCGCCATTGTAGAAGTCGACGACATTGGCGTTGTTATCGACGCCGTCGAGGATGAAGTTGTTCTCTTCCGCGCGCTGGCCGTTGGCGTTGAAGTCGCCCTTGCCGGCGCCGCGCGAGGCGGTCGGTAGAGCTGCTCCGGGAGCCAACTGCGCAATATAGACCCAATTGCGGCCCGCCAGCGGTATGCTGTTGATGTCTTGCGCGGTCATGGTCTGGCCGACCGAGCTGTCCTGGGTCTGCATGAGGGCGGCTTCCGTGGTAACCGTCACCACTTCCGTTTGGGCGCCCGGCTTGAGGGTGATCGTAACGTTCAGGCGCTGCTGAATATTCAAGTGCAGGTTGGTTTGCGTCGTGGTTTGAAAGTTAGGCGCGGCGGCCGTGACCTTGTAGTCGCCGATCCTTGTTGAGGGGAAGCTGAAGACGCCGGTGCCGTCGGTCTTCGTCTTCCACATCTGTCCTTCATCGACGTCGGTTAGCGTCACTGCGGCGTTTGCGATCACAGCTCCGGTCGGATCCTGAACGACGCCTGTAATCGTGCCTTGATCGAGTTGTCCGAACATTACGTGCGCCGATGCAAATAGCAGAGCGAGCGCAAGCAATGGAAACAACACATTGCGTCTGAAAATCATAACTGCCTCCTCGAGAGTCTTCTGTCTTGTTTGGAACGCAACTGCGTGTATGCCACAAAAGCGACGGCAGGCCAGCGGCAAGAGCCCATCGCCACCTTCATTTCGAAATGTAGACGGTTACATTCAAGCATTATCGCGATCCGCGAAGGACTATACCCTTCGCATGTAAACGTTGTCAAGAGCTTTTTAGAAGAGGTTTTTCCTCCCCAAAGCCATAGCCTTTTGAAGCTGGCAAGCCGTACAATCGGTTAGACTAATCTGCCCTTTTGAGGTCTTTATGCCTGTTAGCATCCGGGAAATCGCCAAGCTCGCCGGGGTTTCCAGCGCCACCGTATCGCGGGTCATCAACGGTTCCAATCTGGTCACACCGGAAACCACTCAGCGCATTCAGCGAATTGTCCAGGATTTCAACTTCGTCCCGAACCGGAGCGCAGCTCACTTCAAGCAGGGGAAAAGCCAGATTTTTGGCATTATCGTTCCAGATCTAACGAACCCGTTCTTCATGGAACTGGTCAAGGTCTTTGAGGAACTGCTGGTCGAAAACGAGTACGAGCTGCTCGTGGCCAATACAGACTTCCATCCATCGCGCATGCAACGGTCGATCCACCGCATGTTGCTTCGCCGGGTAGACGGAGTGGCATTTCTAACTTCGGAGCATGAGGCAGCCGCACTCGAGTCGTTGGTGCAGAACCGGATTCCGGCGGTTACCACCGACCACTATCGCACGGCTCCGGGAGTGAGCGATATTGCCGTAGATTTCCGCGACGGGATGGCGCAACTTATCCAGCACCTCAAGGACCTTGGGCACCAGAATATTGGGTTCATCGGAGGTTCCGAAGGATTGGTAACGTCGCGCGTCCGCCGCGAGTCCTTCATGGACGCGATTGTGAAGTTGGGGCTGTCGTCGCGAGATGGCTGGATTGTTGCGGGCGACTACCGAATAGGCGGCGGCGGCGCCGGAATGGAAGCCATACTTGGGCGCGATGAGATACCGACTGCGGTGGTGACGGCAAACGATCTCACCGCGATCGGTGCATTGCGCAAGGCGCACGAAAAAGGGCTTCGCATTCCCGAGGATATTTCGGTCGCCGGATGCGACGACATCGAAATGAGCGATATCGTATATCCGCCCTTGACAACCTTGCGCATCTCACGGAAACAATACGCGCAGATGCTCTTCGACGCATTGCAAATGGCTGCGAAAGACCTTTCGCAACCGGGGAAAGTGCTCTCGTTACCGATGACCATTGTGGTTCGCCAATCTACCGGCCCGGCGCCGAAGCATGACCGACGAAATCTTGCAGCCAATGGTGCCGTGGTAGCTACCAGAAGATTACGTTGAAGGCGACAAAGAGGCCGGCGAGGCCGATGCCGGTGGCCAGCGCGGGCCAGGGGATTGAAGCTGACCGCCAATCGAAGGTTTGTTGCCAGCGGGGTGGACGTTCCGCCGAAGCACGCAGCGATCCTATCCAGAGCGTGCTCACAAAGGCGGCGCTGAAGCCGACAATGGCTCCGTAGAAATTGGCCGCCATCTGGCTTCCGTAGTGGAGCACGTGGGTCAATGCGAGAATCTGGTGAGCAACGGAGCAGGCCAAACCGAGCAGAAAGCCGGTGCGGCCCCCATTCGCCGCTCTGCGCGGCATGATCACTGCCAGCGCTACCAGCGCGAATAAGGGAGCGTTGAACGTGGAGAGTATCAGTTGAATGTACTCCATCAGGCTCTGAAAGCCGAGCGCAAAGTGTGCTGCGCCCACCGACAGAAGCACTGCGGCGGCATTTGTCGTGCGGCTAACCCAGGTGTAGTGTTCATCGCGAGCGTGCGGTCTAATCCACTGCTGGTAAATTCCCTGCACCCAGGCGGAAGTGAATCCCGCAACATTGTTCGAGAATGTGGAGATCAAGCTCGCCGCAAGCCCCAGGAACCCGAAAATTAGCCAAAAGGAGCTGTAATAGTGAAGCATGAGTGAGGGCAGCGTAGCATTCCAGTTCTTGCTGAGGCTCGCTTGCGAAAGCACCAGGGGAGCGGCGACACCCGTCAGTGCTATGAGCAGGGCGAAAGCGAGCTTCGCCAATCCGATACTCAATGGGATAAAGGGCGCGTCCTGCCTGCGGCGCACCGCAAGCGCGCGCTGAAGCTGCACGAAATCTGTGCTCCAATAGCCGAAACCGAGCACCAGGCCGAGGCCAAAAACCAGACCGAAGCGATCCATGACGGCATGAGGAGCGAAAAGCGGCACGCCCTGCCATGCGTGGACGCGGTTGGCGGGAATGCTTGCCATAAGCTTGCCGAAGCCGCCCAGTTCGTGGGCCACGAGGAACAGGAGCGGAACCACCGCCACCAGCACGAGTGCGAAGTGGAAAAGCTCGGTGTAAACGGTTGCACGAAACCCGCCGATCCAGGTGTAGAACAGAACCACCGCGGCAGCAACCAATACACCCTGCAGGAACGTCCAGCCCATGAATGCGGTGACGGTCTGCGCTACAGCGCAAAGGCTGACGCCTGCGATCAACAGCATCATCGCCGCCATGCAGAGCGCGACAATGGATCGAGTGGCGCTGCCGTAATGGCGGGCGATGAAATCGAGGATCGTGGGATTTCGATTGCGGTTATAGGCCGGCAGCAACCAGAAGGCGACGGCAAGAAGCGCGGGAATTGCGCCAATCCAGTAAAAGTGACAGGCCAGCATGCCGTATTGCGCACCGAGCGCCATCATGGCGTAGAGATCGAGGGAACCGCAGTTGGCCGCGATGCAGGCCGTGGCACAGACCCACACCGGCAAAGACGATGTGGCATTCAGATATTGATTCGAGTCGCCTTTGTGGCGTGCCGACCAGATGCCGGTCAACATCAGTACGACAAAGTAAACCCCGGCAAGCGCGATGTAAATTGGACTCCATGCCATGTTCTGCTTGGTCTTTCTCCCGGAGAATCCACTGCCATCGATTGCTGCCGCCCAAGCCAAGGACGCAGACCGAACGGAGACAGCGACTTCGCTTTCGCTCACCGTCTCCGATGGATCGGCTCCGTTCCACATCTTTGCGGTAACGAAGCGGCAGCTCCGCAAGGTTGGGTATTCGCACCCACCATCGATTATCGCCGAAAATGCTAGAAGCGGCCCATCGTGACCCGCACTACCTCAGGCTGCTCGTGGAAGCACAGGCCACGATCGGTCTCGTCCCCATTCCAAATGCGCATGGGCTTCCACACGCCGCCTTCATACGTTCCCTGCTCGGCGGTCACGATCTGGCTGCGAATCCATGGCAGCTTCCCTGGCAGATGGAAGGCGACGCTTGCATCCACACCGGTAACGAGAAACTCGTCGGGCCCAAGTTGCGCGACGACCGCCGAGCCGTGCGCGTCTTTTGTTCCGGGGGCCGGGCGGCCGTCCGGCTGCGGAAAACCGAATGAAACGGTGGCTTGCCACTCGCCAAATTCGAGTTCCTGCGTTGTCTGCCCCGGTTCCTCGACGGCTGTCTTCAGCTTGCCATCGAACTCCAATTGGGCAATCTCGCGGTCCATCGGACCGATAACAGAATAATTGGTTCTGTGACTCTTCCAAGGGTCGTCGCCGAGAATGTTCCAACCCGTTTCGTCCACACCGAAAGGCGAGAACCCGATGGCCCCTTCCCCGAGCGCGTAGAAAAAGAACTTGGCGAAACCGTCGCCGCGTCCCGTCTCGGGAATCCAGAGTGGGTTGTCGACCCGATGATAAGCCGCCATGGCCTCGCGGTAGAAGCGCGAGTTTTCTGTGTAAAGGTCAGGCCCGATCATGTCGACGGAAGGGGCGACGGCACGCCAAAGCCAAATCAGTTTCTGGACGGCGCCACCGCTCGGGTATGCGATGCCGGGTGTATCCAATTGCCGCTGCGGCAACTCCGGAAGCGGGTAGTCGATCCAAACGTTGATGTAGCAGGGAATATCGAATTCCTGCTTGCCTGCCGCGGCAATTTCATTGATGTATTTTGCCTGGTAATACGCCTGGAAGGTCTCATCGGCATCTGCGCCAAAAACCGTTGCCCACGTTCCCGGTTGCTTGTGCGCAGCGGTCAGTAAATCGGCCGGCACCGGACCGGCAAACTCCCGGTCTGCCTCGACCGAGTTGTCACGCACGCTGCCGATATTGCCCGATTCGTTTTCGACTTGAATCAACAGGACAGTGTGCAGCTCTCCGTCGATCTGTCTTAGGTGGTGCATCAGCGCCACAAAAGCCGCTTTGTCGGCTTCGAGCGTATTGCGCGAATTGGGAGAGAGCACATCGATCGGCTCGCCGTCTGGCCGGATCACGTGAGGAAAGCGCTTGGGATCGGTCTTGACCCAGGCGGGAACGTAGTGCATATTCCCGTTCTTCCATGTCCCAAACCAAAGAATCACAACGTGAAGATTGTGGGCGCGCGCTCCCTCCACTAATTGGTCCAGGTTGGTATAGTCGAACTGCCCCTCTCGGGGTTCGAGTTGCTCCCAGTAGACCGGTGCCTCCACCGTGTTTGCGTGCAATGCCGCCATCGACTTCCAAACTTGCGGCAACTCGCTCGGCCAGGCGCTGGAGTTGTGAATCTGCCCACCCAGAATCAGAAACGGGTGCCCATCCACAATCAATGCATAGCGCCCATCCTTCTGCTCGATCCGGGGGGCTTCGGCAGCCCGGGCGGGAATACAATTCGTGACAAAGGCAAGAAGCAAGAGATAAAGGCAAGGTAATTTGATGAACTTGCGACAAACGGATCCGATCATGAACATTCACCCCAGCAGTACTGTATTCGGTTACATTAAATTCTGCAACCATCTCTTAGCCCTCTTTTGCAGGGACCGGTGCGAAATGGGCCTCGGCACACCGAGCCCCTAACGGTTCCAAGTTCGCATGTCTAAGCCGATTGCAGGGCCAATGACAGCACTGTTTCTGCTTTCTGCCCGCGGCCAATCGTAACCGAGTTCAGAGGGCGTACAAGGAGCTGGGGTAGACGGTGAGGCGTAAGCCGCTTGACAACTCTCTTGATAGACGGCTATATTGCGCTGATCTGTAACCGTGTACATTGAGTGTTCCCGTATGTTGTGTCACTGACCGCAACTCCCCATCTCGGGGCGCCGTTTCGTGCGCGGCGGGAACCGCCGTTCCGGTGGTCTGGTCGGGATGTAAGCATCTACGCCATCGGTCACGGGCGCGGTTCCAACGGATCCTATCGAATCCGCATAAGGAGACTGAGATGCGTACGCAAATCAGTTGGGCGGGGCCACTTCCGATCTATTATGGTCCACCTGCACGGCACTCACTGCCCGTGCTAGCGTTTGCCGTTCTTGGACTCTTATCCTGCGGAATGGGAACAACCTCTTCGTCCGCTTCTTTGCCCGCGGTGGCGACGCCTGCAGTTCCGTTATATACGGCGGGTCAATACATCGTGGATAGCCACGGGCATCGTGTGCGCCTGAATGCGGTCAACTGGTACGGCGCCGAGGGCGAAGACTACGTGGTGCTGGGACTTGAATCTCAACCTCTCTCGACCATTGTGAATGAGATCAAGAGCCGCGGCTTCAACGCCGTTCGGCTTCCCTGGTCCAACGAGATGTATGAAAGCAATCCTGTGGTTGGCAACTATGCTCTCGCCGCTAACACAAGCTTGGAGGGTGAGAATACGCTCAGTATCTTCGACGCTGTCGTGAACGCCTTAACGAATGCAGGGATCATGGTAATACTCGACAATCATGTCAGTACGGCGATGTGGTGCTGCGGAAATGACGTCAACCAGCTCTGGTTTAATAGCACCTACACCCAGACCGACTGGATCAACGACTGGAAAGGCATGGTCAGCCGCTACAAGAATAACCCCATGGTGATTGGCGTGGACCTTCGCAACGAGCCGCGAGTCTCCGCGATCTGGGGTGGCGGAGGGAGTGACGACTGGCACGCCGCGGCGACCACTGGAGGCAACTCCGTTCTGAGCGTTAACTCCAATTTGCTGGTCTTCGTAGAGGGCGTCAATTACGCGGGCGATCTATCCGGTGTTTCCAGACTTCCGGTCACGCTCAATACGGCGAATCACGTGGTGTACGAAGCTCACGATTACGGCTTCTGGTATTCCGGGCTGACGGGATACAGCAATTGGTACAACGACATTTACTCCAAGTGGGGATATCTTGTCGCGGGGAGTAGCCCGCAGCCATTTTGGATCGGAGAGTTTGGTACTTGCAATACTGCCAGTACCTGCGTAAGCAGCAGCAGTAACGCAAATCTTGGGTACTGGTTCGGTTTCATCCATCAATTTCTTTCGCAGTACAGCGTCGATTGGTCGTATTGGGCTTTCAATGGCACGACCGAGGATGGTAATGGCAACGGCTTCGGATCGGCAGAGACATACGGGATCATGAATACGTCCTGGAACGGCGATGCACTTCCCGCCCTCACGTCCGATTTGCAGAGCCTGATGGACAGCGGCGGTGGCCCGGCCACGGGTACCTACAGAATTGCCAAAGTAAATAGCGGGCTGGTCATGGAGGCACCTCAGTTACCGCAGGGAAACTGACCTAATGGGATGGACCCCCCTCGTAAGGCGAGTTGATAAGCTCGCCACGAGGAGGACAGACCGTGATGAAGGTAGCGACTATCGGGCTCCGCCGAGGTACTTACTCCGAGGCAAAGGGTGGGGGGGAGAGAACAGGCGAAAGCGAGGAGAGCGAGTTTTGGGACAATCGAGTGATTTCAGAAGTATCATGAGGCCTGCACCTTTTCTGCCGCGGCCGCGTAATCTGCCTGTTCGACACGGCTTCATCTGGGTAACTCTGCTTGTTGCAGTGGTGCTGGTGGCGGCATGGTCGGTGAACGAGCCGGCCAGCATTGTTATCGACTATCCCTTGAACGGTTCGGTTTTTGCGCCCGATATGGAGGCGCCTACGTTTCTGTGGCGCGATCCGGCCGCCAGCGCCGTTGTCTGGCGGATCGATGTCGCCTTTGCGAACGGTTCTCCGGAGCTGCATCAGGAGGCCAAGGGCGAAGCGATGCGCCTAGGCGAGATCGATCCGCGCTGTGTCTCGTCTTCCAATCGCCTTCCCGCGCTCACGCCTGAGCAAGCGGCTGCGCACACATGGAAGCCGGATGCGGAGACCTGGTCCACGATTAAGAAACAGTCGGCTGCCAGCTCGGCCACCATTACGATCAATGGCTTTACCGCGGGAGATTCCTCTCGGCCGGTCTCACGCGGGAGTATGCAGATTCATCTGTCGACTGATCCGGTGGGTGCGCCTATCTTCTATCGCGACGTGCCGCTGATGCCCTCGAAGCAGAATAATGGCGCCATCAAGCCGCTGGCCGCAGAGGCGGTGCCGCTGATTGCCTGGCGGATGCGCAATGTGGGCGAGCCCAGCAGCCGGGTGGTGATGGGGGACCTGCACTCCTGCGCCAATTGCCACTCTTTCTCGGGCGATGGCAAGACGATGGGCATGGATATGGATGGCCCGGAAAACGACAAGGGAATCTATGCGCTAGTGCCGGTGCGGCAGCAGATGACGATTCGCAATCAGGATATGATCTCCTGGTCCTCGTTCCGCGCGGGCCCGGGAAGTCCGTTTCGAGAAGCATTCATGTCGCAGGTTTCGCCCGATGGACGGTACGTGGTCACTACCATTCGGCCTCCGGGCGACACGAACGCGCACATATACTACCTAGCCAACTTCGAGGACTACCGCTTCCTGCAAGTCTTTTATCCCACGCGCGGCATCCTGGCCTGGTATAACCGCGAGAAGCGCACATTGCACCCGTTGCCTGGGGCCGACGATCCGACACTTGTGCAGTCGGGCGCCGTGTGGAGCCCCGATGGCAAGTATCTGGTCTTTGCGCGCGCCGTGGCCAAGGATCCCGCTCCCTCCACCAACGCCAAATTGGCGGCCTATGCCAACGATCCGGCAGAGCTTCCCATTCAGTACGACCTCTACCGCATTCCTTTTAGCGGAGGGCTGGGCGGCAAGGCAGAGCCCATCGCGGGAGCATCGCAAAACGGCATGAGCAACAGCTTTCCCAAGATCTCGCCCGACGGCAAGTGGATCGTCTTTGTGCAGGCGCGTAATGGGGAGTTGATGCGCCCGGACAGTCAGCTCTATATCGTTCCCGCGGCGGGTGGAGCGGCGCGGCGCATGAACTGCAACACCGCGCTGATGAACTCCTGGCACAGCTTTTCACCCAACAGCCGATGGCTGGTCTTCTCATCCAAGAGCCGTTCGCCTTATACGCAGATGTTTCTGACGCATATCGATGCAGACGGCAACGACTCGCCCGCCATCCTGATCGAGAACTCGACGGCGGCCAATCGCGCCGTGAATATCCCGGAGTTTGTCAATGTGCCTCCGGCGCAGAGCATCCAGCACATCGCTACGCCGGCGTTGGACTTCTACAAGCAATGGGATGAGGCGGCGACTTTGGCACGCCAGGGCGAGTATGCAGCCGCCATCGCGCAGTGGAACAAGGCGCTGGCGCTCAGTCCCGACGACGCGCGCGCACGCAACAGCTTCGGCCAGACCCTGGCGCGAGCCGGAAAGACGGATGAGGCCATTGCGCAATATCGCAAGGCGCTCGCGATAAAGCCACATTATTCCGACGCGCACAGCAATCTAGGTATCGCTTTGGAGGTGAAGGGGCAATTCGACGAGGCTGTGGCGCAGTGTCGTCAGGCCGTCGAAGACGATCCCGACAATGCCGAGGCGCACAACAATCTGGGTCACACGCTGGCCAAGCAGGGACACCTTGACGAGGCGGTGCAGGAGTACGAGGCCGCGCTGGCCACTCGTCCGGAGTTTGCCGAAGCGCACAACAATCTGGGCGTGACCCTGAGCGCGCAGGTGCATCTCGACGAGGCGGTGGTGCAGTTTCGCAAGGCCATCGATGAGAATTCGCACTTTGCCGACGCTTACAACAACCTGGGCTCGGCTCTGGCCCAGCAGGGCAACCTCGAAGAAGCCATTCCGCAGTTCCGCAAGGCGCTTTCGGCAGGACTGGACACGGCGCGACTGCGCGACAACCTGGGGATTGCGCTGGCGGAAAAGGGAGAGACGGACGAGGCTATTGCGCAGTTCGAGCGCGCCGTGCAGCTCTCTCCCGAGCTGCCCGAGGCGCACTACAATTTGGGAATGGCTCTGGTGACGAGTGGCCTGGAAGCCCAGGGGCTGGAACAGTGGCGGCAAACGCTGCGCCTGGCTCCAGATAATGTGCAGGCGCTCAACGTCACGGCAAGGCTGCTGGCCAGGTCGACGAATGCCGCGCTGCGTAACGGTACTGAAGCCACAACTTTGGCCGAGCGTGCCGTGCAATTGACATCGGGAAGGGATGCGTCGGTGTTGGGTACACTGGCTGCCGCCTATGCCCAAGCCACGCGCTTCGACCGGGCCATAGAGACCGAACAACGCGCCATTGGGTTGGCTGAGGAGCAGGGCGATGAACCTCTGGCAACGATGTTGCGGGCACAATTGAAACAGATTGAAGCGGAGGCGCCGATCGGTCAGCAGTGAACGCAGCGGTTCTGCATTTTCCTGTCGGGGCACCCACAAAGAGTACAGGGTTCTAGTACCGTGCCTTCGTAGATTCGCAATCAAGGTTGACACTTTTTCCAGACAGCAGCGAGCGGTATAGCGGAGGCATGGACAAGCGTAAGAGATTGCAGATTCAGCTTTCGCGGCAGGAACGGAGGCGGGTCGAGGAGTTGTTGCGCGGAGTGCAGCCGGTGCGGTCGGTGATTCGGGCATTGGTGTTGCGGCAGATGGACGCAGGCCGGAGCACGGTGGAAGCCGCAGCCGGGGTAGGGATCTCCACCAAGGCCGCCTGGGAGATTGGCAAGCGCTATCAGGAGGGCGGATTGGAAGCGGCCAGCTACGATGCGCTTCGCCCGGGCTAGAAGCCGCTGCTGGACGCCGAGCACGGGCAAGCGCATAATCGCCATGGTCTGCGGTCCGCCGCCGGCAGGCGGGGCGTGCTGGTCGGTGCGGTTGTTCGAGGCATGATCGCTGTAGTCTTTCGCAGAACATGGATCAACCAGGAGAGCAGAGGTCAGGTCTTCAAACGCTCCATTGAGGTCCCCCTTTTCCTTCTTGATCGCGTTGCGGGCGCGGTAGTCATCGGTCTCGGAGTTGAGTCGAATGGCGAATTCAGGTCTGCCAAGGCGCCATCGAGATCGCCTTTCGCCTCTCTCGCGTCGGCGCGCTCTTGGTAGCCGGATGCTCCGGAGCCGAGCTGGATCGCCGTAGTCAGGTCTGCAATGGCTCCATCCAAATTCCCCTTCGTCTTCTCCAAATCGGCGCGGCTCAGGTAGAGAGGTCCAGCACATTTGTCTGCACCCTGCGTGGGACGGGCTTCAATTGCCGCGCCATTGTCGGTGATCGCTCCGTCAACTTCGCCAAAGAGCGCGACCGGGAAAGCAATCGAGCAGTCGTGACGCGTGCAGTGGATGGTAAAGCAAAACGTGGACGTCATCGAGGCGCGCACCGCAATAGCCGGCTACGGCTCGGTGCAGCCAGCCGGGTCCGCGTGGAACATGGCAATGGCTTCGATCTCGATGAGCAGCTCCGGCCGGCAAAGAATAGCCTGGATGCCCGTAGACGCAGGCAGTGGGTCAAGTCCCTGTTCTTTGAAAAATGCTGTGCGCTCTTCGTTGAAAGCCTCGTAGTCGCGCTCGATGTCGCGCAGATAGCAAGTGGTGCGGACGATATCGTGCCAGGTGCAGCCTTCGCTCGCCAGTAGTCCGGCGATGTTCGTCAACGTACGGCGCATCTGCGCGCGGAAGTCGTCGATGTGAACGCTCTTGCCGTGCTCGTCGATCGAAGCCGTGCCTGAAATCAGCAGGATGGTCAACCCGTTGACGTCGATCCTCATTCCGCGCGAGAAGGAACTCGGTTTGGCGTAAGCATAGGCTTCGTTCAGCACGTCATTATTCGTAATGGCTCGCTTCTCGATTGGCATGTGTGCGATGGCGTCCGGATTTTCCTTTCTTGAAGTCAATTCTATTTCCTTTCAAAGTTATCGCTATCCCGTATGCCTTTTGTCGATGGAGTCTGACGCAATCAACTGCAATCATAATTCAGACGGCGCCGGAATCCTTGGGCCTTTGTGACGTCACATATTTCTTCGCGATGGATGAAGCATCATCCGGACGGCGCAGGTCCAGATTCTCAATTGCTATGCAATAATCTACCAAATTAGTCGCGTAACAGTGGTCCGCGGGATGGCGCCCGTCACGGCCCGCGTACGAGCCATGATTGCGAACAAGCCTGCCGTTGTGTTCGCTTATCGGGGCGAACGGCCAACCATCGTCACCGGCGACGGCGCAGGCTGCTGTCGGGTCTCCGAGGTTAGGTGCGCTGCCACTTCCCACTGGAGTTGAATTGGCCTTCGCAAAGGCTACCGGCGCAGTTTTATGTCTCTCGTCGAGACGCCATATGGAAAAGTGCTGGAGCGTGGAAGGCGAAAAAGTTGTGCAGAAGTCTGAAACGACCGATTCAAGATACCGGAATTCTCCGGTTCCATTCGAACTGAATCCGGGCACGGCCTCGATTCATTCTCATGACGCAAAGGAATAGATACTCCTCCCCTTCCTCTTGGCCGCGTACATCGCGGAATCGGCGGTTTTCAGCAGAAATTCTGGGTCCGCACCATCGAGGGGGTATCGAGAAATACCTATGCTGGCGCTCGTCCTCACAGCACGGCCTTCGATCCAACACGGCTCCTTCAGAATCGACATGATCTTTTGAGCAACCAGCTCAATTTCGCTGTCGTTACCTGCAAATGGAAGCCCGATGACGAACTCATCGCCACCTAAACGCGCCACAATGTCGCTTTCGCGTGTGCAGGCTCTGAGCCTTGTTGCCACCGTTTCCAGGAGACAATCACCTACGTGGTGGCCGAGAGAATCATTCACATCCTTGAAATGATCCAGATCGAGCATCAAGACCGCGACCCATTTCTGATCGCGGCGCGCAAGTGCTATGGCTTGGACCAGACGCTCCTCTAACTGAGTGCGATTTGGCAATCCGGTCAGGGCATCATGCAGAGCCATGTGGCGGATACGGAGTTCGGCTTGCTTGCGCTCTGTAATGTCCTGCGATATTCCCATCGTGCCAATGATCCGGCCACGTTCGTCTTTGAGCGGCACTTTCGTGGTTAGCACCCAGGATTCGCGCCCATCCGGCCATGTTTCCTTCTCCTCTTTGCTGGGCATGGGCTGGCCAGTCCGAAGAATTTCCCGTTCGTCCGCGAGCGCCTGTATGGCGTGCTCGGAGGTGAAAATCTCGGAATCGGTTTTGTTGAAGACTTGCGCCGGGTCACCCAGTCCGAAGTAGTCAGCCATCGCTCGTCCGACCCGTAGGAACCGGCTTTCGCGGTTTTTGAAATATACATTGACCGGGATATGTTCGAGGAACGCCTCCAGTAGATCGCGATCGATCTTATAGCGCCGCATTTCGAGCGATCTGCGGATCTGGGTGGCGATGACAACCAACCCGCAGACCGCGATTCCAACGCTTGTCCAGGAAATGCCGAATGCGCTCAAGTTGTTCGCCCGAGCAGGCCATAAAGGTCCAAACTTCAGATCGATCTGAATACCCAGCAAAAGGGCAGAGAGAATGGTCACCAAACCAGAAACGTGAGGATTGCGCCATCGCCGCTTCATCAGCATCAGTTTCTCACATACTGATACGAATATCGGCAATATAATCCGTGGCATGAGTCCGGCAAACTGAAAACGATAGAACTCTTGTCCACGTCCCGCACCTCTATCCGTGTTCTAATCGGGCGATAAACTTAATATGTTCGGCTGGTCCTCTTACATCTCGGTTATTGTCCAGCCGGTTCCAGCCAAGCTCAGTGCCTACTGCTGGAACTCTTCATTTCCCTAAAAAGCGCTTGCTGAAGAGCAAGAATGTGCGGGTCAACAGTTCAAGTGCGCGAGCATTGTATGCTTGAGAATGTTTTCAAACCGCTCCCGCACCCTTCATTCGTCTTTATCGGTTGATCGCTATTCAGTTCGACAACCTTGAGATTGTCCACAGAGCGAAATCTTCCGACGCATCCCTCTGGCAACCGGCCGGGCACCGCAGAGAGTTCGACATTTGGCCGGTCGACGCTAGCTACCAGAATTGTGATGCCACTATAGTGGCGGCGCCTGTATTTTCTCCGACCACCTCGACCTTGAGCACTGCCTCAAAATTCTGATTGAGTGAGTTGTGAGGTGCGGTGCGGGCAAGTGCGTCCAGAGCGTCGGGTGAGACTATGAACTCGCCCGCTGCCTGAGTACCATTCGAGCCTATTCCTGCAATCACTACTACAGGCCCATCGGTCGTGGCATCGTTGAAACGCGCCACGATCGCGAAGTCCTCCGTCTGATGCGAGCGCAAGCAGTCCGCTGCTGCAACTGATGAGACGAACAACAGGTACTGAACCCCCGTCAGTCGCCCCTTCGCTAATTGACCAATAACAAATGACCCTAAGCAGCGGCCTGGTGTGCCGTGCGGGTGCCATATCATCAAGAAGTTCTTGACATACCATGACGGATGGCCACCAGATACCCGCAGTCTGCTCGTCTTCGGCACTTCACCATAGCTCAATCAGTCCGAATCTCTCGATCTCCGCGTCCCGAACTGCCAGGCCAAAATTCTCCGCACCCTGGTGCTCGATTGCCTCAGTAACGGATGACTGGAGCATCGCCATTCCCTCATCTCCAAACTGCGCGAGCCTGACCGCAGCAGCCCGGGCCACTAAACGGTATTCGTGCTGCGCGAGAGCCTGCAGAAGCTTGACATCGTGCGCTCCTGCCGACCCGATTAGCGCATTCGCCACGATTCGAACATAGAGAGCGCGATTCTCGATATTCTTCAGGGGAAGCTTGCTGCGCCTCGCTTTGAGGGTAGTCGCGCGGGGATCTCGCCAAAACTCGCTCTTTTCGTAGATCCGAAGGAGTTCTGGAGGTACCGAGGACCGCAATGACCTCATCCGTCTTCCAACTGCAAGCCCTACCTCGATCTGGAACCAGTAGGGAATCCGATCCTTGGTGCCTCCAATTCTCTCGATCAAACGGATCACGTCTCCCGCGTCACCGTGACGGACGAGAGAGATGGCCAGATATTGAGCTGACGAAGTGAGAGCAATTTGGCTGAAGGCCTCTTTCAGGGCGCGAAGATTCTGCTCGGTCGATACCCTGAGGATCGTTTTCGCGAATGCCACAGCCTTCTCCTCGTAGACCAGTGCAACACGCGTGTCGCTCGACTCGGTAAGGCCGGCTTCCTTCTGGTTCCACAAGCCGTAACCGTCGAGGAGCGACTGCATCTCGGGTTCTGTGACCGGTGGCGCTATAGAATAGAGCAGCGACGCGGTCTTTTCCGCAGCGAGATGTCCAAGCCTCTTCACCGTTGCGGCGATTCCCGCAATCCGATTGCTGGCAATTCCAGAGGCGAAAAGCTGCATACGCGCGCTCGGCCTTCTCGCCTTGAGTTCCCGCATCAGCGCCCGTGCCGTCTTTGGGTTTGCTGCCCTCGCAATGCGCTGCAGAAGGGCGAACTCCCGGATTGGGCGTGCTGCGGCCGATTCGTCGGGACATAGTGGCAGCCCCTGGTCGATCGCTAACCGTTCATACGCCGAGCGGTACGATTTGCTTGAGCTCCTTCCGAGCACTTCGATCCAGCTTGTCTCGCCTGCGGCGACCTTCTTGGCGATGGCCCGGAACGCGGCTTCGGCGACGACGAGGCGCCTGTTGCGCGCCGCCCAAAGCAAGACTCGATCTGGGCACGCGAGGGGAGAAGCGGAAATCATCTCTGCAACCTCCATGCCGAGCTGATAGCTGTGAAACTCTCCCCAGTCCCGTTCTTCGAGAGGAACGCCAGTCACTTTCGATCGAAGTAGGATGAGCATCGCTTTTCCTTCTTTTTCCGATCGACCTTTGGGTTCCTGCGAACGAATCAGCTCCAGAAGCCGCGTGGACGGAACGGTCAAAAGCAGCGACAGGCCTGGACCTTTGCCTTCGGCCCACGATGCCATCGTCAGGCCGACCTCTTCATCGGAAAGAAGGATTCGCTGCTTGTGTTTGAACATGAGCAGCAACTCCTCGACGCTCAGCAGCGAATACGTGGTTCCGTAGCTCGCGGCCTTCGATGTGAGCAACTCCCGGACCCGCTTGAACTCTCTTTCCTCGGCGTCCACCAGTTTCGCAGCGACTTCCCGCGCCAGAAAATCATGCGCGATTTCATAAAGCCCATCCAAATGCCGCACCAGCCTGAGGTCGATCAGCTTTTCCAGGGCCACTTCGCAGTTGTTGCTGGATAAGCCGGTATCGGCCGCAATTTCCGCAAGCGTCTTTTGAGCTTTGACGCCATAGCTGCGTACCAGGGACACAAGGACGGCTTTGAGATGACCCTCGTTGTCTTGCGCGTATTCGAGCTGGCGGGACAGATACCCCGCCGTCACGCCCTCCATGGCGCCGGCAGCCAGGTAGCGATCAAATCGGTAGCTGCCGGGCTGATTCCCAAGTGACCTCCACACGTGGTCGATGAACATTTGGAGATAGGGCGGGTACACCGCTCTCTCCGGCTCCTGACGCGAGCTGAAGGCCTGCAGGTCCTTCCTGATCTGATCGCTCTCTGATTCGGACAGATCCAGAGCGGTGCCGAGATCAGCGCATGTGCTCCGGACACTTTTCCACGCTTCTTCCGCGCTGATACCGGATACATATACCCGTGGCAGACCGGCAGGCGATCCGCTGATCGACTGCCAGAACGCGCCCAGTCGCGCTTCGAGATCTGCTCGATAAGCCAGCAAAACCCGGACGCGTGGATCGTCAATAAAACGAACGACCCGGAGGTCATCAATCAGCTGTTCAGCCTCACGATTCTCCCTGGCCGACAAGATGTCCTCGAATTGATCGATGAGGAGGAGCACCCTTTTCGGCGCGATCGCTTCGGCGGCGTCATCCAGAGCGCCGAGCAGAGCACCACGATAAGAATGCGGCCCTTCGAAAACCGTGGAGACCAGTCCTGCAACGACGTCGCTGCGTGGAAGCCCCAACGGGCGGGTATACACTGGGAACCAATTTGCATTAATCACTTCTGGTATCAAACCAGCGTGGATGAGCGAAGTCTTGCCCATGCCCGAGTTCCCTAAAAGTAGCGTGATCCTGTTGCTCTCGATGGCATCGAGGAGCTCTTTCAGTTTGGTCCCGCGACCGTAGAAATGTTCCCTGTCGGCGCTGGTGAGGAATTCCATTCCGATCGGACGTTGGAGCTTTCGAGCATTGGGCAGGACTAGCTGCCTGGTCCGCAGGGATGGAGGAACCAGACGATGCCGAAGCTTCGCCAGAACATCGCGAATCGCGAAGTAGGGCAGGTCGCGGGGATCACGAAAAGGGGTATAGGTATGCTGGCGCGAGTGTTCCCCCAACGCCTTCAGGCGCGTGATTGCAGCTGCATCAGTCTCGCACAGGTGAGGCGGCCAGCTGGCATTCTCATCGAGCCAATAGAGCAGGATGTCGCTGAGGGTCCCTGCACTTAGTGATCGCTCAGCCTCGTCGAGCTCGAGTTCTGTGATCGATTTCCCGGTCGCTGGATCAACGGCGCCGTAGCGGCGAGCATAGATTCCAACAAAAAGGTCGCACTCCCTTACGTGCCGAATCGCCGAAATAACAGGCGGGGCGGCATCGCTCCCGAAGGTTTCCATAATCAGCAGGTGGGCACCAAAAACGTCACGAAGCCTCCCTGCGATTTCATCTCGGAGTTCCTGGAGGTCAACGAACGTTGAACTCAGGAAGATGCGTACATCAGTGCTAAGTTCTGCCATCGCACTTCCAGCCAGCCCTTTGTGCTTCTTTTATAGGGCTCATTTTAGTCTTGTGCGGGGCGGCCCGCGATGCCGACGTGGGTTTGAGAAGCTGCGAGGAGCGACGATGCGGCAAGGGACGCGCTTGCTAGCGAAAGGAAGGACAAGTAATTAGTCATAGATGAAAGAGTGGCTACAGTCGCATAGTGTCAATCTATGCTGTTTGTATGCGTTCTGTCCCTGTCGGATCCCTAAGCCCAGCGCAGGCTCATCCGAGCGACTATCCGCTTTACGGCGGAGTCTCGGGAACGCGTTTGCCATGTCCGATCTATGAACTTTCTGAAGGAGTCGTTCTCCGGAGCACGTACGCGCACGTTTTTGCGCCTTATATGCTTTCCCTCAACAGGCGGACTCCAGATACTCCATTTGGAGAACCCTGGAAGCCGGCGAGTGGTGGGCTGGGTTTCGACATCGAGTTCGAGATCGAGATTCCAAAGGGCGACCGGCCCACAAACTTCACGCGGATCAATACGATTTGGTGGATTGCGTCCCTAATCCGCTTGCATCAGGCGATAGGTCTGCGTGTCCCTGTGGTTTCAAGCCTGTCGTTTTCTGCGATCGCGGGCGCTGAAGAGGAACCGACCCTCTGGCCGGTTGAGATGAGCCCCCTGCAATGGATCTTCGTTCGAACACCGAATGCAGTCATCGAAGCATCGACTCTCGATTGGTTGAAGGTTCACTGGCAGTCAGCGGCTACCCTGATGGATACCCCGACCTTCAATGTCGCTTTCCAGGCATTTGACCAGGCGATTTGGTCGCACCCGATCGGGAGCGCTTTAATGATGATCTGGGCATCCGTCGAGGCGCTCATCCGGCCCGGAGACCAAGACATCACCCGTACGCTCGCGAGTTGCATCGCGGCGTATCTTGAACCGCCGGGTGCGCAGCGCGACCGCCTGTTTACGACCATACGAGGCCTCTACCAGCTGCGTGGTTACACCGCTCATGCAGCCGAGCCACCCACGGACGAGACCATTCGAAAGACCTTTGCGGTGGCTAGGCTTTGCTTCATCCGTGCTTTCGAACAATGCGCCCTTCCCGATGCGCAGTTGCTCATGGCCAAGTGGAAACAGAAGCTCTAACGCCGCGACGATAGACTCATCCTGCAAGCCAGATTCAGTGTCACCCGAGTTGAAACAGTATGATGGAGGGCGGTCGCGATGGGATGGTTGAGCAGATGGTTGGGGCGTAAACCGGATTCGTCTCCGCAGCCATCGCGGCCCTCCGCCGAATCCATTCCTGCCGATTGGGCGAGCAGTCCGCCGCATTTAGCTTTGTTGCAACGTTTTCTGTCTCTGCGCGACGCGAGGACCGGCGTTCCCGATCATTGGGAGCCGATGTTCGGAACGCATCCTCGAAATATCGTCGAGAGCCTGCGCGCACTTCATTTGCTTGAGCCAGCTTCGCTCGCGGAGACGATCGAGTTCTGCCACACCGGGGCGGAGCTCAAAAAGCTCTTGGCGGCCCGTGGTCTTAAGGTCAGCGGCAGGAAGGCCGAGCAAGCCCAGCGGCTGCTCGATGCCGATCCGGAAGCGATGCGCCGCATCTCTGTGGAACACGAGATCGTGCGCTGCACACCGGCAGCGAGCCAGGCCGTCCAAGCCTGGCTGGATTACCAGGCCCGGGCTCTCGAAGCGGCGACCGACGAGACCATCGCCGCCTTGCGGCGCGGCCAGTGGAAGACCGCCATCCAGATTGCGGATGCCTATCGCGACAAGAGATTTGAACCACCCGTTCACCCCGCGCAGGAAGCGCTGACCATCAGGCCCGAGCCGCCAACAATCAATGATCGAATCTCCGACCTTGCCAGGATGTTCGCTATGCGTCCCAAGATCCTAAAGGGTCTTGATCTCGAGCAATGGGAGGGCCTCCACCTCAACTACGCGATTTGGCAACTGCTCGGCCACTCGGCCACCGAGAAATGCATGCCCGGATTCGCTGGGCTGGGCGCGATGGACGCAGCCACGGTGATGCGCATGATGGGTTTCTACGAGCGACATCGATGTGACCTCGAACAGTGGAGAAAACTCGGGGTTAAGAAAGCAAGCATCTCATGCACGAAGTCGGGAAGCTGCGATGCCTGCATCGCTCTCGACGAAAAGACGTACCGCTTGGACAAACTGCCGGAGCTTCCATACGAAGGCTGCACCTGCGCCCTCGGTTGCCGCTGCTTCTATTCTCCCGACATGGACCTCTAGCCACTCGCCACTGCACGCGCATCCCGCCGGTCCCAGCATAGAAACGACGCACGCCAAGCCCCTGAAAACACACGTAATCCCGCGCGTCCACAGGTGAACTGCGGGGCACGCGCCACCGGCGAGACGTGAGGCACAACACCGGGCAGAACTCGGGACATCGAGCCGCTTGTCACTCCGCGATTTCTCGAGATGCGACGTATACTGATACGCAAGAGCGGGAACACTAGCCTGCTCGGAGGTGAGCCGTGAAAAGAATAGCGGCATACCTTGGGGAGTTGGCCCTCAAAACACCCTGTTGAACAGCGGGGATCACCACAGGCCAAGGGCATCGGCGAATACAATCCCCAACCCCGATGACTGACCCGTCGGGGAAGCTGGCGGCAAAAACGCCAGGGGCTATTCTGAGCTGTGGTAGCGCGGTATGGCATGGCAATGCAAGGCGCTGGAATCGTAAGAGGATTCTGCGGAAGGAGCCGAGAGGTCAGGTCTCGGCTCTTTTGCTTTGATCCGGCATCCGATTACGCGACATTAATTCCTGTCGATGTGAACGACCCGGTCAAGTGTCAATTGGGTTTCCTTTTCTTTGAGCAGATCTGCCAACTGGTCCGTAGTCGTCAAGGAGAGAATCTCGGCACGTGTGAGCAGCAGAATCTTGATCTTGTCTCGGATCAATGCCCCCAACACCTCGCTGTGCGCTGACTTGTCGCCATCTCCTGTGATTCCGTTGAGGGCAATTAAGATTCCGTGACTTGCGCCTCGGTCTTGCAGTTTGCGCACGAACCATCCGACCTCATCGCTGCCAACGGCAGTTGCAGATGCCTTGCATTCCACGATCAAGATGGCGTCCAGGAAATGAAGGAGAGAAATTCTCTGATCGTTCCAAAAGGCGAGATCGAGTTCGTGAGCTCTGAGAGCATCAAGGATATTCCGCCTCCGAAACTCCACGCCCGAGACTGTACCTAATAGGTATTTCCCCAACTCTTCAAGCGCATCACCCTTGGCGTCATTGGTTGGAGCGCCGTCCACCGACGCCAGGAGGGTACGGATGCGGGCCTTGGAGTAGCGCGCCATCAGAATTGCATCCCGTGGACCATAAGATTGCGGCGCTCAACAAGGATTTCTGCGAAATTTCGATGGAGCAATTCCACTGTGAATTCCCCGACGTCGAACCACAGGACCAGCGGATTCCATCCTTGGGGTCTTTCGAAAGCCTGACCGGGTCTCTTCAGATAGAGCAGGACCCCAGCTGCGGATTTCGATTCACTGACTAGTTTTGTGAGGCGTTCATACGCAAATTGGAATTGTGGCTTCTCCAGATAGCCTTTCACCTCGATAAGGACGGGGTTCCCGAATGAGCCGCGCAGCGAATCGCTCCACACGACGAAATCCACTCCGCTGTCCCGACTGCTTGTGTTGTCTTTCACGGAAGTTAGCCCTGTGGATGTCAGGACGTTGTGCACCAACGCATGCAATTGCTGTTCATGCGGTCGCGCCCTGAGCCTTTCGATCTCTTCAGAGAGCGTGGGCAGTTTGTTCGATTGTTCTGCGGCAACTCTCTGCTTTGACCGCCCCGGCGACTTCGCAGATTTGTGGGGTCGCACGGTGCCCAAAAAACCTTCAACCCCCAGCTTCAAAATCTCGGTGACCGAACCCGTATACGTGAGGTGAGGAGAAAAAGCGGCAAATGGCGGGACCGAATCACCTGGTCTTATCAGCACAAGGGTTGGCTTGCGCAGAGCAAATGCAATACCGAGTTCGAACGAAACGTTGCTCGAATCAGAATCGAGAACCACGATCACCGCATCGGCCGAGTGAATCTCACTCCGGATTGACTCCGATAGATTGGTTCCCGGAGTCTGTTCAAATGAGCCACGAATCGTAGCTTCCTCGTCTTTGAGAAGGCTGATCAGAGCAGAAACCGGCGTGTTAGCAGAATGACTGAGAAAGATCTTCATGTGTTCAGATCCTATAAGACACTTATTGCTCCGATTGCGAAGACGACTCGGCCGTCGCACTACTCTGCGCGGATTTGTCCGATTCCTTCGCTCCGGGATGCGGCACCGGGAAGGCAATACTTAGGGTGACCGCCGGGATTTCGACGGTCTCTCTTCCATTTTGAACGGGATAGGAGACCGGATTGTCCCGCAGAAGAGTGTCTCCTCCGATCACGGTCGAAGGAATCAGGGCGATGATGTCCTCTTCGTGCACGATGTGCTTGCGTTTCGTCCACGCCGCCTCGATCTGGGGCGTTGGATCATCCATGTCGAGAATCCAAAGTTGACGCGCAGCACGGCCGAACAGGACTGCGGTATTGAGCACGAGCCCGCGGCACGTCTTCGGCCCGCCGCCCAATCGAAGCTGAAATTCCACCAGGTCGCCGCGTTTGTAGCTGAGAGCATTCTCGTCGATCATGGTTCTAATCTCCTCCGACACTGAAGCCGTCTTCCACATTGTCCAGAAGGTTGAGCCCCATCTCCTTCACATTTTCAAGAAAGCGTTTCGCCTCATTGCTGCGGATCTCGATGCGCTCGTCGAGACGCACATGCGTATCGCCGCTCAACTCGAGGTAATCTCGATCGACAACGCCTCCGTTGTGGATGAGGATGTGGCGCCGCTGTACCATCTTGCGCAGGAATGGGATTTCGCTCTGCGCGACGACTCTCCTGGGGTTGGTGTCTGATCCAAGCCATTCGAAAAGTCCCATCCCGTACCATTCCTGGAGCGAAGCGTCCGCCACAAGAGGCTGCTGAAAACTCAGTTTCTCTAACTGCTTGCGGCGGACAACAGTCAGCGGGTATCCCAGAAGTCTCCGTCGCAAGTGTTTGCCCAGCGCCTCCAATCGGGAAACCGCGTCCACCGTCATTTTTTCCCATACCGCGCCTCGTTCTCGTCGATCGGCTACAGTGCTCCTTACTTCTTCAAGACGCCCGAGTTCCTGGTCGAAGAGGCCGGAAAACAGCTTGCGAGCGTTGGTCCGACCGCATCGGGGGCAATAGCCATATTCCCCGAGGATGTCGGTTTGCGCACCGCACTTGTCGGCTTGACAGGTGAAATGACGCTGTTGCTTTTCCTCCGAGTAGTGCCAGTTTGAGGTTGCATCGGTGATCTCTGCCATCTCCAGGCTTGTGTTTGTCTGCTGAAGATGGGCCCGGGCAAAGGCATCGTAGAATGCCGTGAGGTACTTCTTCTGCTCCTCGGTGATGAACGCAAGATCAGGCGCAGGCTGGGAGCAATACGGGCAATAGGTGGTGTCCATGATGTGGTTCGTGCGAAAGTACTTCCCGCAGGACGGACAGCACCGCCCCCACATCGCTTGTTGGTCTGACTGTACGAACGCGAGCAGAGAAGGCTTCGGATAGATCATCACCTGTCCGAGGCCGCCGGGAGGAACACTGGCGAGCAGGTGACGACCGTCCAGGCTCAAGGCGACCTGATAGAACGCCATGAAGCCTGTGCCGGAGATCTGATTGGAAATCGCACCCGAGGCAGCGTCATAAAGGAATTCCACCTTCGCTCCTGCCGCGGGGATCTTGTCCTTGAATTCCGTCATGGTTCCGGGCTCTTGCTAACATTCTCGCAGAGACTCGGGAGTAGTGCGTCAGGGAGCCTGTCGACTGCCAACCTATTCCAAGGCTCCGATACTGACCGATTCCAGTCGAACGCCGAGTTGTTCGAATTGCGGTGCCTTCAGAACCACCATTGCGTCGGACGCTTCAGCGCGCTTCTCCCTCAACTTGGCGAGGGAATAGGTGATGCAGAGAGGTGCGGGGAGATGGGGACGTGTCTCTCCGCCGCAGACGCCGTAGCCATCGCGCTCTATCCTGAATGTATAGATCAGGTGGCAATGAGCAATTCTTCCCATCGCCGGCTGGACGATCAATTTCTGGCCGAACTCGACCGGATCGCGGCTTGGCTTGTCCAGCAAGGCATTCGCCAGGCGAACCGTTTCCGTCTGTACCGGCAGAATATCGAGTGGCTCAGAGCGCATGATCTGGAGCAAGACCGCGCGCGTGTATATGCCGAGCTGGAGGGACAAGGGCGGTTAACGGAGGTCCTGTCCACGTTTGTTGAGAGCATTGAAATCGTGGAGACCATCCCGGCCTTGATCGACGCGGGTGTCGTGGTTCCGGTCGACCTGTTGAGAAAGGCATTTTCCGGTCCCGCGGATCTCTTTCGTGAAGATGCCCGCTCCAACCAGGCAAGGAATAAGATGTTGGAGTTGACCATGGGGGCGATGGCGGCTCGCCGGGGGCTTGCTCCAGTTCTCAGCACAAGCAATCCCGATGTCGCCTTCCAGTTCGAGAATCGCCGGGTATGCTTGGAATGCAAGAGGGTCATCTCAGAAAGCAAGGTTCTTGAGCGAATCGGAGAAGGGATCGAGCAGCTGACGAAATCAGCTCGGAGCGGAACCGATGACGTCGGAATTGTCGCCATATCGCTTGCGAAGCTCTTCAATCCAGGAGATCGCGTGGCGGTCGTCCCGGAGGGCACGCATCCGCATGATGTGCTCAGCCAGGAGCTCCATCAACTACTCCGGCGCGCTGAGCCGGTGCTGGCACGACTGGCGAGGCCCTCGGTTGCGGCGATTCTTTTTTATCTTTCCAGCCCCTGCTATGTGCCCGGAGCAGGTTACACCCGCGCAACCTGCGGAACAGTCTTTCCGATGAATCTTGACGAACAGACGTTCTTGCGCCGATTGGCCTCGAATCTTATTGCATAGAGTTCAAAGGTTGCGAAAACCGCCGTGTCGGAATTGTCTCGAGTCAACCCGTGCAGACCCTGGAAATAGCTGTCTGGTGACGCGGCCGCTTGGTCGGCGGAACCGGGGGGAAGGTGTGGAGAGCGGTGCGGGGAGAAGGGGATCTCCCCCCGCTCGTTCCGGATTGGGCTCGAAGAGTTCCGTCTAATCGGCCACAGGGCACTATCATCAACCTATATGGAAAACAAATTCCAGAACCAACTTGCTGCAGTGCGTAACCGTGTTGAGGAACTCAAGGACGCGAAGAGGGCCGAGAGTCCGAGCGCAGGCGAAATGGGAATGAACGCATTTATTTACGATCAGCTGTTGGCCATCAATGAGGATCTGATCAACTTGTACCAGAGCCTCAACCAAACCATCGATTTTGCGGCGAAGATCCCGGAGAGAATCGCGGACGCCGAGCAGCGCCGTCCCTCCGGGCGCTAGACAGCCCAACTTATCAGTTTCAAACATTCAAACGCCGCTTCCAACACAGCGTGGGGCCTGACAGCGATGGCGAATTGCAGAGGTTGAGCACACCGCGTCTTATCGTGCTCGGAACCGGGCCGGACGACCCAGCCCATCTGATGCCGCGAAACGTTATCAAATGCGCCAGAATGCACAATTCGGCCATCTGTACGCGAATAAGGACGCGTTTGCGCGAGCTCGTCGCTTCGAGAAAATCGTTGCCGAAGTCTTGGGAGCGTCCGGCTTCGATGTGGACCTCGATTCCCCCGCTGCGACTCCGCGCCAGTCAGATCTTCTTGTCGAGGGCAATGGCGAGATCTATCTCTGGGAACTCAAATGGCATTCTCGGCCGGCTACGATCGATCACGTACACGGATTGCGTGATCGGCTCCGCACCATGCGTCCGGGTGTAGTGGGGGTCTTGTGCAGCATCTCTGGATTTACAAAGACAGCCCTAGACGATGTGACGACCAACAGGTCGGCTGAGGTACTCCTCATCGATGGCTATGAGATCTGCCAGGTGATTGACCGGGGACTCGATATTGCAGATCTCCTTGAGAAGAAGCGCTACCAGATAACACGCCGCGCCAGGGTATGGTTCCTCGACGGTCGCAAATCGAGTCTCATCACAAAGCCAGTTCCGTTACCGCTCACCCGCGAATGTATCGATCGGGCGACAGACGTGCCATACGCGAGCATGACGACGCGCGGGAACGACGATCTTCTATTCACTAGACATCCGCTGATGTTCGGGGAATATGGACCTGGCGTTTACGTGTTGCGGCTGCGCCTCGATGCGATTGAGGAACTGAGAGAACTGGAGCACTTGATCGGCCTGCTCTACAAGGAGTTCCATTTTGCCGATGACCCAGAATTCTCAATTCGGCAAACCAATGCAATGTGGGCGGGCGTAGGAGCTCGGGAGTTCCTCACCTGTGCAGCAAATATTGAAGCGCGCTACGCCAAGATCAAGACCAGGCTGCACCATTCAGAAGAACTGTGGACGTTCGCCGAAATTCGAGACGGGATCATGCTCTTGTCGATCAGGCAACGCTCATCAAAACCCTATCTGCTGGATTCCGGTGAGTTGATCATTCGCGCAACATCTCTTCCCATTGACCTCAGCTCATACCGGAAGGTTGCCACTGCCCTGGGAGAGAAGAGACCGAGCTTCGCGATTGAGAGCCCCTTGGAAACGAGCCATTTTTACTTCTCGAGACCGGTCAAGATCTCTCCGCTTCGGATAATTACAATCACCGAGCAAGGAGAACAGATCATCGTTGGTATGTTTGTGCGGAATCCTTTCCACCGGAGGCCGGAGGCGCTGAAGACGATTGTCAGAGAAAATCAGGGTGAACAGAACCTCCGGGCATTCGAAAAACTGGTGGAGACGGACGTTTTGGGATGCGCCGTAAAGGATTGGATCCCCGCGGAAGAAGCGGTTACCGGTTGGCATTTGCTTGAAATTGGCGTCGCATTCTTCGGCGGGGTGTGGTTGCTTCACTGTACCTGCACCTGGAAGGACAAGAAGCATTGGGAACGACATTCCCCTGACGATCCCGCACTCGACTCGATCCCGGATTTTGAGGCGGAGCGGCTAAATCGGGAAAAAATGGAACGAGAGCTTCTGGCATGGAGGGAGCGACGTTTCCCCCGGTGAGAGACTTCGATTTCGATGAATACGGTGACAGCGACGAATAGAGTGACGGCTGACAGGTTCGTGATTACAGCGTATCCGGAACGGATCGGCCCTTAGGAAGGATGCCCCGAGGCGACCTGCTGTGTTGCATTCCCATTGGACGACCCGGAACCGGGGGAAGTGGGGTCAAGGGGCGCACGGGGAGGGGGGATGGTCTCCCCGTAAGCGGCACGATTTCGCTGAGAGAGCCGGTGTGATCTCTGGCGGGAAAGACCGTCGCGACTGCGTTTCTCCAGGTACTTCCGCGATACCGCTTGATGGCCGCGTCCAAATGCGGCTACGATTGGCTACCTAGGCCGATCCTAAATGCAGAAGGAAACGAAAAACGAGAACGATATTGTTTGGCAGCGCGATGGAATGAAGCCGGGCGAGCGCATGCTGGTGCTCTTCAAGTTCGGTCAAGAGAAGCATCTTGCTTCCTTCCGCGAACAGGGCCAGATGCATATGCGCACGATGCGCTATTTTGCAGAAGAGGAAGCAGAGAACGCCGCCCGGTGCGATCGGTTTGAGGGAGCATCGACCCTGTTTCAACCCGGCGGTCTGCGAATGACCATTAGTCATCCGGCCATTGGTACTCATGAAGTCGATCCCAATGACCTCGCCGGACCGGTCATTTTCTCCTACAACAGCGAGGCCGAGCAGAATATCTTCTGCATGTTTTCGTTGACAGCGCCAACTCGAGAGTCTCTTTTGCGCGACGAGTATTTACGCTTCGGTAGCCATTTTGTATTGATTTTGAATACACTGGAGTTCCTGAAGCGTGTTCACGAGGCACTGCTGACGCTGAAGCTGCGGGGTACGGCTGGATTGGTCGAGTATTACGACGAGAGCAGCTACTCCGGAAAGATCGGTCCTTTCCGCAAGCCGAAGCATTTTGCTTATCAGAAGGAATACCGTATCGTTGCGCAGCCGGGAATGGTGCCATTCCGTAATCTCATGATCGGCAATATTTCGGATATCACCTCACCCGTCCTGGCATTGAGTGAGATTGACACGATCGTCGATTTTTCTGAGAAGACCGCCCTCGCGGGTGGATGGGTGAAGGCCGAATCCCCTCGCGAAAAGAATCATACCAGGTAGCGAATTGGAGTGACCGCCGGCTCAAGCGGCAGAGACCCCTTCATCACGCATCGCCTTTTCAAGGCGCATCACCTCGGCGCGGAGCAACAGCTCGTCGTCCTGCGTGATGAGGCGGGCGTGCGCTACATCGAGCCGAATGGGATGAAGGCGTTGGAAGGTTTCGCGCACGCTCTCTTCTCTCCGAAAGAAGGCCTGGAAGACCTCGCGCCAGTTATCTTTCTTGCAGATGATCAGTGCGTAATGGGTAAAGTCGGCGTACTCGATCAGAGGCCGCCCCTCGGCGCCGGCCTCCTCGGCCTTGCGTTTTTTCTCCCGCCATTCTTCGTAGAGGCCGTTCGGGAGCCGATGCTTCGGCCAATCCGGACCAGAGATCCGGGTCAGGTGCTTCGCGATAAACCGGCGCAGCAGCCTTTCCGCCCGTTGCAGTTGGTCATGGGCGGCGTTGGAGCGAGCGAGCCCGACCTCCTCGATATCGTCTTCCTCAATTTCGCCGGGCTCCGCTTCCCAGGGGACTCCATCCAATCCGGCGATCGCGAGGCCCTGTTCGAAGGCGGGCAGGGGGAAACTGGTCAGAGCCGAATCAAAACCCAAACTGACGTAGAAATCTCCCCGTGCGGCCAAGTTGGTGAAGATCTCCGGCCGCCAGGTGATCGGGTCGCGCCAGTCGCCGAGACTCTCCCGCAGGGTGGCTGCCAGGGAGTCGTCGAAGGCTGGCAGGGTTCGTACGGCTTCGCCGATGCGCTGGATTTGGGCGAAACCCGCAACGGAGCGCACCGTCCGCTCGTGATCGAGCCAGGGCGTGCTCATCTTCTCCATCGCCTGTTGCAGCGCCTGCGCCGCAAGCCCGTGGGTTTGAACCGCCAAGTTCTCTTGAACGGCACGCGCATGAAACTGTTCGGCCAGAAACGCAGATTCCAGCTGATCCGGTAACCGGAACCGCGACTCAAAGCTCGCGATGGCCTCGCGCGCCAGTTCTGCGCTCCGTTGCCACGATGCATCTTCATGGAACAGCCGCGCCTGTCCCAGCTCCCACAGCGGACCCATAGCCGTTCGCGCCAATTCTTCATGGCGCTTGAAGCCCTCAAGAACGCGGGTGAGTGCCGAATTCTCCTCGAGCCAACGTGCGGCTTCGCGCGCATGGTGAAGGACGGGATTCCGCTCCATCTCTAGGAATTGAGATCGAATCGCTTGGACGGCGGAGTTTTCCTCAACCAATCGAGAAGCGGTCTCTCTTGCGAGCGCCAGAGCCGAGTTTTCTTCGATCCACGCCAGCTGCTCCTGAAGCCTCCCCGCACCCGAGTGCCTCTCCATCTCCCGGAGCAGTTCCTCCCGTTTTTGTGCAGCGAGGCGCGCCTCCTCGATGGCCGTCGCAGCCGGAAAGCGATCCAGTTCGATCTCAAGAAGTTTCTTGAGAGATCTCTCGTGCGGCGCGTCTTCGTTGGGGCGGCTCATACAAGTCCTTCTTTGTTACGGTGGCTGATTTTCCACCTCAGCAGGCGGTTGAATTGGGTCCCTTTGCCTACCTATTCGTTATGGCAATTCTACGCCGCTGCAGTCTTCCTGCGATGAGTTGGGCCCGATGAACTTTGGACTAGGAAAGATGATCAATTTGGTGAGGGGATAATATGAAGACATACCAGAAAGAGAAAACATGGAATGGGCACCCTGCGTCAATTTCACACCGGTCTCCACACTTCGGACTGGCACCGATACCCACTGCCGCCCTACCGGGGACGGGGCTGGACAGTCGATTTCGTTGAGCAGAAATCTGAGTTTTCCCAGGGCGGTGAGTTCTCGGGGGATCGACTTTATCCTTTTAAGGAAGTCATCGTCTCGGCTCGGGATCAGACGGCCGCACAGCGTGCTTTCGACACCATTTCCAACAGCCGCAACCTCCTCGAAGCCTCCAACCTAATTGGAATGCTGTCCACCGGTCCGCAAGTCGTCTCGCCGGTCGAAGATCGGACGACTTCCGGGGCCGACGATGACGTGAGTGAGCGACCTGCGTTTCACTCAAGCCCCGATATTCCGCTTGCTTGTCTGATTGCAGCCAAAGTCTCTCAGAGACTCAGATTTGTCTATGCACTCGCGCGCCTCGAAATCAGCATGGAGACCCTGTCCGTACCTACCATTGAGCTTGATCCGATGCACAGCCTGAACATCCCGAAGTCGGTTTTTCCCGAAGATCAAATCCGCATGGCAACGGCCATCGTATCGGCGTACGCCGCGATGGAAGAACTGGGCCTCACGATCCGTGCCAGCAAGGAGAATCCGAGCAGAATCAATGGTGCCTGGAATCCGAAGGTTCGCAATGAGTTGGAGAAACGGCTAATCGATGCGGGCGTCGACCTCTCCGCGCCGTTCTATTGGAACCTTCGTGGCAAGCGGACGCGGATTGAGATCAAACGATCGCCGGAAATTACCCAGCTTGCCCGCTGGGCGATCAAAGATGTCGTCCGCGACGGCCAAATGCACATCAGCGACGCGATCGCCTACGCGAGCTTCCTGCGCAGCACCATCGCGGCCCACAGTAACGATGACAAGAGCTATCTCCGAGTACTCTCCGTTTACGACGTTTCGAACGTTCAACTTTTCGCGCGACGGCTTCTTCTCGAATCGGTCGGTTATTGGCGGTATTTGGGAACTCATGAGAATCTGGTGCGTCTCAAGGGGTCAAGGCGTCGTTCGCGCACGAAACTGGGAGTGATTCTGAACCAAAGGTGAACGCCGAGCGGTCAGTCAGGCTGAACAGATCCGGGAGATTACTGCAATCCGCAGTTCTCGTTGTCATGTAGCGAGAACAACCCGATGCAGTTATTGAATAGGGGTTGTACCTCGTTCAGAGGATCGGTCCTGAAAACGCCGCAGGCTCCGGAGATGTGTAATCCAACCTCAGCGACCCGGGGACTGGCGCAATGCCGACATAGCCGCTACTGATCCGGCATCAGACAACTCCGGCCATCCGACTGCGAGTTTCGCGATGTCGTGCGCCTGTCTGTGTGCAAGAAGTGTGCCGAAAGAATGAAGAGCAACTCAGACGGAACCGGTCGGGAAGTTCGCGCCTTCCGTCCTGCCATTGCTCGACAGAATTCCAAAGACAAGGGCTGCAGCCTAAACATTGGCTGCGAAACCAGCGTTGTCCGGTCCCGGCAGGACAATACCTCCCGAGACAAAAGCGCTGCTGTTGTTGCTGCTGTAGATAATTAGGCGGTTGACGATGTCGTCGGCGATTTGTTGGCAACGGCGACGACGACGATGGCGGTAGTCACAGCCACGACGGCGGTCGCACCACCACCCCCAAAAATCGCTGGATGGGAATGGCGAGGCGTCAGGCCTGCACGTAGAGCCTGGGGAAGAACGTCTCCAGTGATTCAGTCGGGAAGCGGAGCGAGACCGGCCCTTTTTCCGTTGTTGAGGCAAGAAGTCCCTCGGCCACAACATCGTTCAGGACTCGCCGGGCCGAGCGTTCTGGCATTCCTGTAATGCGTGCTGCTTCGCCGCGGTCGAACTCCCCTCGAATCAGCGCCTCTTCGAGAAGCCGCGAGGATTCGGGCTTGAGAGTATCGCTCTGCGCTACATACTTCTTGAATCGCTGCGCCAAGGCATCGATCTCGAACAAGCCGAACATGAAGGTGACCTGGTCAAGCGACACTTTGAGGAACCATAGGGTGAAATCCTTTAACGCGTGTAAAGAGAGATTCCCCCGCCCGTCCAGATCATTCTGGCGCGGCGTGTCGGCATAATCCATCATTTCCTTGTATTCACCGCGATTCTTAAGTCCGCGCGCCAACCCGCGGGAAACGGACCAGAGGCCATGTGCGCCAATCCCTGCCGTGTGCGCCATCGCATGGCTCATGAGCCGACTCACCCGGCCATTGCCATCCGAGAATGGATGGATGTAGTTCAGCCGGTGATGCGCTGCCGGAAGAGCCAGAATGCGGGAGCCCATGCCACGTCCCTGCTGATGATATCGTCGCTCGAAGTACCTCATGAAATCCGGAATCCGGTTGCTCGATGGCGGATTATGCTGGCCCACGGCAACATCGTGTTCAGGCCGTGACCTCCATTCCCCTGCCTCCATCACGAACTCGCGCCCAGCTCCTTTGATCCGCAACATGGATTCCGGCGCATCGCGATAAAACTCCCGATGGAGATAGAGGATGAAATCCGAGGACGTTGGGTCAAGCAGGCGGCCGTCCGCAAAGAGTTTGTCCACCTCGGCTTGAACCCGTACATGAGCTTTGGCCTCGAGCTGAAGATCGCGGCGCTTCTGATCCTGATCGAGCTCTCCTGTAAGCGCTCGTTCAATATCGCGCGGGCGTGTATGGTGGCCTTCGATCAGGTTGCTGTAATACGTGTTCATGATGCGCACCAGGTCGGCGAGATTGGACGCGGTCCGGGGATGCAGTGCGGTGCCAAGGGTGGCTGCTTTGGCGGAGAGTTCCGCGACGATATCCGTGATTTCCGTCGAGGCCTCTTCGAGCAATGCGGGCTCGATACGATCGCCGGTTTCAAGAGGTGCTTTGCGCTTATCCATGCTTTTGGCCGAAGCTTTTCGATTTCATATTACTCATTCTAAAATAGATTTATCAAATTCCTCGACAATTTTGGCCGATCTTTTGGCCGATCTTGGATCCTGCACGCCGGTTGGATTCCGGGGATGCGTCCCGGCCCATGATAATTCCAATTTTGGCCGATTATTTTAGAACATAAGTATACTTTATGCAATAAGTTACTAACTTACACCTAAACGATTGGCCGATCTCTTGGCCGATCTTTCGGCCAATCGCCGACCCTTGGCCAAACTTGGATCGAGCGGAGCCAATCGATCGCAGGCCGCGCGGCGGATAAATCCTTGTCCCAGCTTCTCCGGGCCCGGGGGCGGCGAGCGACCGATTGACAACCGGCGCGCGCGACGGCGTCTGAAGCCCGGGAAGGCAATTTTCCCAGGCGTTATCAAAAAGCTGCTACTGAACCCCCGTCAGTCTTCCGTTCTTGATTCACCCACGAAACCAAACAGCCAGCAGCGGCCACGTGTGCCACACGTGTGCCGCTGTTCTCATTTTTTCGAGGCACTCTAGCTCGCGAGACTGGTCAGATTATTCGCCGCCGATCCAGCACATGGCTGGTTCGCATCTACGTCGGCCGCGATTCGGAAACTCGAAGACGAAAGTACTTATGCAAATTCATTCATGGCGGGCTGCGGTCATGACGAGACGGCGCAGCGCGTCGCGCTGCCATGTCGAGCGATCTGTTGACCAAGTGAGAATCTCTTGGAGGAGGTTCCTTCTACACGGCTTTCCTCAAGCCCGCTAGCACGACGCGGAAGCTGGCGAGGCCAGATTCGAGATTCTCGATGATCTCCTCGGCAAGAGTGTCTGGCTCGGGAAGGTTGTCGAGGTCGGTCAGGCCCTTGTCCTTGAGCCAGAAGATATCAAGGCTCGTCTTGTCCCGCGCCGTCAGCTCGCCATAGGTGTATTTACGCCAACGGCCTTCGGGGTTCTTGTCTGCGTCCCACGTTGCTTTGCGCTTATGCCGGTTCTTTGGGTTGTAACACTCGGTGAACTCGGCCAGATGCTCGAAGCGCAGCGGCTTCTGTTTCAGGGTGTGATGGCTGTTAGTGCGATAGTCGAAATACCAGACATCCTTCGTCCACGGGGTCTTGCTGGCCTCGTGGTTGTCGAAGAAGATCACGTTGGCCTTCACGCCTGGGCGGTAGAAAATGCCGGTCGGCAGACGCAGAATAGTGTGAAGCTCAGTGGTTTTGAGCAGGTTTTTCCGCACCGTCTCGCCTGCGCCGCCCTCGAACAGCACGTTGTCCGGCACGACGACGGCCGCCCGGCCCGTGGTTTTGAGCATCGTGCGGATATGCTGGACAAAGTTGAGCTGCTTGTTGGAGGTTGTTGCCCAGAAGTCCTGACGGTTATAAGTGAGGTCGTCCGTCTCTTCTTCCCCTTCTTCATTGGTGAAGCTCATGGAGCTTTTCTTGCCGAAGGGCGGATTAGCGAGCACGTAGTCATAGGACTGGCTGGACGGCGCAACGAGGGCATCGTTGGGTGAAATGAGCACGTCCCCGTCGATCTCGCCGATGTTATGCAGGAACATATTCATCAGGCACAAACGGCGGGTGTTGGCGACAATCTCATTACCGAAGAAGGTTTTGTATTTGAGCGTGGCCTTCTGCGCCTTGTCGAGCTGGTAGTTGGCGGGGTTCGTCAGGAAGTCGTAGCAGGCGAGAAAAAAGCCGCCAGTGCCGCAAGCTGGGTCGGCAATGGTCTTGCCCGGCTCGGGGCGCACGCATTCGACCATGGC
>Ga0187891_1000337_pt1 | contig 48396 bp, 40 predicted proteins | sample June2016WEW_21_4_FD_132990 | JGI IMG/M metagenome (GOLD analysis project Ga0187891, IMG submission 132990) | Peatland microbial communities from SPRUCE experiment site at the Marcell Experimental Forest, Minnesota, USA - June2016WEW_21_40 | ecosystem: Environmental > Terrestrial > Soil >... | reverse complement strand
GGTAATCTCGTATTGGGGCAAACCCAAGACGATCTCAGAATCGGTCAAATCAAAATCTCCCAAGATTGTTTTACCAATCTGGGATCAGGGTTTGCCCCCGGAATTGATCAAGAGCCAATTTGAAGGCTCCTTCGGGCGCTGCCAGTTCCCGTTCATGCCGCAGGCTATGCCGACCGCCGGATCGGTACAAAACGGATCTCGACCCGCTGATTTAATGCGCCCGCTATCCTGCGCAACATCGCCAGGGAGTGGCCCTCATAGTCGGCGTCCTCCAGGCGGCAGATGACCGATGCGGTGGTGCCGATGAGTTTGGCAAGCTGAGTCTGGGTGAGGGCCGCCGCCGCCCTCAGTTCTTGGATTTTGCGGGCGATCTCTTCGTTCGCGCGCGCCTCTTCCAGGTTCTTCATCCGGGCTGGTTTGCCTTCGTAGGTCCGGCGGTGAAGGATCTCCACCGCATCGCTGGTCGGTTTAGGCGTCTTTGCCATGGTCAAGCCTCCTCATAAGTGTGCTTCGCCGGATTTGCCTCATACCGCTTCTTGCGTTCGATGGCGCGATCAATCTCTATCGGCGGGACCGCCCGCTCTTTCGCAAGACCGTGAGAGACCACGGCCGCCACCGCGCCGTAAAAAAAGTACAGGATCCGGTGATGGACGCCTCCCAGGCTGGCGCGCAGTTCGTAGATGCCGTCGCGCAGGAAGTCCGCTTCGGGCCGACGCAGTTCGTGGCCCATCTCGCGCAGACGTTCCAACCGGAGGTAGCACTTGTCCTGTACTCTCGCCGGTAACTTGTCGAACCACTCGATGAACGGGCATGATCCGTCTTCCTCCCGGTAGAGGGCGACTCTGGTCCTGGGCACTTGATCCCAGTCTATTCGCAATATTGCGAAAGCGCAAGTTTGCTTGCAAAGCCGCGAAGGCGGTCCACCGCTCCGCGTGGGCATCATCCTTATAGACAAGTCATTTGTTGTCTGCTCAAGCAGACAACAATCACAACGGCTTGCAACCGCCTACGTGAAAGCACGCGTCGAGCCGTTTCGTGGAGTCCCGGAGTCCGCGCGGAGTTCAGATTGTGAAAACGGCCTTCCGTGGCGTCCACCGGCGTCCACGTCGCTTCTTGCTAAGTCTTTTGTTTCGCTCCAAACTGTCTGCAAGCGATTGATATTTCTCAAATGGCATGGAAGAGGTCGTGAGGCGCGAATCTCACCAGGTCCACCAGACTCCCATCCGGCCGTCCCATTTACGCTTGCGCTCCGCGCGGGCATCGCGCCAGAATTAGGTTTGCGTGCCGGCGCCCCGGTAGTCTGGGCCTGGTTTCTCGTGGCCGGCAAATCAGTTCCGGAGAACCACTCAAGGAACAATAAGCATGCCAATCCCCTTTGCGACGGACTCGCGCATCGTGATGACCCTGGATGCGGGCGGTACCAGCCTGAAGTTTTCCGCCGTGCGCGGCAACCGGCCGCTGATCGGCCCATTCAGTCTGCCCACCGAAGCGGACGACCTGGACCGCTGCCTGGGAAACATCGTGCACGGTTTCGAAAGCGTTGGTCATTCCTTGCCGGAGCCTCCGGTGGCCATCAGCTTTGCCTTTCCCGCTCCCGCCGATTACCCCCGCGGCATCATCGGCGACCTTTGCAACCTGCCGGCCTTCCGCGGCGGGGTCGCGCTCGGGCCCATGCTGCAAGACAAGTTCGCCATCCCCGTCTACATCAACAACGATGGTGACCTGTTCGTCTACGGGGAAGCCATCGCCGGCTTTCTGCCCTACGTCAATGGCCTGCTCGAACAGGCCGGCAGTCCCAAACGCTACCGCAATCTGTTCGGCATCACGCTGGGCACCGGCTTTGGCGGCGGTATCGCCCGCGACGGGGAACTGTTCATCGGCGACAACTCCATCGCCGGCGAGGCCTGGCTGCTGCGCAACAAACTCGATCCCGGCATCAATGCCGAAGAAGGAGCCTGCATCCGCGCTGTGCGCGGCGTGTATGCTCAGTGCGCGCGAGTCCCCTTAGAGCAGGCGCCGGAGCCCAAGTTCATCTTCGATATCGGGATGGGGCTCGCCCCGGGGGACCGGGCCGCGGCCATCGAAGCCTTCCGGCGGCTCGGGGAAGTCGCCGGCGATGCGATGGCGCAGGCGCTGACACTGATCGACGGCCTGGGCGTGGTCGGCGGCGGCATCTCCGGCGCTCATCCACTGTTCCTGCCGGCGCTGATTGACGCAGTCAACGGAGTTTACGATTCCGGGCAACACCGCCTGTGTGCGTGCGCATACAATATCGAGGATCCGGCGCAGCGTGAGCGGTTTCTGAGCGGCGAGACGCGCCAAATCCGCGTCCCCGGTTCGGCGCGCACGGTAGTTTACGATCCCCTGGCGCGCACTGCCATCGGTATCTCCCGGCTGGGAACCAGTGAAGCGGTGGCTATCGGCGCTTACGCATTCGCCCTGCGGCGTCTCGAGGCCGAACTTCCTCCCGCGCAGACGCGCTGAGCGGGCTGCCCGCCAAAACCACCCCTCGATTACGCGGCCGCAATGCCGTTTCTCTGCGCCGTTGCCGGGCTGGAACTCTCGTCCTTGCTTGCCGGTGGGCGCTCTCGCCGCTTGGCCTCGGTCATCCAGCCTGGAGGCCGTCCCCGGCGGCGGCGACCGAGCGCCAGCCTTTCCAGGCTTTCGATGGCGATTTCGAGCCGGAGGCGCTCCGCCTTTAGTTCGTCAAGGATCTTGGCAACGTCCATATACTGCCACCCTCCGCGAGCGGGATGTCTTATCCCGCATTAGGTGAAATATCGGAAGACTCCTTCAATTGTCCTCAGTATACACCTCGATTTTCATAGGGGTATCCATTAATTTCAAAAATAATGCAGTACTGATTCTGACGATTTATGCCGGCGGCTCCTTATCATCGGAGGGCGGTACTTTCGATTGCAGTGGCGCCTATCCGGCGGCGCCAGTAAGCATAGAACGGTAGCCCCAGAACGATCAGGGTAATTCCGGTAATCGACTCCCGAGGAGAATCCCATAGCGTGGAAACGATGAATACACTGGCCACCACGATAAACAATATCGGCACGACCGGATAGCCAAGTGTTCGATAAGGGCGATGTAAATCAGGCCGCTTTATTCGCAAAACGATCACTGCGGCGGCTGTCATTCCGTAGAGAATCCAGCTTGCGAAGATTACATAAGTAAACAACTGGCTGTAAGTGCCGGAGAGCACCAGCAAGGCCGACCACGCGCTGAGCGCCAGAATGGAGACGCCCGGCGTGCGATGCTTGTCATTCACCCTGGCGATGGCGCGAAAGAAGTAGCCCTGGCGCGCGGCGGCGTAAGGAACGCGGGAGCCGCTGAGAATGGAGCCGTTGAGAGCGGCGAAGATGCTGATCATGGCGGCAATCGAAACGCCGCCGGCGCCGGCAGCGCCCAGGATGCGGCGCATCATTTCCCCCGCTACGCGCGGGCTCGCCCCAACCGCCGCGGGAGAAAGCACGCGAAAATAGGCGGCGTTGGCGAGCAGGTAAATGGCGATCACCGCGAGCGTGCCGCCCACCAGCGCGCGCGGCAGATTGCGCTGTGGGTCGCGCACCTCGGAGGCTACCATGGCCACGTTGTTCCACCCGTCATAAGCCCAGAGCGCCGCCACCAGCGCCGCGAAGAAGCCCGCCGCGGTGAGGGGCGCGGCGGAAACCGGCGCGTGCGCGTGCGGGCTGCCGAATCCCAGGCCGGCCGCGATGATGCCGGCGATCAACACCACCTTGACCGCGGTCACCGCCACCTGCACTTCGCCGCCCAGCTTGACTCCGAAATAATTCAGCCACGCCAGCGCCGCAATCAACCCGATTGCCAGCAACTGGCCCCAGCGGAAATCGAGCGGCGCTCCGTGCGGACCCAGGGGCAGCGGCAGCCGGTAGAAAACGCCATCCAACGACGGAAAGAAATTGGCGAGGTAATAGAAAAAGCCAGTGGCCAAAGTGGCGATGGAGCCGCTCTTGGCCACCCACATCTGCGTCCAGCTATACAGAAATCCCCACAGCGGGCCGTAGGCTTCCCGTAAGTAAGCATATTCGCCGCCGGCCTCCGGGATGGCCGCGGCAAGTTCGGCGTAACTCAGCGCGCCGGCCAGCGTCAGCAAGCCGCCGAAGATCCACACCACGAACACCCAGCCGGGCTTGCCCACGCGCAGGATCATGTCGTGGGGAACCAGGAAAATGCCGCTGCCGATCACCGTGCCGACCACAATGGAAGCCGCGGCCCACGGGCCCAATTCTCGCTTTAGTTCGATCGGAAAAGCCGGTTTCATCGCATCCTCGCCAGGGCGCGTCCCAGCCAGAACGCGGCCAGGCCGCAACTGAAAGTGACGCTGGCTCCAATCATGACATACCAGGTAAACGCGACCGGGGTTTCGAAGCGGACCGCCAGCGCCGCCGCGAGACCGGCAACCACTCCGGCGATGGCGGCCCCTTCGCCCGGGCGCCGCGTGAGCACGCCCAGCAGAAAGACGCCGAGCAGGGCGCCGGAAGGAATCGAGGCAATTGTCAGCCCGGCCTCGAGCACCGAGCGCGAGTGGCGCGCCGCGTACGCAATCGCCACCAGAACAGCCGCCCATGCGATGGTGGCCAGGTGCGCGCGGCGCATCGCGCCGGCTTCACCACTCGATCCGGCGGCGCCGCCCAGAAAATCTACCACCACGGTCGACGAGAGAGCATTCAGCGCCGCGCTCAGGTTGGCCATCGCCGCCGCCAGAATTGCTGCGATGGCGAGGCCCGCCAATCCGGGCGGCAGGCTGTTCCAGATGAATTGGGGATAGATGCGATCGGCGGCTGGCGCAGTCCGGCCCAGGCCGCCATAGTAGACCCAGAGCAGGACGCCGATCAGCAGGAACAGCGTGAATTGAAAAGCCACCAGCGCCCAGCTTGCCAGCAGCGCTCTGCGGCTGTCCCGCTGGTTGCGCGCGCTGAGCAGCCTTTGCACCATGAGCTGATCGGTGCCGTGGCTGGCGGTGGTCAGGAAGCAGCCGCCCGCGATTCCAGCCCAGAACGTGTACGGGCGCGCCAAGAATTCCATGGTGGGAGCGAAGTGAAAGTCGAAGATCGCGAACTTGTGGGCCGCTCCGGCCACTGCCAGTGCGTGTGGCCAACCGCCCGGGATCTTGTCCAGGATCATCACCAAACTGAGCGCTGCGCCGAACACGTAAAGGCCCATTTGCACCACGTCGGTCCAGATCACCGCCGTCATGCCGCCTTCGAAGGTGTAGAACAACGTCAGCCCGGCGATGAGAACGATGGAAGCCATTTCACCGGTCCCCAGCACGATGGAAATCACCAGCGAGACCGCGAAAACGCGCACGCCCTCGGCCAGTGCGCGCGTCACCAGGAAGATGGCTGCCGTCAGCCTGCGAATGCGCTCGCCGAACCGCCGGCGCATCAATTCATACGCGGTGAACATCTCGCCGCGGAAGTAGTGGGGCAGGAAAAGAGCGGAGATCAGGATCCGCGCCAGCAGGTAGCCGAGCACCAGTTGCAGGAATCCCATGTTGCCGGTGAACGCCAGGGCGGGCGTGCCGACAATCGTCAGTGTGCTGGTTTCGGCGGAAACGATGGAAAGCGCGATGGCCCACCACGGGGCTTCGCGGCCTCCCAGAAAATACTCGCGCAAGCCCTTCTCGCCGGTGCGGAAGCGCGCGCCAAACCAGGTGATGCCGGCCAGGTAGGCGAGGATGACGGCCAGATCGAGAAAATGCATGCGCGAGCGACCTCCAGCATAGCGTCGATTTGCTATGATTTGGGTTCGGAACCTGGCGGTCCGAAACGGAGTCGAATGTCTAGGTGGCGTTCGCGCCGGCAGGGAAAGGCTCCGGTGTTGGCCTTAGGCTCCGTTGCAGGGCCGGGGATCGGGTGCCACAAGGTTGCGAAACGGCGTTCAGCGGTTCGTTATTCGAGACCCAATGGGAAACCATTCAGGAGGAGCACGTGCAGCATCTCTCATCTAGGATTCGGGGCTGGCTGGCGGCAGCGGTGGTGCTGGCCGCTCTGGCGGGCGGCTGGAGCAGGCTTGCCCGCGCCCAGGCGGCCGCGCCGGCGCAAAAAGCCCCCGCCCCAAAAGCCGTGAAGGACCAGGGCGAATTCGACATCTACAACGAGGTCACCAAGGATATACTCGCAAAGAACTTCGCCAAAATGATTACCGACCTCGACACGTGGAAGCAGAAGTACCCGGCTTCGGATTACAAGGATGACCGCTCGGTCTTCTACGTCCAGGCTTATGCCGGCAGCGGGCAGCCCGCCAAAGCGTTGGACGAAGCCGGCCTACTCCTGGCGAAGGATTTGAAAACCGTGCTGAACGATCCCAAGACCGGGCCTACCCAGCAGTTGACGGTTCTGTTCACCGCTACCACGGCGATCGCCCAGGTCGCCAATCCGACGGCCGACGAGCTGGCCATCGCGACCAAAGCGGCGCAGCAGTTGATGGATTACAACACCAAACCGGCGGGCGCCAGTGACGCCGACTGGGCAACCGCGCGGGCGCAGTTGCAAACCGCCGCCAAGGGAGCGCTGCTCTACATGGCGATGAAGCCCGGTATGGATGCCAAGCAGAAGAAGGATTGGGCCGCGGCGGAGGCGGCGTTCCAGGCCGCTCAGAAACAGTATCCCGACAGCTCTCAGATCGCCTATGAGCTGGGCGGCGTCGAGCTCGCCCAGCAAGCCTCCAGCCCCGCCAAGATTTCCCAGGGACTGTATGAGATTGCGCGCTCCGTTAGCATCGATCCGGCCAAAAGCGATTTCGCCGATCCCAAGGCGCGCGCCCAGGTGGACGCGTATCTCAAGAACGTTTACGCGAAATACCACGGCGCCGACGATGGCCTGGATCAACTCAAACAGCAGTCGCTTTCCGCGCCCGTCCCGCCGGCAGACTTCCACATCCTCAGCGCAACCGAGATTTTGAACAATAAGCAGAAGGAATTTGCGGAGAAGTATCCGGAGCTGGCCCTGTGGATGAGCATCAAGGCCCAACTTGCCGACACCAATGGCCAGTCGTATTTCGATACGCAACTCAAGGACACTGCGGTGCCTAAGCTGAAAGGCACGCTGGTGGAAGCCAAGCCAGCCTGCCGCTCCAAGGAATTGCTGGTGGCCGTGCCAATGCCGGATTGCAATTGCAAGCCGCCCTATGCGGCGGAAATCGCCCTGAAGCTGGATGCGCCACTCACCGGCAAGCCGGACGAGAACCTGGAGCTGACCTGGACCGAAGGCGTGCCGTCCGCGTTCACCAAGGACCCATTCCTGCTGACGATGGATGTCGAAAAAGCCAAGATCGATGGCTTGAAGACGACCCCCTGCACGCCCCCGGTGCATCATCCGGCGGCCAAGAAAAAATCCTAACTATGCAGGGCAGGCCCAATGCCTGCCCTGTTCCACGGCCCCTGGAAGCCGCGCACCGAAAAAAATGCCAGGTGTAGTTGCGCCTGCGCGAGCGTTCCGCTATACTCCGCACGTACCACACTTCAAAGGGATGAGTTAGGGTGTGGGCGGTAGCTGGCAGGAGGCGCACGTGGAGAAACACCATCGAGCTTGGAGTGGGATAACGACCGCAGCCCTGGCGGGTCTGCTGGTCGCGGCGGGCCTTGTTCAGGTGGCCGGCGCCCAAAATGCTCCAGCCCAGAAGAATTATAAGCCCGGCGAGTTCGACATCTATAGCGCGGCCGCCAAGGACGTCGTCGGCGGCAATTTTGCGCAGGCCCTCAAGGATCTCGACACCTGGAAGCAGAAGTTTCCCGATACGGACTTCAAGAACGAGCGCCAAGTCCTTTATGTCCAGGCCTACTCGGGAGCCGGCCAGTTCGACAAGACCGTGGACGCGGCGGCCCCGATGATCGCGGCTGGCGTGGACACCGTGTTTAGCGACCCCAAGGATGCCGGCCAGGCGATCCGGGTGCTGTTCACGGCGGCCACTGCAATTGTGCGCATTGCAGACCCGAGCGCCGAGCAACTGGCCATCGCGGACAAAGCCGCTCACCAGTTGCTGGATTACAATCGCAAGCCGCTGGGCGCGGACGGGAAGCCGATAAGCGACACGGCTTGGAACGACGCTCGCAACCAGTTGCAACCGCCGGCCAGGGCCGCTCTATTGTACATGGCCATGCTTCCCGGCATCCAAGCCATGGCCAAGACCCCCAAGGACTGCCCCGCGGCCGAAGTCGCTTACGGCAAGGCATTGGGCGATTATCCGGACCAGACCGCCATTTCTTACAACCTGGCGCTGGCACTCAGTTGTCAGAAGAAGAACTCCGAAGCCGTCTATGAGTTTGAGCGGTCAGCGGTTCTCGACGCTACGCTGGGCGGGACCCAGCCCGATCCGGGCAAGATCAAGACCTTTGCCGACAGTGCTTACACCAAGGTCCACGGCAGCGACGAAGGTCTTGGCCCGCTCAAGGACCAGGTCAAGCTGGCGCCGCTATGGCCGGCCGGCTTCCACATCAAAACCGCCACCGAGATTGCCGAAGAAAAAGAGAAGGAATTCGAGCAGTCTAATCCCGAGCTCTCGATGTGGATGAAGATCAAAGCCGCCCTGAGCGACAACGACGGCCCGGCGTATTTCGATTCGCAGCTCAAGGGTGCCGACGTCCCGAAGCTGAAGGGCGTGCTGATCGATGCTAAGCCTGCCTGCAAGTCCAACACTCTTTTGATCGCCGTGCCGCTTCCCGATGCAAAAGAAGCGCCCGTTGCCGAAATAACCCTCAAACTGGACCCCCCGCTCACCGGCAAGCCAGCGCTGAACACCGACGTGGAGTGGAAGGGATTGCCCAGCGCGTTCACACAGGCTCCGTTCATGCTCACCATCGACACCGACAAAACCCAGATCGATGGGCTGAAGGTCACCCCATGCACTGCCGCGCCGGTGCGTCCGGCAGCGAAGAAAAAGTAAGCGTACCTGTGGGGCGGGTCCCCGGCCTGCCAACGGCCGGGCGCAAGCTCGGCCCGTGCTGTCGACCGGGCTTACTGCAAGTCCAGATTCAGCGCCGCGGCCAGGCGGGCGCCGGCGCGTTCGATCTGCAGTTCGATCACCGCGCCGGCCTGGCGTTCGTAATCCGCGCCAATCATCAGCGGCGCGCCTGGCGCGGCCTGCGGCAGTTTGCCGTAGACCATCTGCTGCGCTAGTTTGTGAGCTTGCTCCGCCCAGTCGCTCACCGTGCCCTTGGCGAGTTTCTTGCGGCGGCGCGCGGACGCGGCGGAAAGCCTGGCGAACAAGTCATCCTGTTTGCCCATCCTCGCCAGCAGGCCGCCATCCCACAGACCGTGCAAATTGCCGGGCTGGCTCTGGAACACGATATGCACGTCGTTGCCGCCGTGGTCGCCGTTGTTGGAGCTGTGCAGCGGCTGGTGCATGTCGCCGATGAAATGGATGATGAACATCAGCGCCTCGCGCCGTTGGTCCGCCGGTATAGCCGGGTCCCGCAGCTTCGCCCGCATGGCCGCAATGGCCCCAATCACGCAGTTGCCATTGGGGCAATCCCGTGCCATGTCCAGGCCCGGCTTGTCGATGGGGATGTCTACGTAGTGCCACGGCGCCGTCTGCGGCCGGCCGTGACGGATCTCATCGGGCCAACTCGATACCGATGCCATGGTGCTGCCGGGTCCCAGAATCTCAGCCACCCGCGCCCACGCTTCAGGCGTCAACTGGGCTTCGGCGATGCGGGCCACCAGCGCATGGCCTTCCGGGCCCCAGGCAAGGGCCGGCAGGCCGGCGCAGAAGAGCGCCAGCAACCGGTACGTGCGCATTTCTCCGCAAGGGTAGCACACGACGGGCGAACGATTCCTCGCCCGTTATCGTAATCCCATGTGTGCCGGTTCATAAACGAACGCTGCTGATCGGAGCCGCTGTTGGAACATTCTTGCTCCTGTTGTTGACAGCGGCTGCCGCGGTGTTTTGTGAGGCGGCTTTGCGCGTCCCGCGGCGCGCGTCGGGCGATCTGGAGGCGGCGGAAGCGATCTATCCTGGCGCGGCCTGGAAGACTGTCCGCATCCACGCAAGGGATGGCGCGGTTCTGGAGGGCTGGTTCGTCCGGCCAATTGCGAAACCAAGCGGCAGGTGCGTGGCCGTGCTGCACGGCATTGCCGATTCCAGATCCGGCGCCGCGGGATTCGCGCCGATGTTTCTCGCCGAAGGCTACTCCGTCCTGTTGCCAGACAGCCGGGGGCACGGACGCAGCGGCGGCGAGTTTGTCACCTACGGGCTCTTGGAAAAGCGCGATGTCCTGGAATGGGCGCATTGGATGCGAGGCGGAGGATGCGCCGAGATCTATGGCTTGGGCGAATCTCTGGGAGCGTCGATCCTGATTCAGGCCTCAGCCATCGAACCAGCCTTCCGGGCCGTTGTGGCCGAATGCCCTTTCGCCGATCTCAAGGCCGCCGGGGAATACAGGGTACGGGGGATGCTGCCTCTGCCTGGTTGGATCTCCACGCCAGCGGCGCGTATCATCGTCGCGAGCGGCATTGCCTACGCCAGATTGCGCTATGGGCTCGATTTCGGACAGGTTGCGCCGATCACAGCGATGGAACAGACGACAACGCCGATTCTCCTGATTCACGGGATGGAGGATCGACGAACGCCGTACTGTCATTCGCAGCGATTGTCCCAGGCTAAACCAAGCGCGGTTCTCTGGCTGGTTCCACATGCCGACCACGTGTCCGCCAGCTCCACCGATCCTAGCGAATTCCGGCTGCGAGTGCTGGACTGGTTTGCGCGGCACTGACGCCGGATTTCTCGGAGTTTACTCCAAACAAATGTCGAGATGACTCTCGACACGGCAGGCAGGACTGCCACGGAGGACTGCCCGGCGTGGACTGCCCGCGCCACGCGGTGCCGGCAGCATCATGGCGCTGTTGTCCTGCTGGTCGTCATCTTCGGGTTCAACGTAAAGATGCACGTAATAGCTGGCGAAACCGCAACCCACCAGCAGCACCAGCAGGATGCCGAGCCAGCGCAGAGTCTTGCCGTTCCACGCCCGCTCGCCGGCCACCGCGGCCGCAGTGGCTTTGACCACGGAAAACGCCGCTCCGCCGCTCAGCAGCAGCTTCCACTCCCACGCCATCAAATCGAGGTGGCTCTGCCCGCCCACCTGGCTCCACAGCACGAAAACCGCGATCAGCGCGATCAGAAACTGGGTGGCGTAAGCGAGGCGGAGGAGAGGCATCTGGCGGCGCCGAACCTCCATCTTACGCGATTGGAAGTGCGGGAAGGAGTCAGAAGTCAGGAAGTCAGAAGGAGGCAGAAGTCGGGAGTCAGGAGTCAGAAGTCAGAAGGTACATTCTCTCTCCTGACTTCCGTCTCCTGACTTCTGTCTCCAGCCCTAGCGGGTGCCCACCGGTCCGTCGGTCACCTCAAAGGTGCCGAGGAATCCGCTGCGGCGGTACATGCTGGTCCAGGTTTCGCCCAGGGCGTCTCCCTGGTAGGAATCTTCCAGGGTATACGCCGGCATGGCGTGCTCCAGCTTGTTCAGCGGCGGATAGAATACACCCTCGTTGCCGCAGATGTGGTCGCCAGAGTTGAGCGCGCGCGTCCGGATGGTGGCTAGCGTTCCTGCGGTGAGCGTGGCGGCGCCGCCATGAATATTGCCTTTCTCGATGGTCAGCTCCACGGGCTCGTAATCGATGCGCACCACGTTGTCGAGCAGATCGCCCGCCTGGGCCTTGGCGAAGCTCACCAGCGCCACGCGTTGGGCCGCGCCGGCGCGGCTGTCGACGATCAGCACCGCCACCGCCGGGTTGACCGGTTCGTAGGGATTGCCCAGCGTGTGCTGGGCATGGACCACTCCCACTACAGCCAAGCCGGCCAGATTCACGCCGCCCCAGTTGCCGCCAGCGATCTTCCACGCGAAGACCGCTTCCCGGCCGCTCATTTCGATTTCGCCGTTGGCGAAGCACGGGCCGGTATAGACGTCGGCAGTGCGAGCCTCGATGTAGTTGCCGGTAAGGCCGTCTGCGGGAATGCTCGCGGCCGAAGAAACCCAAGCAGCCGCGCACACCAGCGCAGCGGCGCACATAATCATCCGCATCCCAATAGTCTCCCTCTGTCTTGTATTATACCCCGCCGCGAACAGGCCGCGATTTCAGGGTTCCGAGACGTGTGCTCCGCCATCCGCGCGCCGTGGGGCGGACGCTCCTATCCGCGCGCTCGTCCCCCGGTTGCGCTCCTCATCAAGCTCTTTCCCGCGAGCGGCCTTAGGAGCCGCCCGCCGCCGCCGGCGCTGTCTTCCGGCTTTGGAAGCATTCGCGGCAATACACCGGGCGTCCTTGAGTGGGTTTGAAGGGCACCGTGGTCTCGCGCCCGCACTGCGAGCACGCAGTGTGCGTTTCGCTCTTGGCGAAACCGGACCCTCCCCCTTGGCGCTTGGCCTTGCAACTCTTGCAGCGCTTGGGCTCGTTCTTAAAGTTCTTGTCGTGGTAAAAGTGTTGTTCACCCGCCGTGAATACAAAGTCCGCGCCGCAGTCCACGCACTTGAGAACGCGATCTTGAAACTCCGCCATAACTGGCCCCCGTTTGCGACCCTGACAACTGTCCTGATTGAAGGCGGCGTAGACGCGAATCCCCGCCGCCTACCGCCTATTCCACGTCCCGGCGAGTCTTCTTCCGGTTCCGTTTACGAGCCAGCGCCTGCTTGACCCGCGCCTTCTCACCCGGTTTCAGGTAAAAAGAATGCCGTTTGACTTCTTTGATGATGTCCTCTTGTTGGACCTTGCGCTTGAAGCGGCGCAACGCGTTTTCGAGCGTTTCGCCCTCTTGCAGCTTCACTTCAGCCAATCGAAAAACACCTCCCCACTACACCTCGGATTCCAGTGCCGGAATGGGGCCTTCCTCAAGCCAAATCCACTCCGTTTCGATGGGGCGGACACAGCTCCGCAAAATTCCCTAACCCTGCACAGAAGGTACTGATATCATAGGTGGTTGAGCGCCAAAGTCAAGCCCAAAGTTCGGCCTGGCGCGGCCGCCCTCTGGCCTGGATCGATGAACCGTTTTCTTTTCATAAACTTATACTGAAATGGAAAATGTCCTCGCAATTCTGATGGCGGGCGGCGCCGGGGGGCGTCTCCACCCGCTCACCAAGGAAACCGCCAAGCCGGCGGTCCCTTTTGGCGGCGTCTATCGCATTATCGATTTCACCCTCTCCAACTGCATCAACTCGGGTGCGCGCCGCATCCTGGTGCTGACGCAATACAAAGCGCTCGACCTGATTCGCCACGTGCGCGACGGCTGGAACATTCTGTCACCGGAACTGGGGGAATACATCGAAGTGCTGCCGCCCATGAAGCGTGTGCATGACGACTGGTACCAGGGCACGGCGGACGCGGTGTTTCAGAATTTTCAAAGCATCGAAGCGGAGTCTCCCGAGCTGACGCTGATCCTGGCGGGCGACCACATTTACAAGATGAACTACGGTGAGATGCTCGAATGCCACCGGCAACATCAGGCCGACATCACGGTCGCCACCAGTCAGGTTCCGCCGGAGGAGGCGGGCCGGTATGGCATCGCCGAAATCGACGAAGGCCATCGCATCGTGGGGTTCGAAGAGAAACCGCAGCACGGCCACGCCAAGCGCTCGCATTTCGACCCCACCATGGTGAGCGCGTCGATGGGAATCTACGTCTTCGATACCGACGTGCTATTGCAAGCGCTGCACGAGGATGCCGAGGATGCGGCCTCGGGCCACGATTTCGGCCACGACGTGCTGCCGCGGCTATTGAACCGATGGCGCGTGATGGCTTACGATTTTCGCGACATGAACGCCAAGCAGGTGCGCTACTGGCGCGACGTGGGAACGCTCGACGCGTACTACGAAGCCAACATGGACCTGGTGGACGTGGAGCCGCTGTTCAACCTCTATGACCGGCGCTGGCCCGTCCGCACCAACTTGACGCAGCAGCCGCCGGCCAAGTTCGTCTTCGCCCAAGAAGGCCGCCGCATGGGTGTGGCGATGGATTCGATCGTCAGCGCCGGTTGCATCGTCTCCGGCGGCCGCGTGCTGCGCAGCGTGCTGTCGCCCGGCGTGCGCGTCAACAGTTATTGCGAGGTGGAGTTTTCCATCCTCCTGCCGAACGCGGAGATCGGCCGCTGGAGCCGGCTGCGGCGCACCATCGTCAACACCGGCGTCAAGATCCCGGAATCGAGCACCATCGGTTTCGACCTCGAGGCCGACCGTGAGAAAGGCTACACCGTGACTGAAGCGGGAGTGGTGGTGGTGGGTTGAAGGGGGGACACGCTTTGGCTTGCCAGCGCCCGCGAGCGGGCGAGAAGACGCGTCGAGAAGAGTCTCGACGCGGCGCGCACCAGTGCGTGCGCCACGACACGTTAATCGAGGAGCACTACTAACATGAACATCGTAAGAACGAAGCTGGGCGCGCCGGCGCAGTTGCCCGGCAGAAAGGCGTTCCGGCAATGAAAAAAGTAGTTCTGCTGCGCCACGGCGAAAGCTCGTGGAACAAAGAGAACCGGTTCACCGGCTGGACCGACGTGGACCTTTCCGAGAAGGGTCTCCAGGAAGCCGAGGAGGCCGGCGCCGTGCTGAAGGCCGGGGGGTATGTGTTCGACGTAGCCTACACTTCGGTGCTGAAGCGCGCGATCCGCACGCTGTGGATCGCGCTCGACGAATTGGACCTGATGTGGATACCCGTCCACCGCTCCTGGCGGCTCAACGAGCGGCATTATGGCGCGCTGCAAGGCTTGAACAAAGCCGAAACGGCGGCCAAGTTCGGCGAGGCGCAAGTGAAAATCTGGCGGCGCAGTTACGATGTCCCGCCGCCCCGGCTCACGCCGGACGACGAGCGTTTCCCCGGCCACGACCCTCGTTATAAAGGTTTGACCGCCGAAGAACTTCCGCTCACCGAATGCCTGAAGGATACCGTGGCGCGATTCCTGCCGCTGTGGCACGAGACCATCGCTCCGGCCATCCGGGCGGGCGAAAAGGTGTTGATCGCCGCTCACGGCAATAGCTTGCGCGCGTTGGTCAAGTATCTCGACAACGTCTCCGAAGCCGAAATCGTGGAGCTGAACATCCCCACCGGCATGCCGCTGGTTTATGAGCTGGATGACGACCTGAAGCCGCTCAATCGCTACTACCTGGGCGATCCAGGGAAAGTGAAAGCCGCCATGGAAGCGGTGGCTGCACAGGGCAAGACCCGGTAACTGTGGCGCAGGGCCGCGGGCCGGCGTTTTGCCGGTGCGCGGGCCGGCACCCTCTACCACCATGCGATAATCACACCTTGATGAACTGGTTCCGGATTCGCGTGCCGGCCTCCAGCGCAAATCTGGGAGCGGGCTTCGACGCCCTGGGGATGGCCCTGGGCGTTTATCTGACGTGCCGTTTCCGGGCGAGCGCGGCGCTGGCCATTCGCGCCGAAGGGCGGGACGCCGCTTCCATTCCGACCGGCAGCGACAACCTCATCTGGCAGACGGCGGTGTCGGTGGCCGAGGCGCATGCCTCGGTGATGCCGCCGATCGAGCTCGAAATTCAAAACGATATTCCCATCGGCAAGGGCATGGGGTCGAGCGCCGCCGCGCTCACCGCCGGCGTGGTAATCGCCGACCGGCTGCTCGAATTCGGTTGGAAACCGCTGCGCATTCTGGACGAAGCGGCGCGCCTGGAAGGCCATCCGGATAACGTGGCGGCATGCACGCTCGGCTCGATCGTGGCCAGCGCCATCGATGGCGGCGGCGTGGCGCGCGCGGTGCGGCTGGAGTTGCCGCAGCGCTTCGGCGTTGGCATCGTGGTGCCGGACTTCGATCTGCCCACCGCCAAGGCGCGCTCCGTGCTGCCTGCCAGCTACAGCCGCGAAGACGCCGTGTTCAACGTGCAGCGCGCCTCGCTGTTGATCGCCGCGCTATCAGCCGGGGCGACCTGGGCCTTTCCGGCGGCACTCGAAGACCGCTTCCATCAGCCGTATCGCCTTCCGCTGGTGCCCGGCCTCGGCGAGATCCTCAAGCTGCGCGCGCCCGGCCTGCTCGGCTGCGCGCTGAGCGGCGCCGGACCTTCCATCCTGGTGTTCTATGAGCGCGGCTGCCAGGATGTGTGCGGGCTGGTGCAACAGATCTTTCGCCTGCACAACCATGAATCGGAGATCCTGCTGGCCGGCATCGCCGATCACGGATTCGAGGTGGTGGAAGAGATTCCGGGCGCGTAACGCCAGACCGGGCGCTGTTCCCTGTGGGTTATGATGAAGGAGTGAATCTGACGATTGACCTCGATCTGGAGGAAGACGGCCGCTGGATCGCGGAGGCTCTGGAGCTTCCGGGTGTGATGTGTTACGGCAAGAGCCGGGACGAAGCCATCAGCAACGTCGAGCGCCTCGCTATCGAGGTGATTGCCGACCGCATCGTTCACGGCGAGCTCCCGTCTTCCGCCCTCGGCGTTGCTTTCACTATTCCTGATGAGCGGCTGGCCCGCCAGTAAGGCAAAGCGCGTCCTCGCCGCATTGGAGAGGAACGGTTGGCGGGTCAAACGTCAGCATGGCTCTCATCGGCTGCTCACACGTCCGGAGTGGCCGGACTACGAGTTTGCATTTCACGATCAAGACGAGATTGGACCGCGGATGTTGACAAGAATCTCCAAGCGGACGGGATTGAGACCGGAAGATCTCTGACTCTCAACGGGATGCTCAAATAAGGGCCGCGGCCCCGTTGCCACTCGCTGGGCTCCGGTTGCATCACGGCGGCCGGTTTGCTATAAACGCTTGAGTTCCCTTAGCTCAAGCGGGCTCGTCCGAAATGCCGGAAAAGAAGAAAACTCCCTCTGCCAAGAGCGATGAGAATCGCATGACGAAGCCACCGGCCGCAAAACCCACCGGCCTGGAACCCACGCGCGCCGCCGAGGCCGCTGCGGCGTTCGATGCCCGTGGGCAGTTTAGTGCGTTTGAAGCCGCCATGAAGCACTTTCACGAACGCCACATGGCGCAGGCGCGTGAGTTGTTCGCCACCGCCGCCGCCGGGCCCGAGCGCGACGTGGCAAATCGGGCGCGGTTGCACATGGCGATGTGCGACCGCAGTCTCCAACAGGAACCCGTGAAGCTGCAATCGGCCGAGGACTATTACAACTATGGAGTGGCGTTGATCAACACGCGCAAGCTTGCCGAGGCGCGGCAAAGCCTGGAAAAGGCGCTGGCCATGAGCCCGCAAGCCGATCATATTCACTACGCGTTGGCGCTGGCGCAGGCTCTCGGCGGCGACCTGGAAACCGCCCGCAGACACCTGGAACGCGCCATCGAACTGGAACCGCGCAACCGCATCATCGCGCGGCAGGACGCCGATTTCGCGCTCATCGCCAGGCACCCCATGTTCGACGCTCTGCTCTATCCTGAAAAAAAGAGCTGGTAGCGCGGCGCTTGGCGGCGCGCTGATGGTATGAATCGAAAAGCACCTTTGCGCGTAGTTGCGATCGGCGGAGGGACCGGGTTGTCGGCGCTGCTGGGAGGGTTGAAGCGCTATACCCGCCCGGACGGCCCGTCGCAACCCACGGTCGATATCACCGCCGTCGTCACGGTGACAGACGATGGAGGATCGAGCGGCCGTTTGCGGCGCGAGTTCGATGTGTTGCCGCCGGGCGACATCCGCAACTGCATGGTGGCGCTGAGCGAGGATTCCGGCCTGCTGGGACGGCTCTTTCAGTACCGCTTTGCGGCCGGCCGCGGGCTCAAGGGCCACAGCTTCGGCAACCTCTTCCTGACCGCGATGACGCACGTCATGGGCGAATTCCCCGATGCGGTGCGGGCATCCTCGGAAGTGCTCAACATCGGCGGCCGTATCTTCCCCTCCACGGATGCCAACGTGTCGCTCGAGGCCGTGCTGGCCGATGGCACTCGCGTGGCCGGTGAAACCCGCATCAGCCGCAGCCGGAAAAAAATCCGCGCCGTACGTCTGCGGCCTTCCAGAGCGCGCCCTCTGGCGGCCACGCTGCGTGCCATCGCCGCCGCCGACGTCATCACGTTGGGGCCCGGATCGCTGTTCACCAGCGTGATACCGAACCTGCTGGTCGAAGGGATTCCCGCCGCCATCCGCCGGTCCCCGGCAGTAAAGGCCTGCTTCATCAACTTGATGTGGCAGCCCGGCGAAACCATGGAATTCCGTGCCAGCGATCACATCCGCGCCATCGAGCGCCACGCCGGCGGCAAGCTGCTCGACTATGCCGTCGTCAACAACCGGCCGATTCCTCCGGCGATGAAGAAACGCTACGCGCGGCAGGCCGCATTGCCGGTGGAAAACGATCTCACCGCGCTTGCCAAAATGGGCCTCAAGGTGATGACGGGCAACTTGGCGCAACTCACCGGGAAGATCCGCCACGACCCCGCCGCCACCGCCGCCGTGGTGGTGAAGTTAGCCCAGGAAGGCCGCCGGCGCAGCGGCGCCAGAAGCTGACGCAGAGCCCGCCCGCCATGGCGAATCTGCAGGCAAAATTTCACTCGCGAGCCACCGGCCGAACCCTCGCCGCACCGGCCCTTTCACCGCTTCGATGTTATCCAAGCGCAGTAGTAGTATTAACCAATCTCAGCAGTTTTTTTGGCAAGTTGTCAACATTTTATTACCTTTTTTTCAACATATACTGGCCTTATGGTAAAATGAACCGAATGGGCTGAGGTGACTCCTTTGTACTGCCGTTATTGTGGCAATGAGATCGGTCCATGGCGGCTACTGAAAGACGCAGCGTTTTGCTGCGACGCTCACCGCCAGGCTCACGGTGACCGGCTCAGTGTACCGCCGGAGCAAGCGAAAGCTATTGGTGTGCCTCCGCAGCCCGCTTCGCCATCACTCGCTCCGCCAAGCCCGCAAGCCGTCTCAGCGCAGAAGCCCTCTCCCAAATTCAAACTCCGCTACACGGAAAAGCCGGCAAAGCTCGGTGGTGCGGATGCGATTCTGCCGCCCGCTTTGCCGCCGCTGGCAGCGGCTCCGCCTCCGCTGGCCCGAGCGGCGTCACTTGCAGCGGCGGCAGCCGAACGGCTCATGGAGCCCGCCATGAGCGGCCGTCTCTTCGCACGGCAGCCAGATCCGGAGTTGCCCGTGTTCTCGGTCAATCTTCCAGACCCGATGCCGGCGAGAGGTCCGGCGGACGAAGCATGGATGCCGTTCCCCGCCGCAGCGCCGGCGGAGCGGATTTCCGCCGCGCGCAGTGCTGCTGTCGTCGCCTTCCCCGGTTTCAATGCACTGCAGCCAGTGATGGGATCGCTCGCGCTGGCCACGCCGGTTTCCTCCATGGTCGCGGATACCCGGCACGCCATCCCCGAGCCGCGAGTGACCGAACCGGTTCCGCGAACGGCTGGGCCGATGCGGACCGTAGCCGTCGTGGCTCCCACTGTGCATAAGTCGGTTCATCGCGGTTATTTCCCGGAGGGTCCGGAACGAGCGGCGCCGGCGTTGCCTGGCGCCGAGAGTGCCCGCTCGCTGGCTACGCCGGTTTCCGGCTCCGTTCCCGCCGCGCCTCCTTTGCGCCTGCCCCGGTTCGGTGGTGGCACTATGCCGAACCAGGGACTGCCGTCGGCACCATTCGCGACAACTGCGGCACGCCCAGCCGCCGAGACCGCTGCGCCAACCCAAATTCCGCGAGCGCCCGTCCCCACTGTGACCCTCCGGCCTCCGCAACCATTGGACCCGATCAAGCCCGCGGCTCTGGCTGTGGCGGAACTCATGCCGCTCGAATACTTCTGCTCGCGGGGGCCCCGCGTTTCTGCCCATGGCATGGGTTGGATCATCCCGTCGATAGCGGTCACCGGGCCCCGTTTCACAGCCCCGCTGTCAGTCGAACGGATTGAACCGCTCCCGGTTGCGCCGCGGGAAAAGCGCAAGAGGCCCGCTTTCGCGGAAATCTTCACCCTCCCCGAAGCCGCCGGGCGGCGTTCCACGGTGCTTCGCGATGTGAGCAAGTTAATCGCCGCCTGCCTGGTCATTGGCGCGATGCTTTGGTACGGAGTGAGCTACCTCAGGTCCAACCACGATGCCGTCATCGGCTCGTTGTCTCCCGCCGGCGGGCAGATCTTGTCGGCGGAAGACTCGCACGCCTTACGCGGCAATCCGGCGCCTGCATCCGGGGGGTTCATCAGCCGCGTGCGGTCCGCGATTTCCAGGCGCGCCGAAGTGCATCTGAGCGATGGTTTCCATAACGGCATGGCCGCCTGGGGCGCCCCACCGAACTCCTGGGTGGAGGGCTGGGCCCGCCATCCGGAAGGATATGTCACTCCCGGCAAGCTGGCGCTGTTTCTGCCCACCATTCGTTACACCGACTATCGCCTCGAGTTTTTCGGCGAGATCGAATCGAAGAGCATCGACTGGGCCGTGCGCGCCACTGACGACGCCAATTACTACGCCATGAAGTTCGCCGCGGACGCCCCGGGGCCGCGCGCGGTCGTGAGCATGGTCCACTATCCGGTCGTGGCGGGTGTAAAGGGCCAGCGCGTGGTCACTCCCCTCAATATCATGATCCACGAGCACACCGCCTATCACGTGGTGGTGGATGTGCATGGCGACCGGGTCACCACTTCCATCGAAGGCGAGGAGGTCGACAGTTTCGTGAATGGCGCGCTGGCTCGCGGCGGAGTCGGCTTCTTCGCCGATGCCGGCGACCAGGCGCGCCTGTATTGGATCAAGGTTTCCAAGAATGAAGACTGGCTGGGACGGGTTTGCGCCTTGCTGAGCGGCGGCAGTTCGGAGACCGCGCAGTGGTGGCCGCCGGCCGGTACGCCGCCCAACCCCGATTCCGGGGCTCCCATGCCGGGCAACCAATTGGCCCTGGTGGCTGGTTTTGGCCTCATGCGCCGCCATGCATATAGCCGAATCTCGGATCACCGGAGGTGTTTATCATGGCGTTCCTAACCGGCTCGGACACAAGCTTGACCAGCTTAGGGTCCTTCCTGGATCCGGGCGTGACATCGATCGATCAAGCCGCTAAGCAAACGGACCGCGGCAACAAAACCCTCTCTCGCGCCGTGGCGCTCCACCTGGAGGGCAAACGAGAAGCCGCCGCGCGGACCTTGAGCAGGGCCATCGAGGCAGGCGAGCGCGACCCGGCTCTATACGCCGCGCTGGGACATGTGCAGTTCGAGTTGCGCGATTTCGAACACGCTGCCGCCAGCTACCGGGCGCTGACGGAGCTAGATCCGGGCCATCGCACGGCACACTACAACCTGGGCGTGTGCCTGGGAAACGCGCAGCAATGGAAACTGGCCGCCGAGGCCTTCCGCAAAGCTCTGACGGCCGATGCCACCCGCGTGGATGCGCATCTCGGACTGGGCATTGCCTTGATTCGAGCCGGCAGCCCCGCGCAGGCCCAGGAATCGCTCGACAAGTACCTCTCTCTGTTTCCCGATCATGAACCGGCCATGTTCGCTCGCGCCGTGGCTCTGCAACAACTCGGCCGGCACGGCGAAGCCGTCGAACAATACCGCAAGGTGCTGGCGAAGAATCCACGCAGCGAGGAAGCCCTGTCGAACTTGGTGGCGCTGTTCCTGGACCGCCGCGACGGCGAATCCGTGCGCCGCTATGCCGCCATGTTGGCCGAACTGCGGCCCGGTTCCAGCGTGGCCCTGGAGGCCCTTGCCACGCTGGCTTTCGCCGACGAAGACTACCCGGCTGCCGCGCGTTACGCCCGTGAACTCGCCACCGCCATGCCCGACCGGTATGAGAACTGGTTCAATCTGGGCGTGGCGCATCACCAGATGGGGGACCTGGAAAGCGCGGCCGACGCCTACACGCGGGCCACCGCGCTCAACCCCTCCTCGGCGCCGGCGCTTCTCAATCTGGGCGTGATCCGACAGGAACTCGGCGATCTTTCCGTCGCGCGGGACTGTTATGAAAAAAGCCTCGCGCTCGAGCCCAACCAACCCAGCGCGACTTGGAACCTGGCGCTCGTGCTCGAACAACTCAACGACCGGCAGCGCGCGGAAAGTCTCTACTCGCAAGTCCCCGAGACGGCGTTCGAGTGGTGCGACGCGCACTTCCGTCTGGGGTACCTTCGCCTGTTGCGGGGCGACTATCGCGGCAGCGCCGAAGCTTTTCAGGCCGTGCTCGCCAAGCAGCCCAACTGGGCCGAAGCCTGTCTGAACGCCGGCATCGCCTTCGCCCGTTCCGGCGATCCCGCGGCAGCCCGCCAGCTCTTTACCGAGACCGTCATGCTGCGCCCCGATTCGAGCGACGGCGTGCGCGGCCTGGCCGCCCTGGCGCTCGAGCAAAACGAATACGAAGAAGCCCTGGAACTGCACGAACGCCTCATCGAAATGGGAGAGCGCAGTCCGGAGGTGTTCTATAACGCCGGGCTGATTTGCCAGAAGCGCGGCCAGTTCGCCGACGCGGTGAATTTCTATCAGCAGGCCATCGGCGTAGATCCGCAGTTCGCCGAGGCCTTGCTCAACATGGGCCACGCGCAGATGGCAATGGGCGCTGAAGACCAGGCTCTCGTCTCGTGGCGCCGCGCCATCAAGGAGAAACCCTCCCTGGCCGATTCGTATTTCGAGCCCCTCGACCCGCGCGCCTGAGCCGCCTTCCTGGGCCCTGTGGGGCAGCATGGTATCCAGGCCGCCGATTGTCAATCGGCGCAGCCGCGCGCGAGTTCGGTCGTCTGCCGGCCCCGCCGCCAATGCCGCCGAAATGAAACGCGCGGCGCGCTGCTTTTCCTCGCGCGCGCCAGCCGCAGACAGATCCCTTTCCCCCGCTGGTAAAATAGAATCTTCACTCGAGGAGGGATTTGATGGCTGCGTGTGTCCGCCGCAAGGCGGTGGTCGTGGATGTGGGAGGGGTGAGTGTCGGCGGCGATCATCCGGTTGTCGTGCAATCGATGACCAACACCGACACTGCCGATGTGGCCGGCACGGTAAATCAGGTGATGGCGCTGGCTGCCGCCGGCTCGGAGCTGGTGCGGGTCACTGTCAACACGGAGCAGGCGGCGGCAGCCGTACCCAGGATCGTCGAGACGGTGCGGCTGTTCGGCTCACGCGTGCCCATCATCGGCGACTTCCACTACAACGGCCACATCCTGCTGAAGAAATACCCGGCGTGCGCGCGCGCCCTGGCCAAGTACCGCATCAATCCCGGCAACTCGGACATCGGCCGCAAGACGGACGATAATTTCCGCACCATGATTGAGGTCGCGGTTGAAAACCGCAAGCCGGTGCGCATCGGCGTCAATTGGGGGTCGCTCGATCAGCAGTTGCTGACCCGCATGATGGACGAGAATTCGCGGGCGGCTGAGCCGAAGGACGCGCGCCAGGTGACGCTCGACGCCATGGTCGCCAGCGCCGTAGAATCGGCGCGCGCCGCGGAGCGCTACGGCCTGGCGCACGATCTTATCATCCTCAGCGCCAAGGTGAGTGGCGTGCAGGACCTGATCGATGTCTACCGCGCCCTTGCCGCGGCCTGCGATTACCCGCTGCACCTGGGCCTCACCGAAGCGGGGCTGGGCAGCAAGGGTATCGTAGCCACCACCGCCGCGCTGGCGCCGCTGCTGCTCGCTGGGATCGGCGACACGATTCGCGCGTCGCTCACGCCGCTGCCCAATGGCGACCGCAGCGAGGAAGTGATCGTCTCGCAGCAGATTCTGCAATCGCTGGGGCTGCGCAGCTTCACCCCGCAGGTCACCGCTTGCCCCGGCTGCGGCCGCACCACCAGCACTTTCTTCCAGGATATGGCCGACCAGATCCAGACTTACCTGCGCGAGCAGATGCCGAAGTGGAAGGAGAACCACCCTGGCGTCGAGACCATGAAGGTCGCCGTGATGGGCTGCGTGGTCAACGGTCCGGGCGAATCCAAACACTCCCACATCGGCATTTCGCTGCCAGGCACCTTTGAAGAGCCCAAAGCTCCGGTGTATGTGGACGGCCGGCTGACCGTCACCCTCAAGGGCGACCACATCGTGGCCGAGTTCATCGAGATCCTCAACGCGTACGTGGCCAGCCACTATGGCGAGCCCGCCGAGGCAACGGCCGGCTCATATAACGCCGCCGGGCCCGGCCATTGATCCGCGCCCAGGGGTGCGGGACAGAGTTATCAGGTCATCTCGACCTCCCCGGTCGAGCGCTCTATCCACTTTCGTTCGAGGCGGCAAACCATCAACCTGAGCGCGGACGCGCCGCCGCGCGTATGGCCGCGCGCCGGGCATAGAAGGCCGTGTGGTCGGCCCGCACCGCGATCTCGGCCGAGCTGTAGCGATCCGCGGAACGAAACGCGAGCTTCTGCGCCGGCGTAGTGCTTGAAATGTCGAACATCCAAAGCCAGCGCCGGAATGCTCGGTGTTCTTTCTCAGCCGGAAACATCCTGGCGTTCCAGAGCGTGCGCTCCGCAACGGGCGTCGCGTCGTCCCAGATGCCGGAAACCGGGGCGCCGGACGCCAGCAGCCATTCCACCAGCGGCTTGCCGCAGAAAGTCGCGCCTTCCGCCAGGGAGCGCTTGAAAGTGTCGTTCACGCCGCAGCAGCGGATGAAACACACCTTGCCGCCCTTTCGATCCAAGCCCGATGAAATGTCGAGGCAGGCTCCTTCCGGCAGCTCGAGGGGGCCGAGAACGTCAACGCCTACCACCACGTTGCGGCGCCGCAGACGGAGCGGCGCGCGGAGACGGCAACCCTCCACCCAGACTTCTTGTCCGTCGATTCTACCGTCGGCATGAATGTCAGTGTCGATGGCGAGTATGGTGGTGGCGGGCGGCGCGCCCAGCTCCTGGGTGAGCAGCTCCAGGCCGCTCGAGATCAACTGGCTGGTGGAGCCGAAATGCAGAAAGCTGCATCCATCGAGCACCTGGAGGTGCAAGGGGATCGAGTGCAGCTCGTCAAACAGGCTGGCCAGGAGAGATTCGTCCAGCGTTGATCCGCTTTGCCGCGCGCTCCTCACGTAGTTAGCCAGCGTCGTCTCCGTTCCCAGCGCGCAGCAGACCTCGCGGTACAGATCGATGCCATGCGACAAGATCGCTTCACGCGCCGGCGGAGCCCGGAACGCCCACAGGAGCCTGGCCGCGGCGTGACAATCGAAACTCATCACGCCGGCGTCGAGCACCGCCCGGCCGTCGAGGCCGATGGCTCCCGTTTCGCGTTGCGTGCGCACGTCCGGCTTTTGCAGATACAGGCGAACGGAGCCATCGGGGTTGGGGCAAAACACGCCGTGACGTGCCGCCTCCTCCGGAGATGCCGGGGCCCCAAGCGCGGTAATCCCCGGTGCCCCGAACCGAACCGCCGTAGGATCGAAACGGATGAGAGCGTCTCCGGAAGCGATCGCCACCTGGCCGGCGCCGGGCGTGCCGGCGGGAAGGCCGAGGAAGACCGGGACCAGCCGGTCAAACAACGTGGACCCCAGGACGGAATGGGAGTCGCCTGGAAGCGGAATGAAGATCTTGCCGCAGGGCGAATATGCGGGCAGGCGCCGGGAGTCGCCGCCGGCGTGCACGATCAGAATGCGGAGGCGGCCCAGGATTGTTTCCGCGGAATGCAGGTTGCTCCAATCGCCGCCCGGCTGCGACTCGCGGCGCAACACCTCGGCCAAGCACTGCAGCGTGCTGCCCCCGCTGCCGACGCGGCGGCCATCCCGATCCGGGATCACCAGGACGTGCCTCACTTGCGCCAGTTCTCCCGCCTCGCGGCGGAGTTGAATCTGCGTCTCGTACGCCGCTGCCTGAGGAGTATTGGCGGCGGTAACGATGAGGTAATCCCAAGGGTCGGTCCGGTTCGGCATGGCAGGGGCGGATGGCGTTTTACTCAGAGACAATCAAACACAAGGGCAAGCTAAAGCATGCCCCACCGTCAGGCACTCCTTCGCGTGGATTCTCGGGGCACAACCATCGGCTGGAGCACGATGCTCCTTGGCTGTGGAGGGATCTTGGCCTCGATGAGCGACAGCACCAGTTTTGCGGCGCGCTCGCCGATGGCTCTGCTCTGCTGGTCCACACTCGACAGGGGCACGCGCAGGGACTTGTCGAAATGGAGATTGCCGCAGCCAATCACGGCGATATCTTCGGGAACCCGCAATCCGGCCTCGAGGATGGCATCGATGGCTCCGATCGCGATCGGGTCGTTGTAACAGAACACGCCATCGGGGCGCGGGTCGAGCCCCAGTAACCTCTTCATGGCTTCGTGTCCGCTGATCCAGCTATCCACGTCGGGCGAGCGTCCCAACACCACGTAGTCCTGGAACTGGCTCAAATCGCATCCCACGAGGGCCTGGGCGTAACCTTCCAGGCGGCCCGTCGCCGTGCTGGTGGCGGGACCGCGAATGTGAGCGATTCTCCGGCACCCGGCCGATATCAGGTGTTCGGTTGCCAGACGGCCCACTGCGATGTCGTCCACACCGACGAAATTCGCCGGCATCCCAAGAAAACTGCGGTCGATCAGAACATACGGGATTTTCTGCGCTTCAATCCGCCGAAAGCTGTCCAGCGTCCGCTGCGTGGAGGCGATCATCAGCGCATCCAGCCGGCGGCTGAGCAGCCGCTTGATCTCCTGCCGTTCCAGATCCGGGTCGCCCTGCGAGGAGGAGATCAGCAGACTGTAGTTCTTGCGGCGCAGCACATCGGAAAGACCGGCCGCCACTTCCGCGAAGAACGGATGCACCAGGTCCGGAACAATCAACCCGGCCGAATAGGATCGGCCCGTGACCAGCGCACGGGCGGCCATATTCGGCTCGTAGTTCAACTCTTTGATGCGTTTGAGCACGCGTTGCCGCGTCTCTTCTCCAATGTCGCTGTGGTTGCGAATGACCTTGGAGACCGTCACGACGGATACCCCGAGTTCGCGGGCGATGTCCTTCATCGTGACTGCCATGGCTTTACTATTATGTACCCTTCCGCGGGAGGCGGAGCCAGGTGGGTGTGCGACAGAGTTTCCATGGCTCTCCGGTCCTCATTCGACTTCCGCATCTTCCGAACACAGCAGTTCTCGGCAGCGGTGAAAGAATGGCTCCGGCGCAACTGTGTCACCGGCCCGAAGCGGGATCGATGGGCAGCCAAATCTTGGCCGCCGCCATCGAACGGCCGCGGTGCCGTACTACTGTGCTGAAAGCCTGGCCCTAAGCGCCGGACTAAAAGTGGAAGCCAATCGTCGCGGTTATAGCCCGCGGTGAAACATAGTGAGTGCCGCTGAAGGTCGAAAGGAAGTTGTAGAGCGCCTCTTTGTTCGTCAGATTGACTACTGCCAGGCGGGCGCTCCACTTGTATTTATCGGTGTGAAAGATATTGTCGTGTCCTATGGCAACGTCGAAGAGATTGCGGGGGTCGATGCGCTGCGGGTTGTGGTCGTTGTTTTCCGTGCCCGGAGCTGGTATGGATACCAGCGTGGAACCGTACAGGTTCGCCGCGCAGAGACCGTTGGGGCTGATCGGAGTCGTTGGTGTAGCATGCACGCTCCCACAGTAGAGGCCCCCCTCGAACTGTTGGTCGGGCGTGAGGTTGGAGACATCCACCACGGTGTCGGACCCATTTGGCCCGCCGGGGCAAGCTTCGCCTCCAGCGCATGGCACCGGACCAGCTACAAGACCGCTGTCAAAGCGCCAGTTGAAGCCGATCCACGGGAGCTTCAACGACGGCTGGTATTGCACGTGCCCGGTTGCATTGTGAACTTCGTCATGATCGATGCGGAATACGCCAAACCCAACCGGAGTCGCGCCAACACCCGCAGCTTGCGGGCTGAAAAAGCGTGCCGCCACGCTGGACGTCACCATAAAAGCCGTCAACCCGTGGAAGTTGGGCATCGTCAGCCGGATTGCATATCCAGGAATTTTCGACTTGGTCCACTCAATCGGATAAGTGATCGGTGTGTTAGCTAAAACGCTGAAGTCGAAGGCATTGTGGGTGTACTTCCAGATGTATTCGCTATCCAGAACCAAGTACTTGCCAAACGCCTGCTCAAGGCCCGCATGGAATTCATTGCGGAAACCAGGAGTCAGCGGCGCTGTCGTCACGCAAGCGCCTCCCGGAACCAGTGTTTGAAAGGCTGCCACGACCGGGTCGGTGCATCCGAGGCTCGCCAGCACCAGATTCTCGTTGAAAGGACTCTCCAGGGTGCGGGCGTAGGAGACCCGCATAACCGTGCTGGTTGGCTTGATAAGATAGCCGATACCAAGGCGCGGTTCCGGTTGCCACGCCTGGGCGATGCCATCGTATTGGTCAATGCGCAGACCGAGATTGAATGTCCAGTTGTGGATATTGATTGCGTCCTGGACGTAGAAAGCGAATTCCCTGATATCGGCATGGCCATAAAATCTGTACTCGCCGCTGGTACCGTTCGGGCAGCCGTCGGAAGCAGGCAGTGTCCCCGTTCGCGTCAGGTCGTAACAGCCGAGAATCGGATTAAACGCCGGGACTGGGTCCCCGTTGGCAAAGAATCCCTGGCCCGTGTTCGCCTGCATCCCTAAAGCCGCGCACCCGGCCGGATCAGTCAGCAGAGGGTTCGTGTCGGGGGTGAGGTTGGCATTCAGACAAGGAGCGTTCCCCGTAGGATCCACCAGGCCGAAGGTATCCCTTTCCGTGATAAAAGTATGCTCATATTGAAGGCCGGCCTTGACGTTGTGAACGCCAGCTACATAAGACAAGCTGGCGCGGGCGCCTAAATTTGTGAGCCCGCGATTCTGAGCCACGCTTGCGCTCTGACCGTCCCCCGCGAAACCGGGATCGGGCGTCAAGTCGGCGAACGGGTCCGCGCTCGGATAATAGTTGTATTGATCCTGCCGCGCGAAAATGCCGAACGTGAACACGGTCTTGGGATTGAGAATGCGAGTCCAGACCGGCGCCACGTTAAACGTTCTGATCTTTGAACGCTGATCGGCGGAGCCAACCGGCAATCCATTGGGCCCGAGTCCGCCGTTATTCACTACCAAGCCGTTCCAGGCCGACGCAGTTTCGGCGTCGTACGAATTCGGAGTCTGGAACCAGGAGCGCGAGAAGCTAAGACCGAGGTTGATCGAGTCATTGTCGGAGGGCTTGAAATCGAACCGGTCGAACAGGTTCTCCTCATTGCCGTGATCGTGAAAAACCTGGTACTCCGGGCCATCCAGGAAACGGCCCGAGTCCAGACCATTGGCGGAGATGAAGTTTCCCCATTTTTCTCGCCCGTATGCCAGATCGAGGCCATCGTTCGTAGTCCCGAATGTGCCGTAAGAAGCGGTGATATCGCCGTGTGGTGTGGTAGCCCCCAGACCGGAACGGGTAGTTACCACTACCACCAGACTGGTCTTACCCCCATACTCCGCCGGCGGTGCACCCTCAATCACTTCCATCGACTGGACGGCGTCGACCGGGAGCTGATTCGAAAAGACCTTGCTTACTTGGTCGGTAATCGGCTGGCCGTCGATGGAGAAAGAGTTGGAGGCGTGATCGCCCAGCCCGTGAAACAGTCCGTTGGAGTCGGCCGAAACGCCTGGAGAAGCGAGGGTCGCCAGTGAGCTGAGCGACGACGATGCGCTCTCGAGAGGCAGCTTGTCGAAAAGCTCGCGATCCACATCCGTATGAGTCGTTGTAACGGTCTCGACCAGATCCCCCCCTGTTGTCACGGTCACGCTTTCATTCGTCGCGCCGATCGTCACGGAGATCTTGGCTTCAACCGGCAGAGGAGAACGCACGTTGACGTCCTGTTCACTGCCCTGGAATCCTTTCGCCAAAGCGCTCAGGTGATAGTTATTGTAGGGAACATTATCGAACTCGAAGTTTCCCTGAGAGTCCGTCTTGACGATCCGGTTGTATCGGGACACAGGGTTTTGAATTTCAACAATGGCTCCGACGATGGCGGCTCCGGAGGGATCCAGAACCGAGCCGCGAATTGTTCCGGACGATGACTGAGCATAGCCCAACACGCCGCAACCGACGAAAAGAGTGAGGCAGGCAAGGGTAACAGAAGCATCCTTGAACATCTTTCGATTGTGTTAGAGAACACGACCAACATTCAAGAAAAAACTGATAGGCGGCCTTAATGACCAGTGAACGATCTGATTTCCCCGATGGGCGGACCCCAGCGTACTACAGCCTGCACACCTCACTCGGAAGTTGCTGGTGGGACAACTCGCGTTCCGCTGATTGGCTCGTTTTGATCGCTGATGGCCAAGATCAGTCCGCTCGTGGGAAAGCGTTAGACGATCCGGCTCCGGCGTGCTATAAGTGTCTGAACTATGCGCTCAAGCAGGCCCTTGAGGACGCTGATAGTGGACGACGAGCCGATCGCGCGCGCGATTTTGCGTGAGGAACTCGAATCCTTCGATGACGTCGAGATCGTCGGAGAAGCAGAAAATGGCGCTATCGCTCTGGACAGTATCCACGAAAAACACCCCGACCTTGTCCTATTGGATCTACAGATGCCGGCGATGGGGGGATTCGAGGTGGTCCAAAATCTCAGGAACGGGACGCACATACCCGTAATCGTCGTTGTCACCGCTTATGATAAGTACGCCCTCCAAGCATTCGAAGCGGGAGCGATCGACTACCTGCTTAAGCCCGTAAGCGGAGAACGCCTGGCGGAGGCTGTCGAACGTGTGAGGCGATTCACTGGAAGGGAAGCCGCTGAACGACTAACACGGCTTCAAGAAATGGCCGGTCAGCCGGCAATTCCTCAGGCCAGAAGAATCGTGGGAAAGATCGGCGAGGAATATGTTCTCCTCGGTGCCGACGAGATTCTCGCGTTCCAAGCGGAAGGTGACATCGTCTGGATCATCACTGCGAAGAAGAAATGCCGCGCCACCCAGACCCTCAAGGTCCTTGAGCAGCGCCTCAAAAACACTAGTTTTCGAAGGGTTCATCGAAATGCATTGGTGAATGTGGATCACGTCCGAAAGATGAGCGCCCTCAGCAGCCAAAGATGGTTGATTACCCTGGCCAACGATCAGGGATTTGTTGCGAGCAAAAGGCAGGGCAGGAAAGTGCGCCAACTTCTCCATGGGTAAGCGTTAAAGCTGCCTCGGAACTTCGAACGCGCCAGCCAGACTCGAAATCCCAGCCATCCCCGCGTGCCGGGTCCCCAAGCTGCTTGTTTCGAACACAGGGTTGACGCCGGCCTGAAAGCGACCAAACGTTTCCTCAAAGCGGGTGAGAAGAGTGCTCAGCAACCTGGAATTGGCGAGGAGCGTTCAATCGGCCTTACGAGGCTTGAGGCCGAATTCCATGTGCAGGCGGATGGCGGGAATCCAGACCGGGCCCCGGTCGTGGTTGTAGGCCAGGTTGGTGTCGTGCTGCAGATCGAAGGTCAGGTAGAACCCGGGAAACAAGCGGGCGCTGTAATACGATTCCCAGACATACTCGGGGGCGTAGTTCAGGCGGCCGTCGCCGATCAGGAAGTCCAGCCCACCTCGCGCCAGGTAGAGCGCGTGCACGCCGGAGAGGCCCCCGGCGGTGAGCGAGCTGGCCACCACATCGTTTCTCCGCCTCCAGCGCGTGCCTTTGACGGATACACCGCCGCTGGCCAGCCGGTCGAGGGCGGTGAATGCGAAGCTCTCGGTTTTGCCATCGTCCCAGCCGAGCCGCATGAAAACGCCAACGTCGTGCGTGATTTCCTGCTCCAGGTTCACTCCTGTCCCGTACTTCAGCGTTCCGGGGCGGCGTGTCGCTACAACACTCGGCGTTGTGCCGGTCTCGCCGGCTAGGCGTAGCGCGGTTGCATAGGTACCGGCATCGGCGCGGTTCGCGTACCCCAGCAAGCGCAGCGTGCCGGCGTGATCGCCCAGCGAGTAGCGCCGCTCGCCTTCGAACGTGTGGCCGTGATCGCGGAACAAACGGCGGTCGAACTGCTCTCCGTTGGCCACCCTCGGCTCCGCCGCAATGGCATAGCGGAGCGCCCAGTGGCGCGTGTGCAGCTCTTGCACCAGGCCCCAGGTGTAGCCGTGCGTATCGGCCGGATAGTCCCACGCTCCGTTGCACATCACACCCCATGCTATGAACTGCTCGCGCGGATCGTGAGTATACTCATTGTTGTCGAAGTAGTCGGTGAGCGAGAAGCGGCCCACGTAGATGGAGTAGCGCGTCATCGGGCGTTCGCCGGCGAGCTGGTTGACGTCACTTTCCACCTGCTCCTGATCGGCGCCAAAAGCGAAATCGTGAGCGACGAAGAGGCGCGCTATGTACGGCTTGGGCGTCGCGATGGTCACGCGCGGCATCTCGCCATTGGGCGCATTGGCAATCCCGTTGACGCCGCTGAATCCTTTGCCTCCCGCGACCTCCGGATCGAAGATGAGCTGGGTGTTGGTGGTGAGCAGCGCCGCAAAAAACAGCGTCGTGGTCAGCGAAACGTCGTGCTCGGGATAGTCTTGGAGACTCAGCGGTCCTGTGTACGGCGCATAAAAAGTGCCATGCTCGTCGCCGATGGAGGTTGCCTGGTAATACAGGTTCCAGCGCTCGGGCGGGTCTTGCGGCGTGGAATCGGGCGCAACGGCCGGCTGCGTTGCGGTGCGTCCGCCGGTCGTCGGAGCCGTCTGGCCATCGGTCTGTTGTGCGTGTGCCGAGGACACCGGCAACAGTGCCATCCCGATCATCAGAGTTGCCTTCCACAGGGTCATCGGTGATTGCCTATCATAGCGGCTTTTTGCGGGCAGATTATTCATCGGACTGTAAGAATCCCTGAGTGCTGGGGCTTGGTCGCTTGGAAGTCTGTTATGGGAACCCAGCCTCGGCGAACCGGAGCCAGACAATGGCTTTGCGGTTGCGCCCAGCCGGGACCACCCGCATTCCGGATGTTGGGATTCCAGACAAGGTCCGCTTCGTCACTTGCGGGTGCGGAGCCCCTGCAGGCCATCGATCGGCAAGCGCACTTCGAAGAAGCGCTCCGCAAACCTGGCCAAGCCGCGCAGCACGGTCATCGTTTTCATCCGCATTTCTCTCACCTCCTCTCTACCTTCGTCAGGCGGCAAAACAAACCGCAGCGCTCGCAGACACACTTCCCCCTCAGGCGCAGAAAGGCCTCCGATGATTCGCACATGGCGATCATGGGCTGCTATGAAGAGTGGCTAGGCTAGAATCGGAAGAGGCGCGGACGAAGTGAAAACCTATCGGGCCAAAAGGCAGGAGACCGCCGCAGACGGAGGCTCCCCTGACTCGGTTTCGACTTCCTGTTCGCGCAATTGACTGCCACCGCCGTCAGACAACAAAAGGGCCTCCTTTCTGGCTAAAGTCGGGCGAGAGTCATCCCGCCACAATTTCAGACTATACCAGCCGGGGTATACTTGTAAAGGTTTTTTGGGAAAAATATTCTATATGGCGCATACCATCGATGAGAAGAAGCGGCTGCTCAACCGAGCGCGGCGGCTCAAAGGCCAAATAGCGGCGATCGAAAAGAGTCTCGAGCAGGAGGACGAGTGCTCCCACATCCTGCACACCATATCCGCCTGCCGGGGCGCAATGGACGCGTTGATGGCGGAGGTGATCGAGGGGCATATTCGTTTTCACGTACTGCCACCGGAGCAGACTGCCACCGGCGAGCAGACCAAAGCCGCCGACGACTTGGTCAGCGCTCTGCACGCGTATCTGAAATAGTGCCGGCCCATCGAGGCCAGTGGCGGCACGACCGCGTAGCCCTTACTCCGGGGCGGAGGTCCGTCACCTCGGGTCGGAGCGTATACCGAGAGGCACCTCCTGAGGGTGCAGTTCGACAGGCGTTGATCGGGCATCATGTAGCGCCTGACGGTGCGCTTCGCCGCCAATCCAATGAATCTCGTGCCACGCCCGGACTCGGCTCAACAACTTCTGAGAGGCCGCGTTTAATGTGTTTTTCACAGAACGCTGTCTTGACCCCGGGCATGCTATTGCGCTCCTTTCCTTTACGGCATAACATAGCCCTATTAAGTCTTCTGTCGCAGTCGCGGACCGTTCGCGTTAGCGAGATCTGTCTTGGTTTGCACTGCTGGTGAACATGGCGCCGCATGAGCGAATCCCAGGTTCAGAGCGATGCCGGCCGCGAAGCGCAGCAGCGGCGTTTCGCGATGCGCCTGTCGCTCTGGTTCGGCTTGCTGATGCTTGTGGGCAAGACCTCGGCCTGGTGGTTCACCCAATCGGCCGCGATTCTGTCCGACGCGGCCGAATCCGTAATCCACGTGGTGGCCGTCGTCTTCGCGTTCTTCGCTCTGCACTTGAGCCAAAGGCCGGCCAACGCCAGGTTCCACTACGGCTACGAGCGGATCAGCTTTTTCTCCGCTGGATTCGAGGGCGGGATGATTATCCTCGCCGCGGCAGGCATCTTCGCCGCAGCGGTGGACAAATGGGTGCGCGGATCGGGAATCCAGAACTTGGGCGGCGGCACGGCATTCATCTTTGCAGCAGCGTTGATCAATCTCGGGCTCGGTCTGTTCCTTGTACGCGAGGGAAAGCGTACCAACAGCCTAATTCTGGAGGCGAACGGCAAGCACGTCCTCACCGACAGTTGGACCGGTTTCGCTGTGGTGACCGGCCTGGGGCTGATGCTGCTGACGGGCTGGGCGCCGCTGGACCCGCTCTTCGCAATCGCAGTCGGGATCAATATCCTCTGGTCTGGAGGCAAGTTGACCCACCGCGCCATTACCGGTTTGATGGATTACGCCGACCCCGTGTTAACCCGGACCGTGAGCGAGCGCCTGGTTGCAGCCTCTCGCGATCTGGGTTTTGAGTATCACGCGGTGCGCATCCGCAACACCGGAAATCGGATCATCATCGATCTCCATCTACTGTTTCCTTTCCAGACGCTGGTCGGCGATGCGCACCGCAAAGCAACCGATTTGGAGCAGCGGCTGCCCTCTGCACTGGGGATGCCCTGCGAGGTCGTCACTCACCTGGAGAGCCTCGAGGATCACGGTGTAGTGCATCCCGATCTTTGATGAATCAAAGACGCAATAGTTAGCAGATTCAGCGGAAGACGCTCTACAGAACGATGACACCTGTCCGCACGCATAGCCCAAGAATCAACGCTGCGCAACAGTGGTTGTGTCTGATCAACCGATATCAGCTTATTTCATCGGGCGAACATGAAAACGGCATGAAGGCAGCGTGAAGGCAGTGAATACTGGCCACCTGGCCTAGCATGAAGATCAGCAGCTTCGGAATGCTGGCGGCGGCGGCTACCCATCAGGAGTTTTTATACCGATGATTCAAAACTCAATCGCGGCTCTAAGGAGATCCTTACGCCTTCTTTATGACTTTCTCACACGGTGTCGTTCATAATGTCATTCCAGAAGCACTCAATTCCGCCTCTTCGTTGAGGTCACTAGTTAGTAAATCCGGAACAACATCGGCCAAGCGAAAGTGGCATCTGTGTCCGCTTGGTCTCGAACAAGGAGCTGGCAAATGAATTCGCAAACGATTAGAACGGCTGGACAATTGGTTTGTGCGGTCTGTGCGTTTGGGTGCCTGTTGATTAACCCCTCGGTGAACCTGAGGGCGCAGTCCGTCTTTGGAAGCATCCGCGGCGCTACGCAGGACCAAAGCGGCGACGTGCTCCCACAGGTGCAGATCACACTGCACAATGTGGATGAGAATACGGAGGTCGTCGCGCTCAGTGACGGTGCGGGGAATTTCTTGTTCGAGAATCTCAAGCCGGGGCAGTACCGTTTGACGGGCGCGAAAGATGGCTTCGCCGTTGCTATAGTCGACAAAGTGGAGTTGGCGGCAAGACAGGACATTCGTCTGGATCTGAAGTTCGCCGTGGCCGCCACAAGTCAGCAGATCGACGTAACCGCGGGGACCGTCGCTGTTAATACCGAAAACGCCACGCTCAGCGATTCCAAGGACAGTAGCGATATCACCCAGCTACCTATCAACTCCCGAAGCGTCTCCTCCAGCCCGCTGGCGGCTCTCGCCGTATCCGCCTCCGTGACCACGGACTCGCAGGGGAATATTGCCGTGGGCGGCGCGACGTCATCGCAGACGGGCTTCTCCGTGGATGGAATTTCGACGGCTAGCGTGCGTTTCAACGGCGCGCTGCAAGACGCCTACCCATCCATGGAAAACATCGCCGAGATGAAAGTAACGGCGTTCAACAACAACGCGGAATTCGCCCAGATCGGCGACGTGACCTTTGTCACCAAAAGCGGAACCAATCAATTGCATGGCAGCGCGTTTGAATATTTTCAGGATAGTGCTCTGGACGCCAGCGTTCTGAATTTCTCGACCAAGGCGCCGCGGACCTTTAACACCTTCGGCGGCAGCCTGGGTGGCCCCGTGACAATCCCCAAGCTATACAAGGGAAGGGACAAAACGTTTTTCTTCCTGGATTACGAGGGGAACCGAAAAACCCAGTCGTACCCTGAGCAGCTTCTTGTGCCAACGCAAGCGGAGAGAAACGGCAATCTGAACGCCCTCGTGGCAGGTCTTGGGAACGGTCCGTTGATCGATCCCTTCACCGGCGCGGCTTTCCCGAACAACACGATCCCGACCGGCTCGTGCAAGGACTGTATCAATCCCGTGGCTCAGGCCGTGCTGAATTACTATCCTCTGCCAAACGCCAACCTGGGTGTCCTTAACCCCTCCTACAACTATCAGACTCTGGTGCCGATCCCATCGAATTCCGATGGCGTTGATATCAGGCTGGATCATAACATTAGCACCAAACAGCAGCTCTATGTCCGCTTTAGCGCGAAGAACGCCTTTTACACCGAGTCTAATAACGCCGGCGTCATTTCACCCGCAAGCGATTTTCTACCGAGTGTCGGAGCTAACGAGCGGAACCGCAGCCTGGTGGTTTCCTACAACTATGCGATTACCCCGACTTTACTGAACGAGTTTCGTTTCGGATTCACGGGCTACGCTGAAAACGACACCTTCCCAATCCAAGGATCGCAGGCTATTTCCCAGCTCGGGCTGGTCTTCGATCATCCCGTCGGCATCGCCGCGCATCCCACGGCTTCAGTCTTCCCGACCTTCAATTTCGCCGATGGCTCCGTAACCTCAATCGGGCAGGACCGGGTTGCACCAACCATCTCGGGGAACATCCAATTCACCGACAATATCACCAAGATTATCGGCAAGCATACGTTTCGATTTGGGCTGGATCTGCGCAGAGAGAGCTTCAGCATGGGCATGTACTACGCGCCGTCCGACGACTATGGCGACTTCACCTTCAGCGGCACCCTGACCAACTACTCGCTTGGCGATTTTCTGCTCGGCACGCCGAACCCGTCTTACTTCGCGGTCACAGGCCCGCAAATGAATGCACTCACCACCCAATGGGGCGTATACGGTCAAGACACATGGCAGGTGAACAGCCATCTCACAGTCAATTTCGGATTACGGTGGGAACTGCTTCCGCCGTTTCAGGAAACCAATGGCGATATCGCTACCTACCTTACGTCGGGGAACAACTTGACCGTCGTCGTTCCGGACAAGTTCTATCCCTTTATCGCCAACAATTCTACCTACCAGCAGATATACACGGGGTTTCTTCAAGGGTTCAACGCATGTTCGCTTCCGGGTAAGACCTCGTTGCTCCCGTGTTCGAACATCGAGACGGCGAGCCAGGCGGGGATTCCTCAAGGGCTTCGGGATTGGAATTGGCATGATTTTGACCCACGCGTGAGCATAGCCTACCGTCCCTTCGACAACAAGACGGTCATTCGCGCCGGGTTTGGCATCTATACCATGACGACTCTTGGTCCGATGTCTGTCAACAGCGGCATCATCGCCCTCTCGGATCTGCTCACCTACAACAATTCTGTCACGAACGGTGTTGCGGCGTTCCAGTTTCCGCAAACGTCCCCTCCGGGCGCTGCGGCAACTTTAGGCGGCGGCGATTTTGAGGAGGGAAACAATCCGCACTGGAAGGATCCTTCGTCAGCGCAATGGAACTTGACCGTGGAACGGGAACTGACACCCAACACGACCGTCCGGTTGAGCTACACCGGCCAAGGCAGTTACCATCTTCCCATCACCATAGACCTGAACCAAATTGCGCCGAGCACGACCCCCTACACCATTCCGAACAACGGATACTCAGTCGTCGATCCCCGTGCCCCCTACCAGAACTGGCTTCTGTTGATGCAATCGGAAAGCATCGGCAATCAAAGCTATCAGGCGGGCATCGTGGAATTCACCCATAGAGTGTCACATGGGCTCTCGTTCCAGGCAAACTACACTTTGGCAAAGAATATCAGCGACGCGCAAGGCAGCGATGCACCCACCGTATACGCAGGCGAAGAGCCCTACGCGGTGGAGATTGCCAACCGCTACGACATCGGGTATGATCGCGGCAACGTGGTGGGAATGCCCTCACAACGCTTCCTGCTGACGGGCTCGTACCAACTGCCGTTCGGAGCCGGCCGGACCTGGCTCAACCAATCGGGCCGCATTGTGAACGCCGTTCTGGGAGGCTGGAATCTCAGCACGGTTGCGACGATACAATCCGGCCAGTGGCTGACGGCCACGATGCCGGCGGCTGACGATCAATCGAACACGGACATGATAGAGCGAAATACCGGCGGGGCCATTGCGCGCCCGGATTGCGTAGGAAACCCATACGCAGACCAGACTTCTCAGAATTTCTTCAACCTCAACGCCTTCGCCTTGCCGCCGGCCAACGCCGGGCGGTTTGGGAGCTGCGGCGTCGGTAACCTGCAGGGCCCAGGCATGATCAACGTGAACGCGGGTGTGGCCAAGGTGTTCCAGATCAGTGAGAAGACGCGGGTGCGCTTCGAAGCTACGTTCACAAATGTTCTGAATCACACCAATTTCGCGCCGCCTGCACTGAACGTCGGTGACCCCTCTACCTTCGGGGTGTTGCAGGCCGCACTGCCGCAAGGCTCTGGAGGCAATCGCACGGGACAACTCGCGTTGCGGCTCGACTTCTGACGTTGGAATGCATCGGCGTGCTCTGTTGCTGCATGGCGTAGGCTAGCTATGGTACGACGATCTTGCAGTTATTGCGGACGCCGCGCATTGCGGGGGCGGCTGCCACGCGGCTGGAAGGTTCACGGTGACACTACTCTCTGCCTGCAGTGCCGGCGCGAGAGATACAGGCTCAGGTCCATTACCATGCAGGTGGTCGAGTCCATCGGGGCTGCGTGGCGGGATTTGCGTACTGCGCTAGGAGGTTCTTGGCGTCGTGCGGCGCCACGTGACGGAACCTGGCAAGCGAGGATCGCGGAAGGTCGGCCCGTGGTTCGCGTGCTCATCAGGGACCGGTGGTGGGATCTGCGCCTCAGGAGTGCCGCCTGGACCGGCGGGCAAAGAGCTGCATACGAGAAACTCGCATCTGGCAAGGCTGCCGGGGAACTCTCGGTTTATCGTGTGCCAACGGAGGATTCCACTCAACACTTTGAAATTATGTGCCGCATGGTGGTATGGTTGCCCCGCGAGCGGATGGAGAATACGCAAGGGCCGCAGCACGCGTTACCGAATCGGTCGAGTTAACTCGATCCGAATGTTTGTCAACTCGATGATGTAGATATCGGGATTTGTGAGAGGGCATTCGTGCGAACCGGGTCAGCTTACCAGCTCAGGCTCCGGTGTTTCAAAAGCATGATCGCCCCGCCACGGTCCAGGCCATCGGCTTGAACAATCGCCCTTCCACGCGCTGCAACGTGAAAATGGGCAGGTACGCAGTAATGATGATGGCGACCGCATAGAACACTGGCCTCTGGACCTCGTGCGCGGCATCGGAGATCTTTTGTTTCGGCGTTCTGATGTCCTGGTCGCGGCGGCCGAGGTGCCGGACAATGTTCTCAACCATCACCACCGCTCCGTCCACCACCATTCCGAAGTCCAGTGCGCCAAGAGATAGTAAGTTTGCCGGAATCCCCTTCAGGTTCAAACACGTCGCAGCGAACAAGAGCGAAAACGGGATGGTCAGAGCTACGACGATGGCTCCGCGGACATTTCCGAGAAATAGAAAGAGGACAATCACTACTAAGACGATGCCTTCGAACAGGTTGTGGAGCACGGTATGCACCGTGTAGCGCATTAGATCGCTGCGGTCGATGAGCGGCACGACTTTTACGCCTTTGGGCAGAATGCTGTCGTTGAGTTCCTCCACCTTGGCGTGAATTCCCTTGAGCGCCGTGTCCGCGTCGGCTCCTTTGCGCAGGAGCGCAATCCCCGAAACCACATCGTCGTTATCGATGATCTTTCCGTCCTCATGCCGAATTGCCCGCGCGAACTGGCCCAGCCGGATCTTCGGTCCCTGAGCGACGACGGCTATGTCCCTGACGCGCAGCGGAGTGCCGTTCTTGGCTGTGATTACCGTGTTTTGGATGTCCTGTACGTTGCGGACCAGGCCCACTTCCCTGATGTTGATCTGTTGCAGTCCGGCCTCGACAAAGCTGCCGCCGGCGTTGGCGTTGTTGTTGGTGAGTTGCTGCTCCACCTGCGAGGCTCAGTCCATACGAGATGAGCTTGTCGGGGTCCACGCGGACCTGATATTCTCGCGTCGGGCCGCCGAAGCTGGCAACATCGACGATATTCGGAACGGCCTTAAGGTTTTTCTCCACCACCCAGTCTTCGATCGACTTTAGCTCCATCACGTCATACGCCGGATTCGTGCTGTGCAGGGTGAAGAAATAGATCTGACCGGCGGGGCTCCAGTCCGTTTGCATTTGCGGCTGTAGATTTGCCGGAAGAGTGACTTGCGTAAGCCGCTCGAGAGCCCGCTCACGGTCCCGGAAATTCTCTTCTTCGTCGTCGAAGATCAACTTAATATCGGAGAGGCCGAACAGTGAGAACGACCGCAAATGAGTTATGTGCGGCATCCCGTTCATCACGGTCTCGAGTGGAATCGTAACTTGCTGCTCCATCTGCTCGGCGGAGATTCCTGGCCACTGCGTGACGATCTCCACGTAATTATCCGCGACGTCGGGATACGCTTCGACCGGAAGTTGGTGAAACGATATCGCGCCCCACCCGAACAGCAGAAGCGCTGCGGCGAGCACGAGAAAACGATTCTCGAGCGCGAAATCAACGAGCCTTCGAATCATTTACTGCTCCATCGTGCTTTGGAAAATAAGAGCATTGGACACCACCAGGTCGCCTGGCTTTAATCCGCTAACGATCTCCTGGAGGTTGTCCGCCAGCATGCTCCCGCCAACCACTTCCTGGCGCCGGAAGCGGCCATTTCCCAACGGTGCGTAGACCCACTCACGGTCGTGCAGGTGCAGGACCGCGGAGGCCGGCACGGTTGCATACCGTTCCGTAGTTTGGCCGTGGAACGTGGCGGTGACGAACATTCCGAGCCGCATGAGGCCGGGATTCTCCACTTCCAGCCGGACCTTCGCGGTGCGAATGTTCGGGTCCATGATCGGCAGAATGTTGCTGATCCGCCCCCTCAGAACGCGGCTCGGATAGGCGTTCAGATGAATATCCGCGTACTCTCCGATGTGCACCTGGGCCATGTTGTTCTCATACACGTCGCAGATGATCCAGACGTGCGAGATGTCGGAAATCGTAAAGGGATTCGGCGGCGTCAGGGCCTGCACGCCCGAGGAGTCCGTGATCTGCTGGTCAGTGATCACTCCGGAAACCGGAGCCGGCACATCGACAATTCCCGAGGGATGGTCCGGGTCCGCGCCCAGAAGACGGAGATGCTCGGTCGTGGTCTCCAGATCGACTTGCGCGTTGTCTTCGGCGTTCTGCGCGATTTCGAAAGCGCTTTTCGGGATCGCCCCGTCGTCAACCAAAAGCTTGGCGCGATCAAGCTGTATTTTGGTTAGTTGTTCGTTCTTGACGGCTTTGCGGTAGTCGGAATAAGCGCCCGCGATGTCCGTGCTGCGCACTTTGAACAGGAGTTGGCCTTTTTTCACCTCATCGCCAAGCCGCGCGTCGATTTCCACGATCTTCCCCGTGGCGAGCGACGGTACTGGCACCTGCCGTGAGACGTCGGGACTCACTACGCCGGTCACGTTCAACTCCGGCGCGGCAACGTGCTCGCCCGCTGTAGCCAAAGGAAACTGCTCCGGGTGATCCACCTTGAAGTTGTCAGCGTCCAGGTCGGGTTCCACGGTGCCGGGAACCGGGCCTTCACCGGCCGTTACCTTCTCTTGAGCCGTCACCTTCTTTTCGCATCCGGCGAGAAGGAGGCTCAAGCAGAAACATAAACTTGCTTCAATGAGAAAGAGCCGCTTCATTGTAGAACCTCACGACCCACGGCCATATTCATCTGGGCGGCCGCGGTTAGATAGGAACCAATCAGATTCAGGTAAGCCAAACGGGTGTCCCGATAACTTTTCTCCGCATCCAGGTAGTCCAACAACGATGCGCCGCCATTCCGGTAGGAAAAGGACACTCTGTCGCGAGTATCGAGCGCCAGCTTCATATACTTGGCCTTGTACGGTCTTAGAAGATTCACGTTTTGGACGAGCGTCCAGTAGGCGGAATCGACGTCACTGAAGACTTGCGCTTCCGCGGCATCTCGCAGCCGCTCATTGCGGCCAATGTCGATTTGAGTCCGCGCTTTTCCGCCCTGATTGCGGTCGAAGATGCGCAAGGGAATCGAGACGCTCACACCGAAGTAAACCGGGATTGGCGGGTTGCGGGCGAAGTCGAGGCTGAAGGTCGGATCGGTCGAACCGTTGGCCACAGCTAGCTGGTGAGTCGTCTTGGCTAGCTCCACGTTCTGCGCGGCGGCCTTCAGGTCCGGGCGCGTCTCCAGGGCTACGTTCCGGAATTCCTCCAGGGGCCGCAACTCATCGGTGAAATCGAACGGTCCGGAGATGTCGAACCGCTCAATCGGGGTTCGGTCGTTCAGAAGCATAAGAAGCTGGATCTTGGCTGTCCGAAGATTCACCATCGCGGCTTCGAAATCGGATTCGAACTGAACACGCTGCAGCTCCAGGCGATCCAGATCCACTTGAGCGAGGTCGCCGGCCTTGAGACGCGCGCGATTCACGTCAAGCTCGCGGTCCCAGTACTCAAGGTTGTCTTTCGCGTTCTGCAGCACGGCCTTGGCCTGCAACAGTTGGACGAAAGCGCTTCGCAGGTTAAACACCAGACCGCGCTCCTGGTCCAGATAAGTCGATTCCGCGACGGCAGTAGATTCCTTGGCTTGGTCGCGCCGCAACTCCCGTTTATGCTCCCGTTCGTGCAGGTAACTGATTGACCCGTAGGGGAAAGCGTAGGCGAAGGGGCGATAAGCATCCGAGCCTCCGCTTGGCGGGGGTTGCTTCGTGAACGGGTTGATCTGGTCGATGGTTCCGCCGATGTCCGGGTTCGGACGAAGATAAGCGGTAATCTCGGCCGCCCGGGACTCGTCGATGTTGAGATGAGCTGCCTTCAGGGTTGGATTTGCGGCCTCGAACTTGTCCTTGATTTGTTGCCAGCTAAAGGACGTTTGGGCTGAGAGTACTGCTGGCAGAAATCCCGCAGCTAGAATCGCCCTGGACGTTCGCCATAGCAGCGATCCCGCGACATTTTCCGTGGAGGTAGTGAGCGATGCCATCATAGTGGTAGAGGGCACCGCGGTCAGGACGGGAGATAAATCAGCCAAACTATATCATTGTCGCGGTCCGGCCGAGGGACGCCAGTGATCTTGTGGTCAATACCATCAATCTTTCGGCTGATCTTTCGTCGGATACTGTGCCTGACCGAAAGATCACAGTCCAAGGGCGAGTCTTTACGACAAGGCTTCGCAACTCTCGACTAATATAAGAACGTTTGGCAGTGCCACTGGTTCGCCGTAAGCTTTTCACCGCTTGGTGGCTCTTGGCGACACCGGTTACAAGCGGCGGCTGCAATGGTCTCCGAATTCCGTCAGCCATCCAGCAGCCAGAAAGGAGGGTGCGTGAACGAGCAAACGCAGGAGAACCGAATCCGGCTGATGCTGCTGGAGAGTCGAGTTCTCTTTCGCGCTGGCTTGAGTCGCCTATTGGCATCGCAGCTCGGTTTGGAGATTATGGGAGAGTGCGGTAGTCCTGCCGAGGCGCTGGAGATGCTACACGCTTCGCCAGTTGATGTCGTGCTGCTGGGTCCCGGTCACGCTACGGAACGGGACGGGTTCATCGCCGCAGCCCGTCGCGGTGGTTACCAGGGCCGGTTCCTGATCGTCGCCGATGCCGCCGATGCCCGGCATTCGGCGCTTGCCATAAGGCTCGGCGCTTCGGGCATTTTTCTGACGTCCGAGGCTCCCGAGCGCCTTGTGCGGGCTATCACGCTAGTTGCGAACGGCGCGTTCTGGCTGGATCGGAGGGTCATCCAGCTTTTGGCCGATCAGTCGGCTTACCGGCCCCTGCAAATGGATGACTGGAAATCCCGCTACCTCCTGTCGGAACGGCAGCAAAAGGTGCTCCTCGGAATTCTCGAAGGCCTGACCAACGGGAGAATTGCCGGCAATCTCGGCGTTTCGGAGCGCGCAGTCAAGCTCTCGGTGCAGCAGTTGTTTCTCAAAGCCGGCGTGCGGAAACGGAGCCAGCTTGTTCGGGCCGCGCTGGAGGGTTCCTTTGGGAACCGCCAAGGGGCTAATGAGGCGAACGCGAAGTGCAACAGCCGGTCCATCTCCTTCGGGTCCCAGCGAGCTGCGTCCCGCAATCGCCGCTAACCCTTCAGAGCCCCCGGCCTCGGAGCGCCTAACCGTTTGTTGGCGGTTGCGTCGCGTGCTCACAGAATATCCCGGTGCTTTTCGAGAGCGACCCGGACGAGCTGGCTGCGAGTCCGCACACCTGCTTTAGCGAAGAGCTGCTGGATCGTATTCTTGACGGCGCTTTCGGAGATCTCCAGTCGGGCTGCGATCTCCTTATTGGCCAAGCCCTGTACCAACGAGCGCAAGACCTCCGTCTCCCGAGTATTCAGTGGGACAAGTTCCCGATTGTCCGAGGCCGAACCCAGCGAGGCCTCGACTGGGCTTACTCCCGTCTCTTCGCTAACATCCGCAATGATTGCAGCCAGCTTGGGGGTCGGCCCTTCCTTGTACGTGGAGAACCAGACGTCGGCAGTGAAAGACTCGCCGTTGCCTCGGTGTCCCCGGCATTGCATCGACGCCCGGAACTGCGGTGCTTCTTCCCAGCGAAGTGCATGGTGTAATTCCGGCAGGAACGCCGCAATCGGATCGCCAATCAACCGTCCCTCTCGCGGAGCCATCAATTCAACCGCCGCATCGTTCGCAAGCTCGATGAAGCCGCGCGCGTCGACTGTCACAATTGCTGCCGGACTCGTTTCCACCAACGCCTTCAGCCTCGCTTGGGATTCCAGGCTCAAACGCCGGTTTCGGATCAGTTCGCCGACGAACAATCCACATCCGGCAAGCGCCAAAACCTCAAAGGTGAGGCGGACAATTGATGGCTCCAGCGAACTAAACAGCTCGGCGAGCACTGCGCAGACAACGCCGACCAATGCAATGAGCCACCGGGGCAGGAACGCCGCCGCGAACATGATGGGAAACAGGTAAAGAAAGCCAAACGCGACGTAAGGCTTTGTCCACCAGTCGACTACGGCGACGAGCAAGATGATTGTGCCGCTAATAATCAGAACCGGAGTTCGGTTCCGATCCATCCACAGCCGTTCCAACGACAGCATGACGTTTTGAGACCCTCATTGTCCCTCACTTCTCGTGCCAGCGCGCGGGTAAACCAGAGTATTGGCCCAAAGATTCCATCGGCAACTCCAGGATCACCCCAGATAGCAAAGGCCGCAGGTTCCAACTAATCAAAAGATTGGCCGTACGATTGGCATTAGAGAAGCCAGACTGATTCAGTAGAGTTTTGCTTCATCAGGCCGTCGCGCGCCCGTGCTGGGGCCCGTTGGTCGGGCTGGCAGTGACCTTGGAGACCGCGGCCCGCTCTTTTATGGTCAGCGCGGAGCCTGCGGTATGGGTCGAGCAGCGCGTGGGAACTGGTCGGAGAGCGCACTGGCAGCGCCATTGCTGCCAAGAAGCATGGCTTATGTTCCTCAAACTAATAGATATGCGAAGAATGGCAAAGCCAAACATCAAGGTTCAATCCGGCGAAACTAAGAAACGGAACTAACCGCGCGCCCCCGACCGTTCGCAGAGTCGAGGGCAACCGTTCGAAGACGGCCGAGAGGAATGCAGCCAAATCGACGAGGTTAGCTTGCAGTTTGCAGGGTTGTTCTGGCAACATCCAACTGAATGACCTTCGAGCGCCCGGTTCTGTTTTGCTTGTTGTGTCTGAGCACGCTGAGAGGCGCTGCCGCGCAGACTGCCCGGGACGGATCGCCCCCTGAGCCCCCGCTCGGCCTGCCATCGGTGATTTGGCCCGCCGATAACCCGTACTCCGCGGCCCGCGTGGAACTCGGGCGCAATTTGTTCTTCGATCCCCGCCTGTCGTTGAACGGGAAAATCTCCTGCGCGACGTGCCATCCGCCGGAGCACGCTTTTGCCGGCGGTGAGCCGCCTCCGCTCGGCGTCACGGGCACGCCGCTGCGCAGGCGCGCACCAACCCTGATCAACCGCGCCTATGGGAGAAGCCAGTTCGTGGACGGGCGCGCGCCCACACTCGAAGCGCAGATCACCGGCCCGATCACGGCCCCGGACGAGATGGGCACGACGCCACTGGCTGCGACCGGCGCGATATCGAATATCGCGGGTTATGCGCGGCTGTTCGAGGAAGCATTCGGAGACCGGCAGGTTACCTTTGATCGCATCGTGAAGGCGGTCGCATCGTTTGAGCGGACGATCGTCTCAGGCAACTCGGCCTATGACCGCTTCTTGAATGGGGACAAACACGCATTGAGTCCCGGCGCGAAACGTGGTCTGGAGATCTTCGAGCGCTCCGGGGAATGTTCGGAGTGCCATAGCGGATACGACTTCACCAATGAGAAGTTCGCGAGCCTGGGAATCGGCCCGGACGGCCACCCTCCCGATCTTGGCCTGGCGGAGATCACCGGGAAACGGCGCGACGAGGGCAAGTTCAAGGTGCCCACGCTCCGCGAGGTGGTCCACACCGGCCCTTACATGCACGACGGCCGCTTTCGGACACTAGACGACGTACTCGAATTCTACAGGAAAGGCGGCAAACCGGGGCCGCACCTCGATTCCCGCATCGCGCCATTCTTTCTGGATGCGCCAGCCGAGACGAACCTGTTGGAGTTTCTGCAATCGCTCAGCGGCGAGGGCTGGCGGCAGATCAAAGCGCCGGGGAGTCTGCCTCAATGAGCCGTCACCGGGCGCCTATCTCTTCCCGAGTTTCAACCGCCGCCCGAGAATCATCTTCACCAGCAGATGGTCGGTCGCTCCCGTCATTCCGATACCGCCGGCGAAGTTGAATTCCCAGTTGGGACCGAGGTTCAGGTCAACGGCCGGCATGATGGCCTGCTCCTGGTCGCTCACCGGATCGAAGCCGGTGATCGAACCGAGCGCGCCGTAGTATTCAAAGCCCACGGTGACTCTTTTGGTGACATCGTAGCTAACTTTGGCGTTTGGCGCGAAGGTAACTCCCTTGCTCACCTCCAGACCGTGGAAAGACCGGTCCAGAGCAGGGTTAAGGCTCAAGTACCAGCGGTCCAATTGTTTGTCGATGATGGGCCGAATCTCCCAGGTCCAGGTGTCGGTCGAGTACACACGGCGCTGGTAGCCGATCTCCGTGGAAATACTCACATCCACGGGCCAATGCCAGCCTTCGGGGATCCTCACGCGCGGGCGAATATGATCGCCCACCCACTGGTAACCTTCGCCCGACCGGTAGCTCATAAAGATATAGAAGCCAGTTTCAAACCACTGCGTGAAGCCTTGCGTGATCTCGATCGTCTCGTGCAAAGCATGCTCATCCGGGCGCACTCCGTCTACCGCTTCCTTCGATCCCTCGAAGGTGAAGTTGGAGTGCAGCTCCACCATGGTGCGATCGGGTGAAACCAGTTCGGAGCCATACACTTGCACTTCATAATTGCCCTGCGCCCGAAGCAATCCGGCAGTTTGAAAGAACAGCACCAATACCAGCAGGGCTTGGACTTGCCTTAGAAAATCAGGTAGTAGTGTGATTTCCGATCTCACTGCCCCGGCTGGAATGCCGAGCACCGTCCGCACTGTTGCCGGGCCGGGAGTTCCGCTCTCGCGGACCTTCAGGGCGACGGCCTGCAATCGTTTGGGTGCGGATATCATAGAACCAAGCTATTTCACCTGCACGGCTGTGATCAAGTCGCCTTCACTCAACCTGGCAGATCCGAACCTTCAGAGAATCCCGGACCACTCTGAGGTGTTTGAGATTCGCCATTGGTCTCTTCAGCTCGGTGCCCTGCAAACGCCAGTTTCGCTTGATGTCTCCGCCACTGGGCTCCATGGTTGCGACGCAACGGGGGACGGCTCGCCATGTTGCGCCGCCCCGCTTCCGGGATCTGATCGCGCCCAGGGGGTTATTCGGTGCCGCGTTGAATGAGAGCGCATTCACGAAACCTCGCCCGCGCGGCCCCTCTCGAAGAACGTAGCGTGGCAGTGATGGCTACGTTGTGTGCCACGGCTCTTGATCAAAAACGGGGGCAGACCCATAGCTGTCCCAACGTTAGTTGAATAGACTCAGTTGATTGGACGGGTCGTCGAGGGGAAGTTCTTGTTCGGATGCGTCGATTGCATGCAAAATGGGCATTTTTTCGAAAGCTGTGACG
>Ga0187891_1000335_pt1 | contig 48481 bp, 42 predicted proteins | sample June2016WEW_21_4_FD_132990 | JGI IMG/M metagenome (GOLD analysis project Ga0187891, IMG submission 132990) | Peatland microbial communities from SPRUCE experiment site at the Marcell Experimental Forest, Minnesota, USA - June2016WEW_21_40 | ecosystem: Environmental > Terrestrial > Soil >... | reverse complement strand
GGCCGCTACGTGGCCGATCTGCTGGTGAAGAAACTTCGCGGCCAGTCCATGCGCCCCTTCCGCTATTTCGACAAAGGCACCCTGGCCACCATTGGCAGGAACCGGGCTGTGGCGCAGTTCGGCTGGCTGCACGTGGCCGGTTTCCCGGCGTGGTTCCTGTGGGTGTTCGTGCACCTGATGTACCTGGTGGAATTCGAGAACCGCCTGCTGGTCTTCGTCGAGTGGGTATACAACTACATCACCCGCAACCGCGGCGCGCGCTTGATTACGAATAACCAGGATTGACTGCCGGCCGTGCGGAGCCACGCTACAATAAAATCAGACTCCATGTCCACCAAGATTGATGTATTCGGCGCCGCCGCGGCCATCGCTAAAGGCATGAGCGTCACGCTGAAGGAGATGCTGTCGCCGACCGTCACCGAATACTACCCCGATGAGCCGGCCAAGTTCGAGGAGCGGTTCCGCGGCGTCCACGTGCTGCAACGCGACGTCAACGGCATGGAGAAATGCGTCGCGTGTTTCTTGTGCGCCGCGGCGTGCCCTTCCAATTGCATTTACATCGAGGCCGCGGAAAACACCGAGCGCGAGCGCATCTCCGGCGGCGAGCGCTACGCCAAGGTTTATAACATCGATTACAACCGCTGCATCTTCTGCGGCTATTGCGTGGAAGCCTGCCCGACCGACGCCATCACCCACGGCCACGGTTTCGAGGCGGCCAGCTACAACACTTCGACCCTGATCAAGCGCAAGGAAGACATGCTGGCGCCGGTCCCGGCCGGAGCCACGCCGCCGGTGGTGGAGCCGGAGCGGCCAGCGGCGCCCTAAGCGCGCCGTCCCCCAGCGCGCACCATGTTGCGGACCATACGGTTCGTCCTGCCATTGGCCGCTGGCTTTACGGCCGCTGCCTTCTCCCAAGAGGCACGGGAGATCGTGCGCCGATCCGTCGAGCTGGATCAAGGCAACTGGCTCCGCATGGCCGACTACACTTGGGTTGCCCGCCTGCACGAGCGCCATTTTGATTCCCATAACTACGTCACTTCAGAACACCAGGAGGCTTGGGAAACCATTATTCTGGATGGTCAGCCCTTTCGGCGGATGCTGGAGCGGGATGGCAAGCCGCTGCCGGTTGAAGAACAGCGGAAGCAACAGCAGAAACTGGACAAGGCCGCCGCCGAGCTCGAAAGCGAAACGCCGGAACAAAAACAGCGCCGCGCCGCCGGCTATGAAAAAGCGCGCCGCCGGGAGCGCGCGTTCCTGCTTGAGATACCCGATGCCTACGACTTCCGGCTGGAAGGAAGCGACAAGGTTGACGGTCACGACGTTTGGGTCGTCTCCGGCGTGCCAAAGCCGGGATATCGCGCGAAGAGCCGGGACGGCGCGGCGTTGCTGAAGATCCGGGGCAAAATGTGGATTGGAAAAGCGGGATACCAGTGGGTCCGGCTGGAGGCGCAAACCACGGAGACGATCTCTTTCGGGTGGTTTCTCGCCCGGCTGAACCCCGGTGCGAAGCTGGTCCTGGAGCAAACCCGGATCAACGATGAAGTCTGGTTGCCCAAACGCGAGTATTTGAGCGGAAGCGGGCGGATCGCACTAGTGAAGAGGATAGCGGAGGATCAAGAAATCACGTGGAGCGACTACAAGAAATTCCGCGTCGATTCCAAGTTGGTGCCCGTGGCGCCGCAAGAGTGACCCGGGCTGGTTCCCAAGTACGCGAACTCGCGATGTGACCAAGTCACGGCCCGCTTGTGGACGGTTGATACCCGACGCCATTTTCGCGGCGGCGACATCGCCGGCGGAGCGTCTGGGCACGGCCCGATGTTTTCTCAGTCAAAATGGTCTCATGGCCGTCATACGGATTCGTTGGACTATAGGTCCCCTTTTAGTCTTGTTCAGCCTGCTCCCGGCCGTGAGGTGCAGTGCTTTTCCTGAAACCGCGGCGTCCTCACTTCGGCTGGAATCCGCCGCCGTCGAGGGCCAAGTGAATCCGATCGGGGTTGACACGAGTCACCCGCGATTCAGTTGGACGCTGGCAGCTCGCGATCCGGCGGCGCGTGGGCTGACCCAGACCGCCTATCGCATTCTCTTCGCTACCTCGCGGCAAGGACTGCAGTCCGCGAAGACGGGTGACTGGGACACCGGAAAAGTTCTGTCCTCTCAGACCACCAATATCGAGTACGCGGGGAGGCCCCTTCGATCCCATCGCCGGTATTACTGGTGCGTTCGGGTCTGGGATCAGGATGGGCGCGAGTCGGCGTGGAGCGATCCGGCAACGCTGGTCACTGGCATACTGAGCCGGCAGGAATGGAGGGCCCAGTGGATCGCCGCAGTCCCCGACTCCGCTCCGGAACCCCAGGCGCGCGAATACATTTCGAACTGGAAAAACAAGACGGAGGGCATGCCGCTCTTTCGCCGCGATTTCATGCTTCGCAAGCCGGTCGCGAGTGCGATCCTGGTGGTCTCGGGGCTTGGTCAGTACGAATTACGCATCAACGGAGACGATGTAACCGACACCGTTCTCAACCCGGGTTGGACGAACTACCGGCGGTCGGTCGATTACAATACCTACGACGTCACGAACCTGGTCCGGCCCGGTCTAAACGCTTTGGGGATACTCGTCGGCAATGGCATGTACAACGTCGAGGGGCAGCGGGGCCGGTACACGAAGTTCACCGGCAGCTTCGGGCAGCCGAAGATCCTGCTGGAGCTTCATCTTGGCTATCGGGATGGCAGCGAGGGCATCGTGTTGAGCGATGGCTCGTGGAGGACACATGCAGGGCCGATTGTCTATTCGTCGGCGTACGGCGGGGAGGATTTCGATGCGCGCCTGGAGCCAAAGGGCTGGGACTCACCGGGGTTCGCCGGGTCCGGCTGGTCGCCAGTATCTATCGTGCAAGGGCCGGGCGGAGAGCTGCGATCACAGCAACCTCCCTTTGTGCGCATTATGCACCGTTATGATCCGGTGTCCGTCACCGAACCGCGGCCTGGCGTGCTCGTATATGACCTCGGCCAGAATATGTCGGGATGGCCGGAGATTCGCATTAGCGGCGAGGCCGGAGAAAGGGTCAAGCTGGTTGCCGGCGAACTGTTGGATCGCGAGGGCCTGGTGACGCAGCACAGTGCCAATGCCGGCCCGGGGTTTGAGAGCTCCTTTTCCTATACGCTCAGGGGTGGGGACGCCGAAACCTGGCATCCACGCTTCAGCTATTGGGGTTTCCGCTATGTTCAGGTCGAGGGCGCATGGGGCTCCTCCAACGCAACGGTGGGGACAAACGCACGGGTTCACGCAGACAAGCCCGTCCTGCAGTCCCTGCGCGGCGACTTCGTGCATGACGACCTTCGCGTTGTGGGCCGATTCTCATCTTCCGATGAGCTTCTCGATCGAATCCACACTTTGATCGACATGGCGATTCTGAGCAATTCTTTCAGCGTTATTACCGATTGCCCGCACCGCGAGAAGCTGGGATGGCTGGAGCAAACTTATTTGAACGGCTCGTCTCTCTTCTTCAATTACGATTACGGGCTTCTGTATGAGAAGCTCGCCCGCGACATGGAGGAGGCACAACTCCCCGATGGAATGGAGCCTGGGATCGCGCCGGAATATGTTGCTTTCGTGCGCCCCAACGGGGAAAGCACGATCTTCCGCAATTCGCCCGAGTGGGGAAGCGCTTCGATTCTCAGCCCGTGGACGGCTTTCACGTTCACAGGAGATCCTCGCCCGCTAAGTGAAGCCTATCCGATGATGAAGAGATATGCCGGCTATCTGCACAGCAAGGCGGAGGGAGGACTGCTTGGGTTTGGGCTGGGGGATTGGTACGACATCGGCCCGGGGAATCCGGGTGTCTCGCAGCTCACCGGCAAGGAGGTGACGGCGACCGCCACGTTTTATGAGGACCTGACGGTGTTGGCCAGGGTTGCAGGTCTGCTGAACAAGCCGGAGGATGCAAAGCAATTCGCCGCGGATGCCCAAACCATCAAGCGCGATTTCAACGGCAGGCTTTTTCACAGCGGCACCAATGAATACGATCGAGGCAGCCAGACCGCTAACGCAATGGCCTTGGTGGCCGGGCTCGTTCCGTCCGGGCGCGAGCGGGCCGTACTTGAGAATCTTATCGCCGACATTCGTAAGCACAACAACCATGTGACTGCCGGCGATGTGGGCTTCCACTACGTGGTGCGCGCTCTTACGGACGCCGGACGGTTTGACGTGATGCGCGACCTGCTTTCGCGCACGGACTCACCGAGTTATGGGTTCCAACTCGCAAGGGGAGCCACCACACTGACCGAGGCATGGGACACGAATCCAAACAGTTCCCAGAATCATTTCATGCTGGGCCACGGCGAGGAGTGGTTTTACCGCGGGCTGGCGGGCATACGTTTGGACATGAGTCTCGCGCCGGCCGGCAGGATCCGGATCTGCCCTCAGCCTGCCGAAGGCGTTTCGTCGGTTTCCGCCAGCTATGACTCCGTTCTGGGAACGATCAAAAGTTCCTGGAGCCGATCCGGCAGCGACTTTAATCTCGACGTGGCGATTCCGCCCAACGCAAGAGCGTACGTGGAGGTCCCGGCAAGCCTGCCTGGCTCGGTGACGATCGATGGGAAGCCGCTGCGGGAATTCTCCGTGGGCCGGTGTTCTTCGGCTCCCCATTCCGTAACGTGTTCGATATCGTCCGGCTCGTATCGCTTTTCATCGTCGTTATGACTCGGAGCTTGGCGGGATGAACCAAGACAAGACTTAGGGAACGGGGCTACGGTCCAGCCGGCGCTTCGGTGTCTCCGCCCAGCCGGGCAGCGGTCTCCAGATCGGCGCGCGCCGACGATTCTCGCCCGAGCAGGGTGAAGACGTGGCTGCGGAGGATATACAGGTGCGGTTCGCCGGGCGCCAGCCGAATCGCCTCCGTGAAGTCCTGCAGCGCGGCCTCGGCGGCGTTCGCTTCTCCGAGACGTATCTGGCCGCGGTACTGCCGCGCCTGCCAGAGACGGGGGCTCAGCCGCAGCGCTTCATTCAGTAGCGCGATCCCCCGGGCGGTCTCGCCCGACGCCGCCAGCCGGATGGCCTCGCCAAGAATCGCGGCGGAATCCGGGATCGGCGGCCGGCGCTCTCGCCCGGCAAAATAGAGATACGCCGCCGCAACCAGGCACAGGCACGCTATGCCCGGCGCGCCGTCGAATCCCCAACTGCCCAGAACCAGCTTGCTCGCCAACGGCAAACTGGCGAAAAGAAACGCTAGCGCCAGCGCTACCCGGCACCATTGGCGAGCCCGTGAAGGCCACGCGTCCGCGGGTGGTTCCACATCCTCGTCATGCTGCGGAGCAGGCATGCTTTCACCATACCCCTTCCCGCCGCGCGAGTCGCCCGGTATCGCGCAATATTGGCGGCCGTTCGGCGGCGATGGGCAATGCGCATTGCCGCCCGAGGTGCACTCCTCTAAAATCTGATCCAGGATGATAGCGCGCCGGTATCTGGTGACGATCGCCGTACTCTCCAGCGCCGTGATGGAGGTGCTGGATACTTCCGTTGTCAACGTCAGCCTGCCCCATATTGCGGGAAACCTCTCGGCCACCACGGATGAAGCCACCTGGGTCCTTACCTCGTACCTGGTAGCCAATGCCATCATTCTGCCCATGAGCGGCTGGCTGGCAAACTACTTCGGCCGCAAACGCATGTTGCTGACGGTGGTGACGGGATTCACCGTGTCTAGCCTCTTGTGCGGGCTCGCGCCGAACCTGCCGATGCTGATTCTCTTTCGCGTGTTGCAAGGCACCACCGGTGGAGGGCTTCAGCCGCTCTCCCAGGCAGTGCTGCTCGAGGAGTATCCCCCTCAAGAGCGCGGCAAAGCAATGGCGTTCTTCGGGCTGGGAATCGTGGCCGCTCCCATCCTCGGCCCCACCCTGGGCGGCTGGATCACCGACGCTTATTCCTGGCGCTGGGTTTTCTACATCAATCTGCCAGTCGGAATCGCCAGCCTGATCATGATCTCGCTGTTCGTCACCGATCCGCCATACCTGCATCGTGGCTCGCTGCGTGTCGACTTTTGGGGATTCGGCATGCTGGCCGTGGGCATGGGCGCGCTGCAGATCATGCTGGACAAAGGCCAGGAAGACGACTGGTTCGGCTCGAACTTTATCGTCATGCTGGCCATAACCGCCGCCGTTCTCCTGATCGGCTTCATCGTCCGGGAGCTGGTGATCGACCAGCCGATCGTTCGCCTGGAGCTGCTGAAATACAGGAGCTTCGCGGCCGGCATTTTTTTCGTGACGGTGCTCGGGTTCGTGCTATACGCCAGCCTGGTTCTCTTGCCGCTTTTCATGCAGACCCTGCTCGGTTGGACCTCCGCAACTGCCGGTCTTTGGACCAGCCCGCGCGGCATCGGCACGGCGCTGTGCATGCCGCTGGTGGGGTACCTGCTTGGCAAGGGCTGGGATGGCCGCTGGCTGTTGGCATTCGGTTTCGTCATCGGGGGCCTTTCCCTCTTGGGCTTTTCCCACATGAACCTTCAGTCCGGGACGTGGGACATCATGGTGTGGCAGATCAGCCAGGGCCTCGGCATGTCGTTCATTTTCGTCCCGCTCACCACGTTGACGATGGACCCGATCCCGAAGCGCGACACCGGTTACGCCACCGCCCTCTACAGCGTCATGCGGAACATCGGCTCCAGCGCCGGCATCTCGTTCGTGACGACGTGGCTCGCGCGGCGGGCCCAGTTCAACCAGTCCCAACTAATTGCCCATGTGACGCCCTACGATCCAGCCGCCCATCGGATGCTGCGCCAGGCGCAGGCGATGCTGGTGCGGCATGGTGCCGATCCGGTAACCGCGAACCGCCAGGCCACGGCGATGCTTTATGGCGTGGTGCAGCAACAAGCCTCGGTGCTGAGCTTCCTGACTGTGTTCCGTATGATAGGCATTGTGTTTCTGGTCATCATCCCGTTGATCCTGTTCCTACGAAAGCCCAAGCATCTCAGGGAGCCGATGCCCACTGTGACCTTGCCAACGGGAGAGCGCCGTTGATTGAATGAGACCCCTGATCCCCTTCGCGACACACGAAGGAGCGCCCCAGGCCCGCTCACTCTGCAACCGTCTTCGGGTATAAACTTCGAAGAGACTCATGCGACAGACAATCTTGGTACTTCTGGCGGCGCTCACCGCGGCCGTGCGGGTGGCCGGCGCGGACGATTTCTATCTGAAGAACGGCGATCGCGTCGTCTTCTACGGCGACAGCATCACCGAACAGAGACTGTACACCGTGATCGCCGAGACGTACGCGGTCACTCGCTACCCGAAGCTCGAGGCCGTCTTCGTTCACTCCGGCTGGGGCGGCGACCGCGTCACCGGTGGCGGCGGCGGACCCATCGACACTCGCCTCCAGCGCGACGTGTTCGCGTACAAACCGACCGTGATGACCATCATGCTGGGCATGAACGACGGAGAGTATTCCGCCGAGAGCGAAGCGGTTGACAAGAAGTTTTTCGACGGCTACCGGCATATCATCGACGCAGTCCGCTCCGCGTTGCCCGGCGTCCGCATCACCGCGATCCGGCCCTCGCCGTACGACGACGTCACGCACGCGCCGAATTTCCCCGGCGGTTACAACGAGGTGATGATCAGTTTCGGGAAGTGGATCGCCAACTACGCCAGGGAAGCGGGGCTGAACGTGGCGGATCTGAACACACACGTCGTGCAGGTGCTGGCGAAAGCGAACGAACAAAACGGCGAGGAGGCGCGGAAGATCATCCCCGATCGCGTCCATCCTTCGTTCGCAGGCCACCTGATCATGGCGGAGGAGCTGTTGAAATCCTGGGGTGCGCGGGCGGTTGTCTCGGCTGTCGCCATCGACACGTCGGCGGGACAGCCCCAGGTGAAATCGGCGGAGCACGCCGGGATCACTGCGTTATCGGCGGAACACTTGCTAGAGTGGACCGAACTGGATGACGCCTTGCCGCTTCCGTTTCAGAGCTGGCAGAGCATGTGGGGGTCGGGTCCGTTGAAGCTCGTTCTGTCGAGCTCCGACGTAGCCGAAGCGCTCAACCGGCAATCGCTCCGCGTCACCGGCCTTCACGACGGCGTCTACACGCTCGAAATCGATGGGCAGCCCGTTGGCACGTTCAATAACGATCAACTCGCCAGTGGCATTAACCTGGCGCTGCTGGAAACGCCCATGACGAAGCAGGCCAGGGAAGTGTACGAACTGACGGTGGCCCATTGCAATATTCACAATGATCGTTGGCGCACTATTCAGGTGCCCCTGACAGAGTACGATCTGCCGCAGTCCCGCGCCGCCATGGAATCGATCGACGCGCTGGAGCAGGCCGTGGTCGCCAAACAACACGAGGCCGCCCAGCCCAAACCGCATAAGTACGCTCTGGTTCCGGTCCGGTAGCGTATCGGACGCGGCCTGCGGCTCAGGTGAGGGCCGCTTTGTATAGGGCGACCAGCTTGCCCCAAGCGCGCTCAGCGTCTGGCTTGTTGTAGACCGGCGCGCCGTTCTGCAGCGGCATGTCCGGCACGCACCAGCCATGCAGCGCTCCCGGATACACTTCGATTTCGGCAGGGACTTTGGCGGCCGCGAAGGCTTCCTTCAGCTTGTCCTTGGCGTCCGGCTGACGCGCGTCGTCGTTCGACGCCACGCCGAAATACATGCGGGCCTTTATCTTCGGCGCGAGCAGATGCGGGCTGTCGGGTTTGTCGGTCACCAAGCCACCGCCGTGGAAGGATGCGCCAGCGCCAACGCGATCGGGCAACGCCGCGGCGGTCCTCACCACCAGCGCTCCGCCCATGCAGTAGCCCTGGGTTCCGATCTTCTTCTCGCGGTTCACCTCTCTTTGCGCGTCGAGGAAGGCAACATATTGGGCGGCGTCCTTCTCGGCGTTGCCGGGCGCGTTCACCGACGCCATCAGCGGCTGGAGCCTGGCCCTGTCGGCTGGATTCTGGAAGCTGAAATTGGCGGGATCTAAGGAAGGAGCTTTGGCCACGCGATAAAAGGGATTGGGCACAAGGACGGAATATCCCTCAGTGGCAATTCGCTTGGCCATTTCGCGCATCGCGGGCCGCAAGCCGAACGCGTCGGTCCAGAGCAGCACGCCCGGATAGGAACCGGTCTTCGGGTGAATGAACGCGGCGACGCAGGTCCCGTCGGGAGTCTTGATCTCGACGTTGGTTTCGGCGACGTCAAAGCCCGCCGCCGCGAGGCCTGCCGTAGCGGCAAGGCCCGTGGCCACCGAGTGAGCCGCGGACTCGCGCCGCGCGATATCGCCGGGCTGCGCATCGTTCTTCCGTTGGTTCTTCCGGTCTTCCGTCATGATTATCTTTAGAAGAGTGTATCGCTTCCATTAGCAGGGGTCTTTGCGGTGCCGGGCACCTCGCCCACGATAACGAAGCGAGCACCGGGCATGGCAATTACATCGCGCCTCAGTTCTGCTTGTCGTCGCCGGTGTCCTTCTTATCGGTCTTATCCGTGGTCGTATCGCCGGGCTTTTCACCGGGACGGTACAGAGTGGGCGGCTTCCGCTTTTGCTCCGCCGCGGCGGCCTTCTGGTCGGCTGCCTGTTTGGCTTTGCGCTCGGCCGGCGACATGGAATCTTCCAAGGCCTTCTTGTCCTTCTCCTCGCGCGCTTCCACGGCGCGCTCGCGCTGCCCCATATCTTCCCGCGCCAGCTCCAGGCTGTCGCTGGTGGTGTCGATGGCGTCCTTGAGAACGAAATCGTAACGATCCGCGTCTCTGGGGTGGCTGTCTTGAATCCTGCGCAGCGCGGGCAGCAATTGGCCCTCGGCGCCGGCGACGAGTTTGAGCCCCTCGGCAATGTCGATTTTGCGGTGCAGCGCATCGTCGGCCACATCGTCGAGCGCATCGACAATCCGGTTGTAGTCGTCGAGCGCATCGTGAATTAGAATGGAGCGGCCCGGCTTGTCCTTGCCGAGCAGATCCTTCACCAGGTCGACGCGCTGGCGGGCAAAGCCGGCATAAAGGGCCAGACGTTGATTCGGTTCCTGGGCCTCGCGGATCTGATCCGCTTCGTCGGCCGACAGAAAATCGCGCCGCTGCTGCGCCAGGGCCAGCGGCGCCAGCAGCAAGGCGATCGAAATCGAGCACGCCAGGGTTCTCATTTTGGTTTGCCCTCCATCAGGCCCAGCAGCAGCTTGTCGTGCACCTGCTGCACCTCGGTTGTAGCTTTCTCAAGAAGGGGGCGGTCCGCGAAATTCATGTCCCGCTCCAAAGTGTCGAGCTTGCGGAGTAGGCCGCGCGTCTGGATCTCGGCGTACTTGAACCAGCGGGAACTCTTGCGCGGGTCCTTGCCGGTCTGGTTGAGCGAGAGGAAGGCCAGATCCACGGAATCGACGATCTTCGCGGCGTCGGCCGCCACCCGATCGGTGTCTCCCTTTTGATAATCGGAGCGGGCGGCTTCGAGCGCCGCAGCCGATTCGTCCAGAGCCAGGCGCGCACGCTTTTCCAGGTTCGGCTCGGCGCGCGCCCGCGCCAGGTCGTCCGCGCGGGCGGTGCCCGCCATCCACGCTAGTGCTGCCAAGGCCACCCAGCCGCGCATCATCGGTGTGCCTCCAACTCGTGGCGGATGATGCGCGCCCGTTGCCGCGCCTGAAATTCCTGATCGGGGTGCTTGCCCTGGCTCAGGTCGAGAAATTGCTCGTAGGCTTCGAGCGCCGGCTTCAACTGGCGCATCTTGTCCAGGACGATGGCCCGCATGAAGGCGAGACCCGCGGTGTTCTCGCCCAACTGTCGAGCTTTGTCGAACGCCGCCAGCGCCCGTGGCAGGTCGCCAGCCATATACAGCGCGCCGCCCAACTCGCGCCACGCATCGATAGCGTCCGGCTTGAGTTTCCCGGCTTCGGCGAATTGCGCGCCGGCAAGGGGAAATTGCCGCGCGTCGCGTAAGGCGCGGCCATACATCATGCGCAACTCGAAGTTGGCGGACTCGGCGGCTACCGCCTTTTGGAGCAGCGGCGCCGCCTTGACGGGTTGATCGGAAAACACGTACGCCATCGCCAGGGCCACGGCATTAGCTGTGGACGGCTCCCCGGCGTATGCGGTTTCGAGAACCGGCACGGCCTCGGCGTATTGTTTGGCATCGAGCAACAACTGGCCGAGGCGCGCCTGCGCAACGGGATCGCCGGCGAAATCGCGATAGATGGCGGCCGCCTCGGCGGGCTGGTGCGCCTCTTCGTAAGCGCCGGCCAGTTCCAGCATAGAATTGCGATACTTGGGGTCAAGCGCGGCAGCCTGGCGGTAATGCGGCGCCGCATCCGCCAACTTACCCTCACGCGCCAGCACCCGGCCCAGGCCGGATTCGGCGGCGGCGGACTTCGCGTCCAGTTCGAGGGCGCGGCGGTAGCTGGCTTCGGCGCGATCGAGGGCGCCCGCCTGCGCCTCGGCTTCCGCCAGGTAGTAGCGCGGCCGGAACTCCTCGGGCTTCTGTGCAGCGGCCGCTTCCAGCAGCGCCTCCGCGCCCGCATCCTTGCGCCGCAGGAGCAGCATGCCGCAGTTGAGCTCGGCTTCGTACAAGCCGGGCTTCAACTCCAGCGTCCTGCGGTATTCCGCAATCCCCTCCTCATCGCGCGCGAGCAACCCGTAGGCCAGGGCCAGGTTGAAATGAGCGCTGTAATCGGAAGGGTCCGCCGCCACCGCTTTGCGAAACGCTTCCGCGGCGGCTGCATACTGTCCGCTTTCGAGCGCCTTCAGCCCGTCGGCCGCGAAGTCGGACGCCTGCAAGAAAAAGAGGACGGCCAGCGTGGCCCACATAATTCAATTCTAGATCCTCTCGCCATCCAAGCCGGCGCACAGCCGGTTTTTCTGCGGCTCGCTGGCCTGGCAAATGCATCCTCCGAATCGACGCGATGCCTACTTCTTCTTGTCCGGAGCGGGCCCGGTCCTCAAGTCCGGGCCGGGGGCATCCATAGGCGATGTTTGAAAACTGAGCGGGAGGTCGATGCGCGCCTCATGCTGGCTGTCTTCATCTAGAATGTGCAGCGTGTAGTGGCCGGCAGGCACGTCAAAAACAGCGTTGCCGACGAGCGTATCGGCGGGCGCCAGCGTGCGCAGCGCGCCGATCCAGTCCTGCACGCCGTCTCCGTCGCGCAACTCGGGAAAGCGGCGCCCAGTGCTGTCTTCGACACCAAAATTGGGCACCGCCGCGTCGGCGCTGCCGCCGTTGGTGACGCTCAGCCGCACCAGCAGAAACTGGTTCTGCGCCGCGCGCGCCGTGGGACCCTCGCCGAACGCAGGAAGCCATTGCGTCTCGATGCCGAGGTATGTCAGACTCCCCAACTTCACTTTCTGCCCCAGGGGATAGGTGCGAACTTCCCAGGGGCGCTCGACGCAGGAAGCCAAGCACATGGCGCACAACGAAACCAGGATGATCGGCTGGCGATGGTAGCGCATCGGCAGAACCATTGTCGCGACCGGCGCGCGGCGTGTCAATCATTCGAGGGCATTGGCGCGCGAGGGCCGAGACTACTGGTGCTGCGCTTCCTGCAGTATGCGCTCGAACTTGCGCCGTTGCTCTTCGGTAAGCACCTGGTCGATGCGGTTCTTGCTGTCGCTCAGCACAGTGCGGTAGTACTGCCAGGAGTCGCCGAGGATGGACTGCATCTGCTCGGCTTGCGCCGGGGTCAGATCCAGTTGCTTGCGCAGACGTTCAAAGTAAAGCGTGCGTCCGGCGGGCGTATCGAACGCCGGCTGATGGAGGCGGTCGTGCCACCCCAGGTGCATCGCCAAGGCGCCAGCGGCCACGCCGCACAGAAATACCAGGGTTAGCACCGTGAGGCCGGCCACTTTGGGGTTCCAGGCGCCGTTGGCGGCGGCCTTCTCCATTAAATTAGCGCTCATACGCCGTCAGCGCCAGCAGCATATTGTCCTGCGCCAGAGCGCTTCCGGAGGCCGCGGCGCTGTCTTGCGCCAAGACCGCGTCCGGCGTAAAACTCCCCCGGTAGGCGAGTTCCCGCGATACCAGGACGCTGCCCAACACCGCCAACGTCAACATGCAGCTAAACGCCAGGCGTCTCGCGAAAACCAGGTCGAACGCGAAAAGACCGGCAAGGGAAGGCGCGGCGCTGGTGGCCTCGATCCTTTCCACCACACGGGCATAAAAGCCCGGAGCCGCCTCGCATGCCTGGTTCCGCAGGGCACCAAACAGACTCGATACGCCGGCCATGCCGTCCATCCCGGCACGGCAGCTTGCGCATTCGTTCAAATGGGCTTCGATACGCCGGCGCACGGCCGGCTCCAGCACACCGGAGAGGTACTCTTCGAGGCTCTCCATAACCACTGCGTGCATACTTTTCTTCCCTTACCAACCTGCAATACTACGCCCGGAACCTGCCCCACCGCGGGTCTTTTTGCCGGTCGCGCCCGCCCGCTTCGGAGGCCCTCATACCAACCATAAACACCGCCCGCACCAAACTTCACTTCGCCGGCAACCCGGCCGGGCGGTCCAACCGTTGCGCCGCCTTCACCAACTTCTGGCGGGCGCGAAAAAGCTTCACCTTGATGGTGTTTTCGTTCATCCCGGTTCTCTCCGCCAGCTCCTCCACGGAGTAACCTTCCACTTCCTTCAACATTAACAACGTGCGCTCCTCCTCGGACACCTTGGTGAGGAGCTTCACAACGTAATCCCTTTGCGACAGGTTGGTGTCGGCTGGTGTCTGCCGGTTCACAGCGGGCTCGGAATTCTCCACCCGCCGAACTTCGTCCTCGCTCAGATCGCTTTCGTAAACCAGCTTGCGCACCTTGCGCTTGCGCAGGTAGTCAAAGCACTCGTTGACCGTGATTTTGTAAATCCACGTAATCAGCGAACTGCGGAAGTCGAAATTCCGGATGGAAACGTAAACCTTCGCAAATACTTGCTGCGCAATGTCTTCCACGTCATTGCGCTGGCGCACGATGCCGTGGATGATGGAAAACACCTTGGTCTGGTAACGCTCGACGATTTCGCGGAACGCGCCTTCTTCGCCGGCCTGCGCGCGGCTGACCAGGACGCCTTCCGGGGTGTTCTGATAGTCCACTCTGGGCTTTGCCGCAACCCTGTTGCCGAACCCCGGAATCGCCAAAGTGCCGGCAGCCGCTCCCATACATGGTTTCCGACGTCCAGCGCGGGGTAAGGGTTTCAATTTAATGATGAATCAATAATAGTTTGCCGGATGGCGGGGCAGTGGTTCCAAACCATCGTTTCCCCGGCCACGGGCCTCAATCCGGGATATCGGGATGGAACCGCCGCCAGAAACGCCGCCGCCCGGCCAAATCCTCCCACTTGCCCCCATTTTCCCGCGACCCAGCCGTCCGATGGCTCATCCAAATATGTGAAAGAGCGAGTTCCCGGCTCGCCTTTGTATAATAGCAGCCAGGGGTGAACCCCGCAGAGGAGTCAAACGCATGGTGCAACTAACCGAAAAGGCTATCGGCAAGGTGAAGGATATCATGAGCTCGCAGCAACCGGTCCCGGCCGGCCTGCGGATCGCGGTTGTAGGCGGGGGTTGCTCCGGCTTCAGCTACTCGATGGCATTCGAAAACCAGCCCAACATGCTGGACAAGACATACGAATTCGGCGGGCTGAAGGTGTACATCGACCAAGCCAGCATGCTGTATCTGGATGGCGCCGAAGTGGACTACGTCGAGACGCTGGAGGGGGCCGGATTCAAATTTAACAATCCCCACGTAAAATCCACCTGCGGCTGCGGGAGCTCTTTCCAGGCCTGAAACGGCCCGAGCCGGAAGGTTATTGGCGCCGGCGCCACCAACGCAGGCCCGCGGGCCTGCGGCGCAAGACTCCGAGTTGCGCGGGCTGGTTTCGATCTGCTACACTGCTGGATGTCCCGAACGTAAGGCTCAGTGGGAGGTTCGTTTGTCTGTTTGGAAGACGGACCGCTTGCACCAATGAGGTCACATGGCGCGTAAACCAGGCAAACACTACCAATCTGCCAGAAAACAGGTGGAAACCCGCGAATACCAGCTCGAAGAGGCTGTGACGCTCATCCAGAAAATCAAGTTCGCCAAGTTCGACGAGACCGTTGAGGTCCACTTGCGGCTCGGCGTCGATCCCAAGCACGCCGACCAGATGGTGCGTGGCACGGTGTTGATGCCGAACGGGCTGGGCAAGTCGAAGAAGGTGTTGGTGATCGCCAGCGGCGACAAGCAGCGCGAGGCCACCGGGGCCGGCGCAGATTTCGTGGGCGGCGAGGACATGGTCAACAAGATTCAGTCGGAAGGCTGGACAGATTTCGACGCCGTGATTGCCACCCCGGACATGATGCGTTCGGTCGGCAAGCTGGGCAAGGTGCTGGGGCCGCGCGGCCTGATGCCGAACCCGAAGACCGGCACGGTGACGGTCGACGTGGTGAAGGCGATCCGGGAGATCAAGGCCGGCAAGGTGGAATTCCGCGTGGATAAGACCGGCATCATCCACGCGCCGGTGGGGAAGATCAGCTTCACCGCGCCCAAACTGGTGGAAAATGCTGCGACTCTGATCACGGCGGTGATTAAGGCCAAGCCGGCGGTAGCCAAGGGCAAGTACGTGAAAAGCGCGACCATCTGTTCCACGATGGGGCCGGGCGTTGCCGTCGATACCGCGCCGTTCAGCGTGAAGGCGGCGGGCTAGCGCGCCGACAGGTGTTTCGATGAAAAAGAAGTCAGACAAGAAGAAGGATATCGACGCGCTTCACCAGGACCTGGAGCAGTCCGGCAACCTGTTCGTGACCGGCTATGAAAAGCTGCGCGTGGACCAGGATTTCGAGCTGCGCAAGGCGGTGCGCGGCGCGGGAGGCAAGTACCGGGTGATCAAGAACAACCTGGCCGAGATCGCGGCCCAGGGCACGCCGTCGGAAGCGGTGCTCAAGAGCCTGCGCGGCATGACTTCGCTGGCCTATACGAGCAACGATCCGGTGGCGCTGGCCAAGGCCCTCACCACCTACGCGAAAGCGAACCCCTCGTTCACCTTCAAGGCGGGGATTGTGGAAGGCCGGGCGATCGACGTGAGGGCCATCAACGAGTTGGCCAGCATGCCGTCGAAGGAACAGATCTTTGCGAAGCTGTTGTACCTCATCAACGCTCCAGCACAGCGGCTGGCGACGGCGATGCAGGCGGTGGGCCGCAACCTGGCCGTGGTGTTGGATCAGGGAGTGAAGGAAGACAAGTTTCAGGCGTAAGGGCAGGGCGCGAGCAGCCCGAGCTGGCGATTTTTGATTCTAAGGAGTTCAAGAGATGGCGGACATTAACGCAATTGCGGAACAGATTCAAGGCCTGACACTGCTGGAGGCATCCCAGTTGGTCAAGCTGCTCGAGGAAAAGCTGGGAGTATCGGCCGCGGCGGCCGCCCCGGTGATGGTGGCGGGCGCCGGTGGAGGCGCGGCGGCTGCTCCGGCAGCCGAAGAGAAGACCGAGTTCACCGTGGTTCTGACGGCTGTCGGTGCGAACAAGATCAACGTCATCAAGGCGGTTCGCGAGGTCACCAGCTTGGGCCTGAAGGAAGCCAAGGACCTGGTGGACGGCGCTCCCAAGCCGGTCAAGGAAGGCGTCAGCAAGGACGAAGCCGAGACCATCAAGAAGAAGTTCACCGACGCCGGCGCTACCGTCGAGGTGAAGTAAAATTCCGGGGCCGGAGGCGTGAGCCTCCGGCGAAGGCCCGGGGGCGCGGCCGCCCGGGTTGCCCCTGTTTTTGTGGTTTGACGCGCGGATGCAAGTCCTGCTAGTATAAGTAGTTGGGCTGTCGATTCCGCGGACTCGATCCCCATTGGAGAAAGCGATTCCCGAATCCTGGCACTTCAATTGCAGTTCGCGTGAAACTGCCGAGAGGATAGTTCTGTCTGTTTCGCGCCGTCAGGATTGTTGCACGCACCCGGCCACAGGCGCAAGCGTCATCGCCAGAGCTTTCGCAACGCCCGTTCGCACCCTGCCCTTTTTCAGGCATTCGGCGCTCCCAGAGGTTTCGCTTCCGGGAGCGCCGTTGGTTCTGTGCTTATAGCCCCGGTCCTTTAGCGTTGGCTGTCCGGCCGTCAGGAGTTATAGAATGGCAAATCAGAATAACGGCGCCGTCCCCGAGCGAGTGGATTTTTCCAAGATCAAGACCTCGATCCCGATTCCGAACCTGATCGAGGTGCAGAAGAAGTCGTACGAGCGATTTCTGCAGATGGACCAGCTCCCGAATGAGCGCGAGGATATCGGCCTGCAGACGGTATTCAGCTCGGTATTCCCGATTTCGGACTTCCGCGGCGTCAGCGACCTGGAGTTCGTCGACTATTCGATCGTCAATTGGGAATGCAAGTGCGGCAACCTCAAAGGGTTGCACCACCTGCGCTCCACGTGCCGCAATTGCGGAGCCGCCGTACGCACCGACCCGTTCCACGCCGGCGACATTCTCTGCCAGCACTGCGGAACCTTCAACAAGAACGTGGTGACGTTTTGCAACAAGTGCGGCGACCCGGTCGGGCTGCAGTTGAAATACGACATGCAGGAATGCCAGGAGCGCGGCATGACCTACGCCGCGCCGCTGAAAGTAACCATCCGGCTGACGGTTTATTCGAAAGATCCGGAAACCCAGAAGAAAAGCGTTCGCGACATCAAGGAGCAGGAAGTCTTCTTCGGCGAAATTCCGCTGATGACCGACAACGGCACCTTCATCATCAACGGCACCGAGCGCGTGATCGTGAGCCAGTTGCACCGTTCGCCGGGCGTATTCTTCGAGCGTGTTCCGGCGCAGGGCTACTTTCTGGGCAAGATCATTCCGTACCGCGGAAGCTGGGTCGAGTTCGAGTACGACAACAAGAACCTGTTGTACGTACGTATCGACCGAAAACGCAAATTCTACGGCTCGGTGTTTCTGCGCGCGCTTGGCCTGAAGACCGACGCGGACATTCTGCGCGCATTTTACCGCATCAGCAAAATCACCCTCAAGGAAAAGAAGATTTACTGGAACGTGGATGAGGGCCTTACCGGGCTCAAGCTCTCCCATGCCATCGCCGCCAAGGGCGGGGACACCGTCGTGGCGCAGGGCAAGAAGATCACGCCATCGGTGTTCAAGGAAATCCAGAAGGCCAAGATCGAACGCGTGGAAGTGGCGGCTAACGATCTGGAGGGCGCTTACGCGGCGGCCGACGTCTGGGACAAAGAAACCGGCGAGGTTTTCATCGACGCCAACAGCGAGATCACCACCACCATGCTCGCCAAGCTGATCGAGGCGGGCGTGGATGAGGTCGAAGTCTTTTTCCCCGAGCGAGACGAAGTGGGGATGGTGATTTCGTCGACCATCAAGAAAGACACGATCAAGACCCAGAACGAAGCGCTGATCGAGATTTACCGCAAGCTGCGTCCGGGCGATCCGCCCACGCTCGACACGGCCACGCAACTTTTCCAGGGGATGTTTTTCGACCCGCGCAAGTACGATTTTTCGCGCGTGGGCCGCATGAAGTTCAACATCAAGCTGCACGACCGGGCGGAGGCGACCAGCCTGGACAAGCGCACGCTGGACAGCGAAGACTTCCGCAACACCATCACCTACCTGCTCAAGCTGCGCAAGGGCATCGGGGCGGTGGACGACATCGACCACTTGGGCAACCGCCGCGTGCGCGCGGTGGGCGAGCTGCTCGAAAACCAGTTCCGCATCGGCCTGGTGCGCATGGAGCGCGCCATCAAGGAAAAGATGTCGGTGTATCAGGAAATGTCCACTGCCATGCCGCACGACCTGGTGAACGCCAAGCCGGTGATGGCGGCCATCCGCGAATTCTTCGGCTCCAGCCAGCTTTCGCAGTTCATGGATCAGACCAACCCGCTCTCGGAGATCACCCACAAGCGGCGTCTTTCGGCGCTGGGACCGGGTGGCCTCAGCCGCGAGCGCGCCGGTTTCGAAGTGCGCGACGTGCATCCCACGCATTACGGCCGCATCTGCCCGATCGAAACGCCGGAAGGTCCCAACATCGGCCTGATCTCCTCGCTCTCCTGCTTTGCGCGGATCAACGATTACGGCTTCATCGAAAGCCCGTACCGCAGAGTGGAAAAGGGCGTGGTGATCGATCAGGTGAAGATCCTCAACCCCGGCGACCTGGATTACAAAGTGGGTGACACGGTGTCGCGCGGGCAGGCCGAGGAAGCCAACCGCAAGCTCAGCGCCAAAAAGCAGCCGGCCGAATTCGAAGCCCACTGCGAGTATCTTTCCGCGTGGGAGGAAGACAAGTACACCATCGCCCAGGCCAACGTTGCGCTGGACGAAAAGGGCCGCATCGTGCCCGACCTGTGCAACGCGCGCCAGGCCGGCAACTTCGTGCTCAAGCCGCGGGAGGAGATCGAGTACATCGACGTCAGCCCCAAGCAACTGGTCTCGGTGGCCGCGAGTTTGATCCCGTTCCTCGAAAACGACGACGCCAACCGCGCGCTGATGGGCTCCAACATGCAGCGCCAGGCGGTGCCGCTGTTGCGCGCCGGCGCGCCTTTCGTGGGCACCGGTATGGAGTACGTCACGGCGCGCGATTCCGGCGCCGTGGTGCTCTGCAAGCGCTCCGGCGTGGTGGACTCGGTGGACAGCGAGCGCATCATCGTGCGCGTGGAAGGCACTGCGCACGAAGGCCAGCTCTCGCGCGAGGTGGGCGCCGACATCTATCAGCTCACCAAGTTCAAACGCTCCAACCAAAACACCTGCATCAACCAGAAGCCGATTGTGGAAGTCGGGCAGCGGGTGGTGAAGAGCCAGGTGCTGGCAGACGGCCCCTGTACCGACAAGGGCGAACTGGCGTTGGGACGCAACGTGCTGGTAGCCTTCATGCCCTGGCGGGGGTACAACTTCGAAGACGCCATCCTGGTCAGCGAGAAGCTGGTCAAGGAGGATTACTACACTTCGATCCACATCGAGGAGTTCGAAATCGAGGCCCGCGACACCAAGCTGGGCCCGGAGGAAATCACCCGCGACATTCCCAACATCGCCGATTCGTTCCTGCGCAACCTGGACGAAAGCGGCATCATCCGCATCGGCGCCACGGTGAAACCGGGCGACATCCTGGTGGGCAAGGTGACGCCCAAGGGCGAAACTCAACTCACGCCCGAAGAAAAACTGCTGCGCGCGATCTTCGGCGAAAAGGCCGGCGACGTGAAGGACGCCTCGCTGTTCTGCCCGCCGGGCATCGAAGGCACCATCGTCGATTGCAAGATCTTTTCGCGCAAGGGGCAGGAAAAGGACGAGCGCTCCCGGGCCATCGAAGAAACCCAGATCCAGCGCCTGCAGCGCAACCTGCAGGATGAAATCCGCATCCTCACCGACGAACGCGCCAAGCGGTTGGGCAACCTGCTGGAAGGCAAGAGGCTGCTGGCCGACTTGCACGACGAAAAGACCAACAAGCGCCTGCTTAGCAAGGACACCGAGCTGACGCGCGAAATCATCGAGAAGGTGAAATCGCGCGATCTCAAGCGCATCCGGCTTTCCAACAAGGATCCGCGGCTCAACGAGCAGATCGACGAAATCGAAGAGATGACCTCGCGCCAGATCGCGGTGCTCGAAAAGATCACCGACGAAAAAACCGCCAAGCTGCGCAAGGGCGACGAACTGCCTCCCGGCGTCATCAGGCTGGTGAAGGTCTACATCGCCATGAAGCGCAAGCTTTCGGTGGGCGACAAGATGGCGGGCCGCCACGGCAACAAGGGCGTCATCGCGCGCATCCTACCGGAAGAGGACATGCCGTACATGCCGGACGGGACGCCGGTCGAAATCGTGCTCAACCCGCTGGGCGTCCCCTCGCGCATGAACGTGGGGCAGATTCTGGAGACCCACCTCGGCTGGGCCGCCAAAGCGTTGGGCGTGCGATTCGCCACCCCCGTATTCGACGGCGCCACCGAGCGCGAAATCAAACGGGCCCTGACCGAAAGCAAGCTGCCGGCTTCGGGCAAGACCAAGCTCTACGACGGCCTGACCGGCACCGAGTTCGAGCAGCCGGTGACGGTGGGCTACATCTATATGATGAAGCTGTCGCACCTGGTGGACGACAAGATTCACGCGCGCTCCATCGGGCCGTACTCGCTGATCACCCAGCAGCCGCTGGGAGGCAAGGCGCAGTTCGGCGGCCAGCGCTTCGGCGAAATGGAAGTCTGGGCGCTCGAAGCCTACGGCGCCGCCTACATTCTGCAGGAACTGCTCACGGCCAAGTCGGACGACGTGTATGGCCGCGCCAAGATTTACGAAGCGATTGTTAAGGGCGAAGCGGCCATTGAGCCCGGCGTGCCGGAATCGTTCAACGTGCTGATTCGCGAGCTGCAGTCGCTGTGTCTCGATGTCGAGTTAATGAAGAAGCCGCAGGAAGTGCCGGATCTGGCGCTGGCGGCGGACTAAGACAGTAGAAGTCAGGAGTTGGAAGCCAGGAGTCAGAATCTCCTGTCTTCTGACTCCTTCTTTTGGGTTCAAGGGAAAACCAATGATAAGAGGCGGCCGGTTGCGGAAGACGAGATCGAATTCTGACTCCTGTCCTCTGACTGCCGGCTCCCTCTTTTGGAGGCTATTTTGAGATCCTCTCCGTACGATCGGGCGAATTTGATCGCGGATTTCGATTCGATCCGCATTTCCTTGGCGTCTCCGGAAAAGATCCGGAGCTGGTCTCATGGCGAAGTGACCAAGCCGGAAACCATCAACTACCGCACCTTCAAACCGGAGCGGGACGGGTTGTTCTGCGCGCGTATTTTTGGTCCGACCCAGGATTGGGAGTGCTTGTGCGGCAAGTACAAACGCATGAAGCACCGCGGCGTGATCTGCGACAAGTGCGGCGTGGAAGTCACGCTGGCGCGCGTGCGCCGCGAACGGTTGGGCCACATCGAGCTGGCCAGCCCGTGCTCGCATGTCTGGTTCTTCAAGGGCCTTCCCAGCCGCATCGGCCATTTGCTGGATATCACGCTGCGCGAGCTCGAGCGCGTCCTGTACTTCGAGGCTTACGTGGTGGTCGAGCCGGGTGAGGTGGAGAGCCTCAAGCGCGGCGAAGTCATCGCCGATGAGCGCAAGCGCCAGCTCGACCAGGAGTTTCCCGGCAAGTTCGTGGCCATGATGGGCGCCGAGGGCATCAAGGAGCTGCTCAAGAAGCTGGACATCGAAGCTCTTTCCGAAGATATTCGCGAAAAGATGAAGACCGAGGTGTCGCAGCAGAAGAAGCTGAAATTCGCCAAGCGGCTGCGCGTGGTGGAAAGCTTCCGCAAGAGCGGCAACAAGCCGGAGTGGATGATTCTGGACGTGGTGCCGGTGATTCCGCCGGAGCTGCGCCCGCTGGTGCCGCTCGACGGCGGACGCTTCGCCACCAGCGACCTCAACGATCTCTACCGCCGCGTGATCAACCGCAACAACCGGTTGAAGAAGCTGATGGAGCTGCACGCTCCCGACGTGATCGTGCGCAATGAAAAGCGCATGTTGCAGGAAGCCGTGGACGCGCTGTTCGACAACGGCCGCCGCGGCCGTGTGCTGCGCGGCGCCAACAACCGCCCGCTCAAATCGCTCTCCGACACGCTCAAGGGCAAGCAAGGCCGCTTCCGCCAGAACCTGCTCGGCAAGCGCGTGGATTATTCCGGCCGCTCGGTGATCGTGGTCGGCCCGGACCTGAAGCTCAACCAGTGCGGGCTGCCCAAGAAGATGGCGCTCGAGCTGTTCAAGCCGTTCATTTACCACCGCCTCGAGCAGCGCGGCCATTGCACCACCATCAAGCAGGCCAAGGAACTGGTGGAGCAGCAGGACCCGGTGGTGTGGGACATTCTCGAAGAGGTCATCAAGGACCATCCGATTCTGCTGAACCGCGCTCCGACGCTGCACCGCCTGGGCATCCAGGCCTTCGAGCCGGTGCTGGTGGAAGGCAAGGCGATCAAGATTCACCCGCTGGTCTGCACCGCTTTCAACGCCGATTTCGATGGCGACCAGATGGCGGTGCACATACCGCTCTCGCCGGAAGCGCAGATCGAAGCCACCACGCTGATGCTGTCGTCCAACAACATTCTGTCGCCGGCGCACGGCTCGCCGATCGCGATTCCGACGCAGGACATGGTGCTCGGCTGCTATTACCTGACCAAGGCGCGGCCGGGCGCCAAGGGCGAAGGCCGCACTTTCGCTTCCGCCGACGACGTGCTGATCGCCCTCGAAATGGGCGAAGTGGAAACGCTCACGCCCATCAAGCTGCGCTATACCGGCCGCGTGATCGACCTGGTGCACGCTTTCGACAGCCAGAATATTCTGCACACCGAGCCAATCGAATTTATCAAGCAGTACATGGAAACCACGGTGGGACGCGTGATCCTAAACGATCGCCTGCCGCAGGATATGCCGTTCATCAACGGCCTGCTGAAGAAGAAGGGTCTCGGCCAACTGGTGCAATACTGCTACCTGCGCTTCGGCCTGCAGACCACGGTGCAGATGCTGGATGAGATCAAGTCGCTCGGCTTCCTCTACGCGACGCGCGCCGGCATTTCCATCGGCATCGACGACATGGTGGTGCCGAGCGAAAAGGCCGGCCTGGTGCGCGAGGCCGAACGCGAAGTGGTGAACGTGGAAGGCCAGTACCAGGATGGCGCCATCACCCACGGCGAACGCTACAACAAGATCATCGAAATCTGGTCCAAGGTCACCGAACGCGTTTCGGACGAAATGTTCCAGGCCATGGAAGAGGACGACCGCACCGGCCGCTATCTGAACCCGATCTACATCATGGCCGATTCCGGCGCGCGCGGTTCCAAGCAGCAGATCCGCCAGCTTTCCGGCATGCGCGGCCTGATGGCCAAGCCGTCGGGTGAAATCATCGAGACCCCCATCACGGCCAACTTCCGCGAGGGGCTGGACGTGCTGCAGTACTTCATCTCCACCCACGGCGCCCGCAAGGGGCTGGCCGATACGGCGCTGAAGACCGCCGATTCCGGCTACCTGACGCGCCGCCTGGTGGACGTGGCGCAGGACGTGATCGTCAGCGAAAACGACTGCGGCACCACCGAAGGCATCTACGTCGAGCCGATCATCGAATCCGGCGAGATCATCGAGCCGCTGCGGGACCGCATCGTGGGCCGCGTCGCGCTCGAAGACCAGAAGGATTACGAAGGCAACCTGATCGTCGCCGTCAACCAGGAGATCACGGAAGACCTGGCGGCGGCCATTCAGGCGGCCGGCATCGAGCGGGTCAAGATCCGCTCCGTGCTCACCTGCGAATCCAAGCGCGGCGTGTGCGTTTCCTGTTACGGCCGCAACTTGGCCACGGGCCGGCTGGTGGAGCGCGGCGAAGCGGTCGGCGTGATCGCGGCGCAGTCCATCGGCGAGCCCGGCACGCAGTTGACCATGCGCACCTTCCACATCGGCGGCACCGCCACCCGCGTCAGCGAGCAATCCACGCAGGACGCCAAGTCGGGCGGCTTCGCCCGCTACATCGGCATTCAGACCGTGCGCAGCAAGCAGGGCGAGCTGATCGCCATGAACCGCAACGGCATCATGGCGGTGGTGGACGATAAGGGCCGCGAAAAAGAACGTTACCCGGTGGTTTACGGCGCGCGCATCACCGTCGAAGACGGCGCTCCCGTGAAGAGCAGCCAGATCCTGCTGGAATGGGACCCGTACACGTTCTCGATTCTCACCGAAGTTTCCGGCGTGGTCCACTTCAAGGACCTGATCGACGGTCTCACCATGCAGGAGCAGGTCGACGAAGTCACCGGCATGTCGCAGCTCGTCGTCACCGATTCGCCCGACGAGAAGCGGCAGCCGATGCTGGTGGTGCGGCCGGAAGGGGCGTCGGGCTCGCGCTCGGAAGCTAAGAAATACCTCATGCCGACCCACGCTCACCTGATGGTGCGCGATGGCGAGGAAGCGCATGCCGGCGACGTGCTGGCCAAGATCCCGCGCGAAACCACCAAGACCAAGGACATCACCGGCGGTCTGCCGCGCGTGGTCGAGTTGTTCGAAGCCCGTAAGCCGCGCGAAACCGCTATCATCGCCGAAATCAACGGCGTGGTGAAATACGGCGAAGTCACTAAGGGCCAGCGCAAGATATACGTGGTGGGCGACGATGGCGAGCAGCGCGAATACGCGCTGCCGCGCGGCGTGCACATCAACGTCCAGGAGGGTGAGCGCGTCAAGGCGGGCGAGCCGCTGATGGACGGGCCGCGCAATCCGCACGACATTCTCGACGTGCTCGGCGAAAAAGAACTGCAGAAGTACCTGGTCAACGAGATCCAGGAAGTTTACCGCCTGCAGGGCGTCAACATCAATGACAAGCACCTGGAGGTCATCTCGCGCCAGATGATGCGCTGGGTGAAGGTGGAGGATATCGGCGACACGGAATTTCTGCCGGAAGAAGTGGTCGACAAGTTCAAGTTCCGCGCCGAAAACGCGAAGGTGATGGAAGCGGGCAGCCGCCCGGCGCAGGGCAAGGCTGTGCTGCTGGGCATCACCAAGGCGTCGCTTTCCACCGATTCGTTCATCTCCGCCGCTTCCTTCCAGGAGACCACGCGCGTGCTCACCGAGGCCGCCATCAACGGCAAGGTGGATTACCTGCGCGGCCTGAAGGAGAACGTGATCATGGGACGCCTGGTTCCCGCCGGCACCGGCATGGAGTATTACCGCCGCGTGAAAATCGCCGGCGAGGACGTGGTGGAAGAGCCGCCGCAGGAGCAGCCGCTCGATTCCATCCCCGGCTACGAAGAAGAGACAAGATCGCTCTACACTGGCGGCCTCACCGAAGGAACCGGCGAAGAATCGCTGGCGGAATAACGCAGGAACGAGTAGCGCCCATTGGGCGCGTGTGAAATTCAGAAACCGCCGGCCGCACATGAGCGCGCGCCGGCGGTTTTTGCGTTTGGGGAGGGTGCCGGCTACACTCTTCGCGCTTTGGTATGCCAACGCTCGGACCACCCATGGTGGCTGGGCTTAAAGCGCGCTATGCTGTGAGGCATGCTGACGTGGCAGCGGGTGACGATCAGCGGCGCCGATCCTGCTGAAGCCGCAACGGGTCTGATGCAAGCCTTCAACAAGGCGTGGGAAGCTGCCCACTGCCCCGATGGCGCAGAGGTATTTACCAGCAACGTGACCGGTCAGAGTGCCGCTGCGCCGCGCATCTATTTCTTCTCCCCAAAGTCCGCGGACATCGCAAGAGATGCGCTGCGCAGGTTTTCGCCCGAATCCTGCGAACAGCCCGATTTCAGATCGGTACGAAAGGTGAAGCTGTAGCAGCGCCAGAATGCGCTGAAAGCGCCATTTACGGCCCAGAGCCGACCGCAATGCAATCAATCGACGTGCGGAGTTGGGAAGAGTTCGAGGAGCAACTAAGGCGCCGAAGATGTCGGCGGGCGGGCAGTTCCTGTTCCGAGGGCATGGCCACGCCAGTTGGCCGCTTGAAACGACGCTGGAACGAAGTGGCGGGCAGCAACTTTCGTTCGCCGACTATTACCGAATCATCGCCGCGGTTCGGCCTCAAATTGAGACGTTTACCGAAACCAGATGGGATATACCGGAGTATCCCGCCATAGAGACGTTGGCTAAGAACTACGATGAGCTGAGCCTGTCATTCTATGGAAGATTTCCGGCGTATAGCTACATGGCGTATTTGCGCCATCACGGTTTCCCCTCGCCGCTCCTCGACTGGACTCGGACGCCGTATGTGGCCGCCTATTTCGCGTTCAGAAGACCGGCTCCGGTGAACGTAGCCATCTATGTCTATTCAGAACGGCCGGAAAACATCAAGGGTTGGAGCAGCGACGAGAAGCAAATACACACGTTGGGCCCATACGTGCAAACTCATCGGCGGCATTATCTTCAACAAAGCACCTATACGATCTGCCTAGCCTATGGAGGCGGCGAGTGGCATTTTGCACCGCATGAACGGGTGTTTGCACGCGACAACTCTCACCAAGACGTTCTCTGGAAATTCAACATACCAGCGACAGAGCGCGTGAAAGTTCTAAAATTGCTCGACGGCTATAACCTAAACGCTTTCTCATTATTTGAGTCGGAAGAAGCGCTAATGGAATAGATGGCGCTGCGTCAACTCGACTTCAAACGATAGTCCGGGATGGCGCCTTTATCCCAGTCAACACGTCTCCGCCGGCTCCGAAAGTCAGCACATTTAACCCGGGCTTCCGCTCCGATCCCCAACCGTCCAAGGTTCGTTCCGGCGCTGACCGGGCGCGCCTGGCTCCCAAGGCTTCTGAACTTTCGGCTGAGAGCCTTCCGCGGCGTGGTCCACAATATTGTATTGGGTTTTGCCGGCAAGCCCGATAGGGCGAAAGACAGTAGCCCACGGCGTAAGCCGTGCGGAATCAGGGCGTGATGAATACAGAGCCCCGGAACGGGGCGTAAGTCGATGCCGCACAGCTTCGCTTCCCTCCTGATTCACGCTATCTTCTCAACTAAGAACCGCGCCCCTGACTTGTCGCCCGAGATCGCCGGCCGCCTGTTCCCGTATATGGGCGGCATTGTCAGGGAACGAAAGGGTGTTCCGCTGATCATCAACGGTCCAGCCGATCACGTCCATCTGCTCGTGTCCATTCCAACGAACGAGTCGGTGGCGGAGTTGCTGAGAGTTGTGAAGACCAATTCGTCGCGCTGGGTGCACGAACAGTTTCCGTGCAAAAAGCGATTCCGCTGGCAGGCCGGATACGCCGCCTTCACCGTGAGTGGCTCCCGAGTCGCCGACGTGACAGACTACATCGCGGGGCAGCAGGAGCACCATCGCCGGGTGTCGTTCCAAGAAGAGTTTCTGACGTTCCTGCAGAAGCACGGCATAACGTACGATGAGCGCGACCTCTGGGGCTGAGGCGATCTTACGCCCCGTTCCGGGGCTCTGCATCCTCACATGCCGATTCCACACGGCTTGCGCCGTGGGCTACCTTCTTTCGCCCTCCGGGCTTCGACGTCCCGGCGTGGGACCGGACTATCGCGCCTCCGTTGACTCACGCTCTTCCAGCGCCAGCCCAATCACTTCTTCCATCGAGTTGACGTAGCGGATGGTCATGTCGGCGATGTGCTCGGTTTTGAGATCTTCGCGGACGTTGACTTCGTTTTCCGCCGGCATGATGACTTCGCGGACGCCGCTGCGTCTGGCGGCGAGCACCTTCTCTTTAATGCCGCCAACAGGGAGGACCTGGCCGGTGAGCGTGATTTCGCCGGTCATGGCGAGGTTGGGGCGGATGCGGCGCTCGGTGAGCATCGACATCAGCGCGGAGGCCATCGTGATGCCGGCGGAGGGGCCGTCTTTAGGGATGGCGCCGGCGGGGACGTGGATGTGGATGTCGATGGACTTGAAAAGCTCGGGATCGATGCCGTATTGCGTTGCGGCGCCGCGCACCCAGGTGAGGGCGGCCTGCACGGATTCCTGCATCACCGGTCCCAGTTGGCCGGTCATGATGAGGCCCTTGCTGCCGCCGGGCATGCGGCCGGCTTCGATGAAGAGGACGTCGCCGCCGACGGGGGTCCAGGCGAGGCCGACCGCAACCCCGGGCCGGCGCGTACGCTCCGCCACCTCGGTATCGGTGCGGAAGCGCGGCGCGCCCCGGTCCTGCTCGACGGTCTGCGGCGTCACCTCGAGCTTCTCGTGGCGGCCTTCGGCGATGCGGCGTGCCTGCTTGCGGCAGATCGAGCCGAGCTCGCGCTCCAGGCTGCGCACGCCGGCCTCGCGCGTGTAGCGGCGGATCAGGAAGCGCACGGCATCGTCAGAGAACTGGATGCCGCCGTTCGCATCGAGACCGTTTTCCGCGATCTGCCGCGGAATCAGGTAGCGGAACGCGATGATGACTTTTTCGTGCTCGGTGTAACCTTCGAGCGAAATGATCTCCATGCGGTCGCGCAGCGCGTCGGGAACCGGGTCGAGCACGTTGGCCGTGGTGATGAACAAGACCTTAGACAGGTCGAAGGGGACATCGAGATAATTGTCGCGGAAGGTGGAATTCTGCTCGGGGTCGAGCACTTCGAGCAGCGCCGAGGCCGGATCGCCGCGGAAATCGCGTCCCAGCTTATCCACTTCGTCGAGCATGAACACGGGGTCGTTGGCGCCCGCTCGGCGCAGCGCCTGGATCACCTGGCCGGGTAGGGCGCCGATGTAGGTGCGGCGGTGGCCGCGGATCTCGGCCTCATCGTGCATCCCGCCCATCGAGATGCGCGCGAACTTGCGGCCCAGGGCGCGGGCGATCGATTTGCCGAGCGAGGTCTTGCCCACCCCAGGCGGTCCGACGAAACACAGGATGGGGCCCTTCAATACCGGGCGGAGTTGCAGCACGGCGAGATAGTCGAGGATGCGATCTTTGACCTTTTCGAGGTCGTAGTGATCCTCGTCGAGGATTTCGGCGGCGCGCTTGACGTCCACCGGCGAGCCGGAAGAAACGCTCCAGGGCAGCGCGGCCATCCACTCGAGATACGTGCGGGCGACGCCGTGCTCGGGCGAGGCAGTGGAAAGGCGCGCCAGGCGGTCGAGTTCGCGCAGGGCTTCGGTCTTCACCTCTGGCGGCATGCCGGCGGCTTCCAGTTTGGTGCGCAGCTCTTCGATCTCGCGCGTGCCGTCTTCGCCTTCGCCGAGCTCCTTCTGTATGGCCTTAAGCTGCTCGCGGAGATAGAACTCGCGCTGGCTTTGCGAGAGCTGCCCCTGCACCTGGGATTGGATGCGGCCGCGCAGTTCCACCAGCTCGAGCTCGCGCGTGAGATGCAGCAGAACCTGGTTGAGCCGCGCCCGGCCGTCGGTCTCTTCGAGCAGCTTCTGCCGGTCCAAATGCACCAAGGTGGGCAGGTTGCCGGCCACGAAATCGGCCAGCCGGGCGGGTTCGACGATCTGCGCCGCGGTGGTGGAGAGGTCGTCGGACAAGTTGGGCGAGGCGGAAACAATCTGCTGAAACAGGCTGACCACGTTTTGCCGCAGCGCTTCCACTTCGGGTGTGAGGGCAGGATCGATTTCCTCCAGCTTTTCGATCCGCGCCCGCAGGAAAGGCTCGGTGGCCGTGAACTCGCGGATGCGGATGCGCGTAGTGCCTTCGCAGAACAGGAGCAGGTTGTCGCGTGGCACCCGGATGGCCTTGTGCATCACGCAGAGCGTGCCGATTTCATACAGATCCTTCGGCTGCGGCGCATCCACGCGCGGGTCGAGTTGGGAGACGATTGCCAGGGAGCGGCTGTCGCCCATGCTCTGCACCAGCGCCACCGAACTGGGGCGGCCGACGGTGATCGGCAACATCGCGCCGGGATAGAGGATGACGTCGCGCACCGCCAGAATGGGAACCTCTTCGATCAGAGCCTCAGTCGGATCGGCCATGGCTTCAGTGTAACGCCCGGCAGGTCGACTTCCTGGCCGGTGGTGTACGACGTGAAAATGGAAGCGATTTGGGTGCTAAGAAAATCTGCCAGTGTCCTGCTACCATTTTCTCTATGGACCTCAGCTATCCTGTCGGCAAGTTCGATGTCAAGGCCCCGGTCGCGCCGGACCGCCGGCCGCAACTGATCGAGGAGATCGCCGCCGTGCCCGCCCGATATCGCAACGCGGTGCGGGATCTGGACGACGGGCAACTCGATACTCCCTACCGTCCCGGCGGTTGGACCGTGCGCCAGGTGGTGCATCACGTGGCCGACAGCCACATGAACGCCTATATCCGTTTCCGCCTGGCGCTGACCGAGGACTCGCCCACCATCAAGCCTTATGAGCAAGCGAAGTGGGCGGAGCTGCGCGACGCCAAGACCGCGCCCGTAGAGGTATCGCTCGAACTGATTGACGGCCTCCATCAACGCCTGTCAGATCTGCTGCGCAGCTTTTCCGAGGACGATTTCGCCCGCACGTTTCGCCATCCGGAACTTGGGGTTGTGCGGTTGGACACCAACCTGGCGCTCTACGCCTGGCACGGCCGGCACCACGCCGCGCACATCACCGGCCTGCGCGACCGGATGGGCTGGAAATAACCGCCACCAAACCGGCCCGCCGCGCGTCGAACAGATGAAGGCCCCTGCCTTGCTGGTGTCGCCACGGGCGGCGCTATAATCGGAGTACAGGCCTTCGGAGCGGTCTTCTAACCATATGCTTAGCCGTATCAAATACCTGGTGGTGAGCGCGTCGGCGTGTCTCACGATCCTGCTCGTCACCGGCAGCGTTGCCAGCAAGGGCGCCGACCAGTCCGACACTCTCAAGCACATCGGCGTGTTCAGCGACGTGGTGGCGCACATCAAGAGCGAGTACGTCGAAGAGCCCGACATGAAGAGCGTCACGCTGGGTGCTCTGAACGGTCTCCTGGAAGCGATCGACCCCTTCGCCAGCTACCTCAACGCCGACCAGTATCAGGACTATCTCAAGAACAAAGACCTCAAGCGGGCCGACGTGGGGCTGGTGCTCTCGAAGAAGCCGGGCTGGATGGGCGTGGTGGGCACGCTGCCGGGTTCGCCGGCTGCCAACGCGGGCTTGTCCACCCACGACATGATCGAAAGCATCAAGGGCATCGCCACGCGCGACATGCCGCTGGCTTACGCCAGTCTGCTGCTGCAGGGAGCCAACGGGTCCACGGTGGAGTTGAGCGTGGTTCGCGCGCGCCATCCGGAACCGCAGACCATCACGCTCACCCGCGTGAACCTGGCCATTCCGCCGGTCGAGACGAAAATGCTCGCCGGGGCGGTGGGTTACCTCGCGATCGGCGCGTTGACGCCCGACCAGGTCAAGCTGGCCGCTGACGACATCCGTCAACTGCAGAAGGACGGCGCGCAGAAGCTGGTGCTGGATTTGCGTAATTGTTCGGTGGGGGCGCCGGAAGACGGCATCGCCTTGGCCAATCTGTTCCTCGCCAGCGGGCGCATCAGCTACCTCAAGGGGCAAAAGGTGCCCGAGCGGGATTTTGATGCCGATCCCGGCAGGGCTATCACCACCCTGCCCCTGGCGGTGCTGGTGAATCACGGAACGGCCGATGGCGCCGAAATTGCCGCCGCTGCCCTGGCTGACAACAAGCGCGCGCAACTGGTGGGCGAGCCCACTTACGGCGATGCGGCATTGCGCCGCGCCCTCACCATGGACGATGGCAGCGCCATCATCCTCTCGGTGGCGAAATACTATTCGCCCGACGGCAAAGCGATTCAGGATACCCGCGTCACGCCGGGCACCCTGGTGGCCGGCGCCGAGCCGCAGATCGAGTACGACGACAACGGCGAGCCCATCACTGAACCCGAACCGCAACAGCCACAGCCGAAGAAACTGGAAGACGATCCGGTGGTCAAAAAAGCCGTCGAAGTCCTGGGCGTGGTTGCCAAAGCGTAGTCGTCACTCGGCACTGATCGTGTAAGACCGACTCTCGGTGGCCGACCCGCTGTTGCCCCGCACGGCGCTGATCTTGGCCACGCAATTGCCCGGGTGGGCAGGGCGCGCAGCTCTGGAGGTATAGCGGCTGGCGACCACCTTCAATCCTCGACTGACGATAACTCCCTCACCATCTGGAAGCGCTTGACCGGCCGCCCGCGATCTTCGTAAGTGGCGATGTTCGCGTTGCAATTGATGCAACCACGTCCAAGCCATCTGGTAAGGCCGTCTGTTGTATACTTCGGTAGTCAGCTCCAACGACAGTGCTGGTGCGAAGTGCGGCACCCAAAACATGCGACACTCTCCTGTCAACCTCGACAAAGTACGGATCCGATCCACGGGGTGGTATGTTCCGTCCGCCGCCTTAGCCAACGAGGAAATCGTGAAGGGACTTCCAACCTCATCTGAGTGGGTTGTGGAGAACTTAGGCGTCCGACAACGGCACATCTCCGGTCTGGATGAGTTCAGCTCGGACCTGGCCGCAGCAGCCGGGCTAGACGCGATATCCAATGGTGGAGTCGACAAGAACGATGTTGATCTCATCATTGTGGCCACAGCGACGCCGGACAGGAAGGCCCCTTCGACCGCCTGCATCGTGCAAACCAAGATGGGAATCACGAGTCAATGCCCATCATTCGATATTGCTGCGGTTTGCTCCGGGTTTCTGTACGGACTGACGACCGGCGCGCAATTCATTCAGAGTGGAGTGTATGAGCGAGTTCTGGTGATCGGCGTCGATACATTCTCCAAGATTACTGACTGGAAACACAGGAACTGCGTCTTCTTTGGCGATGGGGCCGGGGCGGTAGTTCTGGAGCGCCGGATCGGCGGAAGTTCGCTATTTTCCAGTATTCTGTTCGCTGACGGCGCCGGCAAGGACCACTTTACTGTCTTTCCGCAAGACACCGCTTTCACAATGAACGCGCGTGCCGTTTACGACACTGCCACCACCGTCCTGCCCGCTGCAATTATGGAATTGCTCAGCCTCAATGGACTGAGCCTGAACGATGTGACTAGAATTATTCCGCACCAGCCATCCATCCGTGTGCTGCGCAAGACCGCCGAATTGCTTGATATCCCGTTTGACCGCATTCACACGAATCTCGAGTCGTATGCGAACACCGCCAGCGCCACGGTGCCATTGCTGTTAGCGCAAGTGAATGCCGAGGGCCTGATCGCGCCGGGCGATGTGGTCTTATTTGCCGCGGTTGGTGCCGGATGGACCTGGGGCGCCGCGGTCTACCGCTGGGATTAGCAGCAGGCGAATCTATGTCTATCCAGGAAGTCGTTCTTATAACGGGCGCGAGTGGCGGCATCGGTGTTGCGCTTTCCGAGCATCTCCTCAGATCTGGTTGCCGCAACCTTGTGTGCCACTATCATTCGAGGCCCGACAGAATCAGAGAGGTCCTTGGCAAGCACGGACTCGATCCCGGCGAGAGACTTCTACAAGCGGACCTCCGCGAGGAAGGGCAGGTGGCTTCGATGCGGAAGCTCATTGAAGATCGCCTCGGCCCGGTCTACGGGCTTGTCAATCTGGTCGGTGGGTCGACGAACGCCATGAGTTGGAAGCTGTCGACGCAGCAATTCCGGGAAACACTCGATCTGAATCTGCTGACCACATTTCTTGTGTGCCGGGAGTTCATCCCCAGGATGCGCGAACGGGTCTCGGGGCGGATCATCAATATCTCGAGTGTGGTGGCGTTTTCGGGGGCTGCGGGCGCTTCGCATTACGGAGCGGCGAAGGCCGCCATCATAGGATTCAGTAGAAGCCTGGCTCTGGAACTGAGCCCCAAGAATGTGGTGGTGTCGGTCATCGCGCTTGGCTATTTCGAGCACGGACTGATCCATACGATTCCGGAGGACATCCAGAGGGAGATTCGCTCGCGGATTCCGGCCCGGCGTTTCGGAGCAGCCGAAGAAGTGGGTGGCATGGTGGAGTTTCTGATGGGAAGGGGGGGCGCGTACAGTGGGGGTCAGGTCTACCACCTCAACGGAGGCTTGTACTCTTGAGCGTAGAGTACGTCACATTTGCTCCGGCGACTGCCGTTGACGACTACCTAAGCCTGTTTGAGGATTGTTTCCCCGAAACCCTCGGCACTTCTCTTTGCACGGCGCCACACTATCACTGGAAATACGGGCCTGCCGGCAAGAACGCGCCGCTGCTCGAGTACGGAGGTTACGAAGACGGGCGAATCATCGGCTATTATGCCGCCCTGCCGTTCCATTACTCCTTAGGGGGTTCATCCGTTTTAGGCTCGCTGGTGTGCGATGTCATGACTCACAGCAGCATGAGAGGGCGCGGGGTTTTTACCTCTATGGGGCGGTTCGCCACCGACAGCATGGCGAGGACGGGTGTGGCCTTTTGCACCGGTTTTCCCATCCGGCCTGCTGTGATCCCGGGGCACCTCAAGGTCGGCTGGCGGATCGCGTTTGATCTTCCTGTCTATTTCCGCATTGTCGATATCAGGATCGTGCTGGCGGCCAGGGGTATGAGGTGGGCTGGTTCCATTCTGCAACCGGCAGCGGCCCTCTATCCCCATCTTCGGGGCTTGAGCAACAAACGCGCCAAGAACTTGTACTGCACGGAACATACGGTAGATTCCTTCTTCGAAGATGTGGACTACACCCGCTTTTATGCCCGGTGGCGTCAGCAACACGAGAATCACCTGATAAGAACGGAGGAATTCCTGAGGTGGAGGATATCTGCGCCCGGCTTTCAATATCGTATCGTTGTGCTGCATCACGAGGAGCGGGTCGTGGGGCTTGCGATCACGCGCAACACCCGATTTCCGGGGTTCGAAGTCGTAGGCATCGCCGACCTGATGATCCTCGATGAGTACCTTCCCGTGTCGGGCGTGCTTCACGAGGAACTTGCCGCGTTAGCGAAAAGATCCGGCGCTGGGGGAATCTCCGCGATGTGCAGCATCCCAGAGGCGCGAAGTCTGCGTCTGGCCAGCAACGGCTATGTTCGAACTCCATACAAGTTTCAGTTTATTGCGAAGTGGCTGGCCAATGGCGACGCGCCCGAGTGCTTATGGGATGCGCGAAAATGGCATCTGATGTGGCTGGACGCCGACACACTCTGATTTATCCGGGCCGGATAGCCGGGTTTCACTTTGACCAACTTTCTTACACTTGATATCGAAGAGTGGTTTCACGCGAACTATTCCGGTTTGCAGCCGCCGGCCAGAGTAGGAGAGACGGATTTAGAGTCTCTGGTCGACCGCTTGATAGCGCTCTGCGCCGAGCGCTCGGTTCGGACAACTTGCTTCGTGCTGGGCTCCGTGGCGCGGGCCAAACCGGCCATCGTGCGCAAGCTTCACGCCGCGGGGCATGAGATAGCCTCGCATGGTTGCGGGCATCAACTGGTGTACGCGATGAGCCGCGAGCGTTTCGCGGAGGATCTGCGAGAGTCCCTCGGCATCCTGGAGGGAATTACAAACGAGAGCGTGCTGGGCTTCCGCGCGCCGTCGTTCTCGGTTACGCGGGAGATTCTCCCTTGGTATTATGACACTCTGGAGGAGGCCGGCTTGCGTTATTCGTCTTCCGTGTTCCCCGGCCGTACCTTTCTTTACGGCGTCCCGGAGTTCCCGGATCGAATCCACCGGCCGATCGTGGCGGGCCGCCAACGCAAAATTGTCGAGTTCCCGGTGCCGGCCGTTCATTGGGCCGGCAGACAAATCGGCTTGCATGTCCGTCTTTTTCCGGCATGGGCGATTGTCCGGCGCATTGCCAAGGACAACAGTGCGGGCAAGCCGGTTGTCCTGTATGTTCATCCGCGGGAAATTGATCCAGACCAGCCGCGGCTCACACTGCCCTTCTTTAGCGGATTGATTCACTATTGGGGTGTCCGGTCGTGTGAGGCGAAACTGCGCTCCATCGTCGGTTCTGCACTGTTCGGACGAATGGGAGACCATGTTGCTGCCTTTCATGATGGGTAGCCGCCGTGTGGTATGCTCATTTGCCATGTTAAGGTGCCGTCTCATATCATGTTAAGGTCCTGTCTCGTATCATGAAGCCAGCGACTCCGACAACCGACGACCGGGGCACGACCAGTGGCCCCCGGCATGCCTTGGCTGTCCAGTGCCCGGTGGTTCTGATCCCTGCGTATAAGCCGGCCGATTCGCTGGTGCCGATTGTCGCGGAACTCGCGGCTTCCCCGTGTCTGCGCGCGGTCGTGGTCATAGACGACGGCAGCGGACCGGAATTCAGCGGTATTTTCGCTCAATTATCGCGGATCGGCGGAGTTAGCCTGCTTGCCCATGTTGTGAACTTGGGCAAAGGTGCGGCTCTCAAGACCGGTCTCAACTACGCCGCCTGTACGTTTCCGGAGTCCGTTGGCGTCGTCACAGCCGATGCCGACGGCCAGCATACGGTCAAAGACATCCTGCGAACCGCCGAGGCACTTTCGGAGCGACCGCAAAACCTTGTGCTCGGCGCGCGGCGCTTTGAAGGACAGGTTCCATCTCGCAGCAGGCTGGGCAACGTCCTTACCAGGCACGTCCTCCGCGCGGTTACCGGCCAGAGGGTCACCGACACCCAGACGGGACTTCGCGGTATTCCCATGGGCTTCGCCTCCACGCTCGTGCGATTACGGCCCAATGGCTACGATTTCGAATTGGAAGTACTACTTGTCTGCAAGCGCACAATGCGTTCTGTCTCCGAAATTCCTATCGAGACAGTCTATTTGGACAGAAACCGGTCCTCTCATTTCAACCCACTCCTGGACTCGATGCGAATCTACTTTCTGCTGATTCGCTTCATCGCCGTGGCGATGAGCACGGCCCTGCTCGACAATCTCGTGTTTTTTGCCGCATTCCACGTCCTCTCACACGTACTTGCAAGTCAGGTATTGGGCCGCCTTGTTGCCGGCTTCTTCAACTATTACATGAATAAGACGAGCGTCTTCCACGCCCAGGTACGGGCCAGCCGGGCGTTGCCGAGATACTGGTTGTCAGTCGTGGTTTTTGGAGCTGTAAGCTATGGCCTAATCAATGTCCTGCTGGCGCTCGGATTCGCAGTCTCCTCCGCGAAATTGTGCGCGGAGACCGTACTTTTCGCATTCAGCTTTGTGGTCCAGAGAGATTTCGTCTTTATGCGGCGTCCAGCCGCAGACATGAGCCCGGCCGAATGAAATCCGGCAGCACAGATTGGGATCGGTACTATCAGCAAAGCCCGGTGACTTCGCGGTTCTCGCGCCCCATGATCAGGCGGCGGTTCATCGCCGCATTCGAGCGCTTCTCGAGACCGAACCCGGTTATCGTCGAATTGGGCGGTGCGAATAGTCGCGTGTTCGACTCAGTGGTCGAGCACATGCGGCCCACGGAGTATCATGTCGTCGACAACAATCGTTTCGGACTCGACTTGCTGAGCCGGCGTGTGAACCGGCCGGATGTCGTCCTGCACTGCGCCGACGTCCAATCACTGGATCTGCCCGTGCAGGCAGACGCGGTGTTCAGTCTCGGCCTGATTGAGCACTTCGATCCCTCTGGAACGCGGAATGCGATTCTCGCCCATTTTCGCCTTCTTAAAGCCGGTGGAATTGCGATCATCAGTTTCCCCACGTCGACCTGGCTGTATCGCGCAACGAGGGGCGTGGCCGAGCTAGCCAGGAAATGGACGTTTCCAGACGAGCGGGCTCTTCAACCTCGCGAGGTTCTCGGAGTTACCCAGAGCCAGGGTCAACTCCTTTATCAGCATCTGATTTGGCCGATTTTCCTGACTCAGACGCTGATCGTGGTCCGCAAAAATGCAACCTGAGTTTACGCAGTTCCGCCGCCCGTTTTCTGAAGACAACACCGGGGTAACTTTAGCCTAACGCTCAACGAGCTGGTCACCGCATGGTACCCCCCTCGGATGCCGGAGCGCCGTGAAGTTGGCCGGCGGCGCTAGCGCTTGTAGCCGATCATGCGCAGGAAAGCGCGCCGGCGTTCGGCATCTTCGGCGGTCTCGACGCCCTTGGGGCGGAAGCCGTCGATGACGCCCATCACGCCGCGGCCCAGTTCGGTTTCCGCAACGAGGACTTCCACCGGATTGGCGGTGGCGCAGTAAATATTGCACACCTCTGGAACGTCTTTGATGCGTCCCAACACGTTGATGGGGTAGCCTTCGCGCATCACGGCCACGAATATGTGGCCCGCCGCGACGGCGGATGCGTTGCGGATGGCGAGTTGCTTAAGCTCGTCGTCGTTGCCATCGGCGCGCGTCAGGCAGGGGCCGGACGCCTCGTTGAACGCGATCCCGAACTTCATCTGCGGCACGGTGGTGACGATGGCCTCGTAAACGTCCTCGACGGTCTTAATGAAGTGGGTTTGCCCGAGGATCAGATTCACGCCGTCGGGTATTTCTAGCGGCACGGTCTTCATTTCCATAAGCAATCAACAGCATAGCAGCCGTCGGGCTGGTGGGGCACGCTTCCAGCTTGCCGTTTGCTTTCCCGATCCACCGCGATTCGCGTAGCGGCGGGAGGATTTCGGAAAAAAGGGACTGATCCCCCGCATAGAAAATATCGATTGCGCTGCGCTTTCCATCATCGATAGCTTGAAAGTATGGCCACGAAGAAGTCTGCCCCGGCGCAGCCCTCGCTGGTTCCGGTGCTTCACCATGTGAGCAAGATCGTCAGCTCGAAGCTGACGCTCGACGAGATGCTGGGCGAAGTGGTCGGCCTCGCCGTGCAAGCCACCGCCTGCGACGCCTGTCTGGTGTACCTGATCGATCCCGCGACCGACGAGGTTGTGTTGCGGGCTTCCCAGGTGCCGCACGCCACGGCTCTGGGCAACCTGCGCATGCACGTGGGCGAGGGGGTTACCGGATGGGTGGCCGAACACAAATCGGTGGTCGCTCTTTCCTCCAATGCCACCCGCGACGCCAGGTTCAAGCTGTTCCAGGGGCTGGTGGAGGACACCTACGAGGCGCTGCTCTCGGTGCCGCTGGCGAGCGCGGGCGACCTGGTGGGTGTGATCAACGTCCACCACCGCGAGGCGCACGAGCACACCCACGACGAAATCGGCACCCTGGTGTTCATCGGCGAGCAGCTCGGGGTTGCCATCGCCAAGTCCTTCTTGCAGGAGGAGAACGCCCGCCTGCTGGAGCAGACGCTGGAAATGCGCCGGGAGCTGGAAACCCGCAAACTGGTGGAGCGCGCCAAGGGCATCATCCAGCGCAAGCACCAGCTCACCGAGGAAGCGGCCTACCTGCGCCTGCGCGAGCAAAGCCGCCGTCTGCGCCGCCCCATGAAGGAACTGGCCGAGGCCATCATCCTCAACGACGAACTCGAACGCCAGAGCGGCGAAGAGCTGAAACCCATGACAGAGGGCGGGGGAGAGCGGTAGGCGCGGACCAGGAAATAGCAGGCCAATCTCCGGCAACCGCTCCGTGATGCAACCGTTCCCTACCGCGGGCGGCTCTGAACGGATCGAAACCGCCCCGCGGAAAAATATGGGCGTTTTGTGGTTTTGTCGTTGACTCAGCCGAAACTGTCCGATAGAATCATTGGGAACTAAAATCGAAAAATTCTAGAGGTTTAGGAGGCTGAGAGGTGTTTGATAGGCTACAAGCAGGACCGCTTTTTGTCGCACTGGCGATTTTCTGCGCCGGTGCTTTCTCGTCTGTGCCGTGCTTCGGCCAGTCTCCGGACACTGGCGGGCAAGCCGGGACGAGCGCGCCACCGCCAGCGCAGCCGCCAACGCCGGCGCCGAAGACCAGCGAGGGGCTGCCGCGATTTGGCGTAGCGGTGGGCGTCTCGACGCTGGGTGCAGGCATAGAGGCCGCGACGGCGGTAACCAGGCACTCCAACGTGCGGTTCGGGTTTAACGACTTCAGCTATAGCGCCACGTTCCACAAGGACGGCATTACCTATGACGGCACGTTGGGTCTGCGATCCGCGGAGGTGTTATACGACCAATACCTCGTGGGAGGTTTCCACATCAGCCCCGGCGTCATGATCTACGATGGCAACAAAGGTTCGGGGGGTGCAGCGGTTGGCGGGGGCCAATCCTTCACCCTGGGTGGCAACACATTTTATAGCGATGCCTCGGATCCAGTTACCGGCACGGGGACCATAGCCGCCAGAAAAGTGGCGCCGGAGATCCTGATCGGATTTGGGAATTTGCTGCCGCGCAGTTCGAGGCACTTCACGGTGAATCTCGAGGCCGGGCTGGCCTATCAGGGCTCACCCAGCGCCACGCTGCACCTGACCGGCAGCACATGCCTCAGCTCTGGCCAAGCGTGCCAGAGCATCGCCTCCAATCCCACCATACAGAACAATATCGAGTCCGAACAGAACACCATCAACAGCAGCTTGTCGGTGTTCAAGTATTATCCGATCATCAGATTGACGTTTGGCTTCAAGCACTGAGCAGCTAAACCGGAGCCGCCGCACTCAGCCGCGCGCGAGCTTGCCCGCCGCCAAACACCCCGCGGCCAGCAACGCGCACAGCACCGGGAACCAGTCGCCGTGACGGGTGTAGAACGTCTGCCCGGTCTCGCCTGTTTTGGCCTCGCGCAATCGTGCCATCATAGTCTGTTCACCTTACCATGACCGCCCAGGAGTTTATACACAAATGGCGCCCGTCCCAACTTCGAGAGCGCCAGGCGTCACAGGAGCACTTCATTGACCTTTGCCGCCTATTGGAAGAGCCGACACCGGCTGAAGTTGACAGCGAGGGGAACTCCTACTGCTTCGACTACGGGGCGGCGAAAACAGGCGGTGAGGGAGGGTTCGCCGACGTGTGGCGGAAAGGGTGCTTCGGCTGGGAGTACAAAGGGAAGCACAAGGATCTGATCGCCGCGTATAAGCAGCTCAAGGATTACGTTGACGACTTGCAGAACCCACCTCTGCTGATCGTCTCCGACATGGACAGGATTGTGATCCGTACCAACTTCACAAATACCGTTCAGGAGATCCGCACGATCTCGCTCGACGACCTGATACTCGATGACAAGCGGCGTTTGCTGAAGTGGGCCTTCAGTGAGCCTGAACGCTTCAGGCCCGATATCAGCAGGGAGCAGTTAACGGAGACGGCGGCCGGGCAGTTCTCCGAACTGGCTCAGCACCTGCGCGACAAGCAATACGAGCCGCTTCGGGTCGCCCACTTCATGATCAAGATGTTGTTCTGCATGTTCGCCGAGCACATCAACATCCTTCCGGCGGGCCTCTTCACCCGTTTGCTGGAGGCCGCGAGCCGCCGCCCGCGGGATTTCGAGCCCATGGCGAAGGACCTGTTCTCGGCCATGAGGACCGGCGGCCGCTTCGGCGCTGAGATTATCGACTGGTTCAACGGCGGACTGTTCGACGACGACGACACCCTCGGCTTGGAAAAGCCGGACATCGACCAGGTCCTGAAGATCTCGCAATTGGACTGGAGCGAAATCGAACCGTCCATCTTTGGTACCCTCTTTGAGCGTGGCTTGGATCCGAGCAAGCGGAGTCAGCTAGGCGCTCACTTCACCGATCAGCGGTCGATCATGCGGATTGTCGAGCCGGTCGTATTGGCGCCTCTTCGCGCCGAATGGGAATCCGTCAAGGCCAAGATCAAGGAAACGATGGCGGAATACCGCGAGGCAGTGGCCAAAGCTGCCCCACCCAAGACTGAGGTCCGGGTCAAATTCGGCCAGTCGAAAAAGGAACTCGGTGGGCTACAGGTGGGCCGAAGCAAGGCCGCCGCTACCGCGGCGGCAAACAGGCTCCACGCGAAAGCCAGGAACCTCTGCCGCGAGTTCCTTCACCGGCTGGGGAATTTCCGCGTCCTGGATCCGGCGTGCGGCTCCGGAAACTTCCTCTACCTCTCGTTGCTGGGTCTCAAAGACCTCGAGCACTCGGTCATTATGGAGGCCGAAGAGCTCGGCCTCGAACGCTTCTTCCCGGCCGTCGGGCCGCAGTCCGTCATGGGGATCGAGCTCAACCTTTATGCCGCCGAGTTGGCACGCGTCACCATCTGGATTGGCCAGATCCAGTGGATGCTGCGGCACGGATGGGGGCTGGCGAAGGATCCAATCCTGAAGCCGCTGGACCAGATCAGTTGCCGAGACGCCATTCTCAGCCGTGATGGAACGGAGGCGGACTGGCCAGCCGCAGACTGCATCGTCGGGAACCCGCCCTTCCTCGGCGATAAGAAGATGATCTCCGAGCTGGGCGAGCACTACGTCGCTGCGTTGCGCAACAGGTATAAGGGAAGGGTTCCGGGCGGCGCAGACCTGGTCACGTATTGGTTCGACAAGGCATGGAGGCAGGTCCAGGGAGGTAGAACCCAACGAGCAGGTCTGGTGGCAACGAATTCGATACGGGGCGGGCAGAATCGAAAGGTCCTGGACAACATCTGCGAGTCTGGGCGAATCTTCGAGGCCTGGAGCGACGAGGATTGGGTGGCTGATGGAACGCCAGTAAGGGTCTCTCTTGTCTGCTACGCGCTGGAGTCGGCAGTCCCAGCATCGAGTTTCCGGCTAGACGGAGGTCACGTTTCTGCGATCTACTCCGATCTAACCGCCCAGACCCGGGAACAGGACGAGTCGGTCGACCTGACTCGGGCCGTGCCGCTTTCCGAGAACCAGGGAATCGCAATTGTCGGCACGCAGAAGAATGGTGCCTTCGACATTCCAGGATCGGTAGCTCGACAGTGGCTTCAGTGTTCGGGTAATCCCAACGGCCGGAGCAACGCCGACGTGGTCCTCCCCTGGATGAACGGACTCGACGTGGTGAGGAGACCGTCGGACAACTGGATTGTCGATTTTGGAGCTGATATGCCCGAGGCTGAGGCGATGCTTTACGAGGCGCCGTTCGAACATGTTCTGCGCAACGTGAAACCCTTGCGGCTGGGCCTCCGGAGGGAAAGCTACCGAGAGTTCTGGTGGAGGCATGCAGAAGCCAGGCGAAGTCTGCGGGTCGCGCTGAAGCCTCTCGCTCGGTATATGGTGACACCAAGAATTGCCAAGCACCGTCTGTTCGTGTGGGTTCACAAATCGGTACTGCCCGATTGTGCGCTGGTGGTGATCGCCCGAGAGGACGACACCACGTTCGGCATCCTACATTCCCGATTCCACCGGACATGGGCATTGCGAAAGGGCACGAGTCTTGAGGATCGCCCCCGATACACGCCGACATCAACCTTCGAGACCTTCGGCTTCCCCGAAGGCCTCTCGCCTAACATCCCAGCCGAGCAATACGCGACGAGCCCGCAGGCCGTCGCAATTGCGGACGCCGCCCATTACCTGAATCAGCTCCGCGACAGCTGGTTGAACCCGCCGGAGTTGGTCCGCCGCGAACCGGAGGTCGTCCCAGGATTTCCCGACCGCCTGATTCCCATTGACGCAAAGGCCTCGGCGGAGCTGAAGAAGCGGACGCTGACCAACCTGTATAACCAGCGTCCGGCGTGGCTGTCCCAAGCTCATCAGCGTCTGGATGAAGCCGTTGCCGCGGCATACGGCTGGCCTGCGGACATCAGCGAGGAGGGAGCTTTGAAGAAGCTGTTGGAGTTGAACCTGTCACGATCGGCGTAACGGCAAAGCGGCGTGCGAACCTCCCCGCCGCCAAACACCCCGCGGCCAGCAACGCGCACAGCACCGGGAACCAGTCGCCGTGACGGGTGTAGAACGTCTGCCCGGTCTCGTAATTGAAACGGACGCTGGAGGTCGCCTCGACAAACAACGGCAGCGTGGATCGCACGCGGCCGGCGGGGTCGATCGAGGCGGTGATGCCGTCGTTGGCGGCACGCAGAATCCAGCGGCGGTTTTCGGCGGCGCGCATGCGCACGATCTCCAGGTGCTGCCGGCGGGCAGCGGTCTTGCCGAACCAGCCGTCGTTGGAGATGGTGAACAGGGCTTGTGCCCCGCCGGCCGCGAAGCGGCGAACGAAGTTGGGAAACACCGATTCGTAGCAGACGAACACGCCGATCTTGTGGTCGCCCACGGGCGACACCACCACACCGCGTCCGGCGGCGAAATCGCCGGCTTCCTTCGAAATCTTTTCCGTCAACGCGCCGAGCGGCCAAGGCACGTACTCACCGAACGGCACCAGGTTCACCTTGTCGTAACGGCTGACGCGAAACCCCTCGGGCGATACCAGCGTGGCCGAATTGAGCGGCGCGCCGTCGGGCGTGCGCGCCACCGTCCCCATCAGCAGGGCGGCATGGGTGGAACGCGCGAGGCCGGCCGCCACGGCGCGAAAACCGGGGTCTTCATCGTAAAAGAACGGGGCCGGCACTTCCGGCCAGACAACGATAGAGGGCGGATGGGCGCCTTCGATGGCCACGGCGTGTGCGGAGTCTTCGGCCATGGCGCGTGCGGCGCGATCCACCGACTCGGCGGTCCACTCTTCGGTTTCCGAGAGGTTGGGCTGCACAAGCAGTGCGCTTTCGCGCCCGCGCTGTGCGTCGGCGAGCGGTGGAAGAAGCGGCAGGAAAAGGAGCGCCGCAATCCACGCCAGCTCCAGCCGCGGCCGGCCCAGCAGGCGCAGCGCCAGCGCCGCCGACATTATCACGAACACGAAGGAAACGCCGTACACGCCCGTGAATGGCGCCAGGCGCATGGGCAGGCTCATCCCGATGCCGGCGTTGCCCAGCGCCAGCCATGCGAAGCCGAGAAACCCGTGCGTCGATTCCACCGCGACCCACAGCGCAGCCACTGCCGGCGTGGCCCACCAGCGGCCGATCAAGAATCCGGCCAGCAGCGCGAACACCGCCATGTGCAGGCCTTTGACCAGGGCGAACAGCGTGAACACGGCCCAGCCGGCGGCGTTGCCCATCCCGCCGTGAACCGACAGCGTGAACTGAATCCAGTGGCAGACCCCGAACCAGTAGACGATGCCGCAAGCCCAGCCCAGCAGGAAGCGCCACCACGGCCTGGGCTCGCGCGCCACTGCGACCAGCAGGGGGACGAGCGCTACCGCCGCCAGCCAGGCGAGATCGAAGCCGGGGAAGGCCAGCACCAGCAGGCCGGCCGAAGCCAGCGCGAGCAGCCAGTTCAGCACGGGCCGCGCCGCGCCTGTTCGCTCAGCGAGTCCGCCATATAGGAGCTGCGCACCAGCGGCCCGCTGAACACCATTTTGAATCCGAGCGCCATGCCAAAGGCGCGGTAGCTTTCAAATTGCTCGAGCGCGACGTATTCCACCACCGGCAAATTGCGGCGCGTGGGTTGTAGGTATTGTCCGATGGTCACCACGTCGGCGCCGGCCTGCCGCAAGTCGGCGAGCAGCGCGTGGACCTCGTCAGCGGTCTCGCCGAGCCCCACCATGAAGCCGGATTTGGTCAGCACGGCGGCCGGCGCAGAAGCGCGCGCAAAGTGCAGCACGGCGAGCGACTGGCGGTAATCCGCCTGCGGACGCACCCGCGAATACAGCCGCGGGACAGTCTCCATATTGTGATTGAAAACGTGCGGCCCGGCATCGAGGACGCGGGCGATCGCATCCAAATCGCCACAGAAATCCGGCGTCAGCACTTCCACGCGCGCATCCGGCAGCGCGCGCCGCACCTCGCGCACGGTTTCGGCGAAATGACGGGAACCGCCGTCTTCCAGGTCGTCGCGGTTGACGCTGGTGATGACCACGTAGCGGAGGCCCATTTCGGCGGCCATGCGCGCCACATTGGCGGGCTCGGCAGGGTCGAGGTCCCTGTCACGGCGGCGGGGATTGAGCTTGGGGACCGAGCAGAAACCGCAGCCGCGCGTGCAGCGGCTGCCCAGAATCATGAAGGTGGCGGCCGAACGGTGGAAGCACTCGTGGATGTTGGGGCAGCGCGCCGATTCGCACACGGTGTGCAGGTTCCGCTGCCGCAGCCCGCTCTTCAGCCTGTGCAGCGATTCATGATGTGCGCGCGGCTTGCGCGCCCAGTCCGGCAGCCGTGGCCGCGGCGCGCCAATCCGCACCAGATCCGCAACCGGCGGCAGAGGCGTCTCGATACACGATTCGCCGTGGCGCTCTTCCTCTCGGCCGTGGCTGGGTTCCAAGCTCATGCGGGCGGTACGGGTCCTGCCGATTCGCCGGTTACTTTTTGATGGGATGAAATCCGGCGTTTTCCAGTTCGGTTTTGGCCTTGCTCATCGCCGACATGTCGTCGTACGGCCCCACCAGCACGCGCGTCAGGTTGTTCCGCCCGGGCGCCATCAGCGCCGGAAACCCCTTGTCCTTGAGGCTGCGAACCACCACTTCGGCATCCGCCTCTTTGAGCGCCATCACCTGCCAGTAAGAGCCGGGCGCAAGCTCGTCGGATCCGGCAGCGGGGGCTGCGGTGCCGCCTTCCGCAGGCGTGGTTGCCGGAGCGTTGGGCGTCTCCTGGCCGGCGACGGCATTGGCATCGGGCGGCGGCACCGGCGTTTCCACCCCGGCCGCCGGAGGCTCGGCCGCCGGCTGCGGCGATGCCACCGGCTGAGGGCGGTCGGCCGACTGCGTCGCGCCCGCGTCGGACAACTTGGCCGAACGCGGGGAATTCTGGCCCACCACATACCCGAGGGCAAAAAACACCGCGAACAGCAGAACCACGATAAAGAGGCCGCTCAGAAGCTGCGCGTTGCCCAGCACCAGTTCGAATTCACCCGTCTCGCTATCTCGCCTCATTTACACCGACCTGTTTTGCCGCTAACCCTCGAAAACGAACCGGCGCGGGCCAGCATTCCTCGACACCTTCACACCCTCACGGGTCTTTACTCCGCTTTGGAACCGCCGGCTGCGGTCTCTGGCGGTTTGCCCGCCCGATCCAGCGCGCGCCCCAAAGATGCAAGTATATCCACCGGCAGGGGGAACACGATAGTCGTATTCTTCTCCGTGCCGATTTCCACCAGCGTTTGCAGGTAGCGCAGCGTGATGGCCGCCGGCTGCTTCTGAATCACTTCCGCCGCCATGGCTAGTTTGGTGGACGCGGTATACTCGCCTTCGGCGTGGATGACTTTGGCGCGCCGCTCGCGCTCGGCCTCGGCCTGCCGCGCAATGGCGCGGATCATCTGCTCGGCCAGGTCCACCTGCTTGACTTCCACCATGGTCACCTTGACGCCCCAGGTGGAAGTGTGCTGGTCCAGGATGGATTGCAGCCGCACGTTCAGTTTCTCCCGCTGGCTCAGCAGTTCGTCCAGTTCCACTTCACCCAGCACGCTGCGCAGCGTGGTCTGGGCCAGTTGCGAAGTGGCATACAGGAAATTGGAAACTTCCACCACGGCGAGGCGCGGTTCGATCACGCGAAAATACACCACTGCGTTCACCTTCACGGTGACGTTGTCGCGCGTGACTACGTCCTGCGCGGGCACTTCCAGCGTGTCGATGCGCAAGGAAACGCGAACCATGCGGTCGATCGGCGCAAACACGAGAATGATGCCGGGCCCTTTAGGCTGCGCCAGTAGGCGTCCCAGCCGGAAAATTACGCCGCGCTCGTACTCGCGCAGGATTTTGATGGAACTCAGCAGGTACAGCACAACCAGGATAATCGCAATCGTCGATACATCGAACATGTTCAGCCTCCACTCTGGTCCGCCACCGGCTCTACGGAAAGCGTCAGTTGCCGGATCGCGGTTACACGCACCTGCGCGCCCGCGGGCACGTTTTGGAGCGCCACCGCGTTCCAATATTCTCCATGCACGAATACCTTGCCGGACGGCGCCAGGTCGGTCACGGCGGAGCCGGTCTCGCCAATCATTCCTTGCGTGCCGGTCACCACCTTGTTGCGCCGCGCGCGCACGGCGAGCGACACCAGCGCCGCCGTGATGAGGGCAAATGGCAGCGCCAGCCCGATGGCTGTGCTCCAGTGGATGCGCAGTTCCGGCAACGGGCTATCGATCAGCATCACCGCGCCCAGCACCATCGAAACCGTGCCGCCCACCGCCAGCACGCCATGCGCCGCGAACTTGGCTTCCAGGGCAAACAGGGTGAACGATACCAGCAGCAGCGCCGCGCCCAGCCAATTGATGGGCAGCACCGAAATCGCCGAAAGCCCGAGCAGCACCAGGATGGCTCCCACCACGCCGGGCGCGATCAGCCCTGGCGAGGAGAACTCCACGTAAATCGCCAGCGCTCCGATCACCAGCAGAACCAGCGCGATGTTGGGGTCGGCGATGGCGGAGACGATGCGCTGCCGCCAGGTCTTCTGGTAAACCTCGACCGCGGCGCCCCGCAAATCGAGCGTCTGCGTGTGCCCGTCGAACCGCGTCACGGTGCGGCCATCGAGCGCCGCCAGCAGGGCCGGCGTATCCGCGGCCACGAGGTCGATTAAGTGATTATCGAGCGCCTCTTTCTCGGTGAACGATTTGCTCTGACGCACAGCGGTTTCCGCCAGCGCGCTGTTGC